>Ga0180431_10000177_pt1 | contig 86724 bp, 75 predicted proteins | sample SS_ome_11_FD_132459 | JGI IMG/M metagenome (GOLD analysis project Ga0180431, IMG submission 132459) | Hypersaline lake sediment archaeal communities from the Salton Sea, California, USA - SS_1_MS_1 metaG | ecosystem: Environmental > Aquatic > Non-marine Saline and Alkaline > Hypersaline >...
ATAAGAAAAAATCAAAAAAGCCGATCACCCCTCCACAGGCGTAACAATCATAAGAACAAACGCGATGAGCTGAGCCGCCGCTTTTACCTTTTGATCTTCTTTGAGTGCCGAGAGGGTGTCTTCAATCAGGCTTTTCGTGTAGCGCATCCCTTTTTCCGCCGCTTCTTCAGGGGTGACAAATACATCCAGTTCTTCCGGTTTTTTGAACTTCACACCATTCGTCAGCATCCGGTAGGCAAAGGACATGTACTGTCTTGCCTTATCGTTGAAGATCGAATCATTTTTCAGCAGATCCTGAGCAACGCTCACATGGTATTTGATCTTCTCATAATATTGAGATGATGCTGAAAGCGTAACGACCACATCCAGAAGTTGATTGAGATTGTCCGCAATCTCATCCCGCCCCACGTTGCCTTCAAAAAATGCGCTGGTAAGCTCTAGGATCTTTTTCTCAACATCATCCTCGCCTCCACATGCCGCAAGAGGCGCCACAAAGAAAATTGAAATAAGAAGGCAAGCCGAGAACGTTTTTCTTATCATTGTTTTCGCTCCTTAAAATACCCTCATCATTTAATACGATTCCCGATGGAGTTCGTTCCTTTAAGCATCCACTTGGCTCTCACGGCTCGCCTGAAAGGTAAAAATGGGCCGCGCCAACCTTCCCCGCTAAGGAAAACGCAATATCCATTGACCCCGCACATGCCTGGATCAGCCACGGAGCAAGGCCGACCCGCCCCGCCCTGGTATTTAGGAAAAAACATACTCAGGGCCCTGCACATGCCTGGATCAGCCACGGGCCGAGGTTGCCGTGGCGGTGAGGAAGCGGCTCGTGAGGCGTAGTTCTCTACGTCGATCGGGCCGCAACGAAACCGACGGGGTAAGATCGGCTCGCCTGGAGGGTGAAGAAAACTGATAATAAAAAAACGGTTAATCGGATAACCTCCCATTACCCGAGCTAATCATTATTATTCATAAAACAGCAGACTAGTTCTGTTCCATTGGTATCAGTTTTCTTTATGGCTGATTCAGGCCTTTTTTTTGAGTAAGGCGAAAAGAAACCGCACCGCCGAAAGCGCCATGTTGAGGATCTTTCCCACCCCGAAGAGGTGGATGAAGCGGAAGATCTTTTTCGGCCGCAGGTAGAATCGCAGGTAGGCGCTGCGCCGGATCTTTCCCAGGTCGAAACCGCGCTGGTAGGGATCGACGTCGTAGCGGATGTCTTTCCAGTCGAGATCCAGATCGTCTTTGATGGTCTCGAAGAGGGGGCTTCCGGGAAAGGGGGTCGCGATATAGAATTCGGCGATATCCGGATCCACTTCCCGGGAAAACTTCAGCGTCTGCTGGAGGGTTTCGCGGGTTTCTCCCGGGAAACCGAGCACGAAGTGCCCGATGGAGATGATACCGACTTCACGGGTGATCCGGACGGCTTCGCGGGATTGCTCCAGGGTGATCTTCTTGTGGCACAGGTCGAGGACCTTCTGATTGCCGCTTTCGATCCCGAAGGAGATCATCCAGCAGCCGGCTTTCTTCATGGCTTCCGCCATCTCGCGGTCGAAGGTATCGACCCGGCTGTTGCAGATCCAGTTGAGGTTCAATCCCTCTTGGACCATGCGGTTGCACAATTCAAGCACGTAATCCTTGCGGAAGGTGAACAGATCGGTGTGGAAGAAAACTTCGTCCACCTGCTGGGAGACGACGCGCAGCTCCTCCATCATTTCGTCCACCGGGCGGAAGCGGATCTTCTTGCCGTAATAGGAGGGGACGACGCAGAAGTTGCAGCCAAAGGGGCAGCCCCGAGCCGTAAAGACCAGGACGTAGCTTTTGCCCTTGATGGGGATGCGGTATTTGGTGAGATCGACCAGATCCCAGGCGGGGGGCTTGAAGCTTGAGATCTGAGGGGAAGGAACGGGAGTCCTGATGATCCGATCGCCTTCCAGGGTGACGACGCCGACCCGTTTCGATCGGTCCGTTCCCGCGATGGAGGCCGCCGGCTGCTCGGGATCATTGAGAAGCACATAGTCGACCGCGTCTTCTCGGATGATCTCGTCCGCGAAATGGGTGGCGTGGACGCCGAAGACCGCGGTCTTCGCCCGGGAGTTTTGCTTTACTTCCGAAAGCACCCGCAGATCCTCGCCGATCGTCGGGGTGGAAACCGAGGCGATGACGAGCTCGGGATCGAAATCCTTTATCCGTGAGAGAACGTCGGAAAGCTCCCGCTCCTCGCCGACGGCGTCGATGATCCGGACTTCGTGTTCGTCCCTCAGGTGAGCGGCCAGGGTCGCCAGCGACAGGGGCGGATAGACCGAATCCCAGATGGCGGCTTCATGCTGGCAGCGTCCTTCACGGACGACCTTGAAGAAATACGGGGGGTTTAAAAGCAGGATTTTCAATTCAGATCAGGTATTTGATGAAGGTCCACACATATCGGAACCACACCCGCCTCAAGCTGATGACGGATTCTCCGAACTTGCGCTCGTATTCGTGCGTGGGCACTTCGTCGACCCGAAAGCCTTTACGCAGGCATTTCATGGTCATCTCTTGTTCTATGGTGGTGATATTCTCTTTAAGGCCCAGCTGGCGAGCGACATCCTTGCGGATAGCGCGGAATCCGTTCTGACTGTCCGTCAGGTTGACCTTCCATTTCTTATTGATGCCGATCAGGATGATATCGCTTCCGATCATGCGCAGCAGTTTCTGCACGTCCCCGTGCAGCTCGTCGCTCCCGCCCATTCCCCGGGAGCCAACCACGAGATCGGCCTTATCCTCCTGGATCGGCTTGATGAGCTTGGGGATATCATGCGGATCATGGGAACCGTCCGCATCGATGAAAACCAGGATGTCGCCTTTGGCTTCCCGGATCCCGACCCGCAGGCCGTCTCCCTTGCCCTTTCCGTTATCCAGAACGGCGCGGATCCCCAGGCCCTCGGCGATCTCGCGGGTTTTATCCTGCGAATGGCCGTCGACCACCATAACCTCGTCGGCATACGGCCGACACTGTTCGATGATCTCCGCAATGGTTTTTTCCTCATTCCTGGTGGGTATCACTACGGTTGTGGTCAGCATGTCGGGAATGTTAGCACGGCGCTCGGGGTTTGTCAAAGCAGATTCCCCCAATATGCAAGCTCTGATCGACCGCCGGAACACCGGCCTTGACTCCCCACCCGTTCTGGCCTTATATATAGGTGATGATCCATGAAAAAATGAAAAACAGACAGATCTCGGCCGCGCTGATCTTTGTCCTGGGCCTGGCCGTTCTGACCAGGATCTGGGGGATATCCTTCGGCCTCCCCCACATGTACCACATCGACGAGAACCGCTTCGCCAAAATCAGCCTGAACTACTTCACGGGCGACCTCAATCCCCACTTTTTTCACGTGCCCTCCCTGCACACCTACACGGTGGCCGGGATCTGGGGCGTTTATTACCTGGGGGGCAAGGCCCTGGGGACCTTTGAGGACCGGGAAGACTTCATGCGGGCGTTCGAACGCGATCCGACCGTGTTCATGCTGCTGGGACGGCTGCTTACGGCGCTGCTGAGCATCGGGACCATCCTGGTCGTCTATCTCATCGGCGCGCGGATGTACGATCCGCGGGTCGGTCTGCTGGCCTCTCTGTTCCTGATCTTTTCCCCCGTGCACAACAAGATCTCCCACTACATGGTGCCCGACGTTCCCATGCTTTTTTTCATGATGCTGACATTCCTTTTCATCTGGCAGATATATAAAAAAGGGCTGCCCCGGTACTATGTCCTGGCCGGACTGTTCGCCGGCCTGGCGAGCGCCACCAAATACGGCGGCCAGATGCTCTTTCTGCCGCTTTTTCTGGCCCACCTCTTCCGTCAGCTCGAAGATCGCACGGTTTGGTGGAAAATTGTCTTCAACCTCAAGCTGATTTCCTCCGGCTTGGTCTTTATCGCGGCATTCGTGGTCACAAGCCCTTATATGATCCTGGATTTTCAGAGGTTCTGGAAGGATTTCCAGTGGCAGTCCAAACACCTGTACCAGACCGGCCATTTCGGCTCCTCCACCGCCGAACCGGCCTGGATCTTCTATCTGCGCGAGGGCTTCCGTGAAAACATCGGGCTCATTTCCCAATTCCTCGTTCTCGGCGGATTGGTCCTGGGCTTTATCCGGCATAAACAACGCGAGATCATCCTCTTCTCCTATCCCCTGGTCCTGTTCTTCATGGTGGGCGGCTGGAAGGCGAAAGCGGTTCGCTACCTGATGCCCATGACGCCTTTTTTCATCCTGATCGCCGCCGGTTTCCTGGGATGGCTCTTTGCCCTGTGGTGGAAATCCTCTCCGGCGGGCGCCGCGGCGTCCCGAAAGCAACAGGGGAGGGTTCTGCTTGCGGGCGCCATCATCGTGATCCTCGTGTTCCATCCCGCCAAGAGTATCTTCCGATTCGACCTCCAACTCGGCAAAAAAGACACCCGCACGCTGGCCGCCGAATGGATAAGCGACAGCATCCACGAGGACGCCGTCATCGCCCTGGAGATGTACGGCCCCCCGATCTCACGGGAAGACGAAAAAACCCTTTACCGTCACAATCTGAGCGCGGTCAGCCTGGAATGGCTCCACCAGCGTCAGGTAGATTATGTGATCGTAAGCGATATCATGTACTCGCGTTTTATCCGCTTCCCCGCAGAATTCCCCAAGGAAGCGACATTCTACCGCCGCTTGGAAACGGAAGCGGCGTTGGTCAAGACATTCACTCCGAAGTGGGATGAACCCCTCATCGATCTCCACAATCCTACCCTCAAGGTATACAGGCTCAGCCGGTATCCGGATATGAACTTTCCGGGCAATTTCGAACAGTACTCCCAGCGCATAGAACTCATCCGGAAAAACGACGCCGAATGGAACCTGCATGCCGCGCTTCAGGTCGGCGGAACGATCGAGGGTGATGAGGAGGTTCGGAATCCCTATCTCAGACTGGAAGACGAGTCCGGAGAGAAAATCGGCCGCCTGGTGATCCACGAGGGTTCGCTGACGGCTGAAGGCGGCGCTCTCACCGCCGGTACGGAAGACCCGTGGAAGATAACGGGGCCGACGAAAATCTTCGCGGGGTATGAATACACGTTCCCCTTCAAGGGGATGACGCCGGAAAGGAAGGCGCGCAAGGAACGGATGATCGCGGAGATCGATCCCCGGACCCTGGCGAAACGCGACCGGCTGAGTTATCTTTTCATGTACTCCGTGTCGCCTCAAAAACACGGGGATGAATATTCCCAGATCATCACGCTGGCCAAGGATCGCGCCGTATGGAATCTCAGCACGGAAGTTTACGGAGGCGAACTGCGGTGGGGAGATGATTATGTGCGCGCCCCCTTCATCCGCATCTTCGACGCGGAAGGCCGCCTTTTCCGGGAGATCTCGGTATTCAAGGGAACGCTCGGTTCTTACCAGGCGGACCGCAAGACGCGGACCCGAAAATCGCTGGCGGTTCCACAGCTTCCACTGGAGTTTAAAATCCGGATCGGGTATGCGGCCTATTTCGACAAGCAGACGTCCGCCGACGAGAGCGGACCGGAATCACGGGATATGATCATCCCGCCCGCAATCATCGACTAAGCGGAGCCTGTTTTGGCTTCGGCTATCGTAACGTACGTTTTACGGCTCGATGATGACTTCGTTCGAATCGCTTTCCTTACCGTAAATATCGATGACCTTCACCATATAGCCGTATTCCTCATCGAGGGGGAGATACCTGTCGACATACGTGACGGCGTCGGCGCCCAATTCAGCCAAGATCTCCATCGAGGAGTCGTCGGCGTCGGCGGGTTTGCGGTAGATGATGTGCTTGTCGATCGTGATCACGCCGTTCAGCGGGTTGGAATCCCAACTGATCTGGTTGATCTTTTCCTGGAAGAACATGTAGCGGTTGATGCGCGAGGTCATGTGCATGTTGCGGACCGGCCACATATAGGTTTCGGTGACGGCGTTCGACGTGTTCTCGCTCTCCATATCCCATGACGACAGCGCCTGCATGCGGTACCAGTACCTCTTGTTCAGCGGCAGGCCGGTATCCTGATAGGTGAGCGTCGGGTGCTCGATGGTCGCGATCCGCTCGTACCGGAGATTGGTTTGGCCGGCTTCTTTTCTGTAGAGCGTATAAGAGAACTCATCCTGTTCCTTATTCTTGGCGTTCTCACTCCAGCTCAGGGAATTGGTCTTTGTGGTGCCGTCTTCATCCAGGGCGGTGGCGACCGTGAGCTTGGTGGGCGGATAGACCGGCATGATGCCGGGTTTGTTCCGGTACCACACATCCCAGGAGCCGCTTCTTCGGTCGGTATAAGCCAGATGAACTCCGCCCAAGACATCGACCATAAGGTTCGGCAGCGAGGACGTCGCGGGTGAATCCGACATGTTGACGGGATCTTTCCAGATCCCGTTGCTGAATTCCCGCAGATAGACTTCCCAACCGCTCGCGCTGTTTTCCTGCCAAGCGACATAAACGGTTCCGTCGGTTCGGTGCGCCGCAACCGTGGGCAGCTCGGAGACCGTTCCGGTCTGGGACACGTTCTCCAGCGGCTGCCACTGGCCGTTGATGCGCTTCGCCATATACACTTCCGTGTTGCCGGCACGTCCGTCCTGCCACACGGCATAGACGTTTCCGTTGTCGTCGATGTCGACCTGGGGCTCGGCCCAAGACATCCCGGTCAGGTTCGAAATGTCGATGGCCGTGCTCCATCCGGAATTTTCCTTGGGCGTGGCGTTTTCGGAGAAGAAAACACGGGAGATGTTGCCCAGCTGCCGGTTGGCCCAGACGACGGCGGCCCTGCCGTTGGAGTTCATGGCCGCCTGGTGAGCGTAGGCCCGGGCGCCGGGATCCTTGATGGATCCGCCGCCGACCCAAGTGCCCGCGCCGCCGCTCTTGTAGCGGACATACCCCAACCAGTAGGAAACCTCGTCGCCGGGACGATCGATATCGTCCTGCCAGATGATGTAGTAATCGTTCGAGCGTGGATCGACCAGGATGGAGGAAGAGACCGAGCCTCCGGTATAGGTACGGGAAACATTCTCATTCGCATCCCAGTTGGTGCCGCGCCGGCGGTTGTAAACGATCTCATAATTGCCGTCGGTAACCGCAGTGTAGGAGACGACCGGATTGTTGTTGGTATCCACATTGATATCGGGCCAGGGACCTTCGCCGAAACGCGCGATGGAATCGCCGGGGATGGCTCTCGGACTTTCCCAGTCACCACTTTGATTGGTGTTGAAATTGACCCGCTTGCCTCCGCCTTCCTCAGCCCATATAACATAAGCACGCCCTAGGGCGTCACCGGCAACACGCGCCTTATAGCTGTCGGCCCCGGAACGTGAAATATTCACTGTTTCAGACCACTCTGAATCCGCCAGAGCGATCCTCGGAGTTGTATTCTCCTGCGATTCCGCCGCTTTCTCCTGAGTAAAACCGAAAGTCAGCAAGCCGCAGGCTAAAACCAAACTAAAAATGATGATCTTTTTTTTCATATCATCTCCTTCTCTTAAAAGAATTCATTATACCTACAGGAAAAATAAAGTCAATTTTATCAAAAACAGTTTTTATGTTCCCTCCTCCCCCGGAAATCCGGCTATGGATCACTTCGTTTTTTTCCTCCGACAATTATGCTATAATTCCGGCAGTGGCAAAGAAAAAAAAGCGCGTAAAGCGATCGAAATCCGCACCTTCCCCCAAGAAAAAGCGTTCTCTGCTTACGGAGATCTGCGGGGTCATTCTGGTATTCGCAGCCCTTTTCCTTATGATCAGCCTGTTCAGTTACGACCCCTCCGACCCCTCATGGGCCTCGGGGACGTATTCCGCGACGAGCGTCGATGCGGAAGCCGCCTCCGGCATCCATAATTACGGAGGGCGCGTGGGCGCCGCCTGCGCCGAGACCCTCCTGCAGTTGATCGGCTTCACCTCCTTTCTCCTGCCCCTGGCGTTCCTGTATCTCGCCATGCAGTCCTTCCGCCCGGTGGAAAAACGGCGTCTTCCCCTGAACGTTCTGGGGGTCGGATTCTCGTTTTTCATCCTTTGTCCGCTCTTCTGGCTGCTGCTGAAGGACATCGCCTGGCGGGAAGCCGCGATCAGGAGCGGAGGGGCGATCGGCCGCATGCTCGGAACTCTGATGGTCGGATATTTCAATCATACCGGCTCGGTATTGATCCTCTTCGGTCTGCTTTTCCTTCTCCTGGCCTTTTCCACCCATTTCTCCCTGAGTAAAGTATTTCAGATGTTCTCCCGCTTCTTCGGATTCGCCTTCAAAGAGGTCCGCATAAAGATCACGCATTACCAGAAAGAAAAAAAGCGGGAGAAGATGCGCCGCAGCGTCATGGAAAAATATTCTCGCACCAAACCCGATGCCCAAAAACCAAAAAAGGAAAAGCCCGAGAAGCCGGAGAAAACAGACAAACCCGAAAAAAAAGTGAAAGCTGAGAAAAAGGCCAAAAAGAGCAAACGTCAGGAGCCCATTATCCATGAACCTCCGGCTCCTGCTCAAAACGAAGAATATCTGTTCCCGGAAATGGCCCAGGAAGGAGATTACCAGTTTCCCCCTCTTAACCTCCTGGACGTCGGCAAGGCCGCGGAAAAGATCGACAAAAACGAGCTGTACGAAAAAAAACACGCCATCGAGGAAAAGCTGAACGAATTCAAAGTGGAGGGGGAAGTCAGGGAATACCACCCCGGTCCGATCCTCACCACCTACGAATACTACCCGCGGCCGGGAATCAAGGTCAGCCAGGTCGCCAATCTTTCCGAAGATCTCTCGCTGGCGCTGGGAGCGGAGTCCGTGCGCATCCAGCGTATCCCCGGGAAATCTTCCCTCGGGATGGAGATCCCCAACAACGTAAGAGAAGTCATTAAGATCCGCGATGTCATCCAATCCGAAAAATTCCGCAAATCCCGCTCCAAGCTGACCATCGCCCTGGGAAAAACCATTCACGGGGAAGATTACGTAACCGACTTATCCAACATGCCGCATATGCTGATCGCCGGAGCCACCGGATCCGGAAAAAGCGTCGCCCTGAACACACTCATCGCCAGCATCCTCTACAAGGCCACCCCGGATGAAGTCAAGCTCATCCTCATCGATCCCAAAAGGCTGGAGTTTTCCTTATATGACGGCGTGCCTCATCTTATCTGCCCCGTCGTTAAGGATCCCCGCAAAGCACAAGCGGTGCTCATGGACGCCATCCGGAAAATGGAAGCCCGCTATCACAAGCTGGGACACCTCAAAGTCAAAAACATCGAACAGTACAACCAGCAGGTGCGCCGCATTATGAAGGAACAGAAAGCTAATCTCTCGGAAGCAGAACAGATTCAGCTGAAACCGCTTCCCTACATCGTCATCATCATCGACGAGCTGGCCGAATTGATGATGGAATCCGCCCGGGAAGTGGAATACTGCATCGCGCGCCTGGCTCAATTGGCCCGCGCCGTCGGCATCCATCTCGTTCTGGCGACACAGCGCCCCTCCACGGACGTCATCACGGGAACAATCAAGAATAATTTTCCCAGCCGCATCGCTTTCCGCGTCCCCTCGCGGATCGACTCCCGCGTCATCATCGACACCATCGGCGCCGAAAAGCTGCTCGGCAAGGGAGACATGCTCTTCATGCCGCCCAATTACCCGCGCATCCTTCGCCTGCACTGTTCATTCATTTCGCTTCCCGAGGTCACCCGCCTGATCAACTTCGTCAAGGAACAGGCGAAGCCCGATTACGATGAAAACATCATCCAGGTTCTCAAGGATCCGGCGGCCGTCGTCCAGGAAAAGGACGATGAAAAAGACGCGCTCTTCGAAAACGCCGCCGAGCTGATCCTGATGACCGGACAGGCTTCCGCATCATACCTGCAGCGCAAGCTCAAGCTGGGATACGCCCGCGCCGCCCGAATCATCGATCAGCTGGAACAGGAAGGGATCGTGGGACCTTCCGAAGGCAGCAAGCCGCGGGAGATTTTGATGGATGAGGCGACATACCGCAAAAAATTCCTTTAGCTTGATGTATTTATGAAGTCAGCCGATACATATGAAAGAAATTTCAACTCGGTAGAGGTAGACTTCAGATAGCAGAAAAGTCGTATTATTTAGCGAATATCCGATTTTTCGATATTTAATCATCGGCTGACTTCACCCTCCGGGCGAGCCAATCTCACAACATCAACTTCGTCGCAGCGCGTTCGACGTAGAGAACTACGCCTCACGCGCCGCTTCCTCGTTGCCGCCGCAACCTTGGCCCGTAAATACATCAATCATTTCTGCTGGTAAAAACCATACTAAGGCCCCAGCATCAGCCTGGGTGAGCCGCGGAGCAAGATTGCCGCGGCGACAAGCCGGCATATGGTGAGGCGTACCAAGGTACGTCGAACCAGATGCGGCGAGGTCGACATGGTGAGATTGGCTCGCCCGAAGGGTGAAGAATGTCGGAAATAAAATTAAAAATCTTTTGAAAAATTCATTTCGACATTCTTCATGGCTAACCCAGGCCCCTTGTCAATAATGGGCTCGATCATTATAATGGGGCTCCAGTGAATAAAAACGCCCCGCAGCTCGATATCACGGAAATCGTTGAACAATACCGCCCCATCATCAGCTACCGCGTCAGGAAATCCATCGGCTCCCACACCCCTGACTGGGAAGATATCGTCAATGAGATCCTGGTCAATGTGATCGAAAAGCTGAAGAAAAACGAATTCCGCGGAGACTCATCCATCGGAACTTTCATCTATACCATCACCCAGCGCCGGATCGTCGACTTCATCCGCAAGAAGAGCCGGGTTCTCAAGCACGCTCCGGAAGCGGCGCCCTTCCCATCTCCGCTGGAAAAGGTCGAAGACAGAGAAAAAGCGGACAAGATCGCCGCCGCCATCGAAATGCTGAAACCCAAATACAAGGAAATATTATATCTCTATTATTATAAGGAACTCTCTCGAGAGGAGGTGGCCCAAAGGCTGGGAATCCCCACCCGTCGTGTCAGCGAACGCGTTAATTATGCTCAGAAACTGTTAAGGAAGATGATAAAAAAAGGATAATTTTTCAGTATTTTTTAATCTGACACGACTAAACTTATAATTCTGAAAGGGATGGTTAACGCGATGAGAAAATGTCATTTTGAAGAGTTGATCGATGATTACATGCTGAATCGCCTCAGCCCGGAAGGCAAGGCACAGTTTGAAGAACATATTTTCTCTTGTCCGTCCTGCTTTGAAAAGCTGGAGGAAAGAGAAGCGGTGTTTTCCGTGGTCAAGGACCGTGGTCGAGAACTTTTTAAAGACACGGCTGTGGCTCAAAGCGATAACCAGATCGCCTCTTTCCGGCAGAGGCTCTTCGCGGCCCTCAGTCTCAAGCAATGGGCTGCGGCCGCCGCCGTCGCCGTCGGGATCGTGGCGCTGAGCGTCCTCCCGAGCATGAAAACATCCTCACCCCAGTTCCTCATTACGGACGGTCAGGTTCGAGGAGGCGGCACGGTGACTCTCATCTCCCCCGTCATCGATATCGGTTCCGCCCCGTCCCAATTCAAATGGAAGCACGCCGGAGAGGAGATCGATTACAAGCTCTATCTGTACCACCATGACCTTCTCTGGTCCGGCGAAACCACGGAGGATTTCATCGAACTTCCGGTGAAGATTCAGAACCGGATGATCATTGGTGAAAGTTATTCCTGGCAGGTTAAAGCATTCTCTCAGGAAGGCACCCTGATCGCCGTTTCCAGTAAGCTCCAGTTCACGATCAGCAACCGGGATTGATCATCCCGCATCCGCCCTCCAGCGAAACACCCGAACTCAGGCGATCCCGCAATGGATTTTATCCGTATCACTCATCGTTGACGGACTCGCCGTCGGAGTACAATCGGCCCCGGCTTTCGTCTTCGAACGCCAGACAGCACATCAAACGGCCGCACAGGCCGGAAATTTTGGTGGGATTGATGACGATCTGCTGTTTTTTAGCCTTCTGAATGGTGACCGGTTCAAAATTCTTCATGAAGCTCGCACAGCAAAGAGGCCGGCCGCAGACACCGAGTCCTCCCACCATTTTTGCTTCATCGCGCACGCCGATCTGCCGCATCTCAATACGCATTTTGAATTCCTTGGCGAGATCCTTGACCAGGAGGCGAAAATCGATGCGCCCGTCGGCCGTATAATAAAAGATTCCTTTCTTTTCATTGAAAAAATACCGTACCCTCACCAATTTCATGGGAAGGTTTCGGGATCGGATCCGCTCCAGGCAGAAATCAAAGGCATCTTTCTCTTTCTTCTCCATCCAATCAAATTTCTTGATATCTTCGGGAGTGGCCCGGCGGATGATTTTAACCGCATCCTTAAGAGCATGAGGAGACCGGCATACAATGCTGGAGACATCGATCACGACCGCAAGATCGCCTCCCAATTCGGAGTCGATGAGGCAGACGTCCCCGGCTTCCAGTTCTTCCACCTTTCCTTTCGCCCTATAGATTCTTCCCACTCGCTCCGCATACACACGAATGATTTCAGACATGACTCTCACCCATTAAGCTTATACAAAGAGAACTGACAAGCAATCCGGTGTTCACATGGTTCTTGAGAACGTGGAGCGCATGATCGATCCTGCTCGGTATCTCGCGCGCGCTTTCCACGGAAAGGCGCGTTCCGGCCTCGACGATTTTTTCAGCATAGTCGGGATTCAGAAGAAAGTGGATATCACCGCCTTCCTTAACCAGCATGAGGTCACGGCAGAAAGCCGCCAGCATTTCCAGAATCTGCTGGAATTCCTCGACAAACTCGCTTCTCCGTCTATAAGCATAAGATTTCATTAAAGATGTTAAATTTTTGCGGGATACCATGGAGAGCAGGAGCATCCATGCTTTTTCCCGAATTTCCCGGACTTCATCCCAATCCATATTCAATGCCCGCTTCAAGTTTCCCCGGGCAATAAGCGCCATGCCCTCCGCCTGCTCTTCCGGATATCCCTTTGCCTTCAGCTCTTCCAGAATATCGTCTTTTCCGATCGGCGCAAATTTCAAGGTCTGGCAGCGGGATTTGACGGTTGGAAGAATGAGAAAGGGATTCGAGGTGACAAGCAGCAGGAACGAAAACGCAGGCGGTTCTTCCAGAACCTTCAAAAGGGTATTGGCCGCTTCAACATTCATCTTTTCTGCTTCCTCTATGATGAACACGCGCTTCCCGCCCGTCATGGGCTTGAGATAAGCCGCTTGTTTCAGATCCCTTATGGGATCGATCTTGATCATGTTCTTATCCTGCCTCAGTATCATGACATCCGGGAAAAGGCCGGCTGCGATGGTACGGCAGGGCTCGCAATTTCCACAGGCGTCATCTTTCATCCTCTGGCAGTTCAAAGCCTTGGCGACTTCCAGGGCCGTTTGCATCTTACCGACGCCTTCAGGACCGATGAACAGAAGTGAATTGGGAAGCGTTTCCCTAAGAAGAGCCGCCTTCAGGATCTTTTTTATGCGGGCATTTCCGGGAATATTCGCAAATGACATCTTCAGTCCTTCCGTCTGTTATAAAACCAACACCGATCCAAGTTCATCGAAAACCATCCTCCCCTTATAATCGCCTCAACCCGGCAGAAGAGCGCGGGCTAAAAACCGGGCGGTATGAGAATCCTGATGCCGCGCCACTTCTTCCGGAGTGCCTTCAACCACGATGCGGCCTCCGGCGGCGCCGCCGCCCGGCCCCAAGTCAATAATATAGTCGGAAACCTTGATGACTTCAAGGTTATGCTCGATCATCATAACGGTATTTCCCATTACCACCAGATCCGAAAGTACGGATAAAAGTTTGAAAACGTCTTCAAAATGCAGCCCGGTCGTGGGTTCATCCAGCAGGTAAAGGGTGCGCCCCGTCTTTTTCCGGCTCAATTCCTTGGTCAGCTTGATTCGCTGCGCTTCTCCTCCGGAGAGCGTTGGCGCGGGCTGGCCCAAACGGAGATATCCCAAACCGACCTGACGGAGAACCATCAGCTTGCGTTTGAGAGCGGGGTGGGATTTAAGGAATTCATAGGCTTCGTCCACCGTCATTTCCAGATAATCCGCGATGTTTCCCCCCTTAAAAGTTACGGCCAGTGTCTCTTTGTTGTATCTCCGTCCTCCGCAGCGATCACAGGTGACATAGACATCGGGCAGAAAATGCATTTCGATCTTCTTGACCCCGGCCCCTTTGCATTCCTCACACCGTCCACCCGGGACATTGAAACTGAAACGACCGGGGGAATAACCGCGGGCCCGCGATTCCCTGGTCATCGCGAACATCGTCCTCAGGGTGGTAAAAAGTCCGGTATAGGTGGCAGGATTGGAGCGCGGCGTTCTTCCGATCGGCTTTTGATCCACGGATACCACTTTGTCTATCTGATCAATCCCCTCCAGGGACTCGTGTTTTCCCTCCCGTTGTTTAGCCCGGTAAAGCCGGTTGATCAAGGCCTTATGCACGATTTCGTATAGCAGCGTGCTCTTCCCGGATCCCGAGACCCCGGTCACAACCCCCATCACGCCGAGAGGCAGGGAAACATCGATATTTTTCAGATTATGTTCCGCGGCGCCTTTCACTTCCAGCCATCCCTTGGGACGGCGACGTTTGGACGGGACGGGAATCTCCTTTTCGCGGCGCAGGTACTGCGATGTCAGAGAATCCGAAGCATCCAGGATCTCTTCCAGGCTTCCTTCGGCGACTTTAAATCCCCCTCCTTCACCCGCGCCCGGTCCCAGATCCAGGATATGGTCGGCGGCCCGGATGGTTTGTTCATCATGCTCGACCACCAGAACCGAATTGCCGCGATCCCTCAGATCCCGCAGCAAACGGATCAAACGGTCGTTATCCTGCTGATGCAGTCCGATGGTAGGCTCATCCAGGACATACAGTACGCCTCTCAGGCTGGCGCCTATCTGGGCCGCGAGCCTGACCCGTCGCGCTTCCCCTCCGGAAAGGGAAGCGGCCGTCCGGGACAGCTGCAAATAACCCATGCCCAACTCGACGACGGTATCCAGCCGGGATAATATCTCGCGCAAGATCCGGCGACCGATCATTTCCTGCACCGGCCCCAGCTTCAAGGCGCGAAGGTCGCCGCATACCTGCTCGATGGGAAGGAGATTCCAATCCCAGATGTTTCGGCCACCCACCCGCACCGCCAGGCTTTGGGGTTTTAATCGATCCCCTCCGCATTGAGGACACGCTTCGTCCGTAAGTTCGTCCTCTCCCTTCGAGTTCCTGACGGATCGAACACCCAAACCATGACAGGCGGGACAGGCTCCGTAGGGATTGTTGAACGAAAAAGATCGAGGCTCCAATACGGGAAGACTGATGTCGCAGTAGGGACAGAGCAGCTTTAGGGAATAGTAGGTTTCCTTGGCATCTCGAGTCACCGCCAGCAGGTTCCCATCAGCCAGTTCCAGAGCCGTTCGGATGGCTTCCTGAAGCCGTCCGGCCGAATCCGGAAGCACGTCCACTTCATCCACCAGAACCTCGATATCATGCTGTTTGGTTTTTTCAAGGATGATGTCGTCTTCCAACTCCCGCATCTCTCCGTCTACACGGGCTCTCAAGTATCCTTTCTTCAGCAAACGCTCGAAGAGCCGCAAAAATTCTCCTTTTCTCCCTTTGACGACGGGGGCATACAATTTAATCAGCTCCCCTTGATACGCGACCTGGATCCGTTGAATTACCTGATCCCGGGTTTGCGTGCTCACGCCCCGCCCGCACTTTGGGCAGTGAGGCGTTCCGATGCGCGCGAACAGCAAACGAAGAAAATCATAGGCTTCGGTAACCGTTCCCACCGTGGAACGCGGATTCGACGAGATCGTCCGCTGGTCTATGGAGATGGAAGGAGAAAGACCTTCGATGGATTCCACCACCGGCTTTTCCATCTGTTCGATATACTGCCGCGCATATGTCGAGAGACATTCGATATACCTTCGCTGTCCCTCGGCAAACAGCGTGTCGAACGCGAGAGAGGACTTGCCCGATCCGCTGGGCCCGGTAATGACGACCAATCGGTTGCGCGGAAGCTCGACGCTCAGGTTTTTAAGATTGTGCTGAGCCGCTTTGACGACCCGGATATAATTCAACATAAGGCGGTATTTTAGCCTTTTTTGGGTTCTTCAACAAGCCGGAAACCGGAGATCCGGGTATGCCGGGCATCGAGCCTCCGCTTGCCGAAAGCCGATGAGGCATATTCCATTGACCCTTTCAGGACAAAAATTATAAACTATCGAAAGAAGTCCTCCGCAAATAGGGAAGTCGACATGAACAAAGAAATACAGCTTTTAAAGTCGCTGGAGACCCTGAAGAGGATAGGATCCAAGAACGATTCCATCCGGGCGATCAAGCACATCCCGGCGCGCGAAGGTCGGTTCCGGGATTATCCGGAAGACGTTCACCCCGCTCTGACCGAGGCCTTGAAAGCCAAGGGATTCAACCGTTTGTACGAGCACCAATATCAAGCCTATCGGCATTTGCATGAAAAACGCAATATCGTCGTCGTGACCCCGACCGCATCCGGAAAAACTCTCTGTTATAACCTTCCGGTCCTGGATTCCCTGATGAAGGCCCCCTCTTCACGATCGATTTATCTTTTCCCCACCAAAGCCCTGGCACAGGATCAACGAGCCGAATTGGACGAGACCATCAAACAGCTTCCCCAGGAAATCCGGATCTTCACTTATGACGGGGACACGCCGCAGGATGCACGGAAGGCGATCCGTTCCCGTGGCCACATCATCCTCACCAATCCCGACATGCTTCACACCGGAATCATGCCCCACCACACGAAATGGATCAAGCTATTCGAGAATCTCGAGTATGTGGTGATCGACGAACTGCATAATTACCGCGGGATCTTCGGCAGCCACCTCGCAAACATCCTGCGCCGGTTGAAAAGAATCGCGGAATTTTACGGCTCATCCCCCAGGTTCGTTCTGTGTACGGCCACTATAGCCAATCCGCGGGAGATGGCGGAGCGCATGACGGAAGAACCCGTTTCGCTCGTGGATGAGAACGGAGCTCCACAGGGTGAGAAATATTTCATGTTCTACAATCCGCCGGTCGTCAACCGGTTCCTGGGCATCCGCAAATCGTACGTCAAGGAAGCCCGACGAGTGGCTTCCATTTTCTTGAAGAACCAGCTCCAGACCATCATCTTTGCCCAAAGCCGTCTCATCACTGAAGTCCTTCTTACCTACCTCAAAGGAGATATCGAAAAAGGTCTTCAGGAGGAAGGTTTGATCCGGGGATACCGAGGCGGATACCTGCCGTTGAAACGCCGCAAAATCGAAAAGGACCTCAGGGAAGGCCTGATTCGCGGCGTCGTTTCCACCAATGCCCTTGAACTGGGAATAGACATCGGGAGCCTGGACGTGGCCGTAATGGCCGGATATCCGGGGAGCATCGCCAGCACCTGGCAGAGAGCGGGGCGGGCCGGACGAAAGACAGGGAAATCCGCCGCCGTCCTGGTCGCGAGGAGCTCGCCGATCGACCAGTTCATCGTCAATCATCCCGAATATTTTTTCTCTAAAAGCCCGGAGAAAGCCCTTATCAACCCGGACAATCTATCCATATTGATCAGCCACGTGGAATGCGCGGCGTTCGAACTGCCCTTTCAAGACGGAGACAAATTCGGCGGACTCGAGATAAACGACATCCTTCGCTTCCTTGAGGAGGAGAAACTCGTGCAGCACTCGCGTGACAAATGGTTCTGGACCTCCGACGCCTACCCCGCGGACGGGGTGAGCCTGCGCAGCATCAGCTCGGATAACTTCGTTGTGGTGGATACGACGGATAAAGCCAAAGTCATTGCCGAAGTGGATTTTTCTTCGGCCCTGACCGCCCTCCACCCCAAGGCCATCTATATGTGTGAAGGCGTGCAGTATTTTGTCGAGGAGTTGGATTTTGAGCAGCGCAAAGCCTATGTCAAGAAAACCGATATCGATTACTATACCGACGCCATCGACTACACCAAGATCAAGATTCTCGATGTCTTCGACCGCAAGCCCATACCCCGGTCTTCCATTGCTCATGGAGAAGTTCACGTCGCCACCCAGATCGTGGGATTCAAAAAGATCAAATTCCATACCATGGAAAACGTCGGGGCGGGCGATCTCAGCCTTCCCCAGAATGAAATGCACACCACCTCATACTGGCTGACGATCCCGGCCGACGTCTTTCATTCACTGCCGTATTCGCCCGAAGAACGCATCAACGGACTGTTCGGATTGGCCTACTGCTTCCATCATGTCTCCCCGTTGTTCATGATGTGCGACATTCACGATGTCGGCGTTTCGGTGGGGGACAACACGACCGGAAAATCTCTGCCTCCTCGAAACCTCCCCGCACGCATCACTCATTCTGATGAACCCCTGGATATCATAGATATAGACTTCGAGCCCAATATCTTCATATATGATAATTTCCCCGGCGGGATTGGATTGAGCCCTTCCCTTTTCGAACTGGAACGCATTCTTCTGGAGCACTGCAAACAAACCATCGCCCTCTGCCCCTGCGGGGATGGCTGCCCTTCCTGCGTCGGCCCCGCGAAAGAAAGCGGAAAATTGGCCAAGGAAGTAGCCGCCGGACTGCTCGATGCCATATTGGAATGAGATTCGTGCGGAGGGAGCCTATTTACCGCTATTGATACGCGCCAGCTGTTTGTCCTCTCCCATGATGATGAGAATATCGCTGTCCTTGATCATGAAATCAGCCTTGGGAATGAAGGTTGTCTTTTCCGGGATCAAGCTTTTTATCGCCATCACCTGAATACCGAATTTGTTCCGCAGGTCCAGCTGCTTCAAGGTCTTACCGATGAATTTCTCCGGAGGCGCGATTTCCTGAATCCCGAATCCCGAAATCAGCGGCAGATATTCCAAAACATTCGGATTGCTGAGTCGACGGGCCGTGCGAATCGCCATATCCTTCTCAGGATGAATGACCTCGCTCGCGCCGACCGCGTTTAGGATCTTTCCATGATCTTCCGTCAGAGCCTTGGCGATGATTTGTTCCGTACCCATTTCACTCAGATAAAGGACGGTAAGAATCGATGACTCCATATCCGGACCCAGGCTGACCACCACGATGTCCATCTCCTGTATCCCCAAAGCCTGCAAATTTTCCTTATCGGCGGCATCCATGCTCACCGCGTGGGACACAAAAGATTTAACTTCATCGACCTTCTCTTTATCGCGATCCACCGCCAACACTTCCTGTCCCTTCTCATAGAGCGTTTTCGCGACCTGCCCCCCGAAACTTCCCAAACCTATAACGGCAAACTTCATTTTTATTCTCTCTCCCGATCAATCAACGGCTTCTCCCGATCCCCGATCGCCTGGATATAATCATTCCCATACGGCCGCTCGTTTCACATTCGGTTCGGCAAATTCATCTTAGCCTATCATAACGCTTTCTTCAACATACTCATATTTGCCAATCGACCGTTGTCGACTGAACGCATAAAGAAAAGTCAGCGGTCCGATCCGCCCGATGTACATGGTCAGGATAATGACGAGCTTGCCGATCAGTCCCAATCGCGGCGTAAGACCCAGCGACAGCCCGACCGTGCCGAAAGCCGAGAAAGCTTCGAACAAAATCTCTTCCAGAGCCGCTTCGGGATGCGCCAGCACCAGGCAAAAAGAGGAGACCGTAATCACTACGATCGCCAGGGTAACGACCGTAAAAGCCTTGATCGTGAGTTCCCGCGGCAGTGAACGATAAAACAGGCTGATGGAATCACGCGCCCGCATACTGGAACGCAGAAAAGCCAGGATCACGCCCACGGTGCTGGTTTTCACACCCCCCCCCGTCGATCCGGAGGATGCTCCGATAAACATCAGGACAATCATAAGAAAAACCGAAGCAAGGCCCAAAGCCCCCAGGTCCATGGTGTTGAAACCAGCGGTGCGCGCGGTGACGACCTGAAAAAGAGAGGTTAGGATTTTATCCTTCAACGACAGCGTCCGCAGGGAATTTCCCCACTCGATGGCCATGAAGAGGGCACCCGATCCTCCGATGAGAACGGGGGTTATTACAAGAATCAATTTGCTGTGCAGCGACAGCGCACGTTTCTTCTTCCGCAGCCGACCGCTCAGATTCTTGTTGATCTCATGCAGCACGAGAAAACCCAATCCCCCCAGGATGATCAACAGCATCACAATGACATTCACCCGGATATCGTGATTGAAAGATACGAAGCTGTCGCTGAAAACCGAAAATCCCGCGTTGCAGAACGCGGATATGGAATGAAAAACCGAATTGAATAACGCCCGGCCGTCGGTGAATGTATCTTGCCAGCACAAAAACAACGCCAGCGTTCCACACGCTTCGATCACGACGGCATAGATGAAGATATATTTGATCAAAGACTTGAAATTCTTCGGCGTGGAATGATGAAAATTCTCTTGGACGATGAGGCGCTCCTGGATGGAGATCTTTTTTCCCGCCACCATTAATATGAGAGTGGAGAACGTCATGATCCCCAATCCCCCCAGCTGAAAAAGGATCATGATGATGGTCTGGCCGAGCGGGGTGAAATAGGTCGCCGTGTCCTGGACGATCAGCCCGGTCACACAGACCGCCGATGTCGACGTGAAAAACGCATCGGCGAAAGAAATATGTCCGGATTTCGTACTGAAGGGAAGCCACAGCAGAATGGTTCCGATCAGGATGGCCGCCGCAAAGCTGAAGGCCAGAAACTGGGCCGGGTGGAAGCGAATATCAACTCTTTTCATCAGGATGATTCTCTTAACCGCAAGGCTTTCATTCGGGCAGATTCCAACTGTAATCCTTCCTCCTGATTTTGTCAAACAAGGGGTTGTCGGCAGGCGAATGCAACGAAATCTCTATGCCGCGGTTTAAGTTTTCGGAAACACGCACCGAACCGGGCGGAAGCCCCCGTGTTTATTTGACAAGAATCCGGGCTTATGCTAATTTCAATGTTCGAAAACCATGAATCTATTAAATCTAATCACTCAAGCAAGCTACGTTGTAAAATTCGTTCTCTTGGTACTGCTGTTTTTTTCCGTTTTCTCGTGGGCGATTATCTTCTTCAAACGAAGCGGAATCCGCACCGCCTCCCTACAATCGCGAAGGTTTTTAAAAATCTTCCGCAAAAGCCGAAACCTGATGGAGGTCAACGAGGCCGCAAAAAAATTCAGTTCCAGTCCGCAAGCGGCCCTTTTCCAATCCGGATTCAAAGATCTGGCCTATCTCTCCAAGGGAAATTCTAAGCCGACCTTAAGTCCGGACAATCTGGAGAGCATTAACCGTTCATTGATCAAAGCCTCGAACAAGGAGGTGACCAAGCTGGAAAAAATGATGAATTTTCTGGCTACGACCGGCGGCGTCACTCCCTTCATCGGCCTCTTTGGAACGGTCTGGGGCATCATGGACTCATTTCACCAAATCGGCGCGGAGAAATCCGCCAGCCTTGTCACCGTGGCCCCCGGCATCGCCGAAGCGTTGATCGCGACCGCCCTCGGCTTATTCGCGGCCATCCCCGCCGTTATCGCCTACAACCATTTTCTTCACCGCATCAAGGAGATGGTCTCGGAGATGGAAGACTTTTCCATCGAGTTTCTTAACATCATAGAAAGACTCTATGGCATATAAATTTCGTTCGATCGTCCGCAAAGAAGTGGGGACATCTCTGTCCGAGATAAACGTCACCCCCCTAGTCGACGTTATGCTGGTCATGCTGATCATCTTCATGGTCACGGCCCCCATGATGCAGTCAGGCATCGGCGTCAACCTTCCCCAGGCCGAAACGGAATCGGCTCCCGCGGAAGAAGGTTTGACCCTGACCATCACCGAAGACCGCTACATCCATATCGGCGATACCGCCATCAATCAGTTTCTGCTTGAGCAAAAACTGAAGGAATATTTTTATGGTAAGGATAAAAAGATCGTTTTTATCCGAGCGGATGAACGGCTCTCCTACGGCTTTGTGATCACGGTTCTCGATATCATCAAGAAGGCTGAGGTCGAAGTCGTCGGACTTGTGGCTCAACCGCTGGATAAAAAGCGAAAATAGCGATGGCCGTAATGAGCCGGGACTACCGAGATTTCAAGCGCGGCGTCATCTTTTCCGTATCCGCCCATCTGGTGCTTATCATCCTGTTGATGATCTCGCCTCACTTTCCCAAAAACTCATCCAAAGGCATGGTCCATTATGTCAATGTCATTTCTTTTCCCGGGGGAGGAGGCGGATCCGGAGGCGGTGGAATGGGAGGAGCCCCCGGAGGAGGCGGCGGCGGCGGGGAAAAGGCGGTCGCCACTCCTGTCCCCGCCCGGGAACGGCTCAGCGACCTCACTACGCCGCAAAGACTCATCCAACAGAAACCCGCCAGCATGCGCTTTCCGGTAGAAAGACCGAAGCGCGAGCGCAAACCCCCGGAGGAAAAGAGAACCGTCATCCAGCGGCGGTCAAACACCCCCGCTTCGGGCAAGGGCACGGAAGAAGGCACTGGAGAGGAAGGTGCTGGAGGTGGAGGCGGTGGAGGCGGCCTGCGGATGGGCATCGGCGGCAGTGGAGGCGGCGGAGGATGGGGCGGCGGAGGATCATCGTATTCATCTCAGATAGGTCTCTCCTCTTTTCCCTACACTTATTACCTCCAGACGATCCATGGGCGCATCTCCAGCAATTGGTTTACATCCCAGGTCCGTGCCGGCGTATCGGGAAAATACCATACCACCGTCTTTTTCAAGATCACACGAGACGGCCGTATAGACGGATTGAAAATCGAGGAGGGCAGCGGTATCCGGGCCTTGGATTTATCGGCCCGACGGGCCATCGAGTCGTCGGCTCCCTTCCCCCCGCTGCCCAGAGAATACGAAGACGAATACCTAGGCATACATCTTATTTTCGAGCACACCCCATGAAGAACAAAACAACCATCATCTGGATTTTTCTGCTTTGCGCGTTCGGTCAACAGGCGGTCGCCCAGCAGGAAGTCGTAATGAGCATTAAGGAAGGCATGCCGATCATCCCGGTCGCCGTTCCCGATTTTGTCATACGAGAAACGGCGCCAAGCCTGAAAAAGGCCGCCGATACCCTGCGGGACGTCATCACGGCCGATCTGAAATACAGCCGTGTTTTCACGACGCTCCCATCCAGCTACTACGGGTACATCCGGCCGTTGAATCCGGAGCGTATCTTCTTCAAGGATTGGGAATCGATCCAGGCGAAACTGCTTTTCGTCGGAGAAGTCGCGACCGCGGGCGGCGAAGATCTTCTCGTCGAGGCAAAAATCTACGATGTCAAGTCCGAAAGATTCATCGTCGGCAAACGCTATCAAACGGAAAAAGATCTTCTTCGTTTGGTCGCGCATAAAATTTCCAATGAATTCATGAAAATCTATGGAGAGCCCGAGATCTTCACCACGAAAATCATTTTCGTTTCCAACCGGGACGAAAACGATGAACTTTACATGATGGACTACGACGGGTACAACCAGACCCGATTGACTTTCAATAAATACAAGGATTACATGCCCTCCTGGTCGATGGACGGGTCCAAGATCGCCTACACGGTATATCGCGGCGGCCTGACCGGATTATACATGCTGGATGTCTTCGCGGGAAAACGATCGGAAATCTACACGAAAGGGACCAGTTACGGCGCATCTTTTTCCCCCAACGGGAAAAAGATGGTTTTTTGCTCTACCGGCGACGAGTCGAACGCCGAACTGTATATCGCCGAAAGCGACGGCTCGCGCTGCAAACGCCTGACTTTCAACAAAGCCATCGATACCGCTCCTTCCTGGTCACCCACCAATCGTGAAATCGCCTTCACGTCCGACCGAGGAGGTACGCCTCAAATCTATATCATGGATGCCGAAGGATCCAACGTGCGCCGCATGAGCTTCGGAGGCAACTATCACGATGCTCCGGCATGGGCGCCCACAGGAGACAGGATCGCCTACGTCTCCCGCGTCTACTCCATATTCGACATCTACATCCTGAATCTGCAGTCGCAACAGATCGTAAAACTCACGGAGAGCAATGCCCGCAACGAGTCTCCCTGTTGGTCCCCGGACGGCCGACACCTTATCTTCTCCTCAAACCGAAGCGGAAGCATTCAGCTGTACACCATCGATTATGACGGTTCCCATCTCAGACGTCTGACATCTCAGGGTACGAACAAACTTCCCGACTGGTCTCGAAATTGACGGCCCGCATTTTCTGAACAGGTCGGATCGATTTTTTTAAACCTAGTCGGAAGATGATATTGACATCCGACTTGTTTAAATGTATATAATTGTCCCAGAGTGCCAAGTGTTTGCATGTAAAGGTGATAAATAAACATCCAAAGGAGTACCCATGAAAAAATTTCTGATCCTTTCATTATCCTGTCTTTTGGTGTTGTCCTTTCTCGTATCCTGCAGGAAAAAAGTGGAAGAGACACCTCCTCCGCCTCCTCAGGTCAAAGAACAACCAAAGGTTGAAAAGGTTGAAAAACCTGCGGCCCCGCCTCGCCTGACTGAAGAGGAGATTTTCCAAAAGAAATCCCTGGAAGAGTTGAACGCTGAAAAACCCGTCCAATTGATCTTCTTCGATTTCGACAAATACAACATTCGCGATGACGCCAAATCCGTCCTCCAAAACAATGCGTCCTATCTGAAAAAATGGACAAGCGTAAAAGTCCTGATCGAAGGGCATTGCGACGAAAGAGGCACGGAACAGTACAACCTGGCACTGGGAGAAAAACGGGCCAAAAGCGCCTACGACTATTTGGTATCACTCGGAATTTCCCCAGACCGCCTCAAAACCATCTCCTATGGAAAAAGCCAGCCCCTCGACACCGCCAGCAACGAAATTGCGTGGCAGAAAAACCGAAGGGCTCAATTCACAATCATCGAAAAGTAATTTATGCTTAAAAAGCACTCCTTTTGGATAATCCTTACCCTGCTCATAGCCGGAGTCCATGCTCAAGCGGACCAGAGCCGGAAAGCCTACGAGCTTATCTACGATGATATCCAGCTCTTGAAACAACAGGTGCAGCTCCTGGATGATAAAATCGATCAGAACCGGGAGGATATCCTCAGCATAAAAGCTCAGATCGACGAGCTGATTACACTCAGCCGGGCCGGACAGGTCGATCAGACCCGTGTAAAGGAAGGACAGGATGAAGTCCTCTCCCAATACCGTTCCCTTCTGGAAAAGTTCGAATCGCTCAATGATCAGCTTATCAAAATGTATGAGGATATGGTTGCGATCAAACGCGCCACCCTCCCGGTCGGGGGTGAAACCGAGGAAACCGAGCCCGAACCCGCTCCCGAAGAAGAAGTCCCGGTTCCGGAAGAAACGGAAGAAACCATCCTTCCCCTAGACCCCAATCTTTCCCCTCAGGAAGTATACAACATGGCCAGATCGGATTATCTGAAAGGAAACTTTGATTTAGCAATCGAGGGATTCACCATATACGGACAGCATTTTCCCGAAAGCCCCCTCGCGGACAACGCGCTGTATTGGATCGGAGAGTGTTTCTTCAGTCAAAGCCAATATGAAGAAGCGATCAAAAGATTCAATGCGCTTATTCTTAAATTCCCCACGGGAGACAAAATCGCCGCCGCTTATCTGAAAAAAGGAATCAGCCTGACCGAGTTGGACAAAAAAGAAGAAGCCCTGACCGTTTTCAAGCTTCTGATCAGTAAATTCCCTCTTGAAGAAGAAACGAAGATCGCACAACAAAAGATCAAAGAACTGGGATTATAACATGAGAGACGTCAACAGCCTGAATAAAGTTATCCTTATCGGTCGTCTAGGCCAAAAACCAGAAATCCGGTATCTCCCCAGAACGGAAAAAGCGGTAGCGAATTTTTCCCTCGCTACAAACGAACGGACATTCAATCCGAGCACGAATGAAAGCGATGTCCGCGTGGAGTGGCATAGGATCGTCGTTTGGGATAAGCTGGCGGAATTCTGTGAGAAATACCTGACCCAGGGAAAACAGATTTTGGTGGAAGGCCGACTGCGGACCCGAAAATGGCAGGATCGCGATGGAAACAATCGCTATACGACTGAAATCAACGCTTTCAACATCATTCTTTTGGGAAAGAAAGAAGACTCGGGCCCCCGGGACGATTATGCCGAACCCAGTGCGATTTCCGAGTTCCCATCCAAAAATCAGGATTCCGTGAATGGTCTCGATCCCGATGATGAAGACGTTCCCTTTTAAACGGGAATCATCCGGCGAGAAGATGTAGTTTCAGGGAAAGAAGATACCTTTTGTTCTTTTCCAAACAAACCGCCCCAGGGGAGGATATCCATGCCGCATAAGTGGGATGATGATTACGGTCGGCAATTCAGAGCCCAGATCACGGAAGACATCCGCCCCTGGGGAAAGTTTCGCGCCTATCCCCACAAAGATGCCGGAAGCTTGAAAATCATCACCGTCAATCCGGGAGGAACCCTATCCCTGCAGTACCATAATCGGCGCAGTGAGTATTGGGTCGTGCTTGACGAGGGCCTGGAGGTTACGGTTAATGATACCTGCTGGAAGCCGGATAGGGCAGAGGAGATTTATATCCCCGTTCAAGCCCGGCACCGTCTGCGGTGTGTCGGCGACCACCCCGCCCGAATCATGGAAATCTGGTTAGGCCGTTCCGAAGAAGACGATATCGTACGTTTGGATGACGCCTACGGCAGGGAATAATCCCGCTCAAGTAACCTGATCCATAAGAAACACTTCCGGAAACTGGACCAGTACCTTTTCTATTATGAATTCTTCCACTTCCTGAGACGTGCGCAGCGACATGGCTTGCCGAACCCATTCCGTGACCATGCTGCAGTCCACCGAACGCAGGGCATTTTTAATCCGGGGTATAAAGATCGGATTCATGCTGAAGGTTCTCAATCCAAGCCCCAACAAAACCAACGCGGACAAGGGATCCGCGGCCATTTCGCCGCAGACGGCAACATCTTTCCCGGCATTCCGCGCCGTCTCGATAATGTATTTCAAAAGGCGCAGCACCGAAGGATGCAGGGGCTTATACAAATAGGAAACCAGTTCGTTGGAGCGATCGACCGCCAGGTAATACTGGATCAGATCATTGGTGCCGACACTGATGAAATCCACTTCCTGAACAATCATATCCGTAATCGCGGCGGCGGCCGGGACCTCGATCATGACCCCGAGCGGGATGTTCTCATCGAATTTGACCTTCTCGGATCGAAGCTCCTGCTTGACTTCACGAAAAAGCTGTTTCACTTCTTCGATCTCCTCAAATTCCGTGATCATCGGTATGATCACGCGCAGATTGCCGAGAACACTGGCTCTAAGAACGGCTCGAAGCTGGATTTTGAATAGGGGGCGGTCCCGCAGTGAAAGCCGAATCGCACGCAGCCCCAATGCCGGATTAGGCTCCTTGTCGACCTTCATCTGAGGAACTCTTTTTTCCCCGCCGACGTCCACGGTCCGGATATAGACCGGTCTCGGGTGTGCATCCTTGGCTAAACGCGAGTAAACCTGATAGTGATCCTCTTCGCTTGGATGGGTGATACTCCGGAAATAAATGAACTCCGAGCGAAACAATCCAATGCCTTCGGCGCCGAGGGACAAAGCTAAGCCGACCTCTTCGGACAATTCGATATTCGCCATGGGATAGAAATCGATATTATCCCGGGTGGCGGGCGTTAATTTAGCGGTCTTCTTGAGTTCCTGCTGATAATCATCGTATTTCTTTTGCTTGCTGATGAATTCTTTCCGAATCGCAAGAGGGGGATTGATGATGACCTCACCATCCGTACCATCCACGATCAACCAGTCTCCATCTTTTACCTTGCGGGTGATATTCCGAAGGCCGACGACAGCCGGAATATTCAATGAACGAGCCAGAATGGCGGTATGAGAGGTTTTGCCTCCCATGTCCAGAGCGACGGCCAGCACGTTGCCCCGGCTGAGGCGCGACGCCGCTTCCGAAGGCAGAAGATCATGAGCAATCAGAATCTTTTCACCGTCATCATCCTTCTCCCGCCGACCGGCAGGTTCCAGATTGCGATACACCTTCAGTAGCACATCCGAAACATCCGATTTTCGTTCCCGGAAATATTCATCGGCGATGGCATCGAAAATCTTCCGATATTTATCATGAACCTGAGAGATGGCCCACTCCGCCCGGGCCTCCTCCTCCCTTATGATCTTCTCCAAACCGAATAAAAGCGATTTGTCTTCCAGAATGAGTAGATGCGCTTCAAAAATGAACGCATGTTCTTCCCCAACCTTAGCCTTGATCTTATTTTTGATGAGAACAAGCTGTTTCCGGGTACGTTCGACGGCCCGGCCCAAACGCTTGATTTCATTCGGGATCTTGTTGCCGGGGATGGATTCTTTGCGCAAGGGAAAGGCCACTTTCTCCGTGAGTAGGACCTCGCCGATGGCCACACCGGGGGAGACGCCGGTTCCTCTCAGTCTGGAAAAAGGCATGGAATCCCCTATTCGTCCTCCTGAAATTTCTCATCGATGAGAGCCACGAGGGCTTTCAATGCCGCCGTTTCATCAGAACCGGTCGTTTTTATCGTGATCTCCGAGCCTTGAACGGCGGCCAGCGTCAGAAGTCCCAGGATGCTCTTCCCATCCACTTCATTCCCATCTTTTTCAATCCGAACGCTCGAAACGAAGCGATTGGAAAGGTTCATCAGTTTGACCGCGGCCCGGGCATGAAGCCCGAGCTTGTTCTTTATCAATACTTTTTTTTCTGTCATGGAATTACTACTCAATCAATTTTTTGCGCTCAGAAGGGCGCTGGCAAGATGGATATTCTTTTTTCCCTGCTCGACTACTTTTTTGGCGACATCTTTCAGATTATTGCCTCTCTGAAGAGAAACGAACTTTATCAGCATGGGGAGGTTAACCCCGGTAATGATTTCCACCTGGTTATCCTTAAGAAAGCTGAAACTCAGATTAGACGGCGTCCCTCCAAACATATCCGTGAAGATCAGAACGCCTTTCTTCTGGTTCACCTTTTTCATGGCTTGGTAAATCTTTCTTTTTGATTCCTCGACGTCATCATACCAGCCGATCGAGATGGCCTGCATATTTACGGTTTCTCCTAGGATGATCGTCAGCGCATTCATGAGTTCCTCGGCCAATTTTCCATGGGATACGATGATTCCACCAATCATGATTTACCTCTGTTTGATAATCTTCATTTATTCGGAATTCCCCGGTGCTCTTATCATCAAGACGTCAGACCGTATAATGTATTTTACCATCTCTCGATATTAACCTTAAGATTTTTTTACGTGAAATGCAAGTATGGCCCCATGCATGGGAATAAAGCCGTCGTATCCGGGGACGAACCGGACTATTTATACATATCCCGGTGATAGATCCGTGTGATGTACTTCTTCGTGGTGAGATGCGCCTCGAGCTTTTCCGCCACCATGACCGAGCGGTGCTTTCCTCCGGTACACCCGATGGATATCGTCAGGTAACTTTTCCCTTCATCCGTGAATCGGGGGATTAAATAATCGATGAAGCGAAACATCTCCTTGAGAAATTTCCTGGTGTCGTCCGAACTGCAGATAAATTTCTGCACATCGCCGTCAAGTCCGGTTTTTTCTCTAAGCTCATCCACATAGTACGGATTGGGCAAAAAGCGGGTATCCAGAACGAGATCGGAATCCAGGGGAATCCCATACTTGTAGCCGAAACTGACGACCACGATCCGGAGCCGAACCGCGCGTCCCTCTTGAAATCTCTGCGTCAGTATTTTTTTGAACTCGGTTATATTCAGCGCGGTGGTATCGATGATTTCATCCGCCAGGGTTTTTATTCCCTCGAGCCTTTTTCGCTCCAGGATCACATTTTCCAGGATCGATTTCTTTTCCGTCAGGGGATGCGGCCGCCGGCTTTCACTGAACCGCTTGATAAGGGTTTCGTTCGACGCGTCAAGGAAGATCAAACGGGAAGACACCTTTTCCCGAATGCCGCTTAAAACTCTTGGAAACTCGGTCGCGAATCCGGCTTCCCGGATATCCACGATCAAGGCGACGCGCCCGATCTCCACTTCTTTACGCCGCCATAGATCGACAAAGCTGGGAATGAGTTTGGCGGGCAGATTATCCACACAGTAATAACCGAGATCTTCCAGAAAACGGCTGGCGGCCGTTTTTCCCGATCCGGATAACCCCGTGATAATAAGGAAGCGTTTTCCTTTCATATGGATATCCTTCAGACTTTAGGTTTCCGAATCAAGGCGCGGTTCAATCTTCGGATCAATTCCTGCGGAGCATGCGTTCCCCTTTCCCGCTGCATATGCACCCTGCAGGCGACTTCGATCAGCGTGGCTATGTTCCTTCCCAAAGCCACCGGAATACTCATCTGTGGGATACTCACGCCTAAGATTTCATGCTTTTCCAAGGGCTTCAATCCCAGGCGATCGTATTCTTTGCCCTCTTCCCAACGGTTCAGTTTAATAACGAGATCGATTTCCGCGTGCGGAGAGATCGCCTTGGGTCCAAAGATATCCCGAATGTTTATGATACCCAAGCCGCGGACTTCCATGAGATCTCGTATAATTTCCGGGGCGGTTCCATAAAGTCGATGGCTTCCCCGCTTGTGAACGCAGGTAACGTCGTCGGAAACGAAATGATATCCGCGGGAGATCAACTCAAGCGTACTCTCACTCTTTCCGATCCCGGAATCACCGACGATCATGACTCCCAGTTCGGATATCTTAAGCAGTCCTCCCGAAACCAATTTCTCCCCAGAGAACAACGACGCGGTCAGCAACTTCACTTCTTCACGGCATTTTTCCCATGGAAGATCGGAACGAAACAGCGTGATCTCTTTTTTTCGGGCCTCTTCGAGCATTTCAGGAAAATACTCCGCCCGGTCGGCGGCGATGACCGCCACCATGTCATCATCCAAATGTTCTGATGCAAAAAACCGTCGTTGATTTTCCGGCAGGTTTTCGAATTCCTTAAAAAATTTCTCACCCCAAACCCGAACCGGGAGAACTTTGAGGGGCAGGGATGAAGACGCCAGAGGTCGGGAAAATCCGGCCCGTTGAACGATATGCAGTTTCAGTGATTCCTTGTGCTTTTTAAAAAAATCACGCAGCAATGGGGAAGGGGGGTTCCCTTTATTCATTTATCTTGTCTTCTTCGTCCCGAACGGCCTCGAGGATCATCCCCGTACTTTGGGCCTTAAGCACCCGATGCAGAAGCGGTTTCGCCTTCCTGACGAGATGGGCGATCGCGGCCAGGATCTGGAGGTTCAAACTGGGGTTTTCAGGAGAAGAGACCACGAGAAAGAAAAGATGAGACGGTTTTCCATCCAGCGCGAGAAAATCCACTCCACGGCGTGATACCGCCAGCAGCACAATGGGATTCTTGACGGATTTCAGTTTGCAGTGCGGGATGGCGACGCCTTCACCGATGGCCGTGCTTCCCAGCTCTTCACGTTTGATCAGTTTTTCAAAGAGATCTTTTCCTTTTGCGATACGTTCCCGTTTCTTTAAAAATCCGACCATTTCCTTTAAAACAGCATCCCGCGAATCGGCTTCCATGTCCAGAAGGATCATGTCCTGGGTTAATAGGTTATATATTTTCACTTGCTTCTCTCTGCTTCATTCGGGTTCGATCAAACCGATATTTCCGTCTTTCCTTTCGTACAGGACGGCCCACCTGTCGGAATCCGATTTTCTGAATACCAGGATCTCTTTTTTTGTAGATTCTAAATGGATCAGCGCTTCCTCGACGGACATGGGTTTTGGGGAATACTCGTGTATGCGCACAACGCGTTTTCCTTCTTCCTCATCCTCGGATACGGAGGGCGCTTCCATGATCTTGTTTCCGCGCCGCTTGCGTTCCCTCAATTTCTGGCGTTCCTTTTTGACGCGCTTTTCAATCCGATCGAACGCCATTGTCAGGGAGCTGTGCATATCCGAGGTTTCCTCATCGGCATTGAGGGTTCCTCCCTTGATCTTTATCGTGATTTCAGCTATCTGACGGTATTTTTCTACAGAAAGCTTGCAGTGGGTTTCCACCGGATAACCGAGTAATTTCTCGATGGATTTAAGCCTCCGCTCACAAACCTTTTCAATCTCCGGGGTGATCACGGTACGCTTTGCGGTATAGTTTATATTCATGATGTTCCCTCCATCCAATACTGTCGTTTTCGTATATGTGAAGGCGGAATCCCAAGTTGTTTCCTGTATTTGGCGACCGTCCTGCGGGCGATGTTGAAATTTTCCTTGGCAAGGGTATCGCCGATTTCGATGTCGCTTAAAGGATTGTCATGGTTTTCCGTCTCCAAAAGCTTTTTTATTCTGTCCTTAACCCTGAGCGAGGAGACCTCTTCGCCATAATCGCCGGTGAGAGATTTATGGAAGAAGTACTTAAGTGGGAACACTCCTCGGGGGGTCATCATGTATTTGTTTGAAACAACCCGGCCCACGGTCGATTCATGAACACCGATTTCCTGAGCCAGTTCGATCAAAGTCAGGGGTTTGATATAATCTATACCTCGTTCGATGAAATCCCGCTGCTTGTCGACGATGTTCTTGGCGACTTTATAGATGGTCTGATTTCTCTGGTCCAGACTGCGTAGGAACCAAAACGCTTTTTTCATCTTCTCTTTCAAAAACCGACAGGCTTCGGTATTCTCCTTGGAACTCTGCGTCATCAGCGTGCGGTAAAATCCATTGATTCTCAAACGAGGGAGCCCTTCATCGTTCAAATAGATATTCAGCTTACCGTCCTCTTTTCTTACAACGATATCCGGCACGATATAAAACGTCTTTTCATGACTGAACTTTCTTCCGGGAGTGGGTTCCAATCTTTTGATGATTTCGATATGCTCCCGCAGTTCGTCCAACGTTATTTCCAGTTCTTTCGCCAGTTGGGGGAAATTGGATTTTTCCAGCAATGGCAGATAAAACTCGACGATACTCCGGGGGATCGGATTCTCGATCCCGTAGTATTCCAGCTGGACCAGAAGGGCTTCCTTCACATTCAAGCTTCCGGCCCCGATGGGGTCGAAATGCATGATTTTCTCGCGTATGGATTCAACGATTTCCGCCGACGTCTCCATGGTCTGAATGATTTCCTCCAATGAGGACGTCAGATAACCATCATCATTGATGTTGCCGATGATGTACTGGGCGATTTCCTTCTCCTTCGCATCAAAGAATGTCAGGTTCGCCTGCCAGTTCAAATGATCCCAGAGGCTTACACTCTTCGACACGAAGTTTTCCAAAACCGGCGCTTCCTTTTTCTCATGAGAATACGTGCGCATCCCATTATCGAAGTATTCCTGAAAATAGGCGTCGAACTCTTTGTCTTCCTCGGATTTCGAGGAATCCAATCCATCCTCTTTTCCCGTCGGAGCGGCTTCCCGTTCCCGTCCCGCCTCCATTTCCTTCGATTCCTGGGAAGCCGCGGGATCCACTTTTTCATCCGAAATTTCTTCTTCGATCTCCAGCATCGGATTTTGAGCCAACTCTTCATCAATGATTTCGATCAGCTCCAGATTGGTGAGCGGCAGGAGTTTAATGGCCTGCTGCAGGGCGGGTGCCAGAATAAGGCGCTGTACCTGACGTTGATGGAGTTGTTGTTTGAGCGCCATGGTTTATCCTCTCTCCATCTTTTCAGTTATCAAGGTTGAAGTCCTCTCCCAAGTAGCTTCGTTTTACTTCCCGGGAAGAAACCAATTCCTGAGGCGTCCCTTCCTTCAAGATTTTCCCATCGCTGATGATGTATGCTCGATCGGTGATTTCCAATGTTTCCCGCACACTATGATCCGTGATCAGCAACCCTATCCCCTTTTCCTTAAGTTTGATGATGATCTGCTGAAGATCCCGAATCGCCAAGGGATCGATCCCGGTGAACGGTTCATCCAATAAAATGAACTGCGGATGGGTCACAAGAGCCCGGGCGATCTCCAGTCGGCGTCTCTCTCCTCCTGAGAGCGTATATGCCTTTGCCGATCTCAGGTGAGTCAGTCCCAATTCTTTCAGCGTCTCGGCCACTTGGCTTTTCTCTCGATTCGAATGATTGCCCATCATCTCCAGAACGGAAAGCAGGTTGTCTGCGACACTCAATTTACGAAAGATCGAAGGTTCCTGAGGAAGCAAGCATAGTCCCTTCCTGGCCCGCGTGTACATGGGAAGCCGGGAGATGTTCTCGCCCCCCAAAAATATTTCGCCCTGATCTGGAGGCAACAGCCCTAAGATAAGAGAAAACGTAGTCGTTTTACCCGCTCCGTTGGGACCGAGAAGCCCTACGATCTCTCTTTCCTCGACACATACGGAAACATCATCGACGACTTTCCGTTTCCGATAGCTTTTTTCCAACCTTACGGCTTCCAGGATTTTGGTCATATATCACGATTTTATCAAGGTTGTCGATCGTTTTCGATCTTTATTTTCAACGACGATTTTACCATCGGGTATATGAAAAGTCAATTTGTCCCCCTCTGTCCGCCCCCTGGTTTTATCGAGTAGAACCGGGTTTCCGGTAAGGGAAATAGCCTCCTTCAGGAGATCGTAATCCGCCGTTTCACCCCGACCCTCATGAGAGCCTTGGCTGACGACAACCTGTTCATGTCCTATGATCCGGAGCAGTTCGCCCTGATCGACATCAAGGGATACCTGCAGTAAAGCCGAGCGGAGCACCACATCCTGCATCATAAGCTGGCAGTTCCCTTCATAATCGAGACGGTTCTTATCGGGATCGAACTGCATTTGACCCGCTCGAATCTCGAGGGTCGTTTCTTTTTCACCACTCTCGGGATGATAGGGCCAGCTTGTTTTGATCTTTTCTCGACCGACGATCCGCCCCGAATCCTGGAAAAGCGACAACTCCTGCGCCCACAGCATTTTCATTCCCTGCCAGGCTTTGACTTTCTCCTTAAAAATAAAACGCTGACGTTCCTCGATAAATCTCATTTCCTGGGCATGGATCAAAACCGGCGATTCCGCTGAAAAGAGACCCAGATAAGTCCCCTGCTTTTTTCCGGCTTCCAGTATAACGTCGATGCCTCCGGTGCCTTCCAGATTGCTGTTGGTCAAATGAATCGTCAAGACGGAAGCTGAAATCTCGGATTTCGGGGTGCGGATACGGGCTTTGCGCTCTTTGTCTCCCTGAACCTTCAGGATATTCCGATTCCCGCCGATGACCAGGGTTTTCCCCTCGATCCGGTTGAAATCTTCATCCGCCGATTGTTTCCTGATGCCGGCGCGCTCCACTGCGGCGAATTCAACCAACCTCCCTTTTTTATCCAAAGTGAAATCAAGGCTTTCAGCTTCGATCAGGGTATACGCTCCGTCATGACTTGCGAATCGAAAACGGCAGTCCCCGGAAGCCTTGATCAGACGCGCCAGCGCCAGATCCTTGAAACCGGTAATCGAAAGTTCTTCCGCCCGCACTTCCCTCCGGGAGCCATAGAGAACAAACACGCCGTCTTCTTTTCCCGTCAGGGCGGCCGAACCATCGGCCTCTTCGTCGAGGAGAAGGGCTTCAACCCCCCCGATCAGGCGCAGGCTTCGGATATGATCCCCACTGGCGACCAGGTCGAATCTCAACGCATCGCAGACAGCACGGCTTTCTCCCCGACGAAGCTTCACCGCTCCCTGAAAAAGGCCCTTCCTCCCTCTCCGGGTATATTCAAAGTGCTTCGATTCCACATGGAGAGGCTCCGCGGTTCCGAACACGTTCTGAAACGCGACTCTGACGTCTTTCCGCAGGATGATCTTCTTTTCAGGCAGCAGATAGGTGATTCCCAAGGCTGAGCCGACAATCCGATCCGATATGAAATCGACCGGTTCCCGGCTTCGGAAAAACTGCCGTCCGGCGTCATAATCCATGGAAGCGGCTTTAATGGTCAAGTCTTTGATCCGGATGCGCGCTTCGCCTTTCAGAGAGAAATGACTCCATTCTTTGTCATAAACGATTTCATCTCCGAAAAGATAGACATCTTCTCCTTGTCCCCTCCTGAAAAACACGACTTCGACATTTCCCTCGAGATGATAAAGGTCATCCTCTCCCATATAATTCTTTTCCGCCCGAATTTGGAGGTTTCCCTTTTCTCCCTCCGCCTCATAGTGTTCTATTTTCTCTTTGGAATCGATTTTCTGTTCGTCGATCGAGACGACCGCTTGGGGGAGCTTGGGATCTCGATGGGAATTCCGCATGAAATCAGCCGAAATCAGGACAAGCACTCCTCCCAGAAAAACAAGGCTGATCGCTTTGATGATCTTTGTCCAGTGCATCGCTTTTTCACACCTTCACGAATACCGCGTCCCGTTTCATTCTCAGGTCTATTATACATCCAAACCGGAATTAAATCCCCTTCCGCTTCTCTTGCATCTCTACGCACCGTCTTCCGGGAGAGATCATACAGATCCCATACCGGAGGAATTCAAACCAAGAAAGCTTTCAAAGGGGATTGAACGGAGCCGGAGCGAGCCTCTGTCTCGTGTTGCTCACAGCTGAAAGAACCGTTTCATTCCCAAGAAACGTCAGCGGATATCCTCCAGGATCAGATTCACCTGATCCTGCCCTTGAAAATGGGATGTTTGAACGGAATAGATCAGGTCGATCCGATCTCCCTTCCCCACACGATCCGCCCATTCGCCTTGTCCCCAACCCAAAGCATCAAAGACTCTCTCGTTCTGTCTGAGAAGGAATTTACAGTGTTTTTGTTTCAGTTTTCGGGGAGGGGCAATGACTTCCGCTCCCCGCGAGAGAAAGAGAGGACGGGAATTCCCCATCCCGAAAGGAGAAAGCAACTCCAGCTTTTCAAGAAAGCCCGAATCGATCCGGTTGAAATAGATCTCGGCGTCGACATGAATTTTTCGCTTCAAATCTTCATCGCTGAGATGGGAATCGGCATAGGCGTTCACATTTTGTTTGAAGAGAGCCAAATCGTCACAGGAGAGCTCGCAGCCGACGGCCTGGATGTGACCGCCAAAATTCGCGAGGTGATCCCGGCTGTTTTTAAGACACTCGATAAGAGAAAATCCCCGTATACTCCGGCCGGAGCCGAAAGCGCTGCCGTTTTTATACGCAAACAGCAGGATCGGACGGTGGAAACGTTCCTTCAGTTTGGAAGCCACGATTCCGATCACTCCCCGGTGCCACTGCTCACATCCAAGGATCAGGATTCTGTAGCGGCGGTGAAGTTCCCGCTCTTCAATTCGGCGTATGGCCTGTTTGAGAATTTTTTCTTCCACTTTCTGACGATCGGTGTTAAGCCGGTTCAGGGTACCGGCCAAGGCGGCGCTCTCTTCCCGGGCACCGGTCAGGAAAAGACGAACAGCCAGGTCGGTCATCCCCATCCTTCCAGCCGCATTGATGCGGGGGCCGATGCGAAAGCCAACATCGCCCACCGATACCCGAGAGCCGTCCAAACCGCATACGCCCATGAGACTGAGCAGCCCGGGATTGGAGACACGACTCAGGGCTTTCAAGCCGTATTTCACGAACAAACGGTTTTCTCTGCGAAGAGAAACAACATCCGCGACCGTCCCTATAGATACCAGTTTCAAGTAATGCGGCACCTGCGCGGCCTTGCCGGCACCTTCCAGCAGTGCCTGTATCAATTTGAAAGCCACGCCGATCCCGGCCAGGTCTTTATCCGGATAGAGGGAGCTCTCGAGCTTGGGATTGAGAATCGACAGCGCCCGCGGCAGCTGTTCTCCGGGCTGGTGATGGTCGGTGATAATGACGTCGACGCCCCGGGTCCGAGCTTCCTGCGTAAAATCCACCGCTTTGATCCCGCAATCCACGCTGATGACCAGCGAACAGTCCTTCTCCCGCACGCGCTCTATATAATCCTTCTTGATACCGTAGCCTTCCGTCAACCGCTCGGGAATAAAATACTCCACATGACCGCCCAACGATTCGAGGGCTTTCGTCAGGATGACGACGGAAAGGATTCCATCCACATCATAATCCCCGATAATGATGATCTTTTCTTCGTTTGCGATCGCAGCACGGATCCGACGGACGGCCGTCTCCATTCCCGGCATCAAAAACGGATCGATCAGGTCCTGAAGCGTTCCGAACAGAAAGCTTCGGGCGTCTTTTTCATCATGAATACCCCGGTTTACCAGAATTTGCGTGATCTCAATGGGAAGGTCCAGAGTTTTTGCCAGAAAACGGGACTCTTCGTTCGGTTCGGGAAGAATCCAAATCGTCTCGTTCATAAGTTTTCCACCTTAGCACAAACGGGTGCGGACCTCAACCGGACGCATGGTTTTAAACACGATATGAATTGACTTTGTCCGGGGTGAAAAATATAATGAATTCACTGTGCTTGCTCAACTTAAAGAAAAAATAGCCAAAACCCGCGAAGCCTTTCGATCGAAGTTCGAAGATCTCGTTCACAGCGACAAAAGTCGCGAAGAAATTCTTGACGAATTGGCCGAATCCATGATCCTGGCGGATATGGGAATCCCGCTCACGGAACGCATCCTCGACGCCATACGCGCGGGCAGCAAAAAAACCGATCCGTTTCCCGTTATAAAAAGCCTATTGGAAAAAGAGATAACCCGCATACTTTCTGCTTTCCCAACCCGGATGAATCTGGAGCAACCGCTCTCCGTTCTCATGGTGACGGGTGTCAACGGCGGTGGGAAAACAACCTCTCTGGCAAAAATCGCTTCCGTTTACAAGCAGAAGGAAAAGAAGATTCTTATGGTGGCGGCGGATACTTTCCGCGCCGCGGCTCAGGAACAGCTCTCTATATGGGGGGAAAAGCTCGAGATCCCCGTGATAACAGGACAATACGGAGCGGATCCCGCCGCAGTCGTCTTCGATGCCATCCAATCATTCAAGGCGCACGATTTCGATCTGCTGTTGATCGACACGGCGGGCCGAATCCATACGAACATCAATCTCATGCATGAACTTGAAAAGATCAAACGCGTGATTTCCCGGGAAATTCCCGAAGCCCCGCACGAATGTCTCCTTGTACTGGATGCGAGCATCGGACAGAATGCCCTGATCCAAGCCAAACAGTTTCTAAAGTTTTCCGGATTGACCGGCATCGTATTGACCAAACTGGACGGCACGGCAAAAGGAGGCAGCGTCATCAGCATCCTCGACGAATGCCGTCTGCCTATCAAGCTCATCGGCGTAGGGGAAGGAGAACAGGATCTCATCCCCTTTTCCGCGGAAGAATTCACATCCGCCCTGCTTTCATGATTGATATCAAAGACACCGCTTACATGAAGATGGCCTACGCTCTGGCTGAAAAAGCCCGTGGTTGGACCAGCCCCAATCCCTGCGTGGGAGCCGTGCTTGCGAAAGCCGGCAAGGTCATCGCGGTCGGTTATCATTCCAGGCGGGGACAACCTCACGCCGAAGCGCTGGCGCTGCAACAGGCGGGGGAAAAGGCCAGGGGCGCCACCCTCTATGTCACGCTCGAACCCTGCATCCACTGGGGATACACACCCCCCTGCGTTCAATGCATTCTGGAATCGGGCGTGAAACGCGTGGTGGTCTCCGCTTTGGATCCCAACCCCCGAATCCATAAAAAAGGCATCGCCCGCCTGCGCCGGGAAGGCCTCGATGTCGAGGTGGGTCCGCTGTCTGAAATGAACGAATCTCTCAATGAGGTTTATCGTAAATACATCACGCGGCACATTCCTTTTGTCGTCATCAAAGCGGCGCTCAGTTGGGATGGAAAAACCGCAACCCGCACTCTCTCTTCCCAATGGATATCCTCGGAACCGACACGGCGTTATGTTCATCTTCTCAGGGGGGAATGCGATGCCATCCTGGCGGGGATCGAAACCATTCTCAGAGACGATCCGCGCCTGACGGTCCGCCATCCCTGCTGGAAGGGCAAATCGATCACCCGCGTCATCATGGATTCCAAGTTAAGATTTCCACTCGACGCCCGTATGCTGAAAACCCGTACCCAAGGGAAACTGCTGATTTTTACGGGTCCTGGAGCCCCCCAAGACAAGGCCCGCCGTCTTCAGGATATGGGTGCTTCCGTCATAGAGTGCTCCCGTTCCGAATCCGGCATCAATCCCAATGAAGTTCTTCTCCATCTGGGAAAACAGGAAATTTCAAGCCTTTTCATTGAAGGCGGCGGTACACTTCAATCCGCATTTTTGGAAAACGGACTGGCCGATAAAATTTTCCTGACATTTTCCCCCAAGCTCGTGGGAGGAAAAGAAGCCCCCGTTTTTTTTACCGGAGAAGGAGTGGATCAGATCCGCGATGCGATGCGCATCAAGCGCATTCGGTTCTTTAAGATCGCGGACGACATCATGGCGGAGGGATATCTCTGATGTTTACAGGAATCATAAGCCACATGGGAAAATTCAGGGGCTATCGGCGGGGAAAACAGGAGCTGGCCCTTTCCTCCTCAAAACCCATTCCCCAGATCGGACTTGGAGACAGCCTGGCCGTCAACGGCGTCTGTCTCAGCCTGATCAGAAAAGAACGGGACCTGCTGGTGTTCAACCTCTCCCAAGAAACCATCAAGCGATCTACGCTCGGCGAGCTCCGTTCCGGCGACATGTTGAATCTCGAGATTCCCCTCACGCTCAACTCGCTTCTCAACGGTCACCTTGTGTCCGGGCATATCGACGAGACCGGACGGATCATCCGCATTCAAGAAAAGTCCGGCGGGTGCGGGATGGAAATCCGGATGTCTCCAAAGAACCGCGCCTTTCTCATCTCCAAGGGATCGGTAGCCTTGGACGGCATCAGCCTGACCGTCGCCGACGTAAGCCCCGCTTCTTTTGTCGTTGAAGTGATCCCTATCACGCTGCGGGAAACCAACCTGAGCTCACGAAGACGCGGAGACAGCGTCAACCTCGAATATGACATTTTCGGCAAATACGTGTATAATTGGACGCGTCGAAACGAATCATAGGTCAGGAGGAAAGTTCACCCCATGCCGAAAACAGCGATTGCACCCGTTGAAGAAGCCATCCAAGCCGTTCGCTCGGGTAAAGTCATCATTATCGTCGATGATGAAGATCGGGAGAACGAAGGCGATCTCATGGTCGCGGCGGAAAAAGTCACGCCGGATATCATTAATTTCATGGCTAAGGAAGGCCGAGGTCTTATCTGCCTGTCCTTGACCGAAGCCCGGCTCAAGGAACTCGACCTCCCCCTGATGGTTCAGGACAATACGGCTCCATTCGAGACAGCCTTCACCGTCTCCATCGATGCTAAAGAAGGCGTCACGACCGGAATCTCCGCGTATGACCGGGCTCAAACCATCCGCGTCGCGCTCGAGCCGAACTGCAAACCCGCCGATCTCACGCGCCCCGGTCACATCTTTCCCCTGAAAGCCAAAAACGGCGGAGTTCTCGAAAGGACCGGCCAGACAGAGGCCTCCGTAGATATCGCCCGCCTGGCGGGACTCAAGCCGGCCGGCGTCATCTGCGAAGTTATGAACGAGGACGGAACCATGGCGCGGATGCCTCAACTGGAGGAATTCAGTAAAACTTACGACCTCCCCATTCTTACCGTAGCCGATCTGATCAAATATCGCATGAACCACGAAACGCTCGTCACGCGGGTCGAAGAGGCCGATCTGCCCACCGAGTTCGGACATTTTCGCATATCCGTGTTCGAAGATTCGATCCGCAAGGAACAGTATGTCGCCCTGGTCAAGGGAGAGATCACCGCCGAGGAACCGGTTCTCGTCCGCACCCATTCCCAATGCCTGACTGGGGACACCTTCGCCTCCTCCCGCTGCGACTGCGGCGCTCAGCTTCACGAATCCATGAAGATGATCGAAAAGGATGGAAAGGGAATCATCCTCTATATCCTCAACCAGGAAGGCAGAGGCATCGGTCTCGCCAACAAGATCAAAGCCTATGCCATTCAGGAACATGGAGTCGATACCGTGGAAGCCAACCGCAAGCTTGGATTCAAACCCGATCACCGCGACTACGGAGTCGGCGCTCAGGTTCTGGTTGCCCTGGGGGCGAGAAAACTTCGTCTCATCACCAACAATCCGCGAAAATACATCGGCCTGGCGGGATACGGCCTTGAGATCGTCGAACGCGTTCCCATGGAGATCGCTCCCAACCAATCGAATTTCGATTACCTCAAGGCTAAAAAAGAAAAGATGGGACATCTTCTGGAAATGGTCTGAATCGCTTCCGGAATCCACTTCCTGATCTCGGAGAGAGACGCCATTCCGGGATATCGCGCCGTCAGAAGATCCGGGAGAAATCTCGGTCGACATGCCGCGCATGAAAAAGACATTGTTTTCATCGGGGTCGTCGGTCACGGCATGCTTAAGGCCGGCAAAACATTTGCACTTTCCGCTCAACTGCGATATATTCGTTCCTCACATCATGGGAAATAAGTCGAAGAAGCTTACCCCCCGCCAACTCGAGCAACAACGTCTTTGCGCCGAAACCCTCCAAAGGATTCAAACCGCTAAGAACAAGGAAGAACGTTTTTTGCTTCTGCAGAAGATCGCCGGCGATCCGGGCGATTGGACGACTGAAGCTCTCTTCCGATGTCTGGAAGATCCTTGCGAAAAGATACGGGATTATCTCATCAATACATTGAGCCGAAGAGACAATCTGAATCCGGATCACATTCAAGCCAAACTGCAATCATCCCCCTGGTTCGTCAAGAGCGCCATCCTCAGGATATTCGGGCTCCAAAAAGATCCCAAATGGACCGCCGCCATTGAAACGCTCCTTCACGAACCCAACGCGGACGTACGACGCACCGCGGCTCAGTCTCTGGGTGATATAGGAGGGAAAGAGGCGTTGAAGCTCCTGTTGGAGCTGGCCAAGGACAGCAACCGTTTCGTTCAGTTATCGGCGGAAAAAGCTCTGCATAAGATCAGCGACCTAAAATTCAGCTGATCTCCTCACCCGCGGAAAAGACAAAAGTCACCGGTCCCTGATTGATCAAATGGATTTCCATTTCGGCTCCGAAAACACCGGTTTCGACTCGAATCCCTCTATCCCGCAGAAGCGAGACAAAACGATTGAATAGGATTTCTGCCCGTCTTGGTTCTTCGGCATGATCGAAACTCGGGCGTCTTCCTTTTCTTACGGAACCGGCCAGCGTGAATTGGGATACGGCCAGGATGTCTCCCCGCACCTCCAGCAGCGCTCGGTTCATCTTCCCGTTATCATCGGGAAAAACACGCAGCCCCACAACTTTACGGACCAGACCGCGGACCTGATCTTCACCATCGCCTTTTTCAATACCCACCAGCAGGCAGTAGCCTTTACCGATTCGGCCGGCGCATTTACCTCCGGCCTCGACCCAAGCGGATTTAACCCGCTGTAAAACGATTTTCATCCCGAATCCTTCGTTTTTCTTTCCGTTTTCATCATTCTCAGAAAACGGGATATCTCCTCATGGTTGAACAGGAGACTGCCGGCCGTATAGATCACGAGCCCAAGGATGATGGCCGCCGCCAGAACACCCATACGGTGGAGAAAGGACAGCGCTTGAAATTCCCACATCCGCATGAAGGCCCATATGCCTCCCCCCATCAATATCGAAGAAAAACCCGATTTCAAGGCGGACCTCAAAAATTCCCGCTTTTTTACAGAGCCTATTTTTCGCTCCAGGAGATGAAACAGCAGAAAAAAATTCAGCGCCGACGACAACGACAGAGCCAGCGCGATCCCCCCGACACGCAGGGGCCTCATCAACAGGAAGGACGACAGGAGATAGGCCAACATGACGAAAAAAGCCACGACAACCGGCGTTCGCGTATCTTTCAGGGAATAGAATGCGGGGGCGAGGATCTTCACTCCGGAGATAAAGGGAAGGCCGAACGCGAAATAAAACAAACAGGAAGCGCTCATAACGGTTGACTGGGCGCTAAAAACACCCCGCTCATATAAAACACGAATGATCGGCATGTTCAGAACCAGGAGACCGACCATCGCCGGCAGGGTGATGAAAAAGATCAAACGGAATGAGAATGCCAGCGTTTCTTTCATCCGGTCGTGATCCTTTTGAGCGGCTAGTTCGGAAAACGTGGGGAGCAAAACGATGGAGAGCGCGATGGAAAAGATCCCGAGCGTCAGTTCCTGAATCCGCGATGCGTAATACAGCGACGACACGCTGCCTTCTTCCAGGAGCGAAGCGATCATCCGACTGAGAGCAAAATTGATCTGTGAGATCCCCACGCCGAATATTCCCGGCAGCATGAGTCGGCCGACTTTGCGAACAGCGGGATGAGAGAAACTCAGCCCCCAGCGAAAACGCATCCCCTGCCGCCAGAGAAAAGGCAGCTGGAACGCCAATTGACAGCAGCCCCCGATCACGACGCCGACCGCGAAAACCATTGCGGGCTCATCAGCCCGGGCGGCTCCGATCACCGCCGCCGTGATGATGGCCAGGTTAAACAGGACAGGCGTCAGTGCGGGAACAAAAAACTTCTTAAAGGAATTGAGGATCGCCATCGCCAGGGCGGACAAGCTGATCAGGAAGATATACGGAAACATCATACGGGTGAGAACGATCGTCAGATCCCATTTTCCCTGAACATCCTTGAATCCGTAAGCGATTATCCTGACCAAAAGGGGAGTGGATACCATACCGATGACCGTCAGCGCCGCCATAATCACGGTCAGATCGAAAAAGAAGGCATTCGCGAACTTCCATAACTCCTCTTTCCGGTTTTCTGATTTAAACTGGGTAAAAACCGGAATGAAGGCGGCGGTCATGGCCCCTTCTCCGGTCAGGCGGCGCAGCAGATTAGGGATGACGTAAGCGATAGTGAAGGCATCCGCGCTCCGGCCCGTTCCCAGATAATACGCCTGCAGCATATCCCGGACATAACCCAGGATGCGGCTTAGCAGAGTGGGCAGAGATACGGCAAACGTGGAGCGGACAAGACGGGAATTCCTTGTTTTCTGATCCATCTTGGTTTAAAGCCTTCCCGACCTCCGCATCGATAACATGAAATCCCTCCCACGCTCAACATGAGCGGGAGGTTGACAAGAAAGAGAAGATATCATATCATACCATTTCTTTATAGGAGAGATAAATGGCTCAACACAAATCTGCGATACGCCAGTGGCGACGGACCCTCCGAAGAACCGCGATCAACACACGGAACAAATCCATTCTGCGCACACAAATCAAGACCTTACGGGAAGCCATCGACAAAAAGGATTTGGACGCGGCCCGCGAGCTGCTTCCCCAAGTCGTATCCATCATCGATAAATCCGTAAAAAAGGGAACCATTCACCGCAACAAGGGCAACCGCACTAAATCTCGCTTGAGCCGTCAAGTCGAGATGTTGAATCCTTCCCCTTCCAAATAAAATACCTTCTCGCTTTTTTCCCTTTTTCCGCCTCAGGAGTCTGCATTTCCCGGCTCAACGCTGGGTATAATGGAACAGGAGACGTTCAAGCATTTCCCTGGCGGGAGGATGCGTGCTTTTCATCGTGAGGTCGATCCGCTCCATCTCCGTGATCAAACGACCAAGAGACTTCATGGATATTCGGTCCACAGCCGCAAAGAACCGTCTGAACTTCCGGCTGTACAGCGATCCAAAGCTTTTTCTCAATTGCGGCCTCACCTGATTGAAGATCATCTCACGGTCGAGTGATTTTTCGCGCAAGGCCACTTTGGCGAAGAGAAGATCACGAAGAAACCAGCTTATCAAATTCGCAATCTGACCCGCCGCGACGCCTTCTTTGCTCATCAATTTACCCAGGGTCAGAAGGCACTGCTCATAATCCGCCTTTTCCAAGCTATCCGTAAATTCCCACTCGAAAAAGGATTTCACCCAACCGGACACCTGATTGACATCGTCCACTTCCATGATTTTCTTATCGCCGAGGAAGGTGATAATTTTCTCAAACTCGGAATCAAGTCGATCCATTTCGTTTCCGGCAAATTCAAGCAGTCGGTCGACGGCGCCCGCTTCAGCCCGCCTTCCGCTCTCCCGAAGTCTGAATTCGATCCAAGCGTGCAGCCCTTCTTCCCGCAAACGCTTCACTTCCCGGCTTCGAACACTTCTCGTCCGTGTGCTGAAAAAGCGAACAAAGGCGGAATTTTTGGGGGATTTCCCTTTATAGATGATAATCAGGATGGTCTGAGGCGCCGGGTCTTCCAGATATTCACCGATCCTTCTCTTCTCGGATTCCGAAATCCGATCGCCTTTGCCCTTCCGGACAACGGTCACGATCAACCGATGAGAGAGAAAAAGCAGGGGAACGGAACGGGCTTCATCGATAATATCCGTCCAGGTTTGCTCACCGAGAAGAAAGCGCTCTTCCCGCAGTTCCGCTTCTCCGTCCGGACTCAGATCAGACCGCAGCTTTTCGATGAAACTCCATGCCAGAAACGTCTCTTCTCCATAGAAAAAGAAACAGGGAGGCAGGGGGGGCTCTAAAAATTTTCGGGTCCATGATGAGCTGCTCAATCCTTAAAATCCCTCTAAGATGGTAATCATCAGGCTGCGCGCAAATTTTTCCGCGATCTTGTCGATCGCCTCGGATTCGACGGTTTCAAAATCCGATCCCTCCGGCACTTCGTATTCTTCCTGGTAAGCGAAATTGGGATTGGAAAAGATCACGCGGTTGTTGGTCAAATCCCGCAGAGTGATTTTAGCCACAACCGTGATATTGTACCTATCCGCCGAGCCCTCGCCCGAAAAAGCGATCGGATTCGCCACAAACGTAATCACATCTCCGAGCAGTGTCGCCTCGGCGGAAGACTTGTCCGCTGTCACTTCCACTTTACCGCGCGCCACCATTTCATCGATGATCTTTTGCGTCAGCTTTAATTCCAGCTCAAACCGCGTGGTCGAGTTGGTGAACATGGGGACATGAACGCGGGCGATGTGGGAGGGCAGCGAACTGCCCGTTCCCCGCAGATGGTAGCCGCAGCCACACAGGACTCCGCACAAGAGCAAAATGAGAAAGAATTTTTTCATCCTGAAAAAATTATACCACGATATTGACCAGTTTGTTTTTGATTCCGATGATCTTTCTGATTTCTCCGCTTCCGATCAGCGACCGGATACGCGGCAGTTCCAAGGCAAGGCGTTTGATCTCCTCTTCGGAAAGATCCCTCTCCACATCGAACTTCTCCCGCAGTTTTCCATTGATCTGGACCACGACGGTAACCTTTTCTTCCTTTGCCAGATCCGCGTCGAAAACAGGCCAGGGAGACAGGGATACCTGACCGTCCAAATGCATCCGGGATCCCAACTCATCACACACGTGCGGCGCGAAGGGGGACAGCAAGCGGACAAGATTCCGCATGGATTCCTTCAGGATCGTCCGGCCGGCCGCGGTGGACCTCAGGACATCGCGCGCTTTTTTCATCTGATTGAACATTTCCATGATGGAACTGATCGCGGTATTCATATGAAATCTACGATCCAGATCTTCCGTCACCTTCTTGATGGTCTGGTGCATCTTGATCTCGAGCCCATGGCTCGCCGCGTCAACCGGGGCCGCGTCCGGTTCCGGTGAATCGAAAAGATCGAGGTTGTCTTGAAAAAAAGCCCAGATCCGATGAATGAAACGGAAGCTTCCTTCGATCCCTTTTTCATTCCAGGCAAATTCTTTTTCCGGCGGCGCCGCGAAAAGGATGAAAAGGCGAACGGTATCCACACCGTACTTGGCGATCATCTCATCCGGATCCACGACATTGCCCTTGGATTTGGACATCGCCGATCCGTCCTTGGTCACCATTCCCTGTCCAAGATAGTGCGGAAAGGGTTCACTGATATCCGTCAGCCCCAGATCGCGCAGAACCTTGCAGAAAAAGCGCGCGTAGATCAGATGAAGGATCGCATGTTCGACACCCCCGACATAAATATCGACAGGAAGCCAATATCTTGCGGGATCGGGCTGAAAAGGAAGGCTGTTTTCCCGAGGAGAACAGTACCTGAAGTAATACCATGAGGAATCGAAAAATGTATCCATGGTATCCGTTTCCCGGCGGGCGTGTCCTCCGCATCGGGGACAGGTCGTCCGGACAAAATCCTCGACTTTCTCCAAGGGTGAGCCTTCCGTTCCCTCGAATTTCGCCTCGTAAGGAAGCCGGATGGGAAGATCCGAGACCGGAACACCGACGACACCGCATTCCGGACAGTAAACGATCGGAATAGGCGTCCCCCAATATCGCTGCCGCGATATTCCCCAATCGCGAAGACGATAGACCGTGCTTATGCGTCCGAATCCCTCTTGTTCTCCCCTCTCCGCCATGGCTTCGATCGCATCCCGCGAAGTCTTCCCGGAATACGGGCCGGAATTCACCAGGCATCCGTAATCGGTAAACACTCCTTCCCGGCTTCCGGCTTCGAGCGGCTTTTCGGGTTCGATGACCGGTCTGATCGGAAGCCCATATTTAAGCGCGAATTCGTGATCGCGCTCGTCATGAGCCGGAACCGCCATGATCGCGCCGGTGCCGTATTCCATCAGCACATAATTCGCGATCCAGATGGGGATCTCTTCTCCTGTATAAGGATTGAGTGCTTTTTTCCCGGTATCGATCCCCAGTTTCTCCTCATTTCCGGATTCTTCCCTAGGATTTCCGGCGGCATGCTGGATATGCACCCATTCTTCGATCTTGTTCTTCTCGGGTGAATCCCCGATGAGATCGGAAACCAGAGGATGCTGGGGGGAAAGGACCAGGAACGTTGCTCCGAAGATCGTATCCAGGCGCGTCGTGAAAACTTCGATCTCATCCGACGTTCCCGTCACGGAAAACGTCACATGGGCGCCTTTGCTCTTCCCGATCCAGTTTCTCTGCATGGCAAGAACGTGTTCCGGCCATTTCCGGAGCGAATCATGTCCGTACAGCAGCTCCTCGGCATACGCCGTGATCTTGAGAAACCACTGCTCCATGTCTTTTTCCTCGACCAGGGTATCACACCGCCAGCAGCGTTCCCCGATAACCTGCTCATTCGCCAGTACGGTCTCGCACTGCGGGCACCAGTTCACCACGCTTTTTTTTCTGAAAGCCAGACCGCGTTTCAGCATCTGCAGAAAGATCCATTGATTCCAGGCATAATACTCCGGCAGACACGTCGTGACTTCCCGGTCCCAATCGTAGCTGAAACCCAAGCGCTGGAGCTGCTTTTTCATGTGAGCGATATTTTCCAAGGTCCAGTCCTGAGGATGGATGCCGCGTTTGATGGCGGCATTCTCGGCCGGCATCCCGAAAGCATCCCAACCGATCGGATGCAGCACGTTGAATCCCCGCATCTTCTTAAACCGGGAGATTACATCCACGATGGAAAAATTTCTTACGTGCCCCATATGGATACGGCCGGAGGGATAGGGATACATTTCCAGGCAGTAGAACTTAGGCTTGCCGGAATCCTCACGCACGCGAAAATCACCCTGCTTTTCCCAGACCGTCTGCCATTTTTCTTCGATGGTTAGATAATCGTAGTCTTCATTCATTTCATCACTTCCACAATTCACTCCGGAATCAAGCAGTAGAATGCGGTTAGATATCCTTAAGAACCGACTTGAATTAAAGTTCAATATTAGATTCTTCCCCTGTAAAAGTCAAGACGCGTCGCCCGCGCCGCCGATCTCCTTTCCTTCTTGCTCCCGCCTATCCCTTAATGATAGAATCGAATCCGAATATGGATTTTTTTTATATCCGGGATCGCAAACACCGCTACCGATTTTTCTGTTCCGAGCCTCTCCATGATGTGACGGTTCGATTTTCCCGATGGGAAAAATTCTGGGAGTCGGCCAAAAAAAAGCTTATGCTGCTTCCCAGGCGGGATCTCGCGCAGGAACAGGCCTTCGCAAGGATTCGCACCTGGAAGCGAAAAGACATCACGATCAAGGTCTCCGGCTGTATCAACGTCCGCAAGAGCCACCGGCGGTTTTATCTGTTTCTCCAAAAAAAGCGTTCACAGCATGTTTTGATGCTCGTTCTGGAAGCGATCTTGCTGCCCATCAGCGGCGTATTGGCTTTTCTTCCCGGCCCCAATGTCTTCTTCGGGGTTCTGGCTCTGATCATGATCACCCACTGGCAGGCTCTCCGCGGAATCAACCACCTTTCCCGAATCCAGAGGCATTTCTCCCGAACTCCGCTGTTCAGAGAATGGGAAGAAGCCGTTGATTCCGGAGACGAGGACATATATCCGGTTATCCTGGATAAGATCTCGAAAAAATATCATCTGGAACACATCCGCTCGATTCTGTAAGGGTGCTTTCAGGCATGGACCGCCCGGAAGCACCGTCGACAATGAAGAGGAACGAAGCCCTTCTTTCGCGTCCCCATTGACAAGTTAGGGCTTTTTATACTATTTATGTATTACAATGCCGCTGACGCTTAGCCAGTTCCTTTTTTTGGTGATCACCATCGTCGTCGTCGCCACGGGGACCGCACTCATCATATTGATTGCCCAACTGCGCAAAACAGCGAGTAAAAGTGAGGAAGCCCTGGCCGATCTCAGGGAACTGCTGCAGAATTTATCAGAGACCTCCCGCACGGTCAACGCCAAGCTCGAGGAAGTGGACGACATCGTGGGGGCCGTAAAAAAAACCGCCGGCAGTCTGTCGGAAATCACATGGTTCCTTACCACCAAGATGATTCGGCCGTCCTCGAAATTCTGGCCCTTTCTTTACCCCCTCATTAGAACAGGTTGGCGGCAGATCAAAAAACGTAAGGAGGATAAGAATGGCAAATAAAGAATCCAGTGCATTGGAAATCACGCTGTCTTTTCTGATCGGAACGGCAACGGGATTTGTTCTGGGAGTCCTTTTTGCTCCGACGAGTGGAGAAGAAACCCGCAAAAAGCTTCATGAAGGCGCAAAAAAAACCGGAGAAGCCGCCAAAGACAGCTACGAAAAGATCGCCAAAGAAGCGGAAAAAGGGATAAACATCGTAAAAGAGAAGACCAGTGAGGGCATCGACTCCATAAAAGAATTCGTTGAAAAGAAAAAGTCCGAAATCACCAAGAAGACTCAAGAACTCAATAAAGAAGAGTAAAAGACCGGACGGTCTGTCGTCCTCATCTTCAATTCACCTGAAAAACAGCCGGCATTCAATCGAAACAGGAGGTGTCGTATTATGGCCAACACAATAATTGAAAATATCGCCGCTCGTGAAATCCTTGATTCAAGAGGCAATCCTACGATCAGCGCCCAGGTCATGCTCAGCTCGGGCGCGGTGGGGAAATCCTCCATCCCTTCCGGAGCCTCCACAGGAACGCATGAAGCTCTGGAATTGAGGGATGGAGATCCGGCTCGTTATCTGGGAAAAGGCGTTCTCAAGGCCGTTTCCAACGTCAATGACGTGATCGCGAAAGAGATCATCGGCATGGACGCCTGCGATCAAGCGGAAATCGACAGAAAGCTCCTCGATCTGGACGGGACCCCATCCAAAAGCAAACTGGGAGCGAATGCCATTCTTGCCGTATCCATGGCTGCCGCTCACGCCGCGGCCCGGGGAACCGGACGGCCGCTCTTTGATTATTTGAGCGATAAGGATGAATATCTGCTTCCGGTTCCGCAAATCAACATCCTCAACGGCGGTTCCCATGCCGACAACAACGTCGATATCCAGGAATTCATGGTCGTGCCCGCCGGCATGCCCAGCTTCACTGAAGCCATCCGAACAGCCGCCGAAGTCTTTCACAACTTGAAGAAAACGCTTAAGAAAAAAGGATACAACACTTCGGTGGGTGATGAAGGCGGATTCGCTCCCAACCTCAGATCCAACGAAGAAGCACTGGATTCGATCATGGAGAGCATTCACAACGCAGGTTATCAACCCGGTAAAGACGTATTTTTAGCCCTTGATGTGGCGGCCTCCGAATTCTACAACGACGGTCGTTACGTATTCAAAAAATCAGACGGCTCTGAACGCGGAGTCGATGCAATGAATGCCTACTACGAAAACCTGCTGCGCCTTTACCCCGTCATTTCGATTGAAGACGGTTTTTCGGAAGACGATTGGAGCGGATGGGAAAACATGACCCGGACTTTCGGCGACCGAATCCAGATCGTCGGCGACGACATCTTCGTCACGAACCTTGCGCGTTTCAAACAAGGTGTGGGACAGGGAATCGCAAACTCCATTCTTATCAAGCTGAACCAGATCGGCACCCTCACCGAAACCATCGAAACCGTTCGCTACGCCCAAAGCCACGGCTATACGACGGTCATTTCCCATCGCTCGGGAGAAACCGAGGATACCTTCATTGCCGATCTCAGCGTCGCCCTGGACGCCGGTCAGATCAAGACCGGATCCGTCAGCAGAAGCGAACGCGTCGCCAAATACAACCGCTTGATGGAGATCGAAGCGCAGCTGGGAGAAAAAGCACAGTACCCGGGAACACGAATTTTTTCAAAATATATACCGTAATCCAAACCAGAGGGAGATGACGAAACCGAGAAAGGCGATATTCCGCACCTCTTCCGGCATCGAGCTCAAACCCGTTTACAATGCGGAGGATATTCCGCTCTTCGATTCAGCCCAAAAGCTGGGGAAGCCGGGAGATCCTCCCTTCACCAGAGGCATATATCCCGCCATGTACCGGAAGAAGCTCTGGACCATGCGGCAATATGCGGGATTCGGCACGGCGGCGGAATCCAATCAGCGCTTTCGCTATCTCCTGGACCAAGGCCAGACCGGCCTCAGCGTAGCCTTCGACCTTCCGACCCAGCTGGGTCTCGATTCCGACCATCCCCTTTCCCGGGGGGAAGTGGGGAAGGTGGGCGTCGCCGTCGATTCTCTGGAGGACCTGGAGGTGCTTTTCGACCGTATTCCCCTGGAACGAGTATCGGTTTCCATGACCATCAACGCCACCGCCGCTGTGATTCTGGCTATGTACCTGGCGATGGCGAAGCGAAGAAATATTCCCTGGCCAAAGCTGGCGGGGACCATCCAGAATGATATCTTGAAGGAATACGTCGCCCGCGGCACCTATATTTATCCGCCCCGGCCTTCGCTCAAAATCACCACGGATATCATCTCCTTCTGCCAGCGGCAGGTTCCGCGGTGGAACACCATCAGCATCAGCGGCTACCATATCCGGGAAGCCGGAGCCACAGCAGTACAGGAACTGGCCTTTACATTCGCCGATGCCGTCGCCTATACGGAAGCCGCCATAATAGCGGGACTGCGCGTGGATTCGTTTGCACCGCGGTTTTCTTTCTTTCTGGCGGCGCATAATCATTTCTTTGAAGAAATCGCGAAATTCCGAGCGGCGCGAAGGATCTGGAGCCGTCTCATGCGGGATCGATTCCACGCCCGGAATCCACTTTCCTGGAAATTCCGCTTTCACACCCAGACTTCCGGCGTAACGCTCACCGCCCAGGAGCCGGAAAATAATGTCGTTCGCGTCACGCTGCAAGCCTTGGCATCGGTGTTGGGTGGAACCCAATCGCTTCATACCAACTCGCGGGATGAAGCCTTGGCGCTGCCCACTCGGGAATCCGCTCAGATCGCCCTCCGCACACAACAGATCATCGCCCATGAAAGCGGCGCGGCCGATACCGTCGATGCCCTGGGTGGAAGTTTTTTCATCGAGACTCTGACCGACCGAATCGAAAGCGATGTCAACGCCGCCCTGCAGCGGATTGCGGACATGGGAGGAACTCTGTCCGCGATCGAATCCGGTTTCATCCAGCGGGAGATCCAAAACAGCGCGTATGCCGCTCAAAAGCAGATCGAATCCGGAGATTCCATCATCGTGGGTTTGAACGCATTCGCGGAGAACGCCCCGGGAGCGCGATTCGGGCTGCATACACCGCCTCCGGAACTGGAATCCCGTCAGATCGAAACCTTGCGCCGCTTCAAAGGACGGCGCAACACGTCTCGGGTTCAAAAAAAGCTCCAGGAGCTGGAAGACATCCTCCACAGAGATGAAAATCTCATGCCGATCCTGATCGAAGCGGTCACGGCCGGCGCCACGCTGGGAGAAATCTCTGACCGAATGAAATCGGTTTTCGGAACTTTCCGGGAAGATGTCACGGTCTGAATTCATGAAATCAACCTTTCACCGATCCGGCTGACGGAAGCGGAATCCCCGTTTCCCCCCGGTTGACTTTAACCGCCCCCGTGTCTAATATAAATCTATGACCGGCGCCATTTTGCGGATTCTGCTTTTAACCGTCAGCCTGTATCCATTTGCTTCCGCACAAAACATCGAGGAGGAGAAAATCATGTCCCGGCGCATCGATTACCAGATCGAAAAATATAAAGCGGAAATCATCAAAACCCGCCGCTTCATCCATATGAATCCGGAGCTGAGCAATCGCGAATTCGAAACCGCCAAACTGGTCGCCTCCACACTCATGTCCTACGGCCTGGAAGTGAGAACCGGCATCGCCAGGACCGGAGTGGTCGCCCTGCTGCGCGGTTCCCAACCCGGATTTACCGTCGGCATCCGTGCCGACATGGATGCTCTCCCCATACAGGAGATGACGTCCCTGAGCTATAAATCGCTCAATCCCGGCGTCATGCACGCCTGCGGCCACGATATCCATACCGCCGTGGCTATCGGAACCGCAATGGTCATGAGCCAGTTGAAAGGTCAGATCAAAGGCAACATAAAATTTATCTTCCAACCGGCCGAAGAAGGCCCCCCGCCCGGCGAAGCGGGAGGGGCTTCCCTGATGCTGGAACAAGGCATCCTCGACAATCCGCCCGTCGGCGCCGTCTTCGGACTTCACACTTGGCCGGAAGCCGATGTCGGCACGGTCCTGTTTTCGCCCGGCCCCATCATGGCCAGTTCGGATGGATTTGAAATCATTTTAAAAGGCAGGGGCTCCCACGGCGCCCGTCCGCATGAAGGCGTTGACGCCGTCACGCTCGCCGCACAGACCATACTCACTCTCCAATCGCTCATCGACCGCCGGATTGACGCCACAGATCCGGCCGTTATCACCATCGGCAAAATCGAAGGCGGCACGCGCGCCAACATCCTGGCCGAGCAAGTAAGCCTGGCCGGCACGGTAAGAACCTTGAGCCTTGAGAATAGAGAGCGGATCCCACGTCTAATTGAAGGGGCCCTGAAGGGTATATCGACCGCCTATGACGCATCTTATGAGCTGAATTATCGAAAAGGTCATCCCGTGGTATACAATCATCCTCAATTGGCCAAGGCCATGCAACCGACCCTACTTAAAGCGCTGGGCGAAGATCATGTCGGCCCGTTGGAACCGCAGATGATATCAGAAGATTTTTCCTATTTCTGTCAGCAAGTCCCTGTCTTCTTTTTCTTTCTGGGAGTCCGGCCCCGGGGAATGAAAGAGATGCCGCCGCTGCATAATCCCTACTACAATCCGGACGAGGAAAGCCTGACGGTCGGGATTCGAACCATGTGCCACCTTCTGCTGGACTGTCTGGAGTTGCAGAGCACCCTGGAAACCCACAGGCCCTAGCTCTTCGCAATGACGCAGCCTTTTCTATATCTGACACTATCTTTGACGGCGGGGATCCTGCTTGCCTTTTATTGTCCGCTTCCGCAGATCGTATACCTGCCGGCCATGCTGATATGCCTGTCCGCGGCGTGGCTCCGCCTGATCCTGATCCGCCTGCGCTCGGCTCTGGTTTGGAGCCTGATTTGCATGGGTTTTTTAGGGGGTACGCTGATAACGCATACCAGAAACTCCATCGATAAAAGCCCCCTGCACCAAATGGATTCCAATACATATATCGATATCAAGGGAACCCTGATCCGCACCCCTTCTCTTGGAAAAGACAGGATTTTGCTGTTCCTTGAAGTGGGATCGGCCCGGACCGACCGGCGCGAAATCCCGGTTCGGGGAAACGTCAGGATCTCCGTCCCTCTAACCGAGACGGCGCGTCGAATCCAATTCTACCAGGTGCACGATCGGATTCAAGCAGCCGTCAAACTCATTTCCATCCGGGATTATGAAAATTTTCAAACACCCCGCACGGATATCATGCTCAAAAGTCAGGGTATCGTCCGGTATGCTTTCTGCAAAAGCCCGCTGCTCATCCAACGATTGAAAAAAGCCTCTCGATTCGATCCGCTGCGCCTGATATCATCGGTTCGTCTGTCGATGCTCACGGCCCTACGCAGAGGATTCCCCGTATCCGGGCCCAACGGCGATTACGGCGCCGTCATTGAAGCCCTGCTTCTGGGAGAAAGGGACCGCATCCCCGTCGAAATGACCCGGGGCCTTCAAAAAGCCGGTCTTTACCACCTGTTCGCTATTTCGGGCGCTCATATCGCGATCATCTCTTTTCTCCTTTTTTCCCTGCTGAAAGCCGTCGGGCTATCCCCCCGGACTTCCACCCTGTGTCTCCTCGTGGTTTTGGTATTCTACGCCTTTTTGGTCGAAGGCAGGCCGTCCGTTCTTCGAGCCACGCTCATGGCCGCGGCATATTGTATCGGCAAGCTCTTGTGGAACGATGTGAACCTGCTCAACACCCTGGCCGCCAGCGCCTTTGCTCTCCTGATCTTCAATCCTTTTCGAATTTTCGCATTGGGCTTTCAATTAACCTACGCCGCCACGCTTTCCATCATCCTTTTCTATCCGAAAGTCATCAAACACCTTCCGCGCCTGCCCATGCGTCTCAGCGAAATATTCGCCATCACACTCACCGCCCAGATGGGCGTGCTGCCCCTTTGCGCCTGCGCTTTCAACCGGATCACTCCATCCGCCCTTCTCCTCAACTATGCCGGCCTGCCTCTCATATCCGTGCTTTTGATCCTGGGATTTCTTTTTCTTCTCCTGACGGGAATAGGAGTGGAACCGATTTCGCTGATAACCGGTCCAATCCGGATTACGATCGATCTTTTGATCGGAGCTTCTCATCTCTTCGACCGGATCCCTTACCTCTCCTACCGTATCTCTACCCCCCCTGCCGCGATACCGGCTGCCTATGTTTTTTCAGGACTGGCTCTGTTGGCTCCCCGCCGATTCAAAGGTCAGCGTACGGCCGCGGCCTTACTCTTCATCGCTTCGGCCGTGCTTCTAGCCACCTCCCCCTTTTCTTCTTCTACCGGAAACCTGAAAGTGACGTTTCTCGATGTGGGACAGGGAGATTCCATTTTGATCGAGTTTCCCGGAAGAAAAAAAATGCTTATCGACGGCGGAGGACTGCGTGAAGAACGATTCGATATCGGAGAACATGTCGTCTCCCGTTTCCTCTGGAACAAGGGGATTCGTTCCCTCGACATCCTGGCTTTGACACATGCACACCCCGACCATATCAACGGCTTGAAGGCGGTGGCCCGCAATTTCAGGATCAGGGAATTCTGGCGGTCCGAAATCCCTCCCCATGATCCGAATTTTCAAGCCTTTTCCTCTTTCCTGGGAACATCCGTTCGACGAAAACATCTTTACCGGGGAGATTTCCGAGTTTTCGGGCTCGTCCGGATCGATGTTCTGCATCCCCCGAGATCCTCCGGAGAATCCCGGGACCACAATGAGCAATCCCTTGTGCTGCGATTGACTTATGGGGACACATCTTTTTTGCTGACGGGAGACATAGGCCGATCTTCGGAAAAGATCATCCTGACCCGAGATGGAGTTATCGGAAGCCGGGTGCTCAAGTCTCCCCATCACGGCAGCCGCAACTCCAGTTCACCTGAATTCCTGCGCGCCATTTCTCCCGATATCATCGTGATCACGGTGGGCGAAGGAAATCCCTACGGTCTTCCCCATACCGAAGTACAAGAGCGATATGAAAACCTCGGAAGCCGCATCTTCCGAACCGACCTCCACGGAGCGGTCGAAATCTCTTCGGATGGAAAAAACCTTCGGGTCCGGACGGCTTGCGGAAAACCCGAATAAACTTGCAACGGAAAGCAGGTCTCCCACCGTCTTTCGATCCCTTTTTTCTAATCTTTCCACTTTCCATGCCCCCTTGAGACAGCCGATCCGAGCGGAAATTTCATCATGTGCTCACCCTCGAATTTTTGACATGGATGTCAACTTCAATTATATTGTGAAAGAAGGATCGAAACATGAAACGATTCATATTCGGGGGATTGATCATATGCTTGACCGCCGGTTTCCTCTCGGGTCAAAGTCTTGTCGAGCTGGCCAAAAAGGAAAAAGCCCGACGTGAAAACCTGCAAGGAAAAAAAGGACGCGTCATCACCAATGCCGATTTGAAAAAAGTCGATAAGACGGCGGCCCTGATTTCGACACCGAATCGCGCCCCCGATCCGAAAAGGACGCGGTTGAACTCACCGGCGCCCCGCCCCCCAAGTCGAGAACCGAACTCCTCTTCAGCCACTCGGGATATCGACAGCAAGCCTTCGGCCCCATCCCAGGACCTGGAAAAAGAATGGCGTGAATCCAATCAACTCGTCACGCTGCTCACCACCAAGATGAACGGATTGTGGCAGGAATTCTACAGCCTGGATGATATGCGAGACCGCGGAAGCATCCAGAAAGAGATCAGCGACACCTACCTGGAGCTGCAAAAAGCGCAACAGAACGTCTTGCGGCTCAAAGAAGAGCGCGATTCAAAAAAGAGATAGACTTATCCCCACGACCGGGTCGAAGACGACTGCGACTCAACGGAAATACAGAAAAGAGATTTGAAGACCCAGCTCCCGTTGATCGTTCGAGTTGGGGATGATCTGAGCGGGGACGAACACTTTGTCCGTTGCCACGATCAGGAAAAATTCATCTTTATCTCCGAGCATCTCCTTTTTTATATTGTAGGTCTTCTCAAAATGGCTCTGCTCGGGGATGAATTCATCCAGGATGAGGTCGTTTATCTTAAAGATCACTTTTTGATCTTCCAGCGCTTCCAGGTTTAAACCGCCCTTGATCACGAGCAGAGCATCCCTTCCCGGATTGTCGATAATGCACCGGGCTTCTTTCGACGTCCACCGCCACTGTTTCTGAAAAGAATCCGGGTTGATTTCCAAGTCGAACCACCCCTCCTCGTAAACGATCTCCGGAGTGTCCAGAGGAGGAGGCGTCAGCTTCAGCTTTTTTGAGACGATTTCCTGTTTGGCTTTTCCGGTACGGTCATAAGGAGAGTAGAATCCGATGGACATCCGAAGGGTTTCTTCACCGCTGAAATCAGGATCGAATTCATCGATGAAGGTGGGGATAAAGATACGCGCGGCATACCGGTATTCTTTTCCGGCTTCCCACTGCGTTGTGGGAATCTCGGGGGAATAGTCGGCCTGGAACAGCAAATTCGTTTTGTGCCAGAAGTGGATGAAAACATCGAAATCCTGGGCCATTTTTTCAAAATCAGCATCCGTGGTCCAGATCAACTCCATATCCGTCATCAAGTTGTCCGAGAGTTTCTCTTCGGAAAACTGCACGTCCAGAGTTATCCCCTTGACCGGGGCTTTATTTTTACACTGAAAAGTAACCAAAGCCAGCAGGATTACCAAACCCGCTGTCGTCGTTTTTTTCCACATCCGATGCCTCCTTATCAAACTTTCAGCAGTATTATAAAGAATCACCCCTTTGAAGTAAAGCCGGGGGAAAAGATCCTCCGTTTGCAATACAGACGGTTTCCTCCGCAGCTTCCTCCCGTTGAAGCGAAATTGAAAGCGGCTGAATAATCATGTATCATAGCTTCCTGATGGCCCTCCTCATGCTGTTTTTTTCCTGGATAAACCGGTTCGCCTGCCGGCTGCAGGATTTGTCGATCCGCCTGAACCTCCGGCCTCCTTACAAAGCACCGCTTCCCGTTGTCAGCATCGGCAATATAACCCATGGAGGTTCCGGTAAGACCCCACTGGCGATCGCCATGCTTTCTTTCCTGCTTGAAAACGGATACCGCCCCGCCTTGATTTCACGGGGATACAAAGGCCGATGGGAGCAGGACGGAGGAATTCTGTCGCTGGGGAACGGACTTTTGGGAAACTGCGAGGAAGCAGGGGATGAAGCCGTGATGGCGGCGCGAGCCGTTCCCCGGGCGGGAGTTTTTCTGGGAAAACATCGCCTTCTCTCCTGCCGGCGCGCTTATGAAAAGGGATTTTATCCCGCCGTTTTAGATGATGGTTTTCAGCACCGGCGGCTTGCACGCGACATCGATATCGTTCTTTGCGACCGGACGCACGGGTGGGAGTTGAGAGAATCCCCCGCCGCTCTCGCGCGCGCCGATTTTCTGCTTCTCAACCGGGGTCTGGGATCCGGAGAACGCCACCGCTTGGAGTCCCTTGCCCCCCGCGCCCATTGCTACTCCTATGAAACCGTTCCCGACAGCTTGATTCGTTTGGGAGCAAAGTCCACGATGCCCGCCGGGGATGCGGCAAAAGAACGAGCTGTCGCGTTCAGCGCCATCGCCCGCCCTCATAGATTTTACTCCCTTCTCGAGCGGACCGGGATCGTTCCCATCGCCCGGATATCTTTCCCCGACCATCACGCCTATCCCGAGTCTTCCCGGCGGCGCATCCGACGCATGTACGAAGAAAAAGACGGAAGCATCCTCATCACGACTGAAAAGGACGCCGTCAAACTATCTTCCATGCCTTTTTTTGCGAATCTGCCGGTTTATTATCTAAAAATCGCATTGGAAGTCGACGGCGGTTTTTATGAGGAAGTCCTCATCCGACTGGCAGAGCTCAATGACCGCGAGCCTTAAATCAGAACGTCTATATCCCAAATCATCCAAATGCCCCGCCGGGGATTCCGAATTGATTCCGCCTTTTCTCGCAGTCCACCGGGTTTGACATTTCCCCCGCGGCTGTACTATAAAAAGGTACTTGCAGCGGCATGATTGTGTCCGGTCCCAAGCCGCTTTCTTCGGGGACGGATGAGTATTCAAACCGACGATACCTATGGCAAAAAGCAATAATCCCATTCCCGCCTGGATTTTCAGCACGGTTCAGCTGTTATCAGCCGCCCTGCCTCGATCGCTCTTTCTTTGGAAGGGACGACTTGTCGGTCGATTGGCATATGCGATGGATAAACAGCATCGGCGGCTTGCCCTCTCCAATCTGGCTCAGGCATTTCAAAAAGAACTCTCGGAACGAAAGCGAAAAGCCATTGCCCGCAGATCCTTCGTTCATTTCGGCGAGCTTTTTTTTGACTTGATCAAACTATCCACCATGAAACCGGAACGCATACGCCGCCTCATCGATTTTAAAGGGGAAGAACATCTGCGCCGGGCGCTCGCTCAGAATCGGGGCGCCCTGATCATTTCCGCTCATTTCGGCAACTGGGAGATAGCTCCTTTCCTGATTTCTAAAATAGCGCCTTTGTATGTCATCGCCCGTCCGTTCGACAACCGCCCACTCGAGCACAGAATGATCGCGCTGCGGGAGCATTTCGGGGCTCGGGTCATCTATAAACAAAAAGCTTCGAGACACATTCTTCGCGCGCTGCGGGAAAAATCCGTCGTCGCCATCCTGATCGATCAGAACGTCCTGCGGGAACACGCCGTATTCGTGGATTTTTTTGGGAAGTCCGCGGCGACAACCCCCGGCGCCGCAACCTTTCACTTGAGAACCGGGGCGCCTATACTCCCGGTCTTTTCCTACCCCGTTTCCGGCCGCCGCTACCGTATTGAGATCATGCCCGCTCTGCATTTCCCCCACACGGAGGAAAACGACCGGGACTTGACGTCCATCACGCAAACATGTACGGACGTCATCGAGTCTAAAATCCGCGAGCGCCCTCATCTCTGGCTCTGGTTTCACGACCGTTGGAGATCCCGGCCGGCATCTGATTCGAACGCCTCTGCTGCCGGCGCGTGTGAAGATTGATTGTTCATTTGGTCCGTTTTTGTGTATGATGGATTAAGGAACCGAATCCCGCTTAATTTCAAGCTGAAGGACAAACCCATGCGAAAAAACAATCGAACATTCGAGCAGATCCGGCCCACTCAATTCACGACCGACTTTATCCAGACAGCCGACGGATCCGCCCTTATCGAAATGGGAAAAACCCGAGTGATCGCCACAGCGACGATCGAAGAGAAAGTTCCCTCATTCCTTAAGGGAAACGGAAGCGGATGGATCACGGCGGAATACGCCATGCTGCCCCGTGCTACGGCCAAGCGAACGGTGAGAGAAAGATTCACCGGCCGTTTGTCGGGAAGGACCCAGGAAATTCAACGTTTGATCGGAAGGGCGCTGCGAGCGGCGACCGATCTGAAAGCTCTTGGTGAAAGAACCATCATAATAGACTGTGATGTTATTCAAGCCGATGGAGGAACGCGATGCGCCTCCATCAACGTCGGGTGCGTTGCGCTGGCGATGGCTCTCATCAAACTGATGGAATCCAAAGCCATTAACCGGATGCCTCTCAAGCACCTGGTCAGCGCCGTCAGCGTCGGGATCGTCAGAAAAAAGATTCTGTTGGACCTGGATTATTCCGAAGATTCGAGGGCGGACATCGATATGAACGTCGTAAAAACGGATTCCGGAGAAATCGTCGAGATTCAGGCGGCCGCGGAAAAAGACCCATTCCCCAGAGAAAGCCTGGACTCCTTGTTGGAACTCGCCGACACAGGCATCAAGGAGATCACATCGATTCAAAAGTCCGTTCTTAAAAAGACCAGTCTTCTTTTCATGGCATACGGATAACGGACCGACGCGGATCCAACGGGTCCGGAAGGAGAGAGGCATGAAACGTATCCTGGTTACGGGTGGAGCAGGATTCATCGGCAGCCACCTCTGTGACATCTTGCTGGAGGAGGGGGCCGATGTCATATGCGCCGACAACTTTTTTTCGGGAAGCAAGGACAATATCCGGCATCTCTTCTCTCATCCCTATTTTGAATTGATCCGGCATGACGTGATTCACCCTCTCTTTGTCGAAGTAGACCGGATCTACCACCTAGCCTGCCCGGCATCTCCCATCCACTACCAGTATAATGCCATCAAAACCATTAAAACCAACGTGATGGGAACCCTGAATATGCTGGGATTGACCAAACGCATCAAAGCCCGCATCCTGCTCGCCTCCACTTCAGAGGTCTACGGAAATCCTGAAATCCATCCTCAACCGGAGAGCTACTGGGGTCATGTCAACCCCATCGGAATCCGCAGCTGCTACGATGAAGGCAAACGTGTGGCGGAAACACTGATGATGGATTACCACCGGCAAAACCGGGCCGATGCGAAGATCGTTCGTATTTTCAATACCTACGGGCCGCGCATGGCGGTCGATGACGGACGCGTGGTCAGCAATTTTATCGTTCAAGCTCTGATGGGAAAGCCTCTCACACTTTATGGGGCAGGCACCCAGACCCGATCTTTCTGCTTCATTTCCGACCTTATCTCCGCGCTCCGGAAAATGATGGCGGCGGATGATCTCGTCGGTCCCGTCAATCTCGGAAATCCGAGTGAATGCACGATCCTGGAGCTGGCCGAAAAGATCCTGCGGCTTACGAAAAGCTCATCGAAAATCATCCATGAATCCCTGCCGCCGGACGATCCGGGACAGCGCTGCCCGGATATATCTCTGGCCGAAAGCAAGCTCGGATGGCAGCCCCGGGTGGAATTGGAGGAAGGATTGGGACAGACCATCGAATACTTCAGAAAACGCCTGTCTGAAAAAGAGACCACGTTATGAAGCTCTCAATAGTCGTTCCGGTGTACAACGAAAAGGGGACCATCAGGGAAATCCTCCGCAGGATTCAGGAAGTGGATACGGGCCTTGAAAAAGAGATCATCGTCGTAAATGACGCCTCGAGTGACGGAACCCGTGAAATTCTGGAAACCATTGATGATCCTTCCATTCGGATCTTCCATCACGATAAAAACGGGGGGAAAGGCCGCGCCCTGCAAACCGGCTTTTCCATGGCTCAAGGCGATATCATCCTGATTCAGGATGCCGACCTGGAATATGATCCGCGGGAATATTCCATGCTTCTGGCCCCTATCCTGGATAACCGTGCGGATGCGGTTTACGGATCACGATTCCTCGGAGGTCCCCATCGAGTCTTGTTTTTCTGGCACTATGCCGGAAATCGGCTGCTCACAACGCTTTCCAACATGCTGTCAAACATCAATCTAACGGATATGGAAACCTGCTATAAGGTCATCACCCGCCCTTTCCTGGACCGTATTAAGATTAAATCAAGGCGTTTCGGTTGTGAGCCGGAAATTACAATGAAGCTGGCCAGACTCAACGCCCGTATCTATGAAGTCCCGATATCTTATTCGGGACGCGACTACCGTGAAGGGAAAAAAATCGGATGGAAGGACGGGCTGGCGGCGCTGTTCCATTTATTTCGCTTTAAATTTTTTGATTGAAATTAAAAAATAAATGCTTTTATTAAAAATATTTACCCCTTATAATAGGTTATTATTTTCCCTCATCGAATGAGGGCAATTAATATTTAGGAGGTCATAATGAATCCTCTCTCAATGATTATCTTGATCGGAATCATAATTGTCGTAATAGCCCTGATCGCTTTTCTTGTCGCCAAACAGTACAAGAAAGTCGGCCCCAACGAACTGTTGATCATTTCGGGGGGGCGGAAACACACGATCGTCGAACCGGACGGAACCAGACGCAAGATCGGCTTCCGCTATCGTGTCGGCGGCGGGACCTTCGTGATGCCGCTGTTGGAAACCGTCGACATCCTGCCTATCGACATCATCAACCTGACAATCAAAACTCCCGAGGTGCTCACGCACGGAGGAATCCTGATCATGGCGGACGCCGTAGGTCAGGTTAGAGTCAACACGGACGAAAATTCCATTCGCTTGGCCGCCCAGCAGTTTCTCGGAACCGGAAAGGAAGGAATCCGTGAAGTCGCGACCACTATCCTCGACGGCAAGATGCGAGCGGCTATCGGAACCATGTCGGTTCAGGATATTTACCGCGGACGGCAAGATTTTTCAGATAAGGTTATCTCTTCGGTCAAACAGGCTTTTGCCGATATGGGACTGGACCTGATATCTTTTTCATTAAAAGAGATCAGCGACACGCAGGGCTATCTTGACTCCCTTGGCAAACCCCGGATCGCCGAAGCCAAGCGCGATGCCGTAATCGCGGAGGCGGAAACCGAGAAAGAATCCATCATCAAATCGTCTCAAGCCCGTAAGGAAGGAGAGGTCGCCCGCTTGAACGCAGACGCCCTCATCGCCAAAGCCCAATGGGAAAATGAGGCGAAGAAGGCCGAATCCCAGGTTGCGGTAAACCAGAAGAAAGCGCATGCGGACTATGCCTATGAGTTAGAGCGATTCCGCCTCAATAAAGAAATAAAGAAAGAAGAAGCCCAAGTTCAACTCATCGAGAAGGAAGAAGCCATCAAGATCGAAGAACTCGAGATCGCGCGCCGGGAAAAAGAGCTTGAATCCAATGTCATCAAACCGGCCAACGCCCGCAAATATCAGATCAAAGCCGAAGCCGAAGCCGAAGGATTCCGCATCAAGGCCGAAGCTCAAGGAAAATCCGAAGCCATGAGACTGCACGGCGAAGCCGAAGCCGATCAGGTCAAACAACGAGGACTCGCCGAGGCCGAAGCCATGATGAAAAAAGCTCAGGCCTGGGAAAAATACAATCAGGCCGCGCTTTTCGACACCTATCTCAATGCCCTGCCGGAACTGGCCAAAGCCGTGGCCGAGCCTCTCTCCAAGATCGACAAGATCGTGCTCGTGGGCGGCGACAAGGGGACCGGCGCCACCAAAATCACGGGACAAGTAGCTGATGTTCTGGCTCAAATGCCTGATGTCGTCAAGTCCTTGACAGGAGTCGACCTGAAGAAATACCTCAAATCAAAACTCTCGCCGGAAAAAAAGACCGAAGACGAATAATGCTCGTCCGAGAAAAATCCAATGATTGTATCAGACAAAGCAAACCAAATCGGTGAATCGCCCACTTTCAAGGTGACCGCCAAAGCCAAGGCGATGAAGGCCGCCGGGATCGATGTTGTCGATCTCAGCGTCGGAGAGCCTGATTTCCCTACGCCGGCCAACGTAAAAGCCGCCGGAGTCAAAGCCATCGAGGAAAACTTCACCAAATACACGCAGTCTGACGGAATCCCCCAACTCAAGGATGCCGTCATCACGCGAATGAAGGAAGATTTGGGATTAGAATATCAAAGAAACGAGATTCTCATTTCTTCCGGAGCAAAAAGCTCCCTGTTCCATCTCGTCCAGTCACTGATCAACGAAGGCGACGAAGTCATCGTGCCCGCCCCTTATTGGGTGACCTATCCTCATGTGGTTTCACTGGCCAAGGGAAAGTCGGTTTTCGTTCCCACCAAAGAAGAGAACGGATTTCAAATCACTCCCGACCAACTGCGTGCCGCCATCACGCCGGCCACCAAGGCGATCATCCTCAATAATCCCTCGAATCCCACCGGCGCCGCCTACAAGCGGCACGAACTGGAGGCGCTGGCGGACGTCATCATGGAAGAAGATATCTTCGTGATCGCCGATGAGATCTACGAAAAGCTCGTTTATGACGATTTTCATTTCGTCAGTTTCGCGGCTCTCGGAGAGGAGATCAAAAAGAGAACCGCCATTATCAACGGCGTGTCCAAAGCCTATGCCATGACGGGTTGGCGTATCGGTTTCGCGGCCGGACCCGCGGAGATTATCGGCGCCATGTCCCGAATCCAGAGTCACACGACATCCAACGCCTGCTCCATCTCACAGAAGGCAAGCCTGGAAGCTCTCCATGGGCCTCAGCATGATATTTCCAAGATGACTTCGGAATTTCAGCGCCGTCGGAACTACGTCAGCATGCGGCTGCAGTCCATTCCCGACATCTCCTGCTATAAATCTCACGGAGCTTTTTATCTGTTCCCCAATGTCTCCGCCTACTACGAAAAAGAGTTCAATAATACCCCCTTGAGAAATTCCTACGGGATGGCCTATTACCTGCTTAAAGAAGCTCGGGTCGCCATCGTTCCGGGAGATGCTTTCGGCGCGGACAAATACATCCGAATTTCCTATGCCACATCCATGGAAAAGCTGGAAAAAGGCATGGACCGGATCATCGACGGATTAAGCCGCCTGAAAACCGCTAAAAAGGTCAAACGCGTAAATCTCAACAATACGGTTACCCACCATAAGAAATCGGTTCCCGTGGATTCCGACGTCTCCATCAAAATGCGGGATGCTTTGGTGGCGGAAGTCGAGAGTCACCTGGGCTATGAAAATTATTTCGAATGGAACGCCAATATCAACGGGGTGATCGTTCAACTTCGAACCAACATCCCTCACCTCTACGATTTTTGGGTGGAAAACTGGTATCCGGCCCAATTGGAGGCCGACCTGGAACCTCACGGCATCATCTACGCCATAGATCACATAGCGGGTCGGGAACCGCGCGCCTTCTACAATTCCGAAACCAAAACCGGGATCCTCATCAACACGGATAACTACGCTCCGCTGCGCAGCCTGGCCCTCGGGCTGGTGATGGACGTCTCCGAGCGATTGTTCAACGTTCACGCCGTTCGCGGTATGTCGGCCGATATCGATTCTCAGGGAGTCCTCCTGATCGGACCGAAGGGAACAAAAAAAACCGAACTGTTTTACGGGCTGTTGCTGGAATCTCGTTTCCGCCTTCATGCCAACGACCTCGCTTTCGTTCGTTTTTCCGGCAAGAATGCGTTGGCGGATTCTCCGGAGAGAAAACTCTTTATGCCCACCAATACGGTGAAAAGCTATTCGGCCTATGCCTCACTGTTTGATTCCAGCAAATGCGAGAACGTCATCACTCGTAAGGAAGATTGCCAGAACGAAAAATGCCTGCAGGGAGACGACTGCCGTCTGGACCGGGGTTCGCCGTTCTGCTACACCGCGTTGAAAGACAGTTACGCCATGCTCGATCCATACTGGATCCGGGGACCGGAAAAACACACCAAACGCACATCGCTGCGCTGGGTATTCATCCTTCGCAACGATAATGTATCCCCGCCCTTCGTGGAGATGGAGACCGAGGATGCCTTGCGCATTCTCGAATACGGAGAGAGCATCGGCTCGACAAGATCCGTCGGCCCGATGAAAAACAATCCCTTTTTCAATCCTCATCTCCTGGTTGCAACACCGGAAAGATTGGAGTTCCATCGACAATTTTTCCGTCAGCTGTTGGACAACACCCGGTGCTTCCTTTTCAACAGCGGTGTCGCGGGCGCCGACGTGCTCAAGAAGATTCTTATCGGAGAAGAGGAGACCGGAAAACGACTTTAGCCCGGGATCGGATCGACGCCTCAAACACGGCGGGAGGGCCTGACAATATCGGGAGGAATAATGCATAATAATAATTTAAGTCCCTATTTCAGGCCCGATATTATGCCGTGTAAAAAATCCGTATAGAGAGAACGAGACCCATGAGTACACAAGACATATATAACCTGGACGCATACAAGGACTTTTCCAAAAAGCTTAAGGAGGTTCTTAAAGGCCCCAACATACGGACCGTTGACATGAAATGGCTGGAGCCCCGTTCCAAGGCCACCGGCGTTCGGACCAAATACGGGTCCTACGGATGGCGGGCCGCGATCTCCAGCCGGATCGCGCCCAAAACCGTTTACCTGGGAAGCGAAGATGTTCGCATGTCCGATCCGACGCCGGTACAGAAATCCATCATCGCCAATGCTCCCCAGGAATTAGAAAAAGTGCTTCATCTGATGAAAACGCTGCCGTTCGTCCACATCCGCCGCCGGATGGGTGAGAACGACGTATACAATCCGCTCTGCGATCTGTATGTTTCCGAAGCGGACCTGATCAATAACCGCCTTGCATATATGTGGGGCACCACCATGTTCAAACCCGGAAAGCGCCCAGGCCCTCAATTCACAATGATCCATATCCCTGAAGAACACCCCCTTAGGCAGCAGGTTCTGGTCATGCCCGAGCAGAACATCAACATCGCGCTGGGAACGGATTACATGGGAGAGGACAAGAAGGGATTCCTGCGTCAGGCCATGTGGGCCGCCGACCAGGAAGGGATGCTGGGACTGCATGCCGGCACCAAGATCGTTACGGCCCTCGGGCCCGACAACAAACTCAAAACCTATGGAGTCTTCCTTTTCGGACTTTCCGCCACCGGGAAGTCCACGTGGTCATGCCACCAGCTTGGTTTGGACTACAAGCGCGGCGAAAAAACCTTGGTCACTCAGGACGATATCTGCTTTCTTCGCAAAGACGGGTCGGCGTTTGGATCGGAAAACAACTTTTTCGTCAAAACCGATGTCGAACAAAAATACCAGGAAGCGATGTACAACGCGCTGATCGATAAGTCGGCCCTGTTCGAAAATGTGATCATCAAATCCAACGGAGAACTCGATTTCCTGGACGAAAGCCTGACCGCCAACGGAAGAGCGGTCCTGCAACGGCGCAAGCTGCGGGTCAACATCAAGGGACGTATGGTCCCCATCTTTTCCAAATCCATCAATCTTCCTCCCTTGGAAGAGCTCGACGGCTTGGTCTTCGCTTTTATCACACGCCGCCACACCATCATGAGCTTCGCCCAGGAGCTGACGCCTGAACAGGCGGTCCTGGCTTATCTCTGGGGAGAAAGCACGCACAGCTATGCCAGCCAGCCGCTCAAGGCGGGAGAGTCGGTACGCATCGTCGGAACCGACCCCTTCATCGTCGGCTCTCGGGCGAAAAAAGTGAACCGCCTTTATGAGATCATCATGACGCTCGCCAGCAACTATCCTGACAAGCTCAAATGCATGCAGTACAACACAGGGGGCATGGGAGAGATCATCGAAACCCTGGAAGAGAACGGCAAACGGAAAAAGCGTCTGGTGCGGAAAGTCGAACGCGTTCCCATCAGCCTGATGGCGCAAATCCAGCGCGGCGACCTCCGGGGAGCCAACCAATACGAAAAAGGGAAGCTGGGAACCAGACAGATCGTCAGCGCCGAAGGCAAGTCACTGGATGAATGGGACGCCCGCAAATATTATTCCGACGCCAAGATTCAGGAATACATCCATGATCTCGTAGAAGGGCGCCGGGAATATACCGAGGAGATCGCGAAGGAAGGCTTGCGGGATGAGGTTCTTTATGCCGCTGAGAGATCCTTCCGGATTGATCAAACCGCCGGAAAATCTTCGGTCGCGGTTCCGGAAGCACCTTCCGTCGATGAGGAAAAACAGCCGGTCATCTGGAATACGAAATCCCGGCCTCGACGCGACGGCTTCCGTCGTTCACGCTGAACGCAACGACCTGCGACTATATGCTTTCCGTGTACAGCCTTTCTTCCACTTCCTGTGCCAACAAATGCAGCAGCAGCAGATGAACCTCCTGGATTCGTGGGGTTTCCCGGCTGGGAACGACCAGAACGTGATCCGCGAGTTTCCGCAGGTTCTTCCCCCGCTCCCCAGTAAAGGCAACGGTTTTCATTTTTCGCCGTCTGGCCGATCGCAGCGCCGTCAATATATTGGGAGACGCGCCGCTGGTTGACAGCGCCAGGGCCAAATCACCGCTGTCTCCCAAGGCCTCCACCTGGCGGCTGAAGACCTCATCATAAGAGACATCGTTTGCAATCGAGGTTATGGCTGCGGTGTCGGTCGTCAAGGATACTGCCCGGTACGCCGGACTCGGTTTCAGGAACTTGTTGACAAGCTCCGCGGCAAAATGCTGAGCCTGAGACGCGCTTCCTCCGTTCCCGAATACCAGCACTTTTTTTCCGGAGGAAAGCACATCGCACGTCAAACGGATGACGGTTTCAAGCGATTCGCTCTGCTCCGGAAAGAATGCCCTCATGATCTGTTCCAATTCATCAACGATCCGTGTATATTTCATCTTTTCACCTTTTCATGATCCGGCTTTTCCCACAAGACGGAAGATATCCACGAACTCGGGAAATCATGCAAGCCTCGAGGTCCGTCAAGCATTTCTTTTCCCGGCATCGACGGGTTTTCTTCCCTCAAGCCCGGATTGGATTATATCCCTGATCTTCTTGCTGAGAACAAGCACATCTTCTTCACCCAATCCATTGACCGGAACCGGGTCGTGGAAACAGACCGAGACTGTCCCTTTTTTTATATGAGAACTCCCTCTCGGCATGAGTTCAAAAGTGCCGTCGATACTGACCGGAACGATTCGGGCGCCGCTGTTTACCGCCAGATAAAATCCGCCGCGGCGAAACCGTTGGAGCCTACCGTCCCGGCTTCTCGTCCCTTCCGGAAAAACCAGGAAAGAATCACCATGCTCCGTGATCCTAACAACGGCCTTTTCGATGCTTTCCATCCCCCGCTTGCTGCCGCTTCGGTCAACGGCCACGAAGCGGATACACCGCATAGCCGTACTTAAGATCGGAACCTTGAACAATTCTTGTTTTACAATGGAACGTACGGGCCGTGCAAAGAGTGAAAAGACGAGGGGACCGTCAAGGTTGCTCACATGATTGCTGATGTAGATGGTAGGTTCCCCGTCATCTTCCCGCAGCTGTCCGGTAACGTCGATTCTGATCCCCAAGACCTTCAATCCCACCCGAACCACCCACCTTCCCATATAGTAAACCGGCCGTTCCCATCGAAATAATCCGGAAAGAAAAAGCATCGGCATAAAAAGAAAAAGGGGGAGCAGTAGAATCAGAAAGAGTGCGGCATATCGCATACGCATGATAGGGATCAGATTATAGCACAGAAGGGGAATCTTAAGGCAAGGGGATAGAGGAAAAATCCATTAAAATATCCAGGCCGGTCACGTGCCCGGATCCGATGATCTGGGTCCACGCAGCCAGGATCCGTTCATGTTGATGAGATCATTCTTGAAATCGGACATGTTTCTCACAATATACCATCCGGAGATCGGATTATTGGGATCGTAAACCCATCCGTCCTCCTCACCGCCGCGTCCCCTCGAAGCGACAATGACATCATCCGCTCCGACTTCAGCCGCTTCGATGTCATAAACCCCAGACACAGCCGAGCCCGAGTAAACCAGGAACGAATTCCCCCACTGGTCGCTGATGGGGCAGCTCTTGATATACACCGGAACAATGGCGGCGGCAAAGACGCTTCCCGCTTGAAGGGCGCCGGCTTGGCTTCCCGAATCAGGCGCCTCTCCGTTATCCGTGGAGTAATCGACGGCGGCCGTGATGATGCTGATGATATCTTTCATCGTCTGCTTCTGTTTGGCTTTCTGCATGGCGGGGATCGCATTGGGGATAAGCAATGCGGCAAGAATTCCGACGATCGCCACAACGATCAGAAGTTCTATCAACGTGAATCCGTTCGGTCTTTTTTTCGGCATGGATCTTCCTTGATTTCGTGTTCTCGGTCAGATTAAAAAAAAGGCGGCGCGAAAAGCGCCGCCTTTTCAACCAATGACCTGCGTTCAGATTAAGTGCCGGAAGCAGCCGTCCTCGGCGCATGGACCCATGATCCATTCCAGTTGACCAAGTCGTTTTTAAAATCCTCCATGGAATTCACGACATAAAGACCGGCCTCGGGGTTTGTAGCCACAAAAGTATAGGCTCCATAAGTGCCGCCGCCGTCAACTCCGTCACGTCCTCTAGACGCGATAACGAAATCGTCAACACCGACCATGGCAGCTTGAATACCGTATGCCCCGGCTACACCCGTTCCCGTGTACACCATAAATTGAGTGCCCCACTGATCGTTGATCGGACAGATTTTGATGTAAAAGGGAGAGATGTCGGTCAGGAATTCATCGCCGGCTGCGAGTTCCGCAGCCCTTCCTTCCTGCGGAGCTTCCCCATTGTCGGTTGAATAGTCCGCGCATGCGGTCGCGATGGCCACGATGTCTTTCATGGTTCCTTTCTGTTTCGCTTTCTGCATAGCGGTAATGGCATTAGGGATAAGCAATGCCGCAAGGATTCCGATGATCGCCACAACGATGAGCAGCTCGATCAGGGTAAAACCTTTTGCTTTCTTTAGCATGTTAACCTCCATTAATTTTCCGGCGATTTTTCTACCGGAATCATTTTTAATTCACTTATATAAAAGCAATTTACATGCCAATCTTTTACAAGCATAAACACCATATAATCAACAACATATAAACATAAGACTTGATTATGTCGCCTTGATTTAACATTTTATCGTACATGAATTGCCAATATTTGTCACCTGCCTGCCCGTTCCATTCCCGTATCGGCGGTATTCCGGTCCTCGGATTTCAAATCCAGCTTCTCTATCAGGTAGCGCAGCGACCTGTAATTGATGCCCAGCATCAAAGCGGTTTTCTTGAGACTGCCCCCTGAATTCTGGAGAGCCTGACGCACAAAATTCCGGGTGAGCTGATCCAGAGTCTCATTCAGGTTGAAACCGGGTTTGATTTCAACCTCCGATGCCTGAGGCTGGCTGGGTCTGAGCAGTTCTTCCGGCAGGCTTTTCTCGGTTATCGTTTCCCGCTCTTCGATGGCGACGATCCGCTCCACGACGTTCTCCAACTCGCGCACATTGCCGGGCCATGCGTATGCTTCAAAGATACGAATAACTTCGGGCGCAAGCCTTTTCATCCTTCGATCCATTTTGGCGCAGTATTTTTCAAGGAAATGCGAGACCAGAAGCGGGATGTCCTCCTTGCGTTTCCGCAGGGGCGGGATCTCCAGGGAGATGACGTTCAAACGATAGAAAAGGTCTTCCCGGAATATCCCCTCAGCGATCTTCTGCTTCAAATCCTGGTTGGTTGCGGCAATAATACGTACATCCACGAAAATTTCATCGTTTCCTCCCACCCGCCGGATAGTGCGCTCCTGGAGAGTACGAAGCAGCTTGACTTGAGTCCATGGCGACATCTCCCCGACTTCATCCAGAAAAAGCGTGCCTTTTTCCGCCACTTCGAACATGCCTTTCTTATTGGCGATCGCCCCGGTAAAAGAGCCTTTCATGTGTCCGAAAAGCTCGCTCTCGAGTAGATTTTCCGGAAGCGCACTGCAGTTGAGAGAGACGAAAGCCCGGCCGCGGCGGCGGCTGCTGAGGTAAATCGCCCGGGCCGCCATTTCTTTTCCCGTCCCGCTTTCACCGGTGATGAGGACGGTGGAATCCGTTACCGCGATCTTATCGATCAGCGCATACAGATCACGCATTACCTTGCTTTTTCCCACCATGTTTTCATACCGGCTTTTTTCGTCCAATTCCTTTTTCAGATAGAGGTTCTCCTGCTTCAGCCTTCTTTGCTCCATCCCCTGCGCCACAATGATTTTCAATTCCTCCACGTTGAAGGGTTTGACGACGTAGTCGAGAGCTCCGGCCTTCAAGGCATCGACGGCCTGCTTGATGGTTCCATAGGCCGTAATCATAATAACGGGAATATCCGGCCTTTTCTTCCTGACGCGCTTAAGAACCTCCATGCCGGAAATCTGAGGGATTTTGATGTCCGTCAAAATCAGATCATAGTCCCCGTTTTTCTCGAGAGCTTCCAGCGCCTTGGACGAGGACAGAAAAACATCCACATCATATCCTTCTTTTTTAAAGACGACCTCCAGCAAGTCCAAGAGGCTTTTTTCATCATCAATCACTAGTATTTTTTCCATTAATTTCTCGCTTATTGCTTTTCACATAAGACGGGGGAGCGTGATCCTAACTTCCGTTCCCTGACCGGGGACGGAATCCACCTTGATCTCACCGCCGTATTCACCGACGATCCTGTGCACAACCGCCATCCCTATACCTTTGCCGTTCTCAAATCCGGTGTAAAAGGTTTTGAAGATGTTCTCCCGTTCTTCTTCACTCATCCCGACACCCGTATCCTTGAACCGCATCTCGACTCCTCCCGGCGCATGCTGGATAAAGTCGATGGTCAACACGCCTCCATCCGGCATGGCTTTGATGGCGTTTTTAAGCAGGTTCCAGTAGATCTGCTTAAACTGATCACGGTTCCCGAAACACTTCAAGCGGGAATTTCTGAAATTACCTTCGAGGCGGCACTTTCCATCAAGCTCCCCGCTTCTCTGCAACAAGATGATGGTTTCTTCCAGAACGGGAGAGATCTCAATAGAACTCAGGGTCTGATCCCCGGGAGAGGCCAGACTGAGAAATTGTTCGATGGAACGGGAAATCCGGGAGGATTCGTTGACGATGATGTCCATAAGCCTCCTCTGCTCGCCTTCCGGATTCAGCTCGTTTCGAAGGACTTGGACCGAACCGGAGATCGCCGCCAGCGGATTCCGAATCTCATGGGCCAGTTGAGCGGAGACCTCGCCAGCGACGGCCAGGTTCTTTTTGACTTCGAGTTCTTTGCTCATTCGCCCCAATTCCGCCCGGGTTTTTTTTAAGCTCCCGGTAAGGAAATTGACCAAAAAAGCAACCAGAAAAAAAACGGCCCAAGCGATGATGATATTGTTGATAACGCCGGCCAAGGAAATCGACTCGGACATCTCAGAATCTATATAAGGGATGATACCGAAGTAAAGCCCGTCTACCAGAAGACTGAAAAATACGGCAGAGAAAGAGGCGACCAGGTAAGCGGCTCGCGCGGAGATAACGACGCTGGCGCCGATGATCCCGAATATATAGAGGATATAAAAAGAGCCCCGGATGCCCCCCGAGATATAGACCAATGCCGTTATCAGGAAGAGATCGACGATGATTTGAATATATGCCAACAACTCATATCGCCGAGAGAAAAAGAACAGAAGGAGATAAACGACCGATACTCCATAAAAAATCAGAACCAGCAGGTAAAAAGTCGTAAGCGGCAGAAATGTGGCTGTGCTGAACTGGAGTATGATCACCGAAGAAAGGACCAGGGAAGTGACAACGATCAACCTGAGAATAATGAACCAGAGAACGGCTCTTTTTTTCGTTTCCATATGCCCGTGTTTCTTTCCTTAAATTCTCGTCAACGGCTCGAACAGAGCCTCCATCCGCTCCGCTTTCGGATTGGTTTCTTGATTGTGTTAAGCCGAAGGAATCCGCGCCCCGTCAGAGTTCCGCAAGCAGGCTGAAAATAGGCAGGTACATGGAAACGACGATCGCTCCCACCATCCCTCCGACAAAAATGAGCAGAACCGGTTCCAGGACGGAAAGCAGCGCCGAAACGGCGGCCTCGACTTCATCGTCGTAGAAATCAGCCAGTTTCATAAGCATCTCATCGAGAGTTCCGGTCGCTTCGCCCACTCCGATCATCTGGATCAGCATGAATGGAAAATGTTTGGTTTCCTTGAATGCCTCGGTCAGACTCGAGCCTCCGGCCACGAGGCTCCTGGATCGCATGATGTTCTCTTCGACAATCACATTTCCAGAGGTCGAAGAAGTGATCTTAAGGCTTTCCAGCATGGGGACGCCTCCCGACAGCAAGGTGCTCAACGTACGGGTGACCCGGGACAAACCGACCTTGGAGAGCAGGCTCCCGAAAAGAGGCACTTTGAGCAGAATCCGATCCACGACTTTTCTCCCGTATTCAGTACGCCGGAAGTACCTGAAACCGACGACCAAGACGATAGCACCGACCACTATCAGCAACATATAGTTCTGAAGAAAACGGGAAAGGGCCATAATGAATGCCGTCAGAGCGGGCAGAGTTGCGCCCAATTCAATGAAAATCCCGGCAAAGACCGGAATGACCTTCCACAGCATGAAGATGCATACAAGAATGGAGAACCCCACGATGACCGAGGGGTAAACCATGGCTTGGCGGACCTGCGACCGCAGTTTGACGATGCTTTCTAAGAATTCCGCAAGCCGACGCAACATGATATCCAATGATCCGCTCTGCTCTCCAGATGCCACCAGATTGCAGTACAGGTCATCGAATACTCTTGGGAATTTTCTTTTCGCCTGATTGAGCGTGGAACCGGCCTCAACATCTTCGCGGACATCCTGAATCACCTGTTTGAAATACTTGTTTTTCGTCTGCTCCGAAAGGATGTTCAAACTTTGGATCAGGGGCAGCTCGGCATCTATGAGAACGGACAACTGGCGGCTGTAAACAGCCAGTTCCTTTGCCTTGACCTTCTGCCGCGTCAAAAAAGGGATTTTTAATTCGGCCCCTTTTCGGGTGATTTCCTCGACCGATATCTGTTCTCTTTGAAGACTTTGGGCAAGGCCATCCTCGTCCCGGGCGACCCGGCGCCCTTCAACGGAATCGCCATAACGATTTTTCCCTTTCCAAAAATAAACCGGCATATCTCACCTCATTTGCTTATTTCTTCGCCTGGCCCGGATTGAAGCGTCGTTCCGTAACTCTCAGACCTTCTTTCCTCTGGATTATATCCGTCAGTTCCTCGGGTTTCGAGGTCACGTTCATGGCCGTCTCCAGCGTGATCTTCTTTTTAAAATACAAGCTGGCCAGAGACTGGTTGAACGTCTGCATCCCGTATTTCTCCTGCCCCATCTGCATGGCGGCATATATCTGATGAATCTTGTTTTCTCGAATCAGGTTTCGGATCGCGGAATTCGGAATCAGGATTTCCATCGCCAGAACTCTTCCTTGACCGTCCGCACGGGGAAGGAGGGACTGCGTGATCACCGCCTCCAAGCTCATGGAGAGCATGATGCGTATCTGAGTCTGGTATGTCGACGGAAAAATGTCAATGATTCGGGAGATGGTTTCAGAGGCCGAATTGGTATGCAGGGTGGAAAATGTCAGGTGACCGGTTTCCGCCACCCGCAGGCAGGCTTCCACGGTTTCTAAATCGCGCATTTCGCCCACCAGAACGACGTCGGGATCTTCACGCAGAACCGAACGCAGGGCATTGGGATAGGAAAGGGTATCGACAAACAATTCTCTCTGATTGATGATGGATTTTTTGGGCGTAAAATAATATTCAATCGGATCTTCTATGGTAACGATATGGACGGATCGCTCCCGGTTGACATGGTCAACCATGCAGGCCAGGCTTGTCGATTTGCCGCACCCCGTGGGACCGGTGACCAGAACCAGCCCGCGAGGCAAATAGCAGAGTTTAGCCAGTCGCTGTGGAATCCCCAATTGAGGAAAACTCCACATGACGGGCAGAAATCTCCGGAAGGCGGCGGCAACGGACCCCTTCTGCATGAATACATTCCCGCGGAAACGTCCCAGATCTTTCATCCCGAAAGAGAAGTCCAACTCCATTTTTTCTTCAAACTGTTTCTTTTGGCGGTCCGTCAGCAGGCTGTAAACGATGGTTTTGGTTTCCGCCGGCGTGAGCGGGGGATGGTCCAGGGAGACCAACTCTCCGTGTACCCGGATACGTGGCGGAACGTGTGTCGTCACGTGAAGATCGCTGGCATCTCGATCCACGGCGATCTGCAGTAATTCCTGTATGGTTATGGCCATTCTTATACCTCCATGTCCTTTACGGTCTCACGCAGAACTTCTTCCACGGAAGTGATGCCTTGTTTTATCTTGGTCAATCCGCTCATTCGAAGAGTCATCATTCCCTGGCTCATCGCGACGCGTTTGATCTCCTTGGATGCCCCCCGTGCCAGGATCAGATCCCGGATCTCATCGGTGACCTGCATAATTTCGAACAAACCGACACGGCCTTTATACCCGGTATTGTTGCAATCCGGACATCCGTACGGCTTATAGATTTTAACCTTTTGCGCTTCTTGGGTTGAGTATCCGATGTCCACCAGGGCTTCCGGAGTCAGATTGTGCTTCACCCGGCATTTCTTACATAACCTTCTCACCAACCGCTGCGCTACGATGAGATGGACCGAATCGGCCACCAGGAACGGTTCGATATCCATGTTCACCAGACGAACGACCGTGCTGGCGGCATCGTTGGTATGAACGGTGGAAAAGACCAAGTGCCCCGTCAAGGCCGCTTTGATTGCGATATCGACGGTTTCGTGATCCCGCATCTCTCCCACCAGCATGATATCCGGATCCTGCCGAAGGAAGCTGCGCAGGGATGATGAAAAGTTCAATCCGATCTCATCTCGGATATTAACCTGATTGATCCCGGGGATATAGAATTCGACGGGATCTTCCGCCGTCATGATGTTCTTCTCCATGGAATTGATCGACGAGATCGCCGAATAGAGAGTGTTTGTCTTGCCGCTGCCCGTGGGACCCGTAACCAAGATGATCCCCCAAGGCTTGACGATGCTCTGTTTCATGATTTCCAGGGATTCTTTCTCGAAGCCGAGTTGGGAAAGATCCAGCTTCAGCATTTCCTTATCCAGGATACGAACGACAATTTTTTCACCGAATATCGCAGGCACGCTGGAAACACGCATATCGACTTCCTTGCGGTTCCCATTCTCCATTTTTACGCGCATCTTGATACGGCCGTCCTGCGGCAGCCTCTTTTCGGCGATATCCATATTGGAAAGGATCTTGACCCGGGAGATTACGGGATTTTTAAATTTCATCGCCAGGTTCATCATCTCATACAGCGTGCCGTCGAGGCGGTAGCGGATGCGGAATGCTTTCTCATAAGGCTCGAAATGAACATCACTGGCACCCTTCTTGATGGCGTCGATAAAAACCGTGTTCACGAGAGTGATGATCGGAGCTTCCTCGGTGGAATGAACCAATTCCTCGATATCGTAATCTTCCTCATCCTCTTCAATAATATTGACGCTGGTGTCTTCCGCCTGCTCGATTTCATCGACGATCTGCTTGACGCGTAGAGAATCCGATGATCCGTAATACTTATTGATGGCATTCATGATGCCTGTTTCGGAAGCGATGACGGGTTGGATGCTCAGTCCGGTCCGGAAACGGATATCCTCGATAACATCCAGGTCCGTGGGATCGACCATGGCAAGCGTCAGGAAAGACCGGATGCGGTGGATCGGCATGATGAGATAATTCTTTGCGATCTCAACCGGGATCAGATTGATCACATCGGGATACACTTCGAATTGATCCAGGTTTATATAAGGATATCCCAACTGCCGACTGAGAGCCTGCGCCATCTCCTCTTCGGAGATAAAACCCAAACTCACGATAGCCGTCGGCGTAGTGACTTCATTTTTTTTCTGGAATTCCAAAACCGTCTTCAACTGGTCGGAATCCAACAGCTTTTCTTGCAGAAGCAACTCACCTAAATTAGATCCCATCGTCGTGAATCCCTACATTAAAAAATATGACATTTTTTGTCAACACCAAAACAATAAAAACATCGCCGTTGAGCGCGGAGCCATGACTTTCATTCACCGTTTCTATTCGCATCTCAGACCCATTTCAAAAGTGCCTCCATCATCCCAGATAGAACGTTCGCCGTCAATCACCATGAGGGAGGATTCCCGGGGTGATATTCCTCTTGATCCTATCACCTTTAAAGGCGATCCTTCCATTGTTTAGCGATGAGACGAATGAAAATTTTTACGGGATTCATAATAAAGTTTTTACAAATACCCCTTACATCTCTTATAATACCGCTCTTTAGTCGGCGGGTACACCCTCCGGATCTTTTTTGAAAGGAAACACCGTGAAATCCAGACGCTTGATGGTTCGCTTCTTCCTCATACCGCTGATTGCATCGGCGGGATTCAGCACTGAAGGTCTTAACCGAAACAACGCCGCAAGACCTGGGGCTTACATACTGGAAGCACAAAAAATCCCCAGCGCCCCTGTAATTGACGGATTCCTGGAGCCTGAAATCTGGGATGCGGTTCCGGCCGCCCGGAATTTCATCCAGCGTCAGCCTGATGAAGGGCTGCCTGCGACTGAAAAAACCGAGGTTAAAATCATGTACGACGCCGAAAACATCTACATCGGCGCCATGTGCTTCGATTCCGAACCGGACAAGATCATCGCGAACGAGAAACGGCGGGACAGCGACAAATTATCTGAAAACGATCATTTCGAAGTCATGCTGGATACGTTTCACGACCGCCGCAACGGATACATTTTCGTCATCAATCCGCTGGGAGCCAAAATGGATCTTCAGATCCGCAAAGAAGGAAAAAGCGAAGGCCGCTACCCCAACAACAATCCCAACCTCAATCGCGACTGGAACGCCGTCTGGGAAGTGAAAACCGCTATCCTGGAGAATGGATGGTCGGCGGAGATAAGAATTCCTCTCTATAACCTGAGATACGACGGCAAATCGGATGCGGTATGGGGATTGAACTTTCTTCGCAATATCCGCCGCAAAAACGAAGCTTCGACTTGGGTCCCGCTTCCCCGAAACCTCAAGCTTCATAAGGTTTCCATCGCCGGAGAATTGCATGGACTTGACGAGTTGTCCAAAGGGCTGAAGCTTCAGGTCAAACCTTATACCCTGCTCAATCATGTTTCCCAGCTCGATGAGGACGGCGTTATGGACCATCATCCCAATTTGGATGCCGGAATCGATATCAAATACGGAATCACTTCCAACCTCACCCTTGAATTAACCGGAAATACGGATTTTTCCCAGGTGGAAGCCGACGACCAGCAGATCAATCTTACCCGCTTCGACCTCTACTTTCCTGAAAAACGCGAATTTTTTCTTGAGAATGCCGCGATTTTCAGCATCGGCAGTCCCGACGACGCCATGATCTTTTTCAGCCGGCGCATCGGGCTCTCCGACGAAGGCGAAGCGATCCCTTTGCTGGGCGGAGCCAAGCTCGCGGGCAAGCTGGGAAGATACAATGTCGGACTGCTCAACCTTCAGGCACAAGCCAAAGGCGATATCCCGACCAACAATTTTTCCGTCGTCCGCGTCAGTCGGGACGTGTTCGGCAAATCCGCCGTGGGCATGATGTTGACCAACCGCCAATCCAGCCTCAGGGAAGACTACAACCGTGCCTTCGCATTAGACGGCGACTTTAACTTCGGCGAAAATCTCTCCATCAGCAGCTATTTCGCGCTCACCGCCTCACCCGATTTGCGGGGAAAGAACACAGCGGCCAAATTGGGAGCCGAATGGGTGAGCGACTTCTGGGAAATCAGGGGACATGTCCTTGATATTCAGGACAATTTCAACGCCGAGATGGGATTCGTGAAACGCACCGGCATCCGGACCGGACAGTTTTACATCGCCTATACACCGGAACCAAACATCCCGGGGGTTCAGCGCCTCAATCCTCACATCATGGTGTCTCGCACCACCGACCAGAGCAATGGGCTGCTGGAAAGAACTCTCCATATGGACATGGTGATTCAGTACATCAACGGAGGAAAAACCGGCCTGCAGTGGAATGATAACTACGAATACGTGGATATCCCCTTCGAGATCCAGGAAAACATCACGATTCCTGTCGGCTTCTATCCCATCCGTTATTTCGAGGCCAACCACCAAACCGATAAAAGCCGAAAAATCTACGGCGAGGCCAAATACCGGAAAGGCCGGTTCTATGGAGGGGACAGTAAGATCTTAACCGGAAAGCTGGGACTCCGTCCCTTTTCCAATTTCTGGACCGAATTCAACTTGATCTATAACGACGTCGAACTTCCCCAGGGCGATTTCATCAATCACCTGCTGCAAAGCCGATTGATCTACAGCTTTTCCACCCAGCTGTCATTGATGAGCTTGTTACAGTGGAACAGCGACACCGATGAGGTCAATGCGAATATCCGGCTGCACTTCATCTACCGGCCCGGCAGCGACCTGTTTCTGGTCTACAACGAACGCCGCATGGTGGAAGGGATTGCAAGCGGTATTCAGGATCGGACCATCGCCCTGAAGATCAATTATCTTTTTAATTTTTGACGAAACCAGAACGGATTCAGCGCGGGATTCCGGTTGAATTCACCGCCGCTTCATAGTCGGACAAGATCTCATTGAACATCTCAGGTTGTTTGGACTTGATCTCGACGGCATAATCCAGGAATTTACGAATCCCGTCTTCCAGAACCTTGCGCACTTTGATCATCAAGACCTCATTCTTCTCAGCCGCGAAAATAAACTTTTCTCCCGGATGGAGTTCATGAAAACTCTTCACGTCATAGATGAAATGAAGGATATAGATCATGTCCTGAAAGATTTCCTCGAAATTGTAAGTGATCGCCCGATTCAGGAAGTTATTCCATACATCCTGGGCCTTGACATATTCGCGGATTACCGGCTCCATGGCTTCGAGGGAATCATATTCGATGTTTTCGGCCGCCTTCCGCATCCGCTTCAGATCCTCCAGCGAAGCCTGTTTGATCTCGCTCATGGTGATCGAAGGAGTTTTCAGAGCGGAAAAATTCGCCACGAAAAGTTTGCGCATTCCCGATCGAAAGAGATAACTTTTAATGTACATCAACTGGCGGCGCTTGTCTTTCCGCTCGCGGTGTTCCAGAAACCGTTCAACGATAAACACCGCGACCAGCACTTCCAGCGGAATCGCCGCCAGGTGCAGGAGAAACTCAAAATGGGTGAGTTGTTCGATCCAAAGAAACAATCCCGCGCATACGCACAGGATAACGTAATAGCCAATAATGCCTTTTGCTTTCATAAGATACCCGCCTTTCCTTTCAATCCAATCCGAAATCGTATCATGCCCTCATCAAAACAGAACCTCATGAGGATCGCGTAAACCGCAAACGGTTGCCGCTGGGAAAAAAGATAGTCAGCCGTTCTCCCTTGAGTTCGATCCGGCATTCTTCTTCATGACGACTGTCAAGTTTCATCTCCGGCTGACTCAGCGGAAGCCCGTCCACCGGATCGCCGCCGGAAAACATCAGATACATATGCGTGAACAACAAGCGATTTCCCTTAAGACTGTAGGATCCGCCTTCTCCGGAACCACGCAGCGGCTTCCCATCCGCATCAACGACAAAAAAAAGGACCACCCAGTCATGTTCGCCGAAAACGATGGAGCCCCGCACCCGGGGCGCTCCCCCTTCCTTGAGCTCATATCCCTCGATCTTCCATGCCCCCTGCAGCTTCGTTTCCCCGGCATGCAGAACAAGAGACATCAAGCCGCACACCAGTGCCGTTCCCAAACAGAATCCGAACAGCTTGGAATTTCTCATTCATACTCCTCAAAATGAAAAACGGCCGTAATTGTTTCTCGATCCCTGAATCACAGCATCTTGTATAATTCAGGCATAATGTACCAACTTCCCGGGGGTTTTTCAAACGGAATCCCTCCACGATTGCCGGCGCGACACAACTCCGGAGCCCCTTTATAATCACTTGCTAAACATTCATCATATATATAATATATTATGCATGCGATCACACGACGCGCATTCGGAAGATCGAATAGTCAACGGTTCGATTTCCTCCATGTTTTCATCACACCATGCTTATAAAGGAGGCATTTCGTGAAAAAAAGGCTCTCTGTTTGCTTATTAACCTTGTGCTTTATGATCGGCGTCGTAGGACCCGCCATTGCCCAGAATCAGATCCATTGGGACATCGCGGACGTCGACGACAGCGCAAAAATTCTGCCCGAACGTGAACGGGCGGAAGTCTTCACCCGGTGGCTGGGATGGCGTCTTGACAATATCATTCCCATGCTCATGAAACGCGAAGCCATCGATATGTGGCTCGTCATCAATTATGAATACGGCGAGGACCCGGTTTATATGTCCATGGTAGCCCCTCCGGTCCTCAATGCACGGCGGCTGTCTATCCTGGTCTTTCATAACGGCCCCGAGGGCTTCAAGAAACTCACCTTGAACTGGCACGGCAAAGGCACGGCGGCTCCCTTCTACGAGACCTTGAAGTTCGACAAAGCCAAGGGTGAGCAAGGACAGTGGGAAGCTCTTTCCTCCTATATCAAGAAACACGATGTTAAAAAGATCGGGATCAACCAGTCGGAGAACTGGGTCGCTTTCGGCAACGGGCTGACGGCCGGACTCAAGGAAAAACTCGTGCGCTCGCTGGATAAAAAATACGTGGACCGTCTTGTTTCCGCGGAACATCTTTGTGTCGGGTGGCTCGAGACACGCAGTCCGGATCAACTCAGCGTCTATCGTCATATCGCTGGAATCTCTCATGATATTATCGCGGAATTCTTTTCGAACAAGGTCATCACTCCCGACGTCACCACAACCGACGACGTCGTGTGGTGGACACGCGATAAAATCACCAGCCTTGGGTTGGAAACCTGGTTTCAACCTTCGATCAGCATCCGACGCTCCCCCAAGGATAAAGCCAAATACGGTGAAGGAGACCGGGTAATCCGCCGCGGCGACATCCTGCACTGCGATATGGGCATCGTCTATCTCGGCCTCTGCACCGACATGCAGCATAACGCCTATGTCTGCCGTATCGGAGAAGAAGAACCTCCGGCCGGCGTGAAAGAGCTCCTGCGCAAAGGCAACCGTCTGCAGGAGATCTTCATGAACAACTTCAAGGAGGGGCGGACCGGAAACGAGGTTCTGCTGGCTTCGTTGAAGCAAGGCCGCGAGGAAGATCTCAATCCCCGGATCTATACGCATCCTATCGGCGTTCACGGACATGCGGCGGGAACGGTTCTCGGCCGGACAGAAAAACAGGACGGAGTGCCGGTTCGCGGCGATTATCCGCTGCACTTCAATACCGTCTATTCCATCGAGTTGAGCGTAGGACATAAGATCCCGGAATGGGATAACGCCCTGGTCGGTATGGGACTCGAAGAAGAAGCCGCCTTCACCAAACGTGGATGTGATTGGCTGGACGGTTATCCGCGGGAATTTTACCTGATCAAGTAAAAAATCGTATATAACCGACAATAGGGGGGCCGTGATCCGAACGGCCCCCATCCTCTCACCGTCCGTCTGAGGACAGACGCCTCGATCACCCCTCCAAAGCGTAATCCAATGCGGCTTCGATATGCAGCGCCGCCGTATCGAGCAGTCGCTGAGCCACATCTTCCTGGGCGAGCAGCAAAGGCAGTTCCGTACAGCCCAGTATCACCGCATCCGCCGGGTAGCCGTCAATGATGGAAACCATGCGCTGTCGACTGCTCTCCCGCTTGATGCCCAGCACCAGTTCGTTAAAAATAATTTTTTCGATCTCGTCCTGCTCCGTATCCGATGGAACGATCACTTCGATGCCGTTTCTGATATACGCCTCTTTATAGGAGGAAGATCGAATGGTGTGTTTGATGCCGAGCAGAAGCGCCTTGGTGATTCCCATGCCGTGGGCTTTAGCGGCCGTCACTTCAGCGATATTGAGGAGCGGAACCCGAGCCCGCCGTTGTATTTCTCCGAATTCGGAATGAGGAGAATTCGCGGCCATGACGATAAAATCGACGCCGCCGTTCTCAAGCGACTCAATGCCCTGCATGATATATTGGATGTAATGCTCACGACGACCCTTTTCCTCAAAGTCCGAAAACCTTTGAAAATCAAGGCTGAATATCACGATCTCCGGATAATGGTAGTCCTTACGCCGCTTATAGTATTTCTTCAATAGAGAGTCATAATACCTTACTGTTGATTCCAGACTGATCCCCCCCAAAATACCGATTCGTTTGCTTGCCTTCATTGTCTCCTCTTATTTGCGATGGAAGCTTTCTCAATGATCCCAATTATTTCCATATATATAGGATCATATCGTTTTTTGCAACAGATCCTTCTCCCTTTTCCACCCTATGTCTTTCTTTTGATATATCCCTTTCCGTCAATCCTCGAATCGGATTACCGAACAAACGAACGCCCGCCCAGATTCTAACGGCATGGAAGGAATCAAAAAGCCCTGCATACCGATTTTTTGCCTGATCCGTGCCGCATGAATAGAACTTGCCTTCCTTTTCTTACTGTGATATATAGTATACCGTATATATAGGACTGTGTTTTCGATACAAAGGAGTCATTTGATACACACGTTGGAGCTGTTTTAGATCATGGGCGATTTATTCCGAAAGCCATTTTTCCTTTCGGCATTGATCCCTTCCCATATTTGAAACATCTCCTCTGATATATATCTGGTTTTTATACATCCAAATTCAACTAAGGAGGCGTCATACGGGAAGTCATCTTTAAAAAAGGTTCAAGCGGAGAGAGTATCAACCTTGCCCGGTCGATATCACCTCTTCACCACATGGGTATTGCGCTTGAGGCATCACCAATTATCGCTATATAAACTTATCTAAATTATCCGGCCTCAAGCAGAAAAAACTGATTTGGAGGAATTGAATGAGAAAGTCGAGATTTTTCCTCTCTTTCCTGGCGGCTCTGCTGATCATCAGCGGATTGACCTTCGCCCAGGAAGGAAGCGGAAGGCTCACAGGGACTGTTACAGATAATGAAGGCGTTCCTCTTCCCGGTGTTTCTGTCGTCGCCAC
>Ga0180431_10000178_pt1 | contig 86569 bp, 62 predicted proteins | sample SS_ome_11_FD_132459 | JGI IMG/M metagenome (GOLD analysis project Ga0180431, IMG submission 132459) | Hypersaline lake sediment archaeal communities from the Salton Sea, California, USA - SS_1_MS_1 metaG | ecosystem: Environmental > Aquatic > Non-marine Saline and Alkaline > Hypersaline >...
ATACTCTTATTATTATCGATTATTTGACGTTGGCATATTTAACACAAGGGGAATTGGTTAATTTTTTCCATTTTGGCGAAATTGGGGGGGGGGGGAGGTAAAACCAGAAAATGTTTGCGCCCCAAGGGGATCGGTCATCCGGCGTTGGCGCGCTCTTGCGAGAAGAACGCGGAACGCTAGCGCTTCGTCAGGACGTACAGCCCGTTCACGGAGATGTCCGCCAGGGCGTCGGGGGACATGCCCGTCGTCAGGCGGACGGCGATGCGGTTGATGTCGGCGTCGAACTTTGGATCTTGGGGGGCGACCAGCAAGGGGTGGACGAGTCTCGAGATGAGGTAGTACAGGCCCATCTTCTCGATGGCGTCGACGCAGAAGAACCGCTCGAGGTACGGTCGGACCTCCGTTTCGCGGATCAGGCGGTTGTGCCAGTGGCGGGCCATCGGTTCCAGGCCGAAGTGCGTCCGCAGGTCCGCGAACCGCGTGAAGGCCTCCTCGAAGCTCTCGCACATCAGGTATCGACCGCCCGGCTTGAGGACGCGGACGACCTCCCGGATGGCCTGCTGCTGGGCGGGCCAGTCGGGCAGGTTGATCAGACATCGCTCGGTGATGACGACGTCGAACTCGGCGTCGGCCGCGTCGAGGTTCATGATGTCCATGACGCGATAGGCGACGTTGGCGGCGGGGTGCAGCTCGCGGGCCTTGCGAATACTGGGCTCGGAGAAATCGGCGCCGATGATGTGCTCGACCCTCTCGGCGTACCGAACGGTGGTCGCACCGTTGCCGCAGCCGATGTCGATCGCGCGGTCCGTCGGCCTGAGGTGCCGGGCGATGTATTCCGCCTCCAGGCCGCGGAGGTGGTAGTCGGGCAGCGTGAAGTTGGGATCGTGCCCTTTTCGCTCGGCCTTCTGCTCCCAGTAGGCCTTCGTGTCTTCTGGGCTCGTTGCTAGCGTCTGTGCGTCGCTCATTGTGCACCCGTTGCCCGTTCGGGCATGTCCTTCCTGCCGTACACGTGCACGCCGTCGGTGGTGGCGTGGAACGGTTTGGCGACTCCGCCGAGCTGCCGCGTCTCGTGTTGGGGCAGCTCGACGAGCAGGTGGTGCGTCGGCGCCAGGCTGTCCTTGAGCGCCTGTTCGACCGCGCTGCCGTGCGTGCCGGCGATGATGTAGTCGATCAGGCCGTTGTCGAGGCACTCGCGGGCGCCTTTGAACGCCTCGGCCTCCTGGCCCTGCAGGTCCATGTGGATCAGGTTGATCCGACCGAAGCCGTAGGTCCTTCGCAGGTGGTCGATCGTGTAGCTGGGCACCTCGATGTTGCCGTCGGGCCGCACGCACTGGCCCATGTGGGCGGTCGGCGGGTCGTCGGCCTTGAAGCGGACGGTGCCCATCTGGCCCGTCACGGCGCCGTGGACGACGTCCGCGGCGATGCCCTGTCTCGACAGGTGCTCGCGCGACCACTCGAAGTGGGTGGGCTCGGCCTCGACGGCGAGGATCTGGTACGACGACGGCGGGGTGGGCAGGAACCGGAACCCGACCGCGCCCGCCAACGCCATGCACCACGGCGCCCGGCCGCTCCCCAGCTCGAAGAAGCGCACGTGCTCGCCGGCGAACTCACGCAGGACGGTCAAAAAGGCCAGGATCTCCAGCTCGCCTTCGTGATAGCTGTCCCGCTGGAACAGCCGTCTGAACTCGGGGTTCCGACGCTCGCTGTCCGTGGCCGTCTTGGTCATCTGGTAGTAGCCGAACCACTGGCGCTCCCACCCCTCGGGTTCGGGCGGGGGCATGGTGTGATCGACGTTGAGGTCGAATTCTGCGAGGGTGAACATGGCACGGCTCCTGCGTTCTGGGTGGCTGCCCACGGACTTTCACGGGCGAGACGCCCGTGCCACGGGGGGGCGACTCCCGCGTGCATTACCTATGCTCTGGCCCGGCCGGACCCGGCGGTCTGCTGCGCCAGCGGATAACCCAGGAACTCAAGGTGATCTCCCATCTGGTCGCGGACGAAGGCCAGGTCCGCTTCGTCGAAGACGTCGCGCCATTCGTCTGGCACGCCCCTGCGATAGTGCGATGCCGGATCGACCTGGCCGGGTGACCGACCGCCGCTTCTGGTCTGGAAGCTGTTGCGTTCGATACACCGGGCCAGCGACTCGGGCGTATACGGGATGCACAGGTAATCCAGCATGCGGACCGTTTCCCGTTCGGTGTCGGCGACGACGTCCTCGTAGCGGACGGGCAGGCAGTTGCCGGTCTTGATCCAGTCGACCACGCGACGACGGATGACCTCCCGGTAGGACAGGCCCAGCAGCCACGTGTTGCTGAGTCGCTCGGGCATCGCCTCAGGATCGCGCTGCTCGGGCCATTGTCCGCGGAGGTAGAGTTTCATGTGCCCCACGGCGTCGAGGTCGTCACGGGGCAGACGTCCCTGGCTGGCGAACACGTGGAACATGGAGATCAGCGAATCCAACGGGTGCCTGTAGAGCAGGACCAGACGCAGGCCGGGGTAGTGGTCCGGCGTCAGGATCGGCCCGTGAAAGTCATGATCGAAGTGTTCGTAGATCAGCCGCGTCGGCGCCTCGTACTTCAACGACCAGATCAGTCGTTCGGGCTGCTGCAGTTGTCTGCTGCGCTCTTGCGGCCCGATGCCCAGCGGGCAGGAGATCAGGTGCCTGACCCACAGGGTCCCACACCGGCCGAGGGACGTCAGGACGCGCAGCGGTCGCGGCGCCCCGGACTGCGTGCCTTCGCTCGGCGAATCGACATCCATGTCGATGGACCCTCGACGATCAGGCCAGCGCGGCTGCCGCCTGTCGGGACACGCCCAGCACCTCGACGATTTCGTCGGCGACGCGTTCCGGCTCGATGGCGTCCATGCACCGCGTGGGTTGGTCGCACGTCGGACGCATGCACGGGACGCAGTCGGGCGGGTCGGTTGGGAAGACCTTCCGGCAGTTCTCGCCGACGTAGACCTCCTCGGCGAACGTCGGGCCGAAGAGGATGACCACCGGCTTGTGCATCGCCAGCGCCAGGTGGGCGCCCAGACTGTCGCAGGTGACGATCGCGCGGCAGGAATGGACCCACTCCATGTAGGCTTCGAGCGAGTTGAGGCCGCGCTGCCAATCGACCGTCAGCCCTTGCCCCGTCAGCAAGGACGCCAGGCGTTCCCAGTGCTCGTGCGCCCACGCCTTGACGGGCCACTTGTCGCCGACGTGATGGTTGAAGCCCACGTCAAACCGGACGTCCGTCTTCGGTTGATAGCCCAGGATGTAGTCCTCGCCGCTCCATCGCTTGCCGATGAGTCGAAACAGCAACTCGCTGAGCGGGTTGGGGGCCCGACGCTTCTCGGACAGCTCGCGGCTGAGGGTGATGGCCTCCTGAGCGCCCTCGTAGGCCTCCGCCTCGCCCGTGACGGGGTTGAGGCGGAACCCCAGTTTCTTCCAGGCGTTAATCGAATCGGTCAGCGCGCAGATGCCGGGGACCTTTTCCAGATTGATGACGACGTCGAACAGTTCGCGCTGCAGTTGCATGCAGACGGTGAAGTCGTAGGGCAGCAGGCGCCGGACGTAGGGGTTTCCCGTCAGCAGCGGGAACGCCTCGCGGGCCGTCACCCAGGTCACGTCGTCGTCCTTGAACGCATGGAGCAGCACGGTGCACCGCAGCACGTCGCCCAGACTGACGCCGTAGTCGACGTAGTCGGTGTGCCCGGGCGAGGGCTCGAGGATCTCGTTGTAGCCGACCTTGAGGATGAGGACCTTGCTCACGACGAACACCTCCTTGCTTCGGGGTCCCCGTTGACGGCGTGGGCCAGACCGCGACCGATGTGCTGCAGCAACCGGCGGGCCATCCGTTCGGTTCCGTGGCTGGCCAGGCAGCGCTCGCGCATGTAGGCGGCGAGCTCGGTGCGGCGCTCGGGTTCGCGACGGCAGAAACGATCCAGCTGGCCCGCCAGTTCGTCGCGCGATCGGAAGGTGATCTGGTCCCAACAGTCGGGAAAGACCGCCGGGGGCACGACCAGCGTGGCGTGGTCGACCATCCGCCAGATCGCGGCCATGTCGTCGCGCTCGTGGGCGTCGACGCCTTCGCGCACGACCGGGACGAGCGCGTCGAGCAGCTCGGCGTTCTGGAGAGCCGTGAAGGCCTCGAGCGAGTCGCAACCGCGACGGGACAGCTCTACCAGGGACCGCAGGGCGGCCTGCCGTTCGTCGGGCGTGGCCGGGCCCACCTGATACGCCTGATGGCTGTGATCGTAGAGTTGGTAGTTGTGGCTCGAGTCTCGGACCAGAAAAAAGCCGCCCGCAAAGCACCCGTTGACCAATCGCTGATGCATGGCGCTATAGGCACCCACCTGCAGGTTCACCTTGGCGCAGCCGTAGATGGCACAGATCTCCTCTGGATCGTTGACGGGCGGTCGGGCGAAGCGGGCGAAGACCGGGTGCTGATCCCATCCCCGGCCGTACAGCCGAAGGTCGACGTCCAGATCCACCAGCCACTGCAACGTCGCGTGCCGCCACAGACGGTCGCTCAGCAGATTGAAGGGCCCGTCGAAGCCCGCCAGCACCGCCGGATCGATGCCCATCTCGGCAGCAACCTGTTCGGCGGTCTCCTGCAATTGGCTCCGCCAGATCCGGCCGCCGGTGTACAACAGGTCTCCGCCGCTGTTGTATCGATCACGGGCGATCTCGAAGACGGCCCGGGCCACCCGCTGAACGGGCGCCGGACATTCCGTGATCAGCTCGTCGAAAGCCTGCTCGCACGGTTCGCCGCCGTGGCCCAGGAACGCCACCTCGCAGCCATAGCGGTCCTTCAGTTCCGGCGTGACGGTCACGGGTCGGCGGGTCCGGGGGTTGCTCGGGATCAGCGGATAGGCCAGGAACGTCTCGGGCGGATAGCCGAACTCGTCGACGAGGGTCGCTCGGAGGTAGCCGAACACGTAATCGGTCGGCGCGGTCAGGCCCGATCCGTCCGGCTCGGCGCAGGTGGTTCGCACGGCTTGGCCGGCGTCTCGGGTGAGCAGATGCGGCATGCGGTCCTGCATCCACGTCGTCACGATGAGTTGCGGCGGGAACAACTCACCGTACTCGACCCGGATGTGGTCGGGGATGATGACGACGTCGGGCTCGAATTCCAGCATCCGCCGGTGGTAGCAACTGAGTGAGAGGCAGCCGAAGTCCGTCTGTTCGGTCAGGATCTCCGTCGGATAGCCGAGGGCCGCGAATCCGTCGCTCAAATCGCGGATGGTGTACTTCAGCACCGTGGTGAACCGCGACACCAGGAACATGACCCGCACGGGGCGTTCGGGATCCCGGCCGTTGATCCGGTCGTGGAGGAACCGCGGGCCGCGCTGCGCGTACAACCGCTTCGTCTCGGCGGCGAAGCGTTCTGCCTTGTCGTTGCGGGCGGCGATGACCTGATCGATCGCCTGCCCCAACGACGCCTGCAGGTCGCCCTCCGGATGGTCATGTCGGACGCGATGGGCGGGGGTGCGAGCCTGATCGTGCTCGAGCAGGTAGTCGCGGAAGCCGTCTACGGCCTCTGCGCCGACGAACAGCAAGACGCGATCCTGCGTCAACACGTCTTGCCAATCATACAGATGCAGCGCGACGGCCGCCCACAGGGGATTGGGTTCGACGACGTAGAGGGCCGGGATGTAGGTCACCATCCTCCGGTACGTCTCCCGGCAGACGCGATCGAACAGGCAGTGGGTGTCGATGCCTTCGAACAGGAACGGGGGACACATCGCATTGGGAGTGTTGGGCAACGCCGTCCGGTCCGCCTCGGCGCGGTGGTCGCCGATCTTGGGCCACCACACGGGCAGGCCCTGCTCGTCGCGACGGCAGACCTGGAGATTGCCGTCGGTGCAGCGGTAGAGCTCGACGGATCGGCCTTGGTCGTGTCGCCAGGCGTCTTCGACGTTGATGAACTGGGGTTGGCGTTTGAGCAGGGCCGCCAGGTTCCGCTGGTACCTCGCATCGAGCATCGACCACGAGACCCGCGCGGGCGCCATCCTGCGGAGGCTGGCGATGGCCGTCTGCACCTCGGGGTGATCGCGGACCTCTGGTTCGAATCCCTCAGCCGTCTCGGCCGCTAGCTCGAACACTCCCAGTTTGGCGTAGCCGGCGACGAGGGTGTTCCGCACGCCCACGTCCCTGGGGTCGCCCCGGAGGCGACGGCTGGCCAGGTCGACGGCCTGGTAGAGGCGGTCCTGGGGCGGCGGGGTCCGGCGGGGCTGCTGCGCGTGCGGGGCTGCGGTGTCGGTCGATGAGGCCATAGTAGGACCGTTCGAGGCGGGGTTAGCCCGCCGAAGCCTGCCTGATGTCACGCAAAGGCCGACACATCGATAGGCCGTTACTGACGGGCATAGCCGGACTTATGACTTTCGTGGCGATCCGGCGAGCCCCGGCGCATCCTGCCGTACTGGTATTATCGGCCGTTGGGCCCGGTGCCTGGAGTTGCAGGCCCGCGCCGGTTCGCTGAATTCCGTTGGACGGACGACCGATAACGAATAGGTAGACCGAGCCAGGCCATGTCGACCCATCCACCCGTCACCGCAACCCGAGATCGTCCGGCCACGCGTGCCGATCGCCTGACGCTACAGGGTCACAAGCTCATGTACCATCCCGAGCGCGTGGCGCGGTGGCTCCGCGGGGACCCCACCTGGCCGATTTACGTGGACGTCTGCCCCACCAGCCTGTGCAACCACCATTGCAGCATGTGCTTCTACAACCACATTGCTTCGCGGCGGGCGTCGATGCCTCGCGAAATGATGCTCCGGCTGCCGCACGAGTTGGCCGAGGTGGGCGTGCTGAGCCTGGTCTATGCCGGCGACGGGGAGCCGCTGGTCCATCCGGACACGCCCGGGGCGGTCGCCGAGGCCCGGCGAGCGGGCATCGACGTGGGGCTGTCCACCAATGGGGCGCTGCTCACCGATGCGTCGATCGAGGGGTTGGCCCGCGACCTGACGTGGGTTCGTTTCAGCATCAACGGCAGCGATCCTGCGAGCTATCGGCGGGTGCACGGCTGCGGGCCGGATGACTTCGACCGCGTGCTGGACAGCATCGGCCGGATGGCCTCGGCCCGCGACGCGTGCGGCTCGGCCGTCACGATCGGGGTCCAGTTCATCGTGCTGCCGGACAACCACGACCATATCGGCGACCTGGTCCAGCGTGTCCGACAGGCGGGGGGCGACTACTTCGTGGTCAAGTTCTGCTACGTGCACCCCAACAGCGATCAGGGCGCGAACGACACGCTGTCGCAGCGCGCCAAGCAGTACGATCGGCTGGCACCGATCCTCGACCTGGCCGACGAGACGTTCAACGTGACGCTCCGCGATCCGACCGTGCCCTGCGAGGACCGGGACTACACCGTGTGCTACGGGCTGGACTTCATCGGCTACATCCACGCCGACGCACGGGTGCACACCTGCCTGAGCTACCACGACGACGAATCGCTGAGCCTGGGCAGCCTGCATGACAAGACGTTCGGGCAGGTCTGGGACGGCCCGAAGCGGTGGGAGGTGAAGCGTCGGCTGGCCCGCCTGGACAAGCGGACGTGTCAACCGGCCTGCCGGCATCACGAGATCAACAAGTACCTGTGGGCCCTGAAGCATCCGGGGTCGCACGTGAATTTCATCTGACCGAATTAGGGGTGGCCAAGATGGTTGGTATCGATTCTGGCACGCGGACTGACGACGTTTCCCTACAGGACAAGACCGATCTCGGCGGACCTGCCGAGGCACGCCACGGGACCGCCCGCGGTTCGGCCCTGTTGGCCGACCCGTCGGATCTGCCGCCGATCGAGGTGCCCGCGCGGTACAACTACGTCGGCGTGTTCCTGACGCTGGCGTGTAACCTGCGGTGTCCCTATTGCATCAACCACCACGACGGCCAGGCCGCCCGTCGACGGCTGCTGACGGGCGCGCAGTGGCTGGCGGGTCTCCGCCGCATCCACACGCACACCCCCCTGACGCTGCAAGGGGGGGAGCCGAGCCTGCATCCGGACATGGTGGACGTCATCCGCGGTCTGTCGGGCGACTTCGAGATGGATCTGCTAACCAACCTGCAGTTCGACATCGAGGCATTCTCCGATCGGGTGGACCCCCGGGCCCTGAGACGCGACGCTCCCTACGCCAACATCCGCGTCAGCTACCATCCCGATCAGATGGACCTGCTCGACACGGTCGATCGGGTCAACGATTTGCTGGCCCGAGGGTTCGACGTCGGACTGTTTATGGTCGATCATCCGGACTGGGTGGCCGAACGGGAACAGGCCCGCCAGGCCTGCGAGCACCGCGGCATCGATTTTAGAACCAAGGAGTTCCTGGGGCGTCACAACAACCGGCTCTACGGCACCTACCTGCATCCCGACGCGGTCGGCGGGCGCGCCCGCTCGTGTCGCTGCAGGACCAGCGAGCTTCTCATCGACCCGAGCGGGGCCATCTTCCGCTGCCACCGCGATCTGTACCGCGGCCAGAACGCAATCGGGCATCTGCTCGATCCCGACTTCCAGATCGACGACGTCTTTCGTCCGTGCTCGGTCTTCGGCGAGTGCAATCCCTGCGACGTGAAGGTCAAGACGAATCGGTTCCAGCAGTTCGGCCACACGGCGGTCGAGATCGAGGGCATCGACGATCTCGTCGAATCCTCCACGTCCAAACGCGGCTGACCCCCTGGGTTGCTCGATGCCCGAGCCGGGCTGTCCCCAGCCCGGCCAACCGGGCCGAGAACGGCCCGGCTCGGCTGCATGCAAGCCCCCGCTGCCCAGTTGACACAAACGACGGCCCACCGACAATGCACAGGCAATGTCCGGGGGGCCGTTTCTTGTCCGGGGTACGACATGACGGAACCCAGAATCCCTTCACGGCATTCCCATGCCTCATCGGCTCGCTGCGTCCGTCGGGGTCGGGCCAGGCTGATCGTGCTCGGGTTGACCGTCGTCGGGATCCTCGGCCTGGTCGTCGCTTTCTGTTGGATCGGCCTGGGCGGTCGAGTGAGCGGCCTGGGGACGGGGGGGGTATCCGTTGAGGGGGATCCACTGGACATCCGCCTGATCGGCGTGCGCCCGGACTGCGGCGATGACATCCTCGATACGGACGGTAAGAAGATCGGCGAGACCCTCGGCTATGCCTGGGACGGCGCCAATTGGGGCAGCACGGAGATGCGTCGCGACTTCTTCTTCGAGCTGCCCGAGACCGACGAACCGATCCTGTTCAACATGTTCCACGTCCTCAAGGCCCCGGGACAGATCCATAGCGTCGGCGGGGGATGGGCCAGGTCGTTGGTGGACGCGTCGGGTCGACGGTTGCTCGTCCTGCGGAGCACGATCCGCCACACCTACACCCGTCGATCTACTGTCGCCGGGATGCAGGAGACCCCGGTCCAGAAGGTGGATCTTGTGCTCCGCTATTGGTGCGGCCCGCGGGGGAAGGCGGCGTTCACCTTCACAGGCCCGTTCGTGCCTGGCAAGAAAGTCATCGCCGACGGCGGGCTGCCGTACACGCTGACGCCTCATCTGCTGCAAACACAGGACGGCACGGCCCGACTCCACCTGTCCACCAAGCAACGCTACTCCTTTGACACCTTGGCGCTGGCCTACGACGCGTCGGGCGAACGGCACCCGATCAGCCGGGGCGGCGGCGGCGGCGGGAGCTCCGGCGCCGAGTATGATTTCCACGTCGCGGGCGTGCCGCTCGAGCGGGTGGCCGCCCTTGCCTTCGGCGAGGAACCGCGGACCCGAACCTACCGCAACATCCCGATCCGCTATCCGGATCGCCCTGCTCGGGAACGGGCCGAACACCTGGACAGGATCGACGCTGCACTTGGGATGGTTGGCCGGCCGCAAACGGAGGTGACCCGCCAGTTCCTGAAGGACCCCAACGCTACGCTCGAGGTCATCGACGTTGTCCGCGGCCTGCTTGCGGTCCAGGCCTGGGAGCACATCAGGTACTCCCGTCCCCGGATCGAGTTCGCCGAGCTCGATCCCGAGACGCAGGAGAAGCTGCACCGAACGGCCGAACGATGGGCCAACGCCGACGACCCGAAGCTCCGCCTGGCCGGTGTCCAGATGGGGCTGCGGGGCAAGTGGCCGGGCCTTCTTGCACGCGCCTTCCCGCTGTTGGACGCGGAGGAGAGGCAGACCCGATGGGCGGCGTCCGAGACGATCCACGCCCACCAAGCGTCCCTTTCCCCAGAGCAGATCGGCTGGGTCAAGGAACGGCTGTTGCGGAAGGAGGATCCTGCGACGCATTGGATGCTGATCAGGTGCCTGACGACCAACACCACCGCCGCAAGCACGGCGGCGCTGCTCGAGCTGGCTCGGGACGATCGGCCGTGGGTGTGGTGGCGGGCGGTGAAGCGGGTCGCCCACAGGAAAGGACTTCCCATTCCGCCCGCATGGTCTCGCAAGCTCGGCATGCGGTTGTACCTCGTAGGATCGCAGCGGTGGTATCGAGATCGGGAAGGAATCAACGAGGAGGCCCGCCAGATGCTGCCGGGTCTGTTGACGGCAAAGACGTTGAGGATGGACAGGTGGCTCTTCGGGGAGATTCTGTCTCGGGCGGTGCAGCTTCTTGACCGTTCCACGGTCACGCCCGCGCTGGTTGATTGTCTTGGCGCCGTGTCGGACCATCAGGGCGCGCGGTGGGTCATCGATCGCGTCGTCAAGCAGATCAACCTGTGGCATGGCGTGGACATCGGGGGGCTGGGGATCGACGTTTCGCAGCAGTCGCCGCAAGTCAGCAACGTGGATTGGCACACCGTGATCGCGGACGCCGTCACGTGGCACGAGACGGGGATCGACCCCGGCAGAATCCCGGCCGACTACGAACCCAAATGCGGCGATCTGCGCATCGTGTGGCGAAACGTCAAGGACCCCGACCAGAGCGTGATCGGCGCGCGGCTGCGCCCCACGTCAGACGACGCCTGGCCACGGAAGACGGTGCTGAAACACGAGAAGGACTTCCTGGCGTATGTGATCGCCCCGCAGACGGACGACGCGCGATCGGTGTGTTCAGTTCACCTGTCGTGCGGGGTGCTCCAGCAACACGGCACTGCGCGCACCTGCGAGGTCGATGTTCGGGATCTGCCGAAGCGGCTGGCCGTCGAGACGACCGACACGCGGGTCCACTACGGAGGCAGCCCGGGCCGCAAGGTCTGGGAGGGAACGTGGGAGATCTGGGTCGAGCCGCTCGGCGCCGCCGAGAGTGTCCTGGCCGGCACGAAGGTGCTGGCGGCGTGGCGGCGGACGTGGCATGGGGCGGCCACGCGGCCGGCCGTGGCCGACGAGGGCGTCGCCTGGGGCGAGGCCCGCAACGGCCTGCGCGCGGGGCTCGCGTTTGTCGGGAGCCCGAAGTCCGTTGCGCTCGGGGAATCCGTCCGCGTCCGCATTCACCTGCACAACATCAGTGATCGGCCACTCGATCTCGTCAGCCTGTCTCCCCGGCGGGATCAGGCCGTCGCCGACGGCGAGAACGGCGGGTCGCAATATTCCTTCCACACGAAAGGCGGTCCCCCTTCGAAGATGGCTCGGCACACACTGCAGCCCGGCCAGACGATCGCGCTTCCGGCCCAGCCACTGGTCTTCCGCGAGCAGGACCGGACGAGGCGTCGGCTCGATGATCCTGCGGCGCCGCCCGGCCAAGTTCTGAATCTCCTGCGGTGCGCGCGGGGTCCCCAGTTCGTTCGCTATCAGCTCAATTTCCCCCCAGGCGCGAAGAAGGATCAGGTTCGCCAAGAGATCGCCAGCAAGGAGAGCGACTGGAAGGGGTATCTGGAGACTGGCGTCCAGGAGATCCTCGTCACGTCCCCGGCTGCGTCACGACCGGCCGGCGAGTAGTCGGGAACGGAGGCACCGACGTGGGCTCAGCGCGTCCAGGGCGGACCGGCCCTGTGGACCCGCCACCACGCGCGGAGTCGATCGATCTGCCATGTCTGGAGGTCCGGGTCGGATCGCCAGTCGACGTGAGGCGCGCGGGGCAGGATGCCTGCAAGGATGTCTCCGAAGCGGTCGTCACAGAGGAACGTTCTTGCGTCGAACCCGGGCGGCATGCGTGTGTTGTCCAGGAGGGGTCCGTCCAGGCCCGACGGATCCTTCGCGGTCAGCAGCGCCAGGCAGGCGGCGGCGGGGGGCAATTGGCCTCTGGCCATGAGCGTCCGGACGTCGGTCCGCACCGATGCGTCCCCCATCATGAATCTGGCGGCGAGATAATAGGCGCGAAGGGGCAATCTGGTCTCGAGATGCGGGCTGGTCGGATCGGTCCGTTGGCGCAGGTACTCGGGCAGGTCGACCTCCGGACCTGCGGTGCGATCGCCGATCAGGGCGAGCGCGAGAACGGCTCCCGAACGCAGGAACTCGTCTGGGGACCGAAGCGCCCGATGCAGTTCGGCCCGCGGTCGGTGGGAGTCGGGCAGTTGGGCCAATTCGACGGCGGCCAGAACCCGGACGGCGTCGTTCCGGGATTCCAGCATGGAGACCAACGACCTGACACCCTCGGCGGGGTCGATCCCGGCGGCAGCCCGCGATGCCGCCAGCGCCACCCAGGGACGGCTGGACAGCCTCGTGGTGATGTCGCGCAGCAGCCCCATGACGGACCGATCCTGCGACCGGCCTAACGAGCAAAGACACACGGCGGCCAGGCCGTCTTCGTCCTGTTGCAGGGCCTGTTCGAGGCGTCGCAGCAGGACCTCGCGAATCCTCGGTGGGAACGGCTGTGGTGCACACCGTCCCACCGCCGCGGCTGCGGCGGTGACGACCCAGTACCCTCGTTCCGATCTGAGGGCGGTTAGTATTGCGTCCCAATGGTCCTGCGACAGTGGGGGGCGTAGGGATCGCAGGCAGCGGGCCCGGACGGCGACATCTTGGCTGTGTTCGAAACGTTCGATGAGGTGATCGTTGCCGCGCGCGGCGACAGCGGCCATGGCTCGGACCAGCTCGGAGGGGTCCTTGGTGAGCATCTGAACCAGCCGCTGACGGACGGTGGGGGGCAGCTGCGTTCCGCGCGATAGGGACGCCGTCGCCCAGGCGGCAGCTTGACGGACCCCGGGGTCGGGATCGGACAGCCGCAGTGTAACGACGGGGAAGGCGCGGGGCCTGGCGTTGACGGCGGCCAGCATCAGGACTGCGGCCCGTCGGTTGGCGGGTTCAGCGTCATCGGCGGCGCGGATCAGCAGGTCGGTAGCATCCTGGTCCAGGAGAATCGCAACCGACTCGACGGCGGCCTTGCGGACGTGACCGTCCGGGTCCGACAGCGCTGATCCCAGGATCGGTCGAAGCTGCCGGGCGGCGGCGCGGCCCGGTTTGGCCGTGTCACGAACGACGTCGGCGCGATCGATGCCCTGCGTCGTCCGGTAGCGATGGATCAGCCAACGCGCCCGCTGGTCCGCCGATCGGGACGCCGCATCCCACCGCCCGCCGAGGATCATCAGCCTGACCAGGTCGCCGAACGTGTCCTCCCCAGCCGCGGCCAGCCGCGACTCGGCCAGGTGGGTGAAGGCCGGTACGTTCCGGAACAGCCAGCCGGCGGCCGCCCGCGCCTGAGCCGGGCCGACCCCGTCGTCAGATCGGGCCAGGGCCGTCAGGACCTCGAGCAGCCGACGTTGCAGCGATTCGTCCGTTGCCGCGTGGGGCAGCACGGCCTCGAGGGCGCGGGCCCGAACGGCGGGATCGTCGCTGTCGATCCGGGCCGAGTAGTAGCGCGTCCGTGCAGCCGGCCAGACGACCATCCCGACGACAACGGCAGCCAGGGCGGTCACGGCGATCGAGAACAGCCGCCGCGCCGGCCTGTAGGTGCGATCAAGCTGTCCACGTTTGGCGATCACGCGTCGAAGAAACCTTGTGAGACACCGCCGTCCTGCATACGATTCGAAACGGCATCATTATCTCCAGTTCGGCGGGCGTTGCGACACCCGCTGTTGCACCTTGTTCGGCACGGCGGGCCGTGCGGCAAGGGCGGCCCGCCTGATAGGAGCTTGGCGCGTTGGCTTCGATAACGGTTGGGATCCTGCAGCCGCGGCTAGAGCGGTTGGCGTGTGCGGCCAACTTCGAGACCCTCGGCGTGATGGTGGACGACCTCGTGTCCGAACGGGCGATGGACCTGATCGTGCTGCCCGAGGCGATGGACGGAGCCGTTCCGGATTTGGGCTCGCAGACAGCCGCGACCGCCGAGGCGCCCGATGGCCCGTCGTTCGTCGCCGACCTGGCCCGTCGGGCCCGGGCGCACGTGGTGGGCGGCAGCGTCGCTCATGTGCGAGACGATGGCCAGGTGGTCAACGCCTGTTTCGTCGCCGATCGCACTGGCAGGCTTGTCGGCCAATACGACAAGCGCAAGCTGTTCGCCACCGAGGCGGACACCCGGACGCCTGGACAGGGGCCGGGCGTGTTCGATCTGGACGGGCTGCGGGTGGGCGTGCTGATCTGCGCCGACCTGTGGCATCCCGAGTTGGCCCGCGAGCTGGGCGGACGGGTGGACGTATTGTGCGTGCCGGCCAAGACCACCGTGTCTTCGGTCGACTTCGTGCCGTATGCCCGGACGCTGTGGTGGTCGATGGCGATGACGCGGTCCGTCGAGAACGCCCTGCCCATCCTGGTCTCGGACTGGTGCGAACAGGCGCACGGCACGTACGTCACCGCGGGTGCGAGCAGCCTGAACGATCCTGCCGGCCGGCCCGACGTGGCCCGGCTGCAGCGGCGGATGGACCAGGGACGGTCGGGGGTCCTCGTGGGCGAAATCGACCTTGACGCCGTCGCCCAGATTCGCCAGTATCGCCAAGCCGTTGGTTTGCTCGATCGGCGCGGGGTTGTGGACTAGCGTTGCGCACGCTCGGCACCGCGGGCCTGGGAGGCGATTGCGTGGCGTCGGCGGATACAGGCGATCCGTGGCAGCAGGTGGGCAGCGAGACGCTGCTGGTCACGCCCTATCTGGAGGTCCGTCGTGACCACGTGATCCGGCCGGACGGGCAGAAGGCGGCATACGACTTCGTCTGGATGCAGCGGGGATTCGTGGTGATCGTCCCCACCCGGGCGAGGCAGGAGTTGCTGATGATCCGCCAGTTTCGGCCATCGGTTCGGCGGGAGAGCTACGAGATCCCGGCTGGCGCGATGGACGAAGGCGAAACGCCCGAGCAGGCGGCCCGTCGGGAATTGAGAGAGGAAACAGGCTGGGATTGTCATGACATGTCGGTGGCGCTGACGTGCCATCCGCTGGTGGGGCGGTCGAACGTTCCCTGCCACGTCTTGCACGCGCCGGAGCCCACGCACGTGGGTCCGCCCACCGACCCGGATGAGGCCCAGGAGGTTTTCTGGGCCGACCAGGCCCGGTTCGCCGAGCTGTGGCGTGGCGGACAGATCCACGCGGGATCGAGTGTTATTGGCATGCTGCTGGGATTGACGTTGCGGTGGCTGGCGTGGGACCTGCCGGACGCCCTGGGCGGCGGGGAGGACGGTTGATTATCTTGCGGATTTTGCAGATATTGCCCTTGGCGTGCCGAACGGGAAGCCTATAATCCGCTATCCCCAGGACAGGGATGCAAGGTACCGGCCCGCGTCGGATGGCCGGTTCGAGGAGGAGTTCAATGGCCCTAACTATCAAGATCGACGAAGACGAGTGCATCGGGTGCGGTGAGTGTGCCGAAGCGGCGCCAGGTACGTTCGAGGTCAACGACGACAACATCGCTACGGTCAAAGATCCCGGGGGCGACGAAGAAGACACCATCATCGAGGCCGCCAAGTCCTGTCCGGTCGAGGCCATCATTGTCACGAACGCTGACGGCCAACAGCTTGCCCCGTAGGATGGGTTTGCCCCGCCGGGCCTGATCAGCCCGGCGTCTGGGCGTGTCTCGGCTTGGGGGTGTGTTTGCGCGCGCAGCGAGGGAATCGATCCCCAGCCCACACCGCGTCGCGCGGGCGGGTCAGTCGAACGCGACCACCTCGCGATAGGCGGCCAACCGCGACGCGACGTCGTCCGTCCCGCGGCAGCCGCGAATCCCCTCGAGGCTGAATCCTTCGATAGCGAACGAGGCGCAGACCGTGCCGCGGGCCAGGGCCGAACGGAGGTCGGGTTCGGCGAAGCTGCCCCGGGCGGCCAGGTGTCCCATCATCCCGCCCGCGAAGCTGTCGCCGGCGCCGGTCGGGTCGCACACGTTCGTGGTCGGGTAGGCGGGCAGGACCGCGACGGCGTCCGGGGTGACCAGCATCGCCCCGTGCTCGCCCTTCTTGATGACGACGAACCGGGGCCCCCACGCCAGGATTTGCCGTCCGGCCAGGACGAGGTTCATCTCGCCCGACAACGAGCGGACCTCGGCGTCGTTGATGACCACGCCGTGAACCCGCCGCAGCGTCTCGATCAGCGAATCCCGCTCCGTGTCGATCCAGAGATTCATCGTGTCGCAGACCACGAGTTCCGGTGCGTCCAGTTGGCCGAGCAGGTCGCGCTGCAGCGTCGGGTGGGTATTGGCCAGGAAGACGAAACGGCTGTCCTTGAACGCCGGTGGGATCTTGGGGCCGGCCTCGCCGAGGACGTTTAGCTGGGTCTCGAGCGTCGTGGCCTCGTTCATGTCGCCTTCGTAGTTGCCCTGCCATCGGAACGTCCGGCTGCCGGCGCGGGTCTCGAGCCCGGTCAGGTCGAAGCCCCCTTCGACCAGGACGTCGCGGAACGCTTCGGGGAAATCCTCCCCGACCACACCCACCAGCCGCACGGGTGAGAACAGGCTGGCCGAGAACGAGAAGTAGACGGCCGATCCGCCCAGGATGTTCTCGGCGCGTCCGAATGGCGAGGTGACGCTATCGATGCCGATGCTGCCGGTGACCAGGAGTGACATGTCATGCCCTCACGTTCGCGCGTCTGGCCGGGTGACGCGCGTCATCCCTGCTCGGATTCCGAAACGGCCGAGAGAAGGGCCGAGTCGTTGAGTTCCGGGATCTGACGGTGCGGCGCCCACCTGCCCGCGTTGTCCCACCAACGGACGGCCTGGACGATGCGGGGCCATCCGAGGCTGACCTCGACGCGGCAGCGTCCGTCCGACAGCCACGCGATGCGGTCGATCCGGGCGGACGCGGCGAGGTCGCGGACCTCGTCCGTGGACAGGACCCCCTCGCGGATCAGTCGGTCGAGCCGGTCGGTCTTGCCGACGCGGACCTGCCGGAGTCGTTCGTAGAGCTTGCCCTGGGCCGACCAGAGCGCCGCCCTGAACGCGCGTCGCTGGGCGAGGGTCCAGTCTGGATGTTCCTGACCGGCCTGGTCGCCAGGTGGGGCGGCCGTTGGACGTTGGCAGCCCGCCGTCGTCAGGACAGCGGCAAGGACGATGCTGATCGCGACTGGGCGAGTCACCTGCTTGTCTCCCGGTCAGAGGTCCATCGGGAACGCGTCGAGCTGCTCCGGCCCGTCGGGGCCCAGCAGGTAGTTGTGCTCCAGCCGGATGCCGCCCTGCAGATGCGGGCCGTAGATGCCCGGTTCGAGCGTGAAGACGTCGCCCGGCGCCAGAACGTGGTCGCAGTCGATGATCATCCGAGGCGCTTCATGCGGCTGCAGGCCGATGCCATGACCGGCGTGATGAAAGAAGCTGCCCCGGGCGAGGTCGCCGGCGTGGAGCCGCCGTTCCATCTCGGCCCGGATCTGGCCGCCGGTGATGCCCGGGCGGATCAGGTCGGCCACCTCCTGCAGCGTGCTGTGCACGAGCTGCCAGGCCTGTCGCTGGACGTCGGTCGGCTCGTTCACTGCGAACGTGCGACAGAGGTCGCATGCGTAGCCGTCGATCCGCGGAAAGATGTCGAGGATGTACAGGTCCCCCGGTTCGATCTGACGCTGTGTGGGCGGACCCCCGCCACGATCGGCCCGTTGGCCCGTGGCGAAATCGCCGTCCAGCGTGAGACTGCTCGACAGCGCCTGGACCATGGCCTCGTACATGGCTGCGTGGACGTCGAGCTCGGTTCGGCCCACGTCGATCGTACGCCGGGCGGCTGCATACCCGGCCTCAGCCAGGCGGATGCTGGCCCGGAAGCACGCGATCTCGTCGGGGTCCTTGCGCTTGCGGAGCTGTAGCATCGTCGGACGGAGGTCGACGTATTCGGCCTGAGGGGCGCGCTGGCGAAGCATGGCTGCCAGGCGGTCCGGCAGCGTCGACGGCTCGATGAACATCCGCGCTGGCGATGTGACCTGGCCCATCGCCGCCTCGAGCAAGTCGGCGGCATCTGCGGCCAGGTCGTCGATCAACTTCTCAACCGAGAACGTCGGATACGCCATGACCCGGTCGGCCGCGCCCGGCGCGTCGCCGTCGGGACCGATCAGCGTGGTCGCACCGTCGGACGACAACAACAACACCGTGGGCTGGTCGGGTTGGGCCAACCGGGCGGTCAGGTAGTAGACGTGCCGGTAGTCCGTCACCACCGCCAGGTCGACGCGCTGTTCGGCCATCGCGTCGAGCAGGCGACGCTGGCGAACCCTTGATTGCTCTACAGACAGCATATCGCGTTCCTGCGTATGCGGCGCAACCGCGGCATCATAACGCGATCCCCAACGCGATGTCCACGGGCGAGGCAGACGCGCCCGCGCGTTGCCCGGGGTTGGCCAGGGGAGATCCGGTCACTTCTTGCTTGCGCGGACTGGCTCGACGCCGTACTCGGCCAGGACCTTCAGCATCACGTCCAGGCTGTCGGTCAGGATGTAGTTGACGCCGCTTTCGATCAGGCGGCGCATCATCGGTGCCTCGTCGGTGCCGAAGTAGTTGACGGTGATCCCGTGTTTGCGGAGCTTGGCCACGACGGCGGGCATCGAGTCGTGCCAGCCATGGAGCTGGATGAAGTCGGCCCGCATCGCGATCGTCCGGTCGGGGTAGTCGCTGTTGGGCCCGCGCTGGCCCGACATGTTGCAGATCTTGATCTTCGTGCAGACGGCCCGCGCCTCGGCGGCCTGCTGCGTGCCGCAGGCGAGGAAGCACTGATCCAGACGTCCCATCTCGACGATCTGCCGGGTGACCTTGGCGGCCAGGCCCGGGGCGTGGCGGAGGTGGCAGTTGAGCAGGATCTGGGGGGGCACGGCCTGGACGACCTCGCGGAACGTCGGGATCTTTGTCCCGCAGAACTGTTCGCCCTTCCACGAGCCGGCGTCCAGCCGGCGCAGCTCATCAAACGTCAGATCCCGAACCGGCCCCTTGCCGTTGGTCGTCCGGTCCAGGGCGTGGTCGTGCATGATGACGAGCCGGCCGTCCTTGGACATCTGCACGTCGAACTCGATCTGGTGGGCGCCCTTCTCGACCGCCAGGCGAATCGCCGGCATCGTGTTCTCCGGGGCGACCCGGCAGTCGCCGCGATGGGCACACGCGCCGGCGGCGGGTCGTCCCGACCAGACGTTGAAGGGCAGGTCCCGCCGTGCGTGGTCATCCAGCGACACGCGGATCGTGTGGACGCCGGCGGTCCCGGCCGGGACCTCCCAGATCCGCGGACGCGCCGTCGTCGGGTCGAGGGTGGGCCTGGCGACGATCCGACCGTTGGGGTCGAGCAGCGCGATCGTGCAGCGCGGCTCGCGCTTGCGGAGCGCCTCGCCGACGGTCAGCGTGACGTGCTCGCCCGGGCGGTAACCGGCCCGGTCCAGGTTGACCTGAGACAGTCGGTGATGGGACAGGTATCGCCTGACGGCCGTCGCCTCGATGGGCTCCGAGGCCGGCGCGAGCCGGACGTGGCCGAAATGGCTCCCTGCGTTGCCGCGCGACACCAGACCGACGCGCCCGGACGCGAGCGTGTCGTCCTCCACCGCGCACAGGACCCGCCCGTCCAAAAAGACCACCATGCCCACGCCGCGGAATCGGACCTGAAGTTGGTAGCGCTGCTTGGGCACGTAGAACTCGTCTCCGCTGGCCAGGCAGGTGAACGTTCCGTTCGCGCGTCGCGTGAGCTGCCAGAACTTCGCGCTGCCGTCAATCTGGAACTGGTAGTAGTTGTCCGGGTCCCGGTATCGCCACACGCAGCCGATGCCGTCATCGTCGGTCGACCAGAACTCGGTCTCGAGTAGCCCGTCAGCGACGCTCGACTTCCGCCAGACCAGGAGGGTGCCCATCCACTCGCGCTCCGGGTGGCGGCCCTGCATGAGCGTCTTGTAGATGTTGCTGGTCTGGTGGATCGCGCCGTCGGCGATGAACCACTTGCTCGGTGCGGCATGCGTGCCGACGTCTGCGACCTGCCAGTCGCCCATCGTGTCGGCGTCGAACCCGTCGCACAGGATCTTCGCATCGGGCGATGCCGCCAGTGTCAGCAGTGCAACCGTCATCGCGTTCAGCATGAATGGCCCTCCCAAGTTTTCGGGCCGCTATCATACACGCAGCGCTGTCCGGACGGACAGCGGTGTTGCTCGGCGACGCCATCGGTATAATGCGAGACCGGTTGATGGTTGTCTAAAGAGGTGGACGCGGGATCAGCTCGAGGAGAACGACCCATGGATCTCAGTCGTCGCGTCGTGGCTGCGGGTGCGATGTGTGCGCTGTTGTGCGCCCCGGCCGGTTGTAGTGAACAGAGGGGAACGAAGGCGGGCCCGCAGACGGCGGTCAAGCCGCCGCCGGTGGTGACGCCCACGCCGACGTTCGAGAAGCCCTTTCGCATCGGCATGATCGGGCTGGACACGTCGCACGTGGTGGCGTTTGCAAAGATCTTCAACAAGGCCACCAAGCCCGACCCGCTCGCCAAGTTCCGCGTGGTGGCGGCCTACAAGGGCGGCAGCCCGGACATCCCCTCCAGCGCGGACCGTTTGGAGAAGTTCACCAAGACGCTCCGGGAGGAGTTCGGCGTCGAGATCTGCGAGACGATCGAGGCGTTGTGCACGAAGGTGGACGGGATCATGCTGGAGAGCGTGGACGGCCGGCCGCACCTGGCCCAGGCCAGGCCCGTCATCAAGGCCCGTTTGCCCCTCTTCATCGACAAGCCGATGGCGGGGAGCCTTCACGACGTCATCGAGATCTTCCGGCTGGCCGAGGAGGCCAACGTTCCGTGCTGGAGTGCCTCGTCGTTGCGCTTCTGGCCGCCCGTGGCGGAGGTGAAGGCCAAAATGGCCGGCAAGCGGGTCAAGAAGGTGGTGGCCTGGAGCCCGTGCCACCACGAGGAGCACCATCCGGATCTGTTCTGGTACGGCGTGCATGGGTGCGAGATCCTGTTCACGCTGATGGGTCCTGGATGCCAGTCGGTCGTTCGTCAGAAGGACACGGACAGGGTCACCGGCACGTGGGCCGACGGCCGGATCGGCGTGTTCGATCCCGGCCACAAGCCGAAGGCCAAGGGCAAACGAGCCGCCTACGGGGCCGAGGTGATCACCGACGATGGCACGTTCGCCACCGGTCCGAAGGGGGACTACTACGGCGCGCTGATGAAAGCGGTGGCCCGTTTCTTCGAGACGTGTAAGGCCCCCGTCGATCCGGCCGAGACCACCAACATGTTCGCCTTCATGGAGGCGGCGGACGAGTCCAAGCGGCAGGGCTACAAAGCGGTCAAGATCGCCGACGTCATCGCCAAGGCCAGGACCGCGCCGGCGAAGTGATCGTCGGTCCGGCGCTGGCCTTTTTCAGAGAGACCTTGGGTGTCCCAGATGGATAGCGAGACAACACGGTACGTATTCGGCCCGGTGCCGTCGCGCCGGTTGGGCCGGTCGCTGGGCGTGGACCTCGTCCCCTTCAAGACGTGCTCGCACGACTGCGTCTACTGTCAGTTGGGACGGACCACGAACAAGACCGCGCAGCGCGCGGAATACGTTCCGACCGACGTCGTCATCGAGCAGCTGCGAGAGGCGCTGGGCGGTTCGGATCGGCCGGACTCGGTCACGCTGGCCGGGTCGGGCGAGCCGACGCTTCACAGTGGGTTCGGTGAGGTCATCGCCGCCGTCAAGCAACTGACGGATGCGCCGGTCACGGTCCTGACGAACGGGTCGCTGTTCGATCAGCCGGACGTGCGTCAGGCCTGTGGCTTGGCCGACCGGATCGTTCCCTCGCTCGACGCGGGGATCGAGGAGACGTTCCAGCGGGTCAACCGGCCTGCGCCCGGATTGACGCTTGCGCGACATGTCGATGGGCTGGTGGCGTTCCGCGACGGGTATAGGGGACAGCTCTGGCTGGAGATCATGCTCGTCGAGGGCGTCAACGACTCGGACCCGGAGATCGCGGAGATGCGGTCCCTGGTCGATCGGATCAGGCCGGACCGCCTTCAACTCAACACGGTGATCCGCCCGCCCGCCGAGGACGTCGCTCAGCCGGTCAGCCCGGCGCGAATGGCCGAGATTGCCGCGACGTTCGGCCCGCTCGCCGAGGTCATCGCCGACTACCAGGCCGAGCAGGCAACGTCTGACGTGACCCGGCGGCGCGAGGACGTCCTGGCCGCGCTCGAGCGCCGGCCTTGCACGCTGGACGACGTGGCCGCTGGGTTGGGCATTCACCGCAACGAGGCGATCAAGCACCTCACCTATCTGCTCAACGCGGGTCAGATCGCACGCGTCCGCCGCGGCGACGACGAGTACTACCAACCCGCCTCGCGCACCCCGTCGCCCTAGCGGTCGGTCAGCCCTGTGCTTTCGGGCGGGGCTTGGGCGTCGCATTGCAGGCTTCAGGCGTCAGGCCACAGGGCTGGCGCGACAGACAAAAGCGAAGGCCTGAAGCCTGAGGCCTGAAGTCTGGGGCCTAACGTCTACGGCGACTCCCGGCGGCCTGATATGGCACCAAGAGAGATACCCCGCGGGGGGACGGGAGGGCCAACAGGTTGGGCGGCTTGCTGCTCGCATGTTCGTTGACGATACTGCGCGGGCTCCTGAATCGAGGACCGAAAGGAGGGACCCCATGCCACATCGCACGAGAGGTCTGGGTCCGCACACGCATTGGGGCGGGACGCGTGCCGGGAGGGTTGCCGGCCTGACGTGCGCCATGTTCGTCGTGTCCGCGTCGCCACCCTTGGTCGCCGCGCCGCCGGAGGGGTCGGATGATGTCCCGCCTTTCGTGGAGAGGATGCGGCTTCGGGACACTCGGACGGGGAGGGTATCGAGTTGGAATCGCACGGGCGCGAACGGCGACCGGATCACGATCAAGCCCGGGCAGACGGCGGTGCTGGCCGACATCGCGGGGGCCGGGTGCATCCGGCACATCTACTGCACCTACATTCTCGAGAAGCAGGAGGAGCGCCGGCACTTCTTTCGCGACGTCATCCTCCGCATGTACTGGGACGATGAGAAGACGCCCAGCGTAGAGTCGCCCATCGGCGACTTCTTCGGCGTCTCGAACGCGACGCCGCGGCTTCTCGAGTCCCTAGACCTGGCGGTCTATCCGGGCGGTCTTGGCGCCAGCGTCTCGGTCGGGCTCAACTGCTACTTCCCGATGGCGTTTTCCACGCGTGCCCGGATCGAGGTCACGTTCGACACCGAGGCGTCGATGCCCGGGGTGGGTATCTGGTACCACATCGACTACGAGCGCTACGCTGCGCCCCCGTCGTGGATGCGGGAGGTCGGGCGGTTCCACGCCCAGTTCAGACGCCGTCGTTGCGAGAAGGACACGCAGTCCAAAGGCTTCAACAAGACGGGCGCAGCGAACTACGTGATCCTCGAAGCGCGCGGGCGGGGACATCTCGCCGGGTACATGCTCGGCGTGGACAACATCGTCGGCGGGTGGTGGGGTGAGGGGGACGACATGATCTTCATCGACGGCGAGACCTGGCCGCCCTCATACCACGGTACGGGAACCGAAGAGATCTTCGGCGGAGGCGCCGCCCCGAGCGACGAGTACTCCGGCCCCTATGTGGGATTCCATCTCGTGGAGAATCGCGACGACGAGCAGTGGTATGGCAAGAACGCGATGTACCGCCTCTTCGCGCGGGACCCCGTCCGCTTCCGGAAGTCGATCCGCCTGAGCATCGAGCATGGCCACGCCAACGACATGGCCAACGACTACTCCAGCGTCGCCTACTGGTACCAGCAAGAGCCCCATGCCCCATTCCCGCCCCTGCCCAGCAGCGCGGAGCGACGTCCAATCACCCAGTATGCCACGGTCCCGAGCCACGACCCCGGAGCGATCGAAGCCGAACGGCTCGCGGCAACGGCCAAGACGTCGGGCAAGCCGCTCTATGGGCTCCGATTCGGGGCCAAGTGGAGCGCGGGGCGAATGCTGTGGTACCGCTCCGATGCGCTGGGCGACTTCTTCGCGCTTCATGTGCCGGTGGCCGAATCCGGCAAGTACGACATCGTGATGGACCTGGCGAAGTCAAACGAGTTTGGCACGTTCCAACTTTCCGTGGACGGCAGGCCCCTCGGGCGCCCCTATGACGCCTACCACGGTGGGGAAGGCAAGGGGGTGACCCATCTGGTCAAGGCGGCCAACGTGAGCTTCGGCGTCATCGCGTTGGCGGCCGGGACACGTGTGTTCGAGTTTCGAATTGTCGGCAAGAACGCCAAGTCCGCCTCCTACATGATCGGCATCGACTGCATCCTGCTGCGTCGTGCCCGATAGGAGAGCGGCAGGCGACCAGTCCGCTGCCCCGGACGTCGGGGCGCATCGTCTCGAGGGCTAGCGGATCTGTAGAATGGCCCTGCCCACGATCTTGTCCTTGTCGACGGCCTTGGTGGCCTCGTTGTTCCTGCCGACCAGCACCTTGTCCTCGTCGGGCTTGTAGCGCTTGACGAGGGCGAGCTTGGCCTGATCCCCCTCCCGGTAGATGACGACGTCGTTCTCGCGGAAATCGCTGGCGAGCTTGTTGATCAGCAGCCGGTCTCCCTTCATCACGGCGGGCGAGATCGCATCGGTCTCCGCGTAGAACGTCTTCCACGCCACCGCCCGAACGCAGACGACCAGCACGACGACGACGGCCAGCGTGATCGGCAGCTTCCTCGCCTCTTTTTTCAGGTAGGTCCGGAACCTGCCCTTGGCGCGGGCAATCGCCTTGCCCAGCGTCGTCGGATCGCCGAAATGCTCCGTGGCCATCTTGATGATCTCCTCTTCGCAGAAACCGTCTTGCTTGCCCAACGCGACGATCTCCTGCAGATGATCGTCCAGCTCGGCGCGGACCCGCCGGGCGTCCCGCGGCGCGAGGTCGGCCACCTCCAGGATCCGATCGACATAGGTCTCGAGGTCACGCACCAGCCGCCCCCAACACGAGCCGCATCCCCCGCTCGATGCTGGCCCAGGTCTGCAGGTCCTGGTCCAAGGCCTGCCTTCCCTTCGGGGTCAGCCCGTAGTAGAGCCGCTTCCTGCCCGTGTCGGGGGCCTGGACCTCGCGCTCGACGCGGATGAGCTTCTTCTTCTCGAGCGAGTAGAGCATCGGGTACAGCGTGCCCTGCCCGAGCTCGAAGACGCGCTCGCTTCGCCGCGCGAGCTCGGCCGCGATCTCATACCCGTATCTTGGCCGCTCGGAGAGCACCTTGAGGACCAGCGTCCTGGCGCATCCTTTCAGAAACTGGGTTCGCGTCCGCACGACACACCTCGTTTTGCATACTATGCAATAGATAGTATAAGACGCTTGCGGTCAGCGTCAAGGGGGACTAAAGGGGTCGGGAGTGTTTTGCCGGAACGGCCCGAAGGGGGCTTTGCACCGAAGACTCCCAACCCCCCTAGTCCTGGCTGAGGTCGTTGGCGAAGAGTATCCTGGTGTTTGACGACCGGACTGGCGGGCCGACCTATGCGTCGATGGCGCGCGAGGAGGGATGTGATGACGGACGACGGTTCAGGCGATTGTGGCCGCGACGGACTGACGCGTCGGCGGTTTCTGGGGCGGGTCGGGCGCGGGACCGTTGCCGGCGGGGTGGCGGCGTCGCTGCTTGACGATGCGCGGGGGGCTGCGGCGCGGTCCTCGGACGGGCGGGTCAAGCATCGGGTGCTGGGCAAGACCGGGCTGAAGGTCTCGGAGGTGGGATTCGGGGGACATAGTTGGGCGTATCCGAGGATCCCCGACGGCAAAAAGAAGCTCCGCAGGGTCACCGTCGACGAGGCGACCGAGATGATCGCCGAGGCGCTGGACCTGGGCGTCAACTACTTCGATTCGTGCACGCCGTTGCTGGAGTGCAGCGTGCCCGGCGAGGTACTCAAGCGGCTCAAGAAGCGGGACAAGGCGGTCATCTGCGTCCGGCCCTCGCATAAGATGAAGGGCGTGCCCAACGACAAGAAGGAGATCTACGACTGGCTGGACAAGCGGCTGGCGCTGTGGCAGACCGACCACATCGACCTGTTGTTGCTCAGCAATGAGTCGCACGTCACGCCGAAGTCCGGGTATTGGGACATGTCCTACTCGATCGAAGCCTGCCAGAAGCTCAAGAAGCAGGGGAAGATCCGGTTCACCGGCTTCGGCAGCCACTTCACGCCGGAGTGGTATTTCGAGGCGTTCGAGAAGTTCGGCAAGGACTTCGATGCCTGCTCGATGCCATACAACGTGCGGCATCGCACGGCCGAGCAGGTCATGCCGGCCGCCAAGAAGGCGGGGCTGGGGGTCGTCACGATCAAGCCGCTCGCCCGGGGCTCGCTGCTCAAGAAGCGCGACCTTACCGGCAAGGACGCGGGTCTGGCGCGCGACATGATCGCCTTCGTGCTCGAGAACCGGCACGTGGACGTCTGCCTCTGTGGCGTGCACACCTTGGCGCAGATGCGGGAGAACCTCAGCGCGTCGTGGACCGGGCTTTCGCCGGATCGGCGCCAGCGGATCCAGAAGCGTGCCGCCCAGGCGCCGTGTGAGGCGTATCCGTGGCTGGAGCAGGGGTGGCGCTATGCGTGACGGATCGCCGCGCCGGTGGGTGCCGATCAAGGTCTGCGTCGGCGCGCTGTCTCTGGTTGTCGTGTCTGCGCTGAGTTGCGGCGACCCGGTCAGTTCGCCCGGGCCCTCTTTGCCTCAGGGCGGCGTGCCGGCCGAAGCGGGCCCCGTCGCGACGAATCCGTTCGGCGGGTGCGACATATGTCACGTCGACGTGGCCGACGAGGTCGTCGGGACGCGCCATCAGGCCAAGGGCGTCGGTTGCGTGAAGTGTCACGGTCGCAGTCTGGCCCACGTCCGCGACGAGAACAACGAGGTCAAGCCGGATCGCATCTTCCCGCGCGACCGTATCGATGCCTTCTGCAGCACCTGTCACAAATGCAACCGGCCCGATGCCGCCAAGCCGGTCCGGAAGGTCTGCACCGACTGCCACGGCACGCATAGAATCGTTCGCGTGGCGAAGCGATAGGCTTCGCCGCTCGGATCGTGCCTTTACCGAGCAGACGCGGACTTGCTCGGCCGAATCCGCTCGACGTAGCCGCGGAGGCGCTTGACCACGTCGGGATGCTGTTTGGACAGGTCCTTCTGCTCGCTTCGATCGCTGTCGAGGTCGAACAAGGCCTTGCCCTCAAACGGGTCGCCCGTCATCAGGCCGGGGAACTGGCTGGGGTGGGCCTGCTCGTAGGGCGCGATGAGCCGCACGCCGTCGGGTCGGCGGCGATCGACCCACTTCTCGTCGGGCTTCCAGCGCTTCTCGTGCTTGGGGCCGGGCGGTCGGACGTGCAGCTTCCACTTCCCGCTGCGGACGCAGGCGATGTGCGGGCCTCTCATGCCGAAGAGGGCCTCGTGCGGGGTCTTTGCGTCGGAGGTCAGCAGTGGCAGGATGTCCTTGCCGTCGAGGACGTCGACCTTCGGCAGCGCCACGCCAGCCGCGCGGAGCGCGGTGACGAACAGGTCCATGACGATGGCCGGTTGATGGGAGACGTGGCCCGCGGGGATCTTGCCGGGCCAGCGTGCGATGAGCGGGATCCGCAGGCCGCCCTCCCAGGTCCGGCCCTTCATGCCGCGCAGCCCGCCCGTGCTGCCGCCGTACCACGGGCCGTTGTCGCTGGTGAAGATCACCAACGTGTTTTGGTCCAGACCCAGCGCCTCGAGCTTCGCGAGGATCTGACCGACGCCCCAGTCGAGCTCGGCGATGACGTCGCCGTAGAGGCCGGCGCCGCTCTTCTTGTAGTAGTCCTCCGAGGCGGCCAGGGGTTTGTGCGGCATGGCATGGGGCAGGTACAGGAAGAACGGGCGGTCCTTGTTGCGCTCGATGAAGTCGATGGACCGCTCGGTGTATCGCTTGGTCAAGGTCGCCTGGTAGACGGGGTACTCGACCCGCTTCTCGCCGTCGATGAGCTCGACGGGATGCATGTCGTTGCTGTAGAGGATACCGAAGTACTCGTGATGGCCGTTTCGGGTCGGGTAGAAGTTGGGCCGATGCCCCAGATGCCACTTGCCGACGCAGGCGGTCTGGTAGCCGGCCGCCTGGAACGCCTCGCCGAGCGTCACCTCGCTTGCGGGGATGCCCACGTCGTTGACGCCCACGTCCGGGCAGGGGTTCCGCGTGACGCCGCACCGGAACGGGTAGCGCCCGGTCTGGAGCCCGGCGCGCGACGGCGCGCAGTAGGGCGTGCAGGTGTAGAAGTTGGTCAGTCGGGCGCCTTCTTGGGCCATCCGGTCGAGGTGGGGCGTCTTGAACTTCGGATGGCCGAAGCAGGCCAGGTCCCCGTATCCCAGGTCATCGGCGAAGATGATGATGACGTTGACGTGGTCGGCGGCCAGGGCCACGCCGTTCGTCGCCAACGAAGCCAACAGGAGCAGCGTCAGACCGTGTGCACATCGCATAGGAGCACCTCGCGGATTCCGTGGCGGAGCAGGTCGACCTGACCCGCGGTCGCATCCTACCATTCCCCGACGCGCGTGGGAACGGCCTGTCTGCGCCGCGAAGCCCGCGACTAATCGGCACGGCGGGCCGTATGGCTCGCACACCTGGGGTTTGACCTACTTGGGGGCTCTGGGCTCGACCGAACCGGTGAACCAGCGCCTTCGGTCGTGGCGGATCCGCCCGTCCGGGTCGGTCTTGAGCTCGAAGCGGAAGAGGAACGATGTACCGTTCGTCTGCACCCTCATGCCCCGGGCCCAGTCCAGCGCGTGCTCGCGGTCGGGCTCGGCGAGCTTGCGCGTCAACTTGGGGGTCATCCGCAGCCGGGCGTCGTAGCCGTACGGGGCCGACCTGATGTCAAATGCCGCGTTTTTCAGGACGCCGTGCGCATCGGCGATGTAGACCTGCACTGCCTGGCGTAGACGCCGCTCGACCTGTGCCCGATCGAGCCTCGGGTCGTCAGTCGCCGGCATGTTTCGCCTCAACGAAATCTCCAGCCAGGCGTAGGCGGACTGCGCCAGGAATGACGTCCCCTCCGCCGCCCAGTGCCGATAGATCGCGTCGTATCCGCGCGGGCTCACGGCAGGCAGATAGCCCTTGGGCCGGTCGGGCTTGGGCCACCAACGCTTCTGCAGGACCCGCCGGATCCACCGGCTCGAGTCGGCCATCGCACGGTAGACGGCCGGCCCGGTTAACCGCTCCGTCGGCGGCAGGAACACATCCGGGTTTCCGAGCCGATCGGCCATCTCGCTGCTGAGCACGGTCTCCGTCGCCTCGAAGTGCCGCTTCGCGACCAGGCCGTCCGGCGTCAGCTCAGGACGACGCGCCCCCTCTTCGCCTCCCGCGACCTCGATGATCTTGAGCTGCGCCGCTTCCGGGAGCAGATCCCCGAGCTCCTCCAGCACCATCCAGCCGATCTCGGGGGACGCACGGTCCGCCGCTGATACGAGGTTCCGCTCCGTCCGGTCAAGCGCGCTGTCAAGAATCCGTGATATGAAGTTGACTGCCGCAACGGCGGGGTCCTTGCCTCGGATGCGGCTGGGCGTGTTGCCGTAGATATCGGGTACCTGCGGAACGTAGCGTCCGAATCCGTTGATCTTCAGCTCCGATTTGCGAAGCAACTCAGGGGCGGTGACCCTCAGCCAGCGGTACAGCTCGATCCTGCGCGACGCCCTTTCATGGGCGTTGAGGCTCGATGAGGCATAACAGGTGCGGCTGGTGATCGTCTCCATGCACAGCAGGTCTGGATACAGCTCAAAGGCCTTGCGGAAGTACTCGCTGGCCTTGACATAGTCCGTCGGCTTGTTGGGGTCCCTCCACATACTCCACCAATTCCCAAGCCGGGAATACGCGTGGACACACAGCCTCGAGTCCGGGTAGTCCTCGACGAACTGCCTCCACGCATCCCTGAAGTACTGGCGCACCGCCTCCGCTGGAGGTAGCTTTTCCCCCCTCATTTCGATCTCGCAGAGCTCCTTGCGGTAGCGTTTTATTTCAAGGAACTTCGCCATGGCCTCAGGGGACTCCTGCGACCAGTCCTCACCGCGCGGTGAGGCCAGCTCCCCTTTCTGCCCCTCTCCCCTGGAGGGAATCGAAGTGGCCGTGAGTAGCGCAAGGCAGGTCAGCGTCACGCCTGAGCGAACATCAAGACAGCAGTGTGCGAGCATCGATTGTTCTCCCTGTCGTCCGCTCACCTCGAAGGACCGATCGAAGGCGCCCATCTCAGCAGCGCCCGTCGAGCGTGTCGAGACGTGGGTCTATGGACCGTACTGTGGCGGGCGGGTGATCTTCCATTGGATGTCCCCAAAGCTCGTCCAAGGGTCGGCATGGACGTAGATACTCATCCTGTGGCCTGTGGAGTCATCATCCCATTCGATTCGCGCCGCCATCTTCACCTCGCCCCAGCGCGTGTCGCCCGGGGATCCCGCGAACTCGACCTCGTCGGGATTCCACGCAGCAATCGGCACGTCCGTTTCCTCGTAGCCGCTGGTCACCAGTGTCTTCCCCAATTTGATTAATGTTCCTCCTTTAATGCATGCTCCATATCCTAATGATACAATTCCTACAACCGGTGGATCGGGATCGTTGAGCTCCCAGGGAAGTGTCCAGGCGATGGCCACGCCGTGGGAGGCCACGCCCACAGTCACTGCCCCCCACCCATCGTCCTGTTCGTCCGTGTCGATTGCTCGCAGCAAGACTGAGCCCGTGACTCCCGACGCCTTGTGCCAACCCCCAATCCAAGCCGTTATGTCCTTCTTTGGATTAGCGCCATTAGGCATCGTAACAAGCTTGAACGTGGCCTGGGAGTACTTCTCCTGCTCGGGAAGGGACCCTGAACCGACCTCAGCATCGGTCGTGGACTTCGATAGCTCGATCTCGTCGAGCTTGCTGTCGTGTATCCAATACGATCCACTGATCGCGTCTTCGTAGAGCCTCTCCCCTTCCACCTCAGCCCCAACCTTGAACACCTTGAACGTGTGTGTATCCGTCCAATTCGCCCCCTCGTCGTCGTCGCATACCGTCGGTGTGGTATAGTCGTGAAACGTTGCTTGGAGTGTGGCATCCCCGACGTACGTGTCCTTGGACCACACCCGCGTGGTTGCCCCAATGGCATTGGCGACCTCTATGTGTCGGGGATTGCCGAGAGCACGCCACTCGGTTGCATCGAGGTCTATGCCATTCGAGCTGCACGGGCATCCGCAGCTCGTATCGTCCGGGTCCATGCCGACGGCGCCGACTTCCTCCCAGTCGCTGTCGTCGTTGAAGTGCAGCCAACCCGTCGCATCCCCATGAAGCTCGATCGTCAGCCCGGTCGCGGGCCCGTCGCTGCAGTCATTCGGTCCGGCAATGGCGATGTCCACGCTGTCGCCCGCTCCGACGTTGGGGTCGTCTATGTAGTACCAAACGGCAACGGTCACCTGTGCCGGGTTGGGGACATCGTTGGGGGCATGGAACGTCACGGACGATCCATCGCCCTCTATCCACCCGAAGGTAGCGCCCCATACATAGGTTCCGCCGGGCGGCGTGCCCTCGGCAGTGATCGTCGCCGAGGAACACACCATCATCTCAGACGGCGCCGTTATGATGTTGACCTCGATCCCGTTGTCGCAGGCCCGTGCGGTCGCCGGGGTCAGCAGCCTCGCCAGCCCCCACAACAGACCCACGCACAACAGCACGCCGCACACACATCCAAGAGCTCGTCGCCTAGACATGTCCGTCCCTCGCATTCGATCTGCGTTCGCACCTGGACCCGCCCGAACTCGTCCGATGCACCCGATTGCGGAGGCATCAGGGCGGACTACCGCTTGTGGCCCAGCTTCTGGTCGGCCCGCCGGAGCATCTCCTTCTCGAACACAGCCGCCTCTTCGTCGCGACACATCTTCTTCAGCAAGCCGTACAGCTCGCCGAGCTCCTTGGCGTTCAGCTCGTCCAGAGGCGTCCCGTGGCGGTGTCGCCGGAGCAGCGGCTCGGCCAGGACGTTGGCCTCGGCGTCCCGCCCCAGACCCCGCAGGCAGCCCACCTTCTCCGCCGTGAGGCTGTCCCCGCGCACATCAACGATGGCCTGGCCGCGCCGACAACGATCCTCGAGCCGCTCGAACAGCTTCAGCGCCTCTTCGTACCGCCCCTCCAGACGGTAGAGCCTCGCCAGGCGTCTCACGTGAGGGGACGACCCCGCCGAGCTCTCGCACCGGTCCCGGTACCGCTCCAGCGCGGCAATTGCCCGCTTGCGGTCGAACCGGGCCAAGTCCCTTCCTAGCTGCCCCAATGCATACTCCTCCAGGCCGGGCTGGCGGGTATCGACGACCCGCTGGAAGAGCTCGGCCGACTGCTTCTTGAGCCCCCGGCGCTGGTAGCAGTGGGCCTGGATAAGCAGCGCACATGCCCGCCGCTGAGGATCAGCGGCGCTGGCGGCCTCAGCCTTGGCGGCCCGCATGAGCGCATCAAGCCGCTCCCCGCAGGCCGGGTCCGTGCGCCACCGCAGCCAGCTGATCCCCATCGCCAGCGCGTCGAGTGCCTCTCCGGCGGCTCCGGGGATCGCGTATTGGCGAACGCCCCACATCGTCTCGAAGGCCGACCCGAACGCCATCGACTCGATTTCATCGATGAGCCTGGCCATTCGGGCCGCGACGTCGGCGGCCACTGAGCCGGGCGCCGTCGCCTGGATCTTGCCGCACAACTCCTTGGCCTGCTCGGCTTGATTGTGTGCGCACAGGTACAGCACGCCCCGACAGACCGCCCAGCCCGTGGCGCGATTGTTGGGGGCGACGTTGGCGGCGACTCGGACCGTTCGAAGCGCCCCGGCAGGGTCGAGCCGGTAGTACTGCGCCGCCATCAGACCGATGATGACGTGCTCGGACGCCCGACTGTCGGGCGCTTGCTGGAGGACAGCCATCCCGTACGCGATGGCCCGAGCGTAGTTGCCCTGTACGAAATTCATCGCGCCCAGGCAGAACCTTCCCCCCGGGCTCTTCAGTGAGGTGAGGGGGATCAGCTCGCGCAGCCAGTTTGTCAGGTCTCTCAGCGGCGGCACTGACGAGCTGCCCGGCTCGGGCGAGCCGCCTTCATACTGGTCCATGAGTCGTTGCCGGTCGCCGTCGGACATCTTCAGGAAACACCCAAGGGCGTCCTCCAACGCGTCCTTGTAGGCCTCCGGGTCCCACGCCTTGTCGGGGTATTGCTCCAGGGCCCTGATGATCGTTCGCAGGGCGTCGGCGTGGTCGCCCTGCTTGATGAGCGTCTGGGCGTCTGCGAGCAGCTCGTCCAGCGGGGGTACTTGCCCTAGATCCTCGGCCAAGGCGATTCCCACATTCGCGATAATGGACGCGACGAGCGCCGGACAGACGGCCACCGCAAACGCTCGCCCAACTTGCACGCGCGACATGTCTTGCCTCCTAAGAGATCCCAGCGGCTTCCCCTGGCCTGAAAGACTCTCCGGATGACCTGATCCGTCTTGTGTTCTTGGATGCGTGATCGGCCCTTCGTCGCTCATCCAAATCCACAGGATAGCTAATACGAAGGATACCCTCATATTTTAAGCACCCGCTAGATCGTGGACAAGGGAAGAAACGCCGAGATTTTCGGAATTCTTGGCCGCGAACCGCGATTCGCTTGTGACGAACGCGTTACCGCGGCGGTGGGACGGCTGAATCCGCGGCGGGTGCCCGACCTGCCGGCGCGAGACTGACTGACCGAGAACAGCCCTGTTTCCTTCATGAGGCGGGTCGGTTGGCCCCGCGGTGGCGTCCTACCGTTCCCCGGCGCGCGTGGGAACGGCGCGGCGACCGGACCGCGCGGGATGAATCCCGCGGCTCGGGCGCGTTGCTGTTGGGGGTCATTCGTTGGTGGGACGCTCGAGGATCTTCTCGGCTGCCTCCGCGATGTCGGCGACTACGAGGTCGGGCTGGACGTCGGCCTTGCCGTCCTGGCCGGCGAAGCCGGTTTGCACCAGGAGGGTGTAGCATCCGTTGCGGACGCCCATCGCGATGTCGGTCGTCTGGTCGCCGACGACGAACGAGCGGGTCAGGTCGATCCCGTAGCGCTTCGCCGCCTCTGCGAGGAACTGCGTGTCCGGCTTTCGGCAGGTGCATCCGGCGTCGGGCAGGTGCGGGCAGTAGGCGATCTCCTGGAAGTGGACCCCCGCCTCGGCGAACATCGCCGTCATCTGGTCGTTGTAGGCTTGGACGTCTGCCTCGGTATAGTGCCCTCGGGCCACGCCGCTCTGGTTCGTCACGACGAACAGGAGCAGGCCGGCGTCCTGGAGCCGGCGGAGGGCCTCGGCCGCACCGGGGATCGGTCGAGGCGGGTCCACCTTGGCCTGCCAGTCGCCCTCCTCGGTGATCGTCCCGTCGCGGTCCAGGAACACGGCGCGGCGCATGGGATCAGTCCCTCTCCATCCACCGGAGGCGTTCTCGGATCTCGTCGGGCGTGACGACGGCCGTCCCGACCTTGGCGACGACGATGCCGGCCGCCAGGTTCGCCAGCCGAACCGCCTCCTCGAGCCCCGCGCCGGCGGCCAGACCCAACGTGGCCGCCGATATCACCGTGTCGCCGGCCCCGACGGCGTCGACGACTTCCTGCGCGTCGGTGGGCACGTGGACGGGATCGGCCTCGATGCTGAAGAGCATCATGCCCTTCTCGGCCCGGGTGACCAGGATGCCCGACCGCGTTCGGTCCACGAGGGCCGCCCCGATCCGCAGCAGGTCGTCGTCGCTCCGCTCGGGGATGCCGGCCGCCTGGCTCGCCTCGACGTGGTTGGGCGTCAGGAGCGTCACGTCCCGGTACCAGTCGATGTGCTCGGGCGTCGGGTCGACGGAGACGATCCCGAAACGGTCGGCCACGACCTCCATGACCCGTGGCGTGATCACCCCCTTGGCGTAGTCGGAGACGATGACCACCTCGAATCGCTCCGCCTCCTGGCCGAGCAGGTCCAGCAGCGTCTGCTCCATCTCCGCCGACATCGGACCGGATGCCTCGTGGTCCATCCGCAGGAGCTGCTGGTTTCGGGCCTCCAGCCGGGTCTTGACCGTCGTCGGTCGACCGTCCGAGAGGCGTCGAAACTCGATGCCCGCGGCCTCGAGCCCTTCGTGGACCCTTGCCCCCGCGTCGTCGTCGCCGGTGATACCGACGACGGTGGCTTGGCCACCCAGTGCGACGACGTTGCGGGCCGTGTTTCCCGCGCCGCCGGGCGTCCAGGTCTCCCGCACGACCCGCAGGATCTGGACCGGTGCCTCCGGGCTGATCCGATCGACGACGCCCCAGATGTACCGGTCGAGCATGACGTCCCCGACGACGAGGACGCGCCGACCGTTGATCCGTTCCAACAGGTCCACAGCAGATGCCATACGCGTTCTCCGCCAAGCAGGCCTCGGCTGCGATTGTCTCCCGCGTCGAGCCGGTGTCAACGCACCAGCGGCGCCAGCGCGCGCTGCATGAGGCGCCCGATTGCCCCGTCGTCGGCACGGCGGCTAGAATCCGTGCATGACATGCTGCGAAGAAGCATGCTGGCCAGCGGCGCCGATGCAGCGGCGCCGGCGTCAACGCGGGTTCGGTCGCGCCGTCATGCTGTCGGCGCTCCTGACGGCCGGACCCGTTGCTGCGGGGGGGACGAAAGATGCGGTGGGCCCGTTCTGGCCTGGTCTGTACGAGTCGGGCACGGGCTGTAGGTGGAAGCCGGCCGCGTCGGCCGGGCTGCGGATGAACGCCCACTACATCGCCGAACCCGCGCCGGGCCAGGGACGGAAGGCTTGGCTGGCGGCCATGAGCGATTACCGCCAGGCCGTCCGGGACGGCGGGCTCGGACAGGTCGTCGACATGGACTACCGCGGCGTCCGCGCCTGGGTGAGACTCGCCCCGTCGGTGGCCAGGGCGTACGACCTCAGGCCCGGACATCGACTCCGCGTCCTCGTCGACGCCCGCTGGCTCGCGGGCAACGCTGAGCTGTGCGTCGCCTTTGACCGTCACGCCAAGACCGACAAGGCCAAGATTGGCTGGTCGGGCGTCTGCGGGACGCTGTCGATCCCTCGGGATCGGGCGTGGCATCGCGTCGAAACGACGGTCGCGGTGCCGGCCTTCGACGCGGCGGGCCAGTGGCTTCGGCCGATCTTCGGCATGGACGCCACGCACGACGCAACGCGCGGTCATCTGGAGATCCGCGGCATTCGGCTGGGCATCGACGATGCCGTCCGGACGCGGGCCGTCGATCGCGCCATCCGATCGCTGCCGAGCGCCGCGGGGGTGCTGGATCGCCGTCTGTACGATCGGCCCGACCTGGCGTGGGCTGCCCGCGCGTTCACGTGCCATTTCACGTTCATGTACGATCGATCGCTGTACGATCCTGCGAGCGGGCGGTACACGTTGGACGCGTTTCTGGACGACGGCGTCCGCGAGTTCGGCGGGTACGACATCATCGTGTTGTGGCAGGCCTACCCGCGGCTGGGGGTGGATCCGCGGAACCAGTTCGACATGTACCGCGACATGCCCGGCGGCCTGCGGGGGATCCGCGATCTGGTCGGCCGGGCACACGACCGGGGCGTGAAGGTCTTCGTTGACTACAACCCGTGGGATCGGGGGACACGACGCGAGGGACGATCCGACGAGGTGCTGCTGGCGGAATTGGTGGCCGCCATTGAGGCGGACGGGATCTTTCTGGACACGATGTCAGCCGGCTCGGTGAGTCTGCGCAAGCGGCTCGACGCCGCGCGGCAGGGCGTGGCACTCGCACCGGAGGGGCATCCGAACATCGATCAACTGGCCATGCTGAGTATGTCGTGGGCGCAGTGGCCGAGCGACCCTCACCCGCCCGGCCTGCTGCACCTGAAATGGATCGAGCCGAGACACATCCAGCATCAGATCCGCCGGTGGGATCGGCAACATCGGGCCGAGATCGAGACCGCGTTCTTCAACGGCAGCGGGATGCTGGTCTGGGAGAACGTCTTTGGCACCTACAATCCTTGGCCGATCGAGGACCGGGCCACCTGGCGCCGGGCGGTGCGCATCTTGCGGCACTTCGCGGCCAACTTCACCAGCGATCGGTGGGACCCGTTCTGGCCCACCGCCTCGGGACGTGCGGGCCTCTACGCCCATCGCTGGCCGGGCGACGGGGCGACGGTCTGGACGTTGCTCAACCTGGGCGAGCCCATCCGTCAGGCGGCCTTGTTGGACGTCCCCGCCGTCTCAAAGGGGGCCTACTTCGACCTGTGGACCGGCCGCCCGATGGAGACGGAAGTCGTCAACGATGAGACAGTGCGACTGGTCGGGTCGGTCGACCGGTTGGGATGCGTCCTGGCCGTCGAGAAGGCCCGCGTCGACCAACCGTTGAAGGAATTGCTGGACCGGCAGCACCGAGACGCCCTCGCGTCCACGGACCAAGCGGACCAACGGAACGGCGCCCGATCCGTTATCGAGCCCGAGCCCGTCGGGCCCACCCAGCGGGTCGCCCGGGACCGTCCGCCGCCGGGGATGGTGTTCGTGCCCGGCGCCACGATCCGGATGCGGATCGAGCACACCCGTCGCGAGTGTGGCTGCTATCCGGATCCGGGCACGCCGCCGGACAGGTGGGTGGACTTCCTGTGGGGCTCGCCCTTCAACGGCACGATCCGACACGACATCCATCCGGTCGAGGTCAAGCCGTTCTTGATCGACGAAGCCGAGGTCTCCAACGCCGACTTCAAGCGCTTCTGCGACCGAACCGGCTACCGCCCCAGGCATGCGCACAACTTCCTGAAGCACTGGCCGGACGGCAAGATGCCCCCCGACGTGGCCGACCATCCGGTGGTCTACGTGGATATCGATGACGCCCGCGCCTACGCAAGATGGGCTCATAAGCGCTTGCCGAGCGAGCCGGAGTGGCATCTGGCTGCGCAGGGCACGGACGGCCGCACCTGGCCTTGGGGCAACGCCTTCGACGCCGCCCGATGCACGCCCACGGGCGATCGATCCGAGCCGGTCCGATCGCGCCCGTCTGGTCGGAGCCCCTTCGGCTGTTACCATATGTCGGGCAACGTCTGGGAATGGACCGAGAGCGTTCGCGACGACGGTCACACGCGGTTCGCCATCATCCGCGGCGGCAGTTACTTCAAGGCCGAAGGAAGCGGCTGGTACGTCCGCGGGGGTCCGCAGCCGTGCACCCATCACGCGAAGTTCATCTGCATGTGGCCCGGTCTGGACCGATGCGCGACGATCGGGTTTCGATGTGTTGTCGACGTGGCCGAGTGAATCCCCGAGAGGGCGGCCGCGTGCTTGTGCTGGCGTCATTCGGCCTGGGAGGATCTATCAATGTCTCGACCTTGCGCCTTGACCGTAGCCGTCCGGTGTGTAGCCCTGATCGCCGCGATCCTCTTGGCGTCTCCAGGCCGGGGTGACGAGCCGTTCGACTACTTCCGGAACTCGTGGAGCGTCATCGGGCTCAAGGACTACAAGGACGGTACGCGCGTGACGCCCGACAATGAGCTCTTGCTGTCGGGCAAGAAGAAGCTGCGCCTGCGATTCGGAAGCGCGCTGAGTCGCCTGAGCCGCAAGCAGACCAAGCACCTTGCCGATGGGTGGCTTCCCGTCGTCTCGCTTGCGGCAAAGGACGGGCCCGTCCGGTACGACGTCGTCTTCTGGGCCACGCCGCTGCCGACGGTCAAGGATTGGCGCAAGGCGTTCGACTGGCCGACGGAGGGGGAAAACTTCCTGAACTGGATCGCCGTCAGGGTCACCAACACGGGCACCGCAACCGCCGAGGCGAAGCTTAAGGCCGAGTGCACCGGTCCGCCCGGGTCGGCGGCGACGACGCTGAAGTCGTTCACCTGGTCGCTTCCTGCGGGCCAGGCCGCCGAGGCGGTCGTCCGCATCCCGTTCGCGCCGGTCAAGGACGCCTCGGCCTTCGAGAACGAAGACCCCAAGACCTGGATCGCACGGACGGTGCAGTACTGGCGGGGCCTGATGGCCAGCGCCGCGCGGATCCAGGTGCCGTGCAAGAAGGCGACGGAAGCCTTGCTGGCCGCGCACGTCTGCCAGCTCATCGCCAACGACCACGGCGAGATGCACGGGGGCGAGGGGTTCTACGACCAATTCTACATCCGCGACGCGGGCTACCAGATCATGGAGCTGGAGGAGGCGGGTCTGTTCGACGCGGCCCGCAAGGCGGTGGCGTGCTATCTCCGTCGACAACGATCGGACGGGCGGTTCGAGACGCAGAAGGGTCAGCTCGACGCCAACGGCCAAGCGGTCTGGGTGCTGTGGCAGTTCTACAAGATCACCGGCGATCGCGCGTGGCTGGCCAAGGCCTATCCCCAGATGCGCCGCGCGGTCGACTGGACGATGAAGGCCCGCCGTCGGGCCCCCGCCGGTTCGCCGTTCGCCGGCGTACTGCCCGCCGCCGTCGCGGACGGGGAGTATCTGTGGGACGGCAAGCATCACATCGTCGGCTACGACCTGTGGAACCTCCGCGCCATGCTGTGCACGGCCGACGCGGCCCGCGTTCTCGATAGGGCGGACGAGGCCCGCGAGCTGCTCGAGGAGGCGAAGCAATACCGCGCCGCCATCGACGCCGCCCACAGGCGGACCGGCCTGCCGCACTTTCCGCCGAGTTGGGAGAAGAAGGGCACGCATTGGGGCAACACCGAGACGCTCTGGCCGACCGAGCTGTTCGCCCGCGACGACCCACGGGTCACCGCGCTGATCGCCGAGGTGCGGGAACGACATGGCGGCGGGTTCATCGAGGGGACGATCCAGTGGCTCGGCCACGCGGGCGCGATCCATCCGTACATGTCCGCCTACACGACGATGGCGTCGCTGGTCCGCGGCGAGCACGAGCAGGTGGTCGAGGATTTCTACTGGTATCTGCTTCATTCGGCCGCGACGCACGCCTTCCCGGAGGGCATCTACTACAAGCGCCGATTCGCGTGGAGCCATACGATCCCGCACGTGACCGGCGCGTCGAACTACGCGCTCATGCTGCGACACATGCTCGTGCATGAATGCGGCGATGAGTTGCACCTGCTGCGGGCCGTGCCCGATGGATGGCTGGCTGACGGCAAGGAGATCCGCGTCGAACGCGCGCCCACGCACTTCGGACCGATCAGCTTTGCGGTACGCGGTGTGGCGGGAGGCGTGCAGGTGGGGTTCACGGAACGGCCCAGTCGGCAGCCGCCGCAGCGGATCGTCCTGCATCTGCCGCGATCGAGGCCCCACGTAGGTTCGCTCGAGGGGGTTGACGTGGTCATGCGGCCGGATCAGAAGACGCGCTGGGACTTCCCGGCCGTGGTCCAGCGCTACCGCGAGCTGACGCCGCACCTGACCCGGGCGATTCCGGGTCTGGTTGCGTTGCCGCTTGACCGGGCGCTCAAGCCGGACCAGTGCCAGATGCTCGACCTGGCTCCGCTGGCCAACACTGACCCGTTCACGGCCCCGTTCGGCGTGCACAAGCCGGGCAAGCTGCTCTTCACGGGCATGCCCGTCGGCGTGCGGACCGTCGGGGGCGTGCCGTTCCGCATCATCGACCCGGCCAAGAACGCGGGCCGCGGGTTCGTCGTGCTGCAGTCCCCCAAGGCCCCAGCCAACCGCACCTGGCCGCGCCATGTCGACATTCCCGTCAACGCCAAAGGGAAACGCCTGTTCTTCCTAGGGAACGTCCACGGCTGGGGGACGAACGATGAGGGCGCGGGGGCGTGGGGGGCAGTAGCGGTGTACATGATCCACTACGCCGACGGCCAGACGCAGACCGTCCCGCTCATCACCGGCCGGACGGCCGAAGACTGGACCCGAGGCCAGGAGGCCTTCGAAGTCTACCGCGGTCTGGAGGGCGACCCGTGGCATCTCAATGTCCTGGGCGTCGAACTCCGCGACATGCAGATCGCCAAGATCGTCTTCCACGACCTGGGCACGCCGGCCGCGCCGCTGCTGGCGGCCGTGACGCTCGAGAAGTGATGTCTCGGTCTTCCTCGACGCATTCGAGCTAGAGCAGCTTCTTGTCTTTGCAGAAAGCCGCCAGCCGCTCCAGTTCTGCGTCATTCAGAGTGTAGTAGGGCGGGCGTCGCCATCGCTTGATGACGCCGAACAGCTCGAGCGTGGCGTAAAGGGCGGCGTTGAACCCGCCCGGGAAGGACGCGATGCAGTCGAAGAACGGGATGTCATACTCCCGGATGATCCGCCGCGCCTCGTCTTGGTCTCCTGACTGGATTGCGCACCAGTATTCGTTGGCGATGGCCGGTTTGAACTTGATGAACGTGGACAGATAGCCGTCGCATCCGTAGAACATCGCGTTCATGTGGTTCTGCTTCTGGCCTCCGGAGATGAGGCCGAATCGATCATGGAAGGCGAGCCCCATTCTCCGCGCGAACTCGCCGCAGACATCGTCTTTGATGGCCATCACGCCGGGGACCTGCTCGGCGAGTGCCCTCAAGACGTCCAGGCCGAATTTGTTCGAGCGGAACATGAAGTAGTTGGTGACGACCATCACGGGAATGTGGGCCGCAACCGCCCCGTAGTGGTCGACGAGCGTTTCGACCGTGCAAGACGCGGCCCAGTCGGGAGGCAGGACCATCAAGACGTCCGCGCCGGCGCTGCGAGCGAACTGGGCGAACTCCACTTCCTTCGGCGTGGCCCACTGTCGGTCCGCCGCCACGACCAACGCGCGACCGGCGGTGTGCTCGGCAACGACGGTCGTCACGTCCGCCACCTCATCGTCGGTCAGCGCAGAGTACAGACTGTCGCCATGCGTGAGCAGGATCGTCTTGGTCCCGCCGGCAATGACGAAGTCGATGAAGTTGCGCAATGACGCGTCGTCGATGCTGCCGTCCTGGTGGAACGGCGTGGGCACGGAGGCGACGGGACAGGTCAGGGCGGCTCTGATCTCTTCGAGCGTTTTCATGCGGTCGCTCCCGGAACTTGACCTTGTGGAAGCCATTCGCTGACCGGATCAGTCTCTTCCAGTCGCCTGTGTGCGAGCGTCGATCTCGATCGTGTGATCGAGCGGCTGGAGCCAGACTCCCGCGCAGATGGTGGGCCCATTATGCGCAATCTGGTTGTTCTGGCGAGGGTCCGTATTGGGAAGTCTGCAATCAAGCCCGGTTCCCCGGCGCTGGGTCCGGACTTCGCGGGTATTGGCGCGAGGGGGACCGGCCTGACGGACGATCTTCACTCGCGGTTCAGGCGGACGTAGGCAGCTCGGGTCAGGTGACCTGGGGTTGCCACTCGAAGGCGGCCTGCACGGTCGTCAGGCCGTCGTCATCGGCGAAGACGCCCGTGAAGTAGGCCTTGATGGCCGTCGAGATCAGGTCGGCGAAGATCTGGGTCGATCCATTGGGGTCGCCGCTGACGATGACGTTCACCAGACTGTCGGCAGCGGCGAAGATGCCTTGCTCCCAGACGGACTGAACGGCGGGATCGCAGCTATCCAACCACATGACGGTGGAACAGACGCACCCGATTGCGGCGATTCTCCCCAATTGGGACCAGCGGTGGACATCAGACATGACTTCGCTCCAGCGAGCCCGTGAGAATCCGTTCCGGCCGGCGGCCATGACCGGCCCGAGTCATGCCTCATACTATACCGGCCGTCCGGCGTCCGTTGCAAGCCCGGCGCTCCGTCGGGGGGACGGCGGGGTGCGTGACAACGTCGGCGCCAGCGGATGACGCCTTGGCGAGGGGACATCGCAGGATCCTCGTGTATGGGCGGATCCGAGACGCGACCGTCAGGGAGCGTTCGGTCAGACCGATATTGGCTGGATCGGTCTGACCCGCACGGGGAATGATGCAAACCGCGGTGGATCCGCTATCGCGCCCGGCGTGTGCAAACCGGGAACGCCAGCGTCACCGCTGGCGTGAACGCTTCCTGACGGTCGCGTTTCTGATGGGGGCCGCCGGAGGCGTCACAGACCGAGGATGGGGCCGTTGCTTCGGGGTGTCGCTGCCTCTATAGTTGGCCTGGTCGTGGTTTAAGGAGCAGTTCATGGCCCGCGTTTTTATCGGCGATATGAAGCCCGGCGAGCTGATCGAGGACCAGGTGTTCCTGGTGGCGTCCAAGGATCTGCGGACCACCACGCAGGGGGCGTTGTACATCCACGCGATTCTCATGGACCGGACCGGTCAGATGCCCGCCCGCATGTGGCAGGCGACGCAGGGGGTTTTCGACACGCTTCCGGAGGGTGGGTTCATCCGCCTTCGCGGTCGGGTGGAGAACTACAAGGGCAGCCTGCAGTTCATCATCGACGCCGTCCGCCCGGTGGAGGTCAAGGACGTCGATCTGGAGGAGTTCCTCCCCCGGACGGCCAAGAACGTCGAGCAGATGTGGGACCGGCTGCTCGAGATCCTGCGGGGAATAGAGAACGAGCATTTGCTGGCGTTTGTGGCGGAGTTCGTCCGGGACGAGGACTTCGTCGCGTCGTTCAAGCGGGCCCCGGCGGCCACGCAACTTCATCACGCCTATCTGGGCGGGCTGCTCGAGCACACGCTCAACGTCCTGGAGGTCGCGTTGGTAGTCCTGCCGCACTATCCCGATCTGAGTCCCGACCTCGTGCTGGTGGGGGTGTTCCTGCACGACATCGGCAAGACCGCTGAGTTGAGCTACCAGACGAGTTTCAGCTACACCGACGAAGGGCAGTTGGTGGGGCATCTGGTGCAGGCGGCGGTCTGGGTGGACCGCCGCGCGGAGGCCGCCGCCGCCAAAACGGGCAAGCCGTTTCCGCCCGATCTGAAGGCGGTGCTGCAGCACATCGTCTTGTCGCACCACGGGACGCACGAATTCGGCAGCCCGAAGCTGCCGGCCGTTCCCGAGGCGGTCTTCATCCACCATCTGGACAACATCGACGCCAAGATGAACAGCATGTTCCGCCAGATCCGAGAAGACAAGGACGACAAGAGCGACTGGACGCAGTACATCCGTTCGATCAACACCAGGATCTACAAGCGCGACGTGACGGCGGCGCCCAACGCGTAGCCCGTCCGGCGCCCGAGAGACCCCCTGCGTCGTGGAGGACGTCATGACCGCAAGCGAGGCGATTGTCCGTGCGGGTCAGATGCTCGCCTCGGCCCGTCGGGTGGTGGTCTTCTCGGGGTCGGGGCTGTCGGCGGAGAGCGGCATCCCGACGTTTCGCGATGAGGGCGGGATCTGGGAACGGTTTCCCCAGGAGGACTTCGCGGAGGTCTCCGGGCTGATCCGCATGTTCCTGACGCAGCCCGACCGGTTGCGGGCGTTCGTTTCTGAAGGGATTGCCGACGCCGCCCGCGCCAAGCCCAACGCCGCGCATCTGGCCATCGCCGAGCTGGAGCGACATTGCGAAGTGACGGTGGCCACGCAGAACATCGACGGCCTGCACCAGGAGGCCGGCAGCACGCAGGTGCATGAGTTGCACGGATCGTTGTTCGTGCTGCGGTGCAACCGATGCGGACGGCGGGTGGACGTGTCGCGCGAGGAGCTGAGCGACCTGTCCGAACGACTCGCTGCGCCGCTGCCGAGGCTGGGGCAGCGGACACGGCTGATCCGGCTGGTCCTGCCGTTGCTGCGGCGGTGCCCCTCCTGTCGCGGGCGGATGCGCCCGGCGATCGTGTTCTTCGGCGAGCAGCTGCCCACGGAGGCGTGGAAGGCGGCGCAGACGGCCTCGCTTCGGTGCGAGGCGATGCTGGTCGTCGGCACGTCGGCCCAGGTGTATCCCGCGGCGATGCTGCCCGCGCTCGCCCACGACGTCGGGTCGAAGATCGTCGTGGTGACGTTGGATGGTTCCTTCGTGGCCCCGTGGGCGGACCACACCGTCGTGGGTCCGGCCGCCGAGGTCATGCCCGAGATCCTGCAGGTCGTCAGGTGACCCGCTCGCGGATCCAACGGCCTGGTCGTCGACTGGAGGAGTTGCCATGAGCGACGAGATGCCGGACCGCATCCTGCGACACCTGAGCCAGGCCGACTACCGACCGCAGCGGACCCGCGCGCTGGCCCGGTCGATGGGCATCGCCGACGGGGAGTACAACGAGTTCCGCCAGGCCGTCAAGGAGCTGATGGCCGGCGGGCGGATCGTCATGGGCAGCAAGAACGCGATCATGCTGCCCCAGCCGAGCCGCGAAGTCGTGGGGGTCTATCGCGCCCATCCACGGGGGTTCGGGTTCGTCGTGCCGCAGTCACCGACGGCGCACGGCGACCTGTACATCCCGGAAGGGGAATCCGCTGACGCCATCACGGGCGACACCGTGATGGCCCGCGTGATGAAGCGCGGCAAGCGCCGCGGGGAGATGATCTACCACGGGCGGATCGTCGAGGTGCTGGAGCGTGCATCGAGCCAGTTCGTCGGCCAGCTCCGTCGCGAAGAGGGCCGGTGGTTCGTGTGGCCCGACGGGAAGGCGTTGCACATGCCCGTCTTCGTGGCCGACGTCGGCGCGAAGGGGGCGCGGGTGGGCGATCAGGTGGTGGTCGAGATCATCGCGTACCCGTCCGCGCACAGCCGGGCCAAGGGCGTCATCATCGAGCGGCTCGGTCGGCGCGACGATCCGGGCGTCGACGTGCGGAGCATCATCCGGCAATATCACATTCCGGACGAGTTTCCCGCGGCCGTTCGCGCCGACGCCCGACGCACCATCAAGGCGTTCGATCTGGACGCGGCGCTCGCCGAACGGGAGGACCTCCGCGATCACGTCATCGTGACGATCGATCCGGAGACGGCCCGCGACTTCGACGACGCGATATCGCTGCGCAAGCTGTCGCGCGGTCAGTGGGAGCTGGGCGTGCACATCGCCGACGTGTCGACGTTCGTCCGGCAGGGGACGGAGCTCGACGAGGAGGCCCGTCTCCGCGGCAACAGCGTCTACCTGCCCCAGTACGTCGTGCCCATGCTGCCGGAGGTCCTCAGCAACGGGCTGTGCAGTCTGCAGCAGGGCGAGCCCCGGCTGACCAAGAGTGCGTTCATCCGCTACGGCAAGGACGGGAAGGTGTTGGGCAGCCGGTTCGCCAACACGGTCATCCGTTCCGCCCGTCGGTTCACCTACGAGGAGGCGACCGGGATTCTCGAGGGCAAGACGGGCGGGTACGGCAAGGAGGCGGTTCAGCTGCTGCAGCAGATGGAGCGGTTGGCGCGGGTGCTGCAGCGGCGCCGGCTCGAGGAGGGCATGATCGTGCTGGACATGCCCGAGATCGAGCTGGAGCTGGACGACGACGGTCGGGTGATCGACGCGCATCCGGCCGACACCAGCTTCTCGCACACCCTCATCGAGATGTTCATGGTCGAGGCGAACGAGGCCGTCGCCCGGCTGTTCGATGGGCTGGACCTGCCCTTCCTGCGACGGATTCATCCCGATCCGCCGGCGGAGTCGTCGACGAACGTGGCGCGGTTCGTCCGCGTGCTGGGCCAACGGATCAAGGGTCCGCTGGATCGCCGCGGGATGATCGACCTGCTGAACGCCGTTCGGGGCCGGCCGGAGGCGTTCGCCGTCAATATGGCCGTCCTGCGGTCCATGGAGCCGGCGGTCTACTCGCCGCAGCGCGTGGGGCACTTCGCGCTGGCCAGCCGCACCTACTGCCACTTCACGTCGCCGATCCGCCGGTACCCGGACCTGACGGTCCATCGTCTGCTGGAGCGGTACCTGAACGGGGAGCTGAAGCGATCGGCCCGCCCGGCGTCCGTCGGTATTCCCGACGACAAGCAACTGACCAGCCTGGGCGAGCATTGCAGCTTCACCGAACGCCGGGCCGAGGGCGCCGAGCGCGAGGCCAAGACGGTCAAGGTGCTCGAACTGCTGTCCGGGCGGACCGGCGAGCGGTTCGAAGGGGTGGTCACCGGCGTGGCCAACGTCGGGGTGTTCGTGCAGTGCGTTCAGTACGGTGTGGACGGGCTGATCCGGTTCGGCGACCTGCCCGACGACTGGTGGGAGATCGACGCGCGATCGGGCAGCGCGGTGGGCGAGCGGAGCGGGCTGCGGATCACGCTCGGCGACGTGGTCGAGGTCGAGATCATCGCCGTCAACGTCCCCGCCCGCCAACTCGACCTGGCCCTGGCCAGACACCCCCGTGCCGAGGGGCCACGAGATGCCGAGCCCGACCGACCGTCCGGTCGTGCGAAGACCAAGGGGAAAGCCAGACATAAGCCCGCGACCAAGCCCAAGCAGGCCAAACCGTCCCGCCGCAAGTCGCGCAGGACCCCCAAGCGCGGTCGATAGGCAGGAGGCGTCGCGTGATAGACACGGGGCCATTTCTGGTATTCGTCGTACTGACGCTGCTGCTGGCGGGATTGCCATCGGCGATGGCGGGTGACGCGAAACAGGGACTGCTGTTCCGGTCGGGCCAGATCGCGTCGTTCCGCGAGCGCATCAAGAAGGACGGGCCCTACCGCCGTGCGTGGGATCATCTCCGCCGCCGGGCCGACAAGCTCCTGGACGCCAAATTCACGCCGGAGGCACAGGCCGAACGAGGTCGCGGCCAGCACGGCAACTACGGCCGGCCCAGTGGTCAGATCCAAGAGATGGGCCACGTGCTGGGGTTCGCCTGGGCGGTCACGGGCCAGCGGAAATACGCCGACAAGCTCCGCCAGGCGATGCTGTACTACACCGGATACCGACGTTGGGCGGGCAAGGCGTTTTCGACGTGGGACCCGCCGTGGCATTCGGAGCTGACGACGGCACACTTCATGATGGGGTACGGGGCGGGCTATGACTTCATTCGCGATCACCTGACCGCGGAGGACCGACGGACGATCATCGAGGCGATGGTTCGGCTGGGGATCCGTCCGGCGATCGAGGACTGGCTGGGTCCGGCCGGTCGCGTGCATGCGCTGGACAGCATGGGCCACAACTGGTGGAGCGTCTGCGTCGCCGGGGCGGGGGTGGCCGCCGTCGCCATCGAGCAGGATCATCCCGAGGCCCGCGGCTGGGCGGACCGGGTGGCCGATGCGTTTCCCGAATGGTTCGCGTATCCGGGCAACGTGCTGCAGAACAAGATGCCCACCTTCGACCGGACGGGCGGGTTCTACGAGAGCGTCGCGTACGCCGACTTCGCGTTGCGGCTGTTCTACCGATTCCGGATGGCCTACCGGAACGTCCGGCCGAGGCGAGCGGCCGTTCTGGACCAGATCCCCGAGCTCCTCGGGATTCCCGAATTCCTGCTGCAGACGACGTACCCGACGCGGAAGGGCGTCCTGACAGTCAACTTCGGGGACGCGGACGTGCGAGGGTCGGTGTCGGGCGTCGTAACGTTGTCGGCTGCGCGGGACGCCGAGCCGGCGGTTGCGTCCGGTCTGCGATGGTACTTCTCGCGGACGTCGGGCCACCCGCGGAACGTCGCGGAACTGCCGCTGTTCGAGCCCGACGCCCCGGCCCGGCCGCCGGTTTCGCTGCCGCTGTCCCGCCACTGGCCCGACATGGGGTGGGCCGTGCTGCGCGACCGCTGGGAACCCGACGCGACGCTGCTGGGCGTCAAGTGCGGCGACACCTGGAACCACGCCCACGCGGACGCCGGGTCGTTCATCCTGTGGACGGGTGGCCGGCCGGTGCTGATCGACTCGGGCACGTGCTCGTACGGTCGGCGGGAGTACGGCGGGTACTTCTGTCAGTCGCGGGCGCACAACGTGGTGCTCCTGGACAGCCGAGGGCAGCGGCGCGATGACCTGTACCGCGGCTCAAAGTTCCGCGGCCGGATCCCGGTGTTGCTGGACGACGATCCTTTGGGGACGCGGGCGGAACACCGCCTGCGGGTTGTCCTTGCGGATGCGACCGGGCCGACGGCCGATCTGTTTGCGCGGAACTACCGCACGTTCGTGTGGGCAGATCGCGTCATCATCGTGCTCGACGAACTGCAGGCCCACGAGAAGGGCCACCATGAATGGCTATTGCACTATGACGGCGAGGCGAAGGTGTCCCAGGCTGCGCGTCGCGTTGCGGTGAAAGCGGGGCCGGGCGGCGCGACGGTCGAGACGGTCTGGCCCGAGCAGGTGGCCTACAAGCGCCGCAAGGGCCACCGCGATCACAAGCCCGACGAGCAGGTGACGTACCTGGCCATCGTCACGCCCGAGCCCGCAGAGCGGGCCCAGTTCGTCACGGCGATCGTGCCGCACGGAGAGGATGCCGGCCCCCTGCCGGTATTCGAACGCTTGCAGGGCCCGCACCACGTGGGGGCGGCCTGGCAGGACGCGGGGGTGCGGACGGAGGTCTACCTGAACCTTCGCGCGGACGGCCGACGCATGCACCGAAACTCGAACGCGGTGATCGGTCCGTGGCGGACCGACGCCTACCTGCTGGTCGTTCAGCGAACGGCGTCTGGCGACCCGACCGCCCCCCGCCGCACTGGAGCTGAAGGCACCGGCCTGGAGGACGTGACGCGGTTCCTGGTCCTGGGGGGCAGCTATCTGCGCTGGAAGCAGGACATCCTGCTGGACTCGCTGGCCAAGGGCCACGCCATCTGGGAGCCCGGCGCGGACCCGCCGAAGCTCACGGTCGCGGGCCCCGCCGCTCGTCGAATCGGATTGCGGGCCCGGGGAGCTCCCAAGAAGATCATCGTCAACGGCAAGCCCGTCGCGCCGGCGCGCTACGACAAGGCCAACAAGCTCGTCGTAGTCGAGATCGCGTCGCCGTAGTCGGCAGTGCGGACGATGACGTTGATCTGCGTAGCCCGGCGGGCGCTACTTCGCGATCAGCTTGAGGTAGTCCTTGTAGGCTTTGCGGAGCGCGGCCGGCGGGTCGTCGAAGCCGCCGTGCAGCAGCACGCCGTGGCGCAAGCGGTGGGTCTGGCCGCGCTTCACCACGATTCGACTGCGCGGCCCGCGCGTGAAGGCGTTGACGGCGTAGGGATTGCTCGCCATGAATCCGTAGTCGCGTGCGTGCCACCGGCACCGACGGACGTTCCGCGGATCGGACATGATCGTGATGCCGACCTTGTGGCCGCCGACCGTGCCGCTGTAGTCGCACCAGTCCGCCTGCTTGCCCCAGATCCCGCCTTCGTTTCGCCGTCCTTGGCTGTCGAGGATACGCCCGCCTTGGCGCTTGTTGACCGCGATGGGCGTGGCCAGCCGGACGCCGAAGCCCATTTCCTCTTGATCCCCGAACACGAAGTCGCCCGTCTCGGACGCAAAGACGCTGTCGGACATGAGCAGGTATCCCGCCGGCCGAACGAGGATCGTGTAGCGGCAGGTCTCGGTGCAGACCGTCTTGCTGCCGTCGGTGGTCAGGTAGCGGTTTCGGACCGCGAACGTGCCCCGTCCCGCGGTCCCCTTGGGCTGCTCGACAAACCCGTCGCAGACGATCTTGGCTTTGAGGCGCCAGTAGTCATGCCCGCTCAGGTCCCCGAACGCCTGCCACAGCCCGGGATGCCACAGGGCATGGTCCTTCGAGTCGTTCTCCCGCGGCGGGTGGTTGCGGGTGACCTGGGTCCCGTCGGGCGCGTGAACCTGTGCGAAGTAGGGGCGCGTGATCTGCTTGTCCGCATAGCAGTAGGTGGCCATCGGCTTGCCGCCGACGAGGATGCGAAGCACCCCGCGGCTCTTCACAAATTGAACCGCGGGCAACTCGGCGCCCAGACACGATGCCGAGCCGAACGGTACCAGAAGACCAACGTAGATGCCGACTCGCCGGCGTGCCTTGGAACCCATCGGATGCATCTCCTTGATCGATCGACCGGCAGGGCGCCCCGTGCCGATCACACCCCCTTCGGGATGGCCCAGTGACCTCCCTTGCGGTACTGGCGCGACAGCATGCGGTTGGCCTCGTCGTCGCCGACGATCTGTTGCCTAACGGGGTCGAGGCGGATCGGTCGTCCGAGCTGCGTCGCCAGGTTGCCCAGGTTGCACAACGCCGCCGAGCGGAAGCCGGTCTCGATCTCGGCATTCGGGCGGCGACCGTTTCGGATGGCGTCGAGGAAGTCCTTCCGATGGCATCCCACCTTCACCGGCGGCGAGCCCTTGGCCTTGGGTTTGTCGATCCGGCGATTGCGTTCGTCGAGGACTTCGAGCCGGCCGCGCTTGGTCAGGAACATCCTGCCCTTCGTGCCGTAGAACTCCACGCCGTTGTCGCAGCTGTGGGGGCTGTTGGGCGACCAGATCCGCATCTCGAAGATCAACTGTCGCTTGCCGCCGACCTTGCCGTCGCCGGGGTAGTCGTACACGACCATCTGGGTGTCGGGGAACTCCTGATCGTCATCGAAGTAGTACTTGCCCCCCTGGGCGATGACGCGCGAGGGAAGCGTCTCGACGCCGAGCCCCCATCGGGCGTAGTCGAGCTCGTGCACGCCGTCGTTGCCCATGTCGCCCGTGCCGAAGTTGTACCACCAATGCCAGGTGTAGTGGTGGCAGTTCGGTCGGAACGGCACCATCACGGCGGGACCGACCCATAGCTCGTAATCGAGTTCGGCGGGCGGGGAGGCCGGCTGGCGGTGTCCGATGTTGGCGCGGCGTTGGATGTTCCACGCCTTGGCGGCCAGGACGTCGCCGATGATGCCCTCGCGGAGCATCTGAATGCCCCCCGCGATCAGGGCGCTGCTGCGCGACTGTGTGCCGTGCTGCACGACGCGCTGGTTGCGCCGGGCGGCTTGGACCAGGAGCTGGCCCTCGCGGAAGTTATGGCAGCAAGGCTTCTCGACGTAGACGTGCTTGCCCGCGTCGCAGGCCAGGATCCCCGCCGGGGCGTGCCAGTGGTCGGGCGTGGCGACGATGACCGCGTCGACCGACTTGTCGTCCAGGATGCGGCGGAGATCGGCGACGGCGTGGGCCGGCTTGACGCCGAACTTCTTGGCGGCGGCGGCGAGGCGCTTCCGGTCGGGATCGCACACGAACGACGCGCCGCCCATGTCGAGGGCGTCGCGCGGGCCCATGCCGCCGCAGCCGATCAGGCCGACGACGATCTTGTCGTTCGCGCCGGCCACGCCCGTCGCCGGGCCAAGACCGAGCGCGGCGCCGGCCGCACCGGCACCTGTCCTCTTTAAAAACGTCCTGCGTGTGTCGTTGGGCATGTGGGGACTCCTCCGTTGCCGCGGGTGATCGCCATCAGCTTCGTCTGCCGTTGGGGGTGGGTCAAGCAACGTCCCTTCTGCGGAATCGCGCACGGTCCCCCCGAGCCGGGCTGTCCCCGGCCCGGTCCCCGCCGCACGCGGCGGGGCTAAACACTCATGCACGGCGCTTGAGGATGGGGTCGTCCAAACGCTTCTGCCATGCCTCGAGGCGCCTGGCGAGCTCGTCGCGCGTCGTTTTGGCGTCGGCATCGTCGATCAGATTGACCAGCTCGTCCGGGTCCTTGGCGAGGTGGTACAACTCGTCATGGCCGCCCGGCCTGAAGTTGCGAACCAGCTTCCAATCGCTCGTCCGGATCATGCGCAGGTTGGCGGGCGGCTCGTAGTGGTGCTGATCGAAGCTGCCGAAGAACGTGTCGCGCCACGGGACCTTGCGTCCCTGCAGAAGCGGCAGGAAGCTGGCGCTCTCGGTGGTTGGGCGTTGGTCTTGCGGCACGCCGGCGACGTCGCAGAGGGTCGCGAAGAAGTCAATCTGGCCGACCATCTCGTCGATGCGGGTCCCCGGCTTCACCACGCCGGGCCAACGGATGGCCAGCGGGACGAGGATCGCGGGGTCGAACATGTTGGGGCGGCAGCCGCCGGGCGGGCCGATACGGTGGGCGTTGCCCTTCGAGTGCAGACCGTGCTGTCCGATCATGTAGCCGTTGTCGCCCGTGAACAGGACGAGCGTGTTGTCGGCGATGCCGAGCTCGTCGAGCTTGGCGAGCAGTCGGCCCAGGTTGCGGTCGACGGCGGTGCAGCAGGCGTAGTAATCTCTCAGCAAGCGCGCCACCCGCTTCGGATTGACCTCGGATCCCTTGAAGAGCGTGAGCTTCTTGTCGCGATAGGGCGCCGCATCCTGCGGCTGGACCGGTCGGAAGGGCCCGTGGGGGTTGCGGTAGCTGACCATGCAGAAGAAGGGCTTGGTGTGATTGGCCTGGACGTAGTCCAACGCGGCGTCCGTCAGCATGTCGACCAGCCAGCCGGGGCGCTTGGCCGTCTTGCCGTCGATCTCCAGGACCGGGTCCTTGGGTCGGTTGCCGCCGTGGAGGAACCCCATGAAGTGGTCGAAGCCGCGGCGGAGCGGATGGAATCTCGGTTCCTTGCCGAGGTGCCACTTGCCGACGTACCCCGTGGCGTAGCCCGCCTTCTTGAGCAATTCGGAGAACGTCGTGAACCGCGGCTCGAGGCCGATGGCTTCCTTCTTGGGGTGGATCCAGTCTTCGATGTGATGCTGGATGCTGTCCAGGCCCGTCATCAGCGTGGCGCGGGCGGGCGAGCAGACCGGGGTGGAGACGAAGGCCCGCGAGAAGATCGCGCCCTGCCTGGCCACGCGGTCCATGTGGGGCGTGTGGATGTCACGGTTGCCGTACGCGCCCATCGCCCATTGGGCCTGATCGTCGGTGTGGACGAGCAGGATGTTCGGCCGGCGCTTCGCGGTCGCACCGTCTGACGGTTTGGCGAGGGCCATCATCGCGCCGGAGGCGGCGAGGAACTGTCGGCGGCTCAGACCCGCCAGCCCGTGCGACGGGCTGGGCGCGTGGCCCGCGTGGCTGCGCGATGGCGATTTCGGTTCCGGCGTCATGTCGAGCGCTCCATCAGAAATCGGGTCGGTGTCGTTGACGGACCCCGGATCCGGCGCGGCGATGGGCACGGTTGACAAGGTCCGCCTGCGTGTCGACAGTATACGAGATTCCGTCGGCGGGTTCCCCGAGTCCGGGAGCTCATCTTGCTGCAACAAGCTTGGAAACGGACGGCGTCGGTGTGCAGGCGCCGGCGTCCAGTCAGGAGTCACACGACGATGTCAACACGCAGACAGTTCCTGAAACGTACCGCGACAGTGTCCGCCGGGGCGATGGGGTTGCCCTACTTCGTCCCGTCGTCGGCCCTGGGCAAGTCTGGCTCGGTCGCACCGAGCAGCCGCATCGTGATGGGCTGCATCGGTACGGGCGGCAAGGGCACGGGCAACATGAAGTGGTTCATGGGCCAAAAGACGGTGCAGGTCGTGGCCGTCTGCGACGTCGATTCGCGGCACCGCAACCGGGCCCGCGGCCTGGTCAACAAGCACTACGACAACCACGACTGCAAGGCCTACACCGACTTCCGCGAGCTGGTGGCCCGCAAGGACCTCAACGCCATGTCGATCGGCACGCCCGATCACTGGCACGCCCTGACGTCCATCGCGGCGGCCAAGGCGGGCATGCACGTCTACTGCGAAAAACCCTTGGCCAACTCGGTCGGTGAGGGCCGGGCCATCTGTGACGCGGTGACCAAGAACAACGTCGTCTTGCAGAACGGCAGCCACGAGCGGTCGCGGGAGAACGTCCGCTTCGCCTGCGAGATCGTGCGGAACGGTCGGATCGGCGAGATCAAGACGGTTCGGATCAACCTGCCCTGCAGCGACGGCCACCACAAGAAGGCCCAGGAGATGAACAAGAAGCCCCAGCCCGAGATGCCCGTCCCCAAGGGCTTCGACTACGACATGTGGCTCGGCCACACGGCCAAGGTGCCGTACACGAAGAACCGCTGTCATTTCTGGTGGCGGTTCATCCTGAGCTACGGCGGCGGGGAGATGACCGACCGCGGCGCCCACGTGATTGATCTGGCGCAGCTGGGCTTGGACGTCGACGACACGGGCCCGGTCGAGTACAAGGCCAGGGGCAAGCGATCGGCGAAGGGGCTGTACAACGCGTTCTTCGACTACGAGTTCGAGAACGTCTACGCCAACGGCGTGCGGATGATCGGCACGACGAAGGGCCCGCGGGGCCTGAAGTTCGAGGGGTCTGAGGGGTGGATCTTCATCCACGTCCACGGCGGCAAGCTGGAGGCCGAGCCCGCCTCGCTGCTCAAGGAGAAGACCTGGCCGAACAAGAAGATCGACCTGGGCCGGGCGTCCAGCCACCAGCAGAACTTCCTGGACGCGATCAAGACCGGCAAGCCGCCGTTCGCCACCGCCGAGATCGGCCACCGCACCGCCACGATCTGCCACCTCAACAACATCGGCATGGTCGTGGGGCGCGATCTGAAGTGGGACCCCAAGAAGGAGCAGATCATCGGCGACGAGGAGGCCAGCAACCTCCTGACCCCCAAGATGCGGGCGCCGTGGCATCTGTGAGGAGACGCGGCCCGTTTGGCTAACGAAAGGGGGCCGGGGGGCGACCAGGAAGACGATGCGTGTCGTTTCGAGACTTGACCGCGTGTCTGCCGGATTGGGTCGAAGGGTTCCTTGCGGATCCCGATCGTGTCTATGCCAGCACTGAAGCGCGGATGCGGCTGGTTGTCGAGCTGTCGCGCTTGAACGTAGAGCATGGGACCGGCGGGCCGTTTGGGGCGGGGGTCTTTGAGACCGAGACCGGCCGGTTGGTCGCCCCCGGTGTCAACCGGGTGGTTCCCGCGAATTGCTCGATCGCGCACGCGGAGATCCTGGCGATCGCCATCGCTCAGCAGAAGCTCCAGAGCTACGACCTGGGAAGCGAAGGGATGCCCGCTCACGAGCTGGTGACCAGCACCGAGCCGTGCGCGATGTGCCTGGGCGCGATCGTCTGGTCGGGGGTGCGGGGTCTCGTCTGCGGGGCGCGAGAAGAGGACGCACAGCGCGTCGGGTTCGACGAAGGGCCGAAGCTACCCGACTGGGTCGGAGCGCTCGAGCAGCGCGGCATCGCGGTGACGCGGGACGTCCTCCGCGAGGAGGCGCGGGCGGTGCTCGTTTCGTACAAGGAGACCGGCGGGCCGGTGTACAACGGGCGCAAGTCAACGAGGTAGGGTGCGTCTTGACGCACCAGATCATTGTGTTTCGCATCCAGCAGAAGGTGCGTCAAGACGCACCCTACATTAGAACGGCGCGTCATGACGCGCGCTACGAGAGAGCCACCGCAATCGCCACGAACCAGACCATGACGCGTTGGGGAGTCGGACCCTTATTCGCATTGGGGACGATCGTCTGTGGGGCCGTGGCGGTTGCGCTGCGCGTCTGGTGGCCGGCGGTGTTCGGCATGGACTTTGTTCCCTACTGGATGCTGGTTGCGATCGGCGCGGCCTTGTGCCTGATCGGCGTGCCCTTCTGGATCGTGGGGGTGCGCACGGCGATGCGGGCCTATGAGGTCAAGACGCTGTGCATCGGCGGAGTGTTCGGCCTGTGTCGGCATCCCATCTATGGCTCCTGGGTGGTGTTCATCGTGCCTGGGGTGGCGCTGCTGATGAACTCCTGGATCGCCCTGACCGTGCCGGTGGTGATGTACGTGCTGCTCCGCCTCATGGTCCGCCAGGAGGAGGCGTACCTCGAAGGGGAGTTCGGCGAGGCGTACCGGGCCTACAAGCGGCGGGTCCCGGCCGTCTTACCGTTAGGGTGGCTGACGCGGTAGAATGGGGGCGCGCATCCACACGCGCGGTCGTGGGGGGCGGCCTGCTGCGCACGTCGGGGTGCTGGCTGCGGACACGGGAAGCACAGACACGCGGGCAAGGAGTGCCGATCGATGAAGCGGACCACGCTGGGTCTTCTGTCCTCGGTGTTCGTGGCGATCGCGGCTGGCTGCTGCCTCTGTGAGCTGTGCCCGTTGGCGGGCACGGTGGAGCTGAGCTACGACTTCGGCGACGGCGCGCACGGTTGGCAGGCGGGCTTCGCCGACTACCCCGTTGGCACGGACGCGTTCCATGAGCTGGATTCGGGCATCAGGCCGCTGCCCGCCGAACTCAACACAGCCAAGACCGGCTTCCTGCTGAGCGGCAACAACCACGCCGATGACCTGTTCATGTTCTTCGCCAAGAAGCTCGGCCCGGAGGACGGCATCGTCGCGGGGCGGACGTATTGCGTTCGGTTCGTGATCCGCTTCGCCTCCAACGCGCCGACCGGCTGCTTCGGCGTCGGCGGGGCGCCGGGGGAGAACGTCTACCTCAAGGCGGGCGCCACGCCCGACGAGCCCACGCGGTCCGAAGACGGCAACGGCTGGTGGCGGATGGACGTCGACAAGGGCAATCAGAGCGAGGGCGGAGACGCGGCGTCCTCGGCCGGCAACGTCGCCAACGGCCTCGACTGCAACACCGTTCCCGAGCCTCGCCCCTACGTCTCACTCACCAGGCGGCACACCCACACGACGACCGTCACCGCTGATGATGACGGGGTCCTGTGGCTCCTGATCGGCACCGATTCGGGGTTCGAGGCGACCACCGCCCTGTACTATGAGCGCGTCGACGTCCGACTCATCCCGGTGGCGGGGTGAGTGATCCGCATCACCCGACTCCCGCCCTACGAACCGACCGCATCCATGAGCTGCCGGGCGTTGTCGACGGCGTGACCGTCGACGTCGTTGTTGTAGTACACGAAGACGTCCTTGCCGTCGGCGAGCCAGGTGCGGACCCGAGCGGCGTCCGCGTCGATGTGCTCTGACGCATAGCAGCCGGCGTACCGCCCGCCCGGGCCGTGACGGCGGATGTAGACGAACGGCGCGTCATTGGGCTCGGCGATGGGACAGCGCGGCATGTCGGCGAGACACACGGCGGCCTTGCGTCGGCTGAGCAGCTCGTAGACCTCCTCGCACAGCCATTCGGTGTTGCGGAACTCGACGGCCACCTTCCAGCGCGTCCGGCCGACGGCGTCGGCCAATGCGGACAGGAACGTATCGAGCAGGCCGACGTCCTTTCGAAGGGAGGGCGGCAACTGCACGAGCAGGGGCCCGCGCTTCGGTCCCAGGTCGTTGGCGACCGCGAAGAACGTCGCCAGTTCCGGACCGCAATCCGCCAGTCGCTTCTCGTGCGTGATCCGGCGCCACAGCTTGACGGCGAAACGGAACCCCCCGCCGGTCAGCGTCCGCCAGCGCGTGATGAACTCCGGTTTGGGCACGCGATAGAACGAAACGTTGACCTCGACGGTGTTGTACCGCTCGGCCAGGAAGCCCAGCCATTCGCCCTGCTTGAGGCCCTTCGGGTAGAAACGTCCCTTCGCCCAGTGGGTGTAGCTCCAGCCGCTGGTCCCGATGTAGCACCGACCGAGGCCCATGATGCACCCCGCGACGTGATTTTACCGGATCAGCGGGTCACCAGCATCCGCGTCCCGAACGGTTCCAGCGAGACGGCGATCTGATGGCCGGCCGGCAGGCGCCCCCACTTTCGGATTTCGCGGCGGTCCGCCCCGTAGAGCACGGCCGTTTCTGCGGGCGTGCCGAGCGTGAGTGTGGCCGTTTGAGGCACGTCGGTCGCGTTGACGATCACGGTGCCCACCGAGCCGTCCGCAGCGGCGAAACTCCCCGCCGTCACGGCCGGGAGCTTAACGGCGACCTTGACGACCTTGCGGCCGCCGGGCCTTAGCGGCTGGCCCTTGGCGCTGTGACGATAGAACCAGGCGTCTGTGTCGGCGCACGCGATCTTCGGCGGTCGCCGCGTGGCACCGAGGACCAGGTACTCAGGGAAGCGCGCGTAGGGCCTGCAGAACGAGAAGTACGCCCGTGCGACCTGAGACCGCCAGGGATCGTCGGTCTCCAGAGGGACGTCGTGAAGGAACGGCCCTGGGATCAGTCCGCGCGTCAGGTTGTTGGCCAGGACCTTGCATCTCAGGCTCGCGCTCGGTCGCGTGCCGCGTGCCCCTTGCCCCTGCACACAGGCCGCGCCGATCGCCGTCACGTATTCGTGGTACAAATACGAGAACAGCCCGATGCCGCGGGCACCGATGGCACCGTGGTCCACCTCGCCGAACTGACGGCTCCAGTACGTAGCCATCCACGGGATCGCCAGCTCGCTGGTGTTCTCGAGGAACAGCCCGAGCTCGGGTTGGATGGGTTTGCCTTCCTCGAGGATCTGTTGGCACAGGTCGCGGAAGTCCGTCCACATCCACCGGCCGAAGCCTGGCGGGTGGCCGTGGGCGCTTGCGTAGCAGCCGACGTGCTGGCCGCCGCCGATCTCCTGGTCGAAGCTGATCAACGCCGTGCCCAGGCGGGCGATGTCGACGAACGTGCGTCGCATCGTGTCCCGCGCGGCGGCGCTGCCGTGACACAGCTTGACCGACAGGCCCCGCCAGCTCCCGAAGGTCTTGGTCTTGTCGTAGTTGTCCTGCTGCCAGACGCCCCCGTCGGCCTTGTGGATCACCATCTCTTTGCGGCGCTCGAAGTCGGTCGTGTCGTCGAAGGCGGGACCGCTGCGCGTTTGCTGTCGCTTGACCACCCACCAGAGGCCGGAGGTCATGAACGCGGTCCGGTCGCCCTGGGCCCGCAGCGCGGCGTTGGCCCGCTTCCACGCGTCGTTCGACGGCACGGCGGGCAGGTAGTTGATGCCCGCCCACGTGCCGCGGTTCTCCCAGCCGTAGGGCACGAAGATGACGCTCGCCAGCTCGGTTCGTTGCCGGTAGCTTGCGACCAGTTCCGGCAACCGTTCCAGATCTCGTCCCATCTTTTCGGTGTAGCCGGCTTCGTTCTGAATCCCCGTGATCAGCACGCCCGCGCCGCGCTTGAGGAACTGCGGGACCTCGTCGCGTTCGGCCAGCGTCTTGCGACACCAGGGCTGACGACGGGCCCAACGCTTGTAGATATCGGCCGCGTCCCGCCAGTCGCCGGTGAACGTGCCCAGGACGACGTCGTAGGGGATCGTGACCTCCTTCGCCGGCACCTCCGGCCGGAGGTGCACCAGGTCCATCACGACCAGCGCTTCGCGACGCGTTCGAAAATCCCATCGCTTGCAGTGCCCGTCCGGGTCGTGGGCGGCGAGGTACACCCCCGCCGTCTTGTCGTACAGCGCCGTGAATTGGGCGAACGCGAGGCCCGGATACAGAGCGCTGCGCGATTGGCTCCACTCGCCGGGATTGGGCAGGATCGATCCCCCCAACCAGGGCAGGATCAGGCGATCGTCGGCGCCGTCCTCGCCGAGCCGGCCGGGCCAGGCGGCCTGGGGGAAGCCGATGCTGGCGATGGCCCAATCCGAGCGGTTCCGGACAGTCAGGCGGAGCCGGACTATGCTGTCGTCGCACGGGCCCGCCGTCACCTCTGCGCTCAAGGGCAGCGACGTGTGGTCGGCAAAGGACAGCCTGACCCCGCCGTCGTTCGTCGTTTGTGCGGCTACCGTTCGGAACGCCGCCGAGGACGTTTCCTGGGCCTTGCCCGCATCGGGCTGGGTCAGCCGCAGGTCGAACAGCGGACGGAACACGCTCGGGAAGATGCTGTCGCGTCCCGTGCGTCGATGCACGACGTGCGCCAGCTCGCCGGTCTCGGGATCGAACGCGACGATCGTCGTTTCGGTGGCCACGCCCACCGCGGCGGGCGTCTTGAAGGCGCCCCGCCCGGGCGGCGCGATCTTCGGGTCGAGCCGCTGACGGGGACGCACGCGCAGCCGCAGTCCGGCCAGATCGGCTTCGGTCAGCGGGCGGAACGTCACATCGTCAATCAGCACCTCGGCTTGGCACGGCGTTTGCGGCGAGGTCCACACGCCGATCGCAAACGCGCCCGCCTGCGGGTCCGGGGCCTGACCGGCGATCTGCCAGGGGGGTTCGGGCGATCCGGCCGCCCAGACCTTGGCGAACAGATGATCCCCATAACACGCAAGCGTCGCGTGGACCCACGCGCCATCCATCGCTCGCGCCGGGCCGCCGACCCGGCCGAAGCTGGGATTGGCCTTGTCGCGTCCCCGCCAGCAGAACCCCCTTGCCTGGGTCTTGTCGATCGTCAGCCCGCGGAACCGCCCGCCCGTCGACCGGCCGTAGAGGTAGACCGACACGCCCTCTCCTTGTCGCTTCAACACGCGGAATCGGCACGTGGCCAGGAAGTTCGGCGAGCGACGGCTGGGTCCAAAGACCAGCCGCGTGTGGTGCGGTCGCGTGGCGATGATCTTGTAGACGTGGTTGGCCGGATCGTCCGGGTCGGCCACGACGCCGCTGCCGCCGCCGGGCTCCGACCAACCGTCAAGCTTGCTCTCGAAGTCCCACGTCTGGGGCGATCCGGCCGTGGCGGGTAGGCCCCACGATACGACACAGACGAGCGTCACTGATGCCGCAAAGCCCCGTTTGGTCCCCGTGCGGGTCCAACGTGACCCACACCTTGTCGCGTGGTGTTCTTGCTTCATCGCCAGCCCTCTGAACCGAGATCCTGCGCTCGAGGGCGGGCTCCCCTGCATCAGCGGCAGGGCCCGTCAGTCCTCGAGGTCCATGAACATCCTGACCTCCAGGTATCGCGCCTCGTGGACGATGGCCAGCATTTTCTGAAGGGTTTGCAGATCGAACAGAAGGTCTTCGTCGTCGGGAATGTGGACGACCTCCTCCTGGAGCAGCGGGGCGATCAGAGAGGGTAGGTCATCGAGGTGGCTGGGGTGTGGCCACTGCAGCTTCCTGTTCAGCGTGCGCACGATCAAGCGATCTGTTCGAACAGACGATCGCGGATGCCTCTGCTGGCGATGCAAAGTCGTCGTGCGCGAAGCGTCCGGAGGCTGCGCCGACCGATCTGCCAGGTCAGCTCCGTGCGAGGACATGGTCGGCTTGCGCTGCTGCCGTTGAGGGACCGGTCCGTTCACCAGGACCGTCACCTTTCGCCTCCCGAAACGCACCGCCTCAGCGTGCGTCTCGAACAAAACGTCCAGCCGATCCCCGCGGATCGCCTTGCCGCGGTCCTGGACCGTAGCGACGCCGTACCCGGGCACGAAGATCCGCGTCCCGAACGGGATGGATTTCGGGGCCGCGATGAGTTTCCCTTGTGCCGGGACGCCCGACGCGGTCCGGCCGTCGGCGCACGGCCCGCAGCACTTCTTGCATGGGCAGTACGCCGTCACGACGACGTCCCACGGCGTCCACCCCGTGACCTCCTCGCGCTCGACGCCGGCAGCACCTGTACTCAAACACACCCACGATACGACAAGATAGACGACGACGTCGCCCGACATGCCAGAGCCCTTCCGGTTATCGTCGGTCGGCGTCCCGCGGCGTTGCTTGGTTTCGGGTTCACGCTGGTCGCGCCAACCAGCCTGTTTTAGTCTAGACACCGCCGAGGTCACTGGGGTTAGGGCGCAGGCGAAAAACCTGCGGCGTCCGGTGTGGCTGTTCTGGGGAAATGGGAGGAGGCGATCAGGCGGGGGACAGCCCCTGCATGACGGCGACGGGGGTCACCGCCGCGCCGTCTTGGGCCGCCTGTGCGGGCCACGGGATTCTGACGAGCTGCGGCGGTTGGACGGGATGGATCGCGGTTTCGAGCATGGCACGGGCCGTCCGGCGGCCCAGGCGGACGGCGTAGTTCGTCCCGCGGTCCTCGGGATAGATCTGCGCCATCGCGCACGTCCAGACGCCCGGCAGCGGCGTTTGGGCGGGTAGGATCTGCCCCTCGCGGCCCGCCAGGACGACCGGTTGGGCGTGTGCGTTCTGCCAGCTCAGCGCGAGCGTGACCCAGCTCTCCTCGAACGCCGGGAACATCCGCTGCAGCGGGTCCCGCCACCGCTCGAAGAGGTCCCGATGGCCCAAGTCCGCGATCTCGTCCGATTCGCTGCGGTACTTGGTGACGTAGACGACGTGTCGGCCGGCGTAGGCGTCGGGGGACTGGAAGTTCGTGTGCTCGATGACGCCCACGAAGGGGTAGCGTCCGTCGTTGACGTTCAGCCAGTAGGTGTCGGACAGGCGGCGGTTCAGGATCAGCATCAGCTCGGTCACGCCCAGATAGGGGATGGCCGCGGATCGCTTGCGGTAGTCGTCGGGCAGGTCTTCCAAGAGTCGCACGCCGATCGGCGTGGGCGTCGTCACGAGGACCTGGTCGAACGACTCGGCACCCGCCTGTGTGACGACCTCCCAGGCGCCGTTCGCCCGCCGGATTCGCTGCACGGGACAGCCGAGCCGGACCTGGCCTCCTCTTGACGTGACGGCGTCGATCATCGCATGGGTCAGTCGCTGCAACCCGCCTTCGAGGTAGACCAACTCCTCGCGCTGGCGTTTGGTGCGCGATCGCCCGCGTGCCCGCAGCTTGCTCCAGAACCACACGGCGCTGACGCCATCGGCGTAGTGGCCGAACTTTCCCTCGAACAGCGGCCGCCACACGACGTCGTAGACGGTCCGGCCCGCCATCTCCGTGATCCACTGCCGGGCGGTCTTGCCTTCGAGCTGCTTGTAGTCGGTGATGCTGCGGCCTCGCGCGACCATCCAGCCGAGCCTTGCCCGGTCCAGCATGGAGAGGGGCTTGAACCGAAGGACGTCCAGGGGTGAGCTGAGCCGATAGACCTGGTTGTCATAGAACGTGCTCGTGTTGGTCTCGCCTCGGACCAGGTGGTTTTGTAGGCCGAGCTCGTCGATGAGCTCGAGGATGTCGTGGTCGTGGTTGAACCAATGGTGATAGAACTTCTCGAGGTAGGTATCGCCGAATGGGACGCAGCCGGCCAGCCCACCGGCCGTGCGGTCGGCCTCGAAGATCGCGGGCGGCTGGCCGTTCTTGGCCAGCTCGTAGCCGGCCGACAGGCCCGAGTAGCCCGCGCCGATGATGGCGATTCTCGTGCTGCCCATCTGCGAATTCGTCTCGTCCAGGCCGCCGATCCCGACGTAAAGCATTTGTGCGCAGCAAATTGCGCCGCTTTCCCGCACTGCGGGCCTGTCCCTGTCGGGACCGGGCGCCCCGCTCCCATCTTGTCTTCGGCGTTATCGGAGCATGGCTTAAGTTAGCAAGCGGCGTTGCGCGGCAGCCGCTTACAGCGGGGTAGGCGCCCTTTTCGGAGTGAACACGCAGCGCCTTGACGCCGCTTTCGGTGACCGACAGTACCTCAGCGTTGTGGGCGTCACGGGCAGCTTGTCTGCCCGCGCCGGCGGCGGGCGCGCCTCACCACACGTCCGCGTTGGCGACGCCTTGGGCGGCGGCCACCTCGGTCGTCTTCGGCCGGCATTCCAGGCCCACGTAGCCGCGGTACCCCAGATCGTGCGCCTCCTTCAGCACGCGGTTGTAGTGGATCTCGCCGGTGCCGGGCTCGGTGCGTCCGGGATGATCGGCCAACTGGAGGTAGCCGACCTGATCGTACCCCTCGCGGAGGTGCCCGCACAGATCGCCCTCGCTGATCTGCATGTGGTACAGGTCCCAGTTGATCTTGACGTGGGCGGACTTGACCTCGCGGCAGATGCGGACGGCCGGCGGGCTGCCGTAGAGACAGTGTCCTTTGTGATCGACGCGGATGTTCATCGGCTCGAGGATCAGCATGACGTCATGCTCGGCGGCGATCGGCGCGGCCCGCTTCAGGCCGGCGATGATGTTGTCGTGCATCTGGGCCTGCGTCATGCCCGGCTGATCGTCCCCGCCGACGACGGTCATCTTCTTGCAGTCCAGCTTCTGAGCGACGCGGCAACCTCGCTCGATGGCCTTGACGAAGGCGTCGTGGTTCTTCGGATCGTTCAGGCCCGGGCGGAACCCCCACGCGGTGAACTGTGCGACGGCGATCTCCAGTGACTTGGTCAGCCGCGCCACCGCGTCGATGTCCTTGCCCTGGTGCGGCCAGAACTCGACGGCGGGGAAGCCGAGCGCCGCCGCCCGCTTGATCCGCTCGAGAAACGGCAGCTTCCGCCACCACATCTCGACGTTGACGGCGAACTTGGTGTGGGGCGTCTTGCCCAGCGTGCTCGCGTCTTGGGGGTTCGGCGCTTCACCCCGCGCCACACCGGCCGCCCCGGCCAGGGCAGCAGCGGAACCGAGAAACCGTCGGCGATCGATCAAAGACATGCGTTGTCCTCCTGAAGAACGGACGTGACCGTTTTGTGGTTGCACCTCGCCATAGGGGGGATGATTATACCCTGCATCGGCGGATCTGAGAGCGCGCGGCGCACGAGGCTCGCCTGTCGGGGTGCGTGACGACCCGGGCGGGAGGGTGCCCCCTCCTTTTCGGGGGGCCGCGGAACGCGGACCCTCGAAAGGGGTGGGGGACGGAATGGCGCGCGAAGCATCTCTCGCAGCCCGATTCCGTCCCCCACCCTTCACCCCCCTCGCGTCCCGCGAGGAGAGTGAAGGATGGGGCACCCCTCCGATACGCCGCCCAATCTGCCACGCACCCGGGCTGTCGTCCGCGTGGGAACGTGACATGGGACTGACATCGAGGGAACGCGTCCTGGCCGCTTTCGAGCACGCCGAGCCCGACCACGTGCCGGCCTGGTGCGGCGCGTCGGTCGAGTTCTGGGACAAGGCCAAACGCGAGCTGGAGCTCGATGACGAGGGAGTGCGCATCCGGTTCGGCGACGACTTCCGGCGGGTGTTCGCCGAATACGCCGGGCCGGCGTTCCCCCTGTCGCAGGCCGCGACGTATCGCACGGTGTTCGGTATCGAGCGCCACGGGATGGGCTACGGTCAGCCGCTGAACCACCCGCTGGCGAACGCCGCGCTCGTTGAGGTGCACGACTACGCCTGGCCAGACCCGGCATGGATGGACGTCTCGAAGATCCGCGCCGAGGCCGAGGCCTGGAACGGTCAATACGCCATCCTCGGCGGCGACTGGTCCCCCTTCTGGCACGACGCCATCGACCTGCTGGGGATGGAGAACCTGTACCTGGCGATGTACAGCCAGCCGGACCTCGTCGACGCCGTCATGCAGCACATGGTGGACTACTACGCAGCCGTCAGCCAGCGGATCTTCGACGCCGCCGCCGACGCGATCGACATCTTCTTTGTCGGCAACGATTTCGGCAGCCAGACCGGCCCGCTGTTGGGGCCGGATCTGTTCGAGCGGTTTCTCCTGCCGCACGTCCGCCGACTGATCGACCTGGGACACGCCTACGGCCTGAAAGTCCAGATGCACTGCTGCGGCGGGTTCGCGCCGCTGATCCCATCACTGATCGAGGCGGGCCTGGACGGGCTGCACGCCCTCCAGCCCGACTGCCGCGGCATGGACCCGCGGACGCTCAAGGCCGAGTTCGGCGACCGGATCCTCCTCAACGGCGCGATCGACTCGCATCACGTGCTCATCAAGGGCACACCGGAGTCCGTTCGCGTAGGCACGCGGGAGATCCTCGACATCATGATGCCCGGCGGGGGGTACGTGGCCGGCGCGAGCCACGACACGATTCTCGAAGAGACGCCCGTCGAGAACGTCGTGGCCATGTTCGACGCGATTCGGGAGTTCGGGACGTACGACCGATGAGGGGCGGGCCGGAGGCATGAGGATGAGGCGACGCGAGTTCCTGGGAGCGTCTGCGGCGGCGGGGGTCGGGATCGTGGGCGCCCGCGCACTTGCGGCGCCACCGAAGCGCGATGCGAAAGGACGACAGGCCATGAAAGCGGGATTCGCGAGGGCCAAGATCACCCCGCCCGTCGGCACGACGATGATGGGCTTCGGCACCCGGGACATGGACCACGGCTGCGAGGGCGTTCACGACGACCTCTACGCGCGGGCGCTCTTCCTCGAACACGGCGAGGCGCGGGCGCTGATCATGGGCTTCGACCTGTGTTTCCTCGGCAGGGAGGAGGCGGATCGGTACAAGGGCGCCATCGGACGGGTGATTGACCTGTCGCCGAGACAGATCGTCTTCAACACGTCGCACAACCACGTCGGGCCGTCTGTGGGCACGTGGTACTCGGCCGGGTACGAACTGCCCGACCGGCTGTACCTGGCGGATCTGGAACGGGCGACCGTGGCCGCGGCCTGCCAGGCCCGCGACGCCCTGCGCGAGGTCACGCTATCGGCGGGGGTGACGCGATCAGCCCTGCCCATGAACCGCCGACGCAGCGAGAACGGGCGGATCCTGCTCGCCCCCAACCCCGGCGGGAAGGTGTACGACAAGCTGCCCATCTGCCTGCTGAAGGACCGCGCGGGCAAGCCGGTTTGCCTGCTGTTTTCCGTCTCGACGCATCCCTCGATGATGACCGGGTTCGAGATCTCAGCCGAGTACCCCGGCGCGGCGATGAAGCGGCTGGACGAGCATCTCGGCCAGGTCGCCAGCCTCTTCCTCCAGGGCGTGGGCGGCGATTCCAAGCCCAGCGTGATCGGCCGGGGCGTGACCCGCTGGGCGCGGGGCACGTGGGCGCTGATGGCCGAGGCGGGGGGCATGGTCGCCACAGAGGCGATCCAGGCGCTCGAGAAGGGCCTGACCGAGGTGACGCCCGACCTCCGCGCCGCCTCGACCGAGATGGCGTGGCGTCTGGCCAAGGCGCCGAGCCGCGCCCAGTTGCAGGCCATCGCATCGAAGGCCAACCCGGCGGATCCCAAGAAGGACGTGCGGGCCTTGTGGGCGGCCAGACAGCTCGAGCTGCTCGATCGACACGGCAAGCTTGCAGACACCGCCACGCTGACGGCCCACGGCGTCCAGCTCGGCAAGGGCCTCCGCCTGCTCGGGATGGAGGGCGAGGCCGTGGGCGAGTGGGGAGACATCATCGAGGGGTTCTACGGCGGCGGCATCACCTTCCCGCTCGGATACACCGACGGGACCGGCGCATACCTGCCCACCTCGAGGATGCTGCCCGAGGGCGGGTACGAAGTGGTGAGCACCTGGGAGTACGGGTATCCAGCCCCGTTCGCCGAGGGCATGGAGGACGCCGTTCGCAGAGCGCTGGTCCACTTGCGCGACCAAGGGATCCGGTAGCCGGGCAACCAACGCGGAGGGTGCGCGCAGCATGGGCATCTTGCCCATGGACCCTCACGGGCGAGACGCCCATGCGACGGTGGGGGGGATTCACACACGCTGGTTTAGACGAACTTGAGCCGCCGGGCGGCGAAGAGCACCATCCGCATCAAGATCATGCCGTGCTTCCACCGGCGGATGTTGGTCGTTCCGTAGGTCCGCTCGCGGTAACGGATGGGCATGTCGACGATCTTGAGGTTGAGCTTCGCGGCCCCGAAGAGCAGGTCGAAGTCGCCGAACGGATCGAAGTCGCCGAAGTACGACCGGTTCGCCACGATCGCTTCGTAGTCGCGCTTGTACAGCACCTTCGTGCCGCACAGGCTGTCCTTGACCGGCTGGCCCAGCAGCCACGTGAACGCCCGGCTGAAGAACTTGTTGCCCAGCAGGTTGAAGAACCGCATCGCCCGGTTCTCCATCGGGTAGACCAGCCGAACGCCGTTGACAAACTCGCCCTTCCCGCTGCGAAGCGCGTCGTAGAACCGGGGCAGGTCTTCCGGCGCGACGGTCATGTCCGCGTCGAGGATCATCAGCACGTCGCCGCTGGCCACCGCGAAGCCGGCCCGCACGGCGTCGCTTTTGCCCTTGCCCGGCTGGCGGAGCAGCTTGGCGCGGCGCTCGGGATGGGCGGCGATGGCCGCCTCGATCGCCTCGTAGGTGTCGTCCGTGGAGTTCCCCTCGACGAAGAGCAGCTCGGTGCCTGCCCCGAGCTCCGGGGTGCGGGCGAAGATCCTCTCAATGTTACCCGCCTCGTTCCTCGCCGGCACGAGGACCGACACCACGTGCTCCTCACCCCGCGCGGGCGGTTTGGGATGGGGCCGGGCAATGATGAAGTTCGTCAACGCCAGCCACCGGAACGGCGCGACCTTGACCAGGTATCGGTTGCAGAACCGACTGAGCAACGGGATCCACACCGGCATGAGAAACTCGGGCCAATGGCGCATCATCTCGAACCCGCACAGATGCAGCAGGTTCGCGACGTCCTCGACCATCACCCAGTTCTGACGGAGGTTCGGCTTGCCCAGCCCGAGCTTCTCGGCCAGCGCCAGCGGCTGCTCCCACAGCCGGCTGTAGGTGTTGATGATCAGCCGGGTCCGTGGCGTGCACACGCGGGCGACGCGCTCCAGCACGGTCTGGATGTCCCACAGGTCGTTGACCAGATCGGACAGGATGACGACGTCGAACGTCTCGTCGAGGTCCAACGCATGGGCGTCGGCTTGGATGAACTGGAGGTGTGGATGGCGGTCCCGCGCCCGCTGAATCATCTCGGCCGAGAAGTCCACGCCCACGCCCACGCTCGGCCCGAGCGCGGCGAGCAGATCCCCCGTGCCGCACCCCAACTCGAGGATCTTCAACCCCGGCGGGGTCAGCCACCGGTACACCTCTGTCAGCCGCTTGTGGTACAGCCCTCCCAGGCCGTGCCAGCGATCCAACGTCCGCGCGACCGCGTCCCAGTGCGCGATCCGTTCGCGCTGGAACGCCTCGGCGGCCGCGTCTTGCGGCGACGATGGGGACGGACCGGCATCGCGGTCCGCCTGCGCGTCGGAGGCTTCCTCCTGATTGTCGGCATCGGTATCGGGCAAGATCCTGGCCCCAGCGTCTTGCCGAAGAGACGCGTCTGCGCCCTCGACCCACAGCGAATCGCACGGTACTGCCGACGCGGATCACGGTCAATCCCCGCAAGCCCGACGAGCACCCACAACGTGGCACGGGCGTCTCGCCCGTGAGGGTTCATGGGCAGGATGCCCATGCCACGTGGGGCACCCGGGCACGGTTGGTATCAACGCAGCGCTCGTGATCAGGCTGACGGATCGGGCTCGCCCAGGTCGGGCAGGCCCACGTGGGATCGGATGACGTTCATGAACTGCCGGCCGAAGCTCTCGTACTTGACCGGCCCGACGCCGTTGATGTCCAGGAATTCCTCCGTTCGCGTCGGGCGGTCCCGGGCCATCTCGCGGAGCGTCTTGTCACTGAACACGACGTAGGCGGGCACGTTCCGCGCGTCGGCGATCGCGCGGCGGAGCTCGCGAAGCTTGCCGAACAGGACGACCGAATCCGCATCGTGGCGGTCGGGCTCCGCGCGGCGCGGGGTCTCGGACGTCGCGCGCGAGCGCCGCGATCGCTTCTTGGATCGCTTGGTACGGGCGACGTCGTAGAGCTTCGCCTCCGCCTCGCCGCGCATGACCGACCACCCCTCGGCTGTCGCCCGCAACACGCGGTAGTCGCCCTCCCGCTCCAGCAGTTCCTGGTCGACGAGCTGGTCGATCCACGCCATCAGGACCGTCTTGGGCTGATCGGGCATCAGGCCGAACGTGCTCAGCTGATCATGGCTGCGTTCGACGATCCGCTCCGTCGCGCTGCCCCTCAGCACGTCGGTGACGTAGGCCCCACCGAAGCGCTGGCCCGTGCGGGCGACACAGGACAGGATCTTCTGGGCCAGCACGGTCGAGTCCGCCAGGGGGCTCATGCCTCCCGTGCAGAAGTCACACGCCCCGCAGTTGCCGCGGTCCCAGTCCTGACCGAAGTAGCGGACGAGCTTGGCATGCCGACAGCTCGCGCCGGTACAGAAACGATACATCTCGGACAGCCTGGCCATCTGCTCGTCGCGGTGCGGCCCGGTCGCCTCGCCGCTGTCCATGATGGTCTGCCACAGCCCGAAGTCGCCGCCCGTGTAGAACAAGATGCACTCCGCCGGCTCGCCGTCCCGACCCGCGCGGCCGGTCTCCTGCTGGTAGTGCTCGATCGACTTGGGCATGGCGGCGTGGAGGACGTAGCGAATGTCGGCCCGGTCGATGCCCATGCCGAACGCGACCGTGGCGACGACGACGTCGGTCTTGCCGGCGGCGAAGGCGTCCTGCGCCTCGGTCCGCTCTTCGTCGGTCATGCCCGCGTGGTAGCCGACGGCCTTGATCCCCTCGACCTGCAGCGTCGTCGACAGCTCGTCGACGTCGGCGCGGCGGATGCAGTAGACGATGCCCGCCTTGCCGGGCCGGTCGCGGACCGCGTCGACCACGTCGGTGAAGCCCCGCCCCCGACGGAAGACGCGGTACGTCAGGTTCGGCCGAAAGAAGTCGCCCACCAGCACGACCGGATCCACCAGGCCGAGCTGCGCCGCGATGTCCTCGCGGACGCGCGGCGTGGCCGTCGCCGTGAACGCATGCACGGACGCGTCGCCGAACCGCCGCTTGAGCAGGCCGAGCCGACGGTAGTCGCTGCGGAAGTCGTGGCCCCAGTGGCTGATGCAATGCGCTTCGTCGATGGCGAACGCCCCCACGCCCGACGTCGCCAGCAGATCCAGGAACGCGTCCCCCGCGAACCGCTCCGGCGCGACGAAGATCAGCTTGAACGCACCGGCCGCGACGCCGTCGATCACCCGTTTCCGGTCGGCCGCCTCCAGGCTGCTGTTGTAGAACGCCGAGTGGATGTCCCGCGCCAGCAGCGCGTCCACTTGGTCCTTCATCAAGGCGATCAACGGCGAGACGACCACCGTCGGCCGGTCGTTCAGCAGTGCCGGGGCCTGGTAGCACAGCGACTTGCCCCCGCCCGTCGGCAGCACGACCAGCGAGTCGCGACGCTCGACGGCGGCCGTCATCGCCTCGCGCTGCAGCGGCCTGAAGGTACGGTAGCCCCAGTACCTCTCGACAACGGCGCTCACGCGTTCTGCAGGTGGGTCCACGGTTTCACACGGTGTCTTGATCTTGCAGACGCTCGCCGCCCTGCTCGCCGTCACACCTGCTCGGGCACGACGAAGGGCTCGCGATAGTCGCGCGTCAGGAATTGGTTGGCTTCCTTCGCGCCCTCGTCGACGAACGTCTCGGTCTTGGGATCGAACGTCAGCGTCTTACCGAGGCGGTACGAGATGTTGGCCATGTGGAACAGCACCGCCGACAGGTGTCCCTCGAGGATGTCGCAGTTGAGGTCTTCGACGCGTCGGCTTCGCATCGCCTCGATGAAGTTGTAGAAATGATCCTCGGTCCCCGTCCCGGGGACGGGCCTCTGTTTGACCTGCGACGCCGGCAAGCCGCCGTACGCCTTCCCGTCGGGGTCGATGCTGGGCTGCTCGCCCGCCATGTATCCCTGCGAGCCGTAGTAGATGTTGCTGCCGATGCCGGGCTCGCTGTTGGTCGGCAGGCCCCGGACGTCGGACACGATCATCGTCCCGTCTTCATACGTCCAGATGGCGGTCTGGGTGTTGGGCGTCTCGCCCTGATCCTCGTAACCGAACCGCCCGCCCATGCTGCTGACCTTGATCGGCAGCGTCCGGCCGAGCGTCATCCGGACCAAGTCCAGCCGGTGGATCCCGCTGTTGCCGATGTCGCCGTTGCCGAACTCCCAGAACCAGTGCCAGTTGTAGTGGACCAGGTTGGCGTGATAGGGCACCTTCCGGGCCGGGCCCAGCCACAGGTCGAAATCGATGTGCTTGGGCGGCGCCGTCGTCGGCTTGACCCCGATCGAGCGGCGCCGCTTGAAGAGCAGCGACCGGGCCATGTAGACGTCCCCGATGATGCCCGCGCGGATCTGCTCGGCCACCTTGCGGATGGCGGGGTCGCTGCGTCGCTGCTGACCGACCTGGACGATGCGTTTGTATTTCCGGGCGGCCTCGACCATCTTGCGGCCCTCGCGGATACACCACGAGACCGGTTTCTCGACGTAGACGTCCTTGCCGGCCTGGCAGGCCCACACCGTCGCCAGCGCGTGCCAGTGGTTGGGCGTGGCGATGGCGATGGCGTCGATCGAGCTGTCCTCGAGCAGCTTGCGGACGTCGACGTGCGTGTCGGGCTTGCTGCCGCGGATCTCGGTCAGCTTGCGGGCGCAGCGACCCAGGATCTGGCGGTCGATGTCGCACAGGACGGGCACGTCCACGCCCTTGCCCTTCAGCTTCATGAAGCCCCGGACGTGGTCCCACCCCCGTGACCTGAGGCCCACGCAGCCGACGCGGATCCGCTCGTTCGCGCCGGTCACGCCGTGCGCCGGGCCCGACGATGCGCCCGCCGCCGCAGCGGCGGCCGCCGTTCGGACGGTCGTTTTCAGGAAGTCGCGACGATCTACCGATCCCATCGTATCGCTCCGCTGGACGCGCCATTCGGTTTAGCGGGGCCGCGTGCGGCCCCTCCCCCGCCGCACGCGGCGGGGCTAAACAGGATACGCCAGCACTTCTGTACGACCTTCCCCACTCACACCTGCTCGGGCACGACGAAGGGTTCGCGGTAGTCGCGCGTGACGTACGGGTTCGCCTCCTTCGCGCCGTCGCCGACGAACATCTCGGTCTTCGGATCGAACGTCAACGTCTTGCCGACCCGGTACGAGATGTTGGCCATGTGGAACAACACGGCCGACCGGTGCCCTTCCAGGATGTCGCAGTTCAGGTCCTCGACCTTGCGGTTCCGCATCGCGTCGATGAAGTTCTCGAAGTGATTGGGCTTGCCCGTGCCGCCCAGACACCTCGTGTCGATGTCGGGCGGCTCCTTCCCGCCATACGGCTTGTTGCCGTCGCCGAGCGTGGCGTCCTTGCTGGCCATGTACCCCAGCGAGCCGAAGTAGATGTTCGCGTGCAGGTTCGGCTCGCTGTTGGTGTGACGGTTGCGGATATCGCAGACCATCATCGTGCCGTCCTCGTAGGTGAGCATGGCGGTCTGCGTGTTGGGGGTCTCGGCCTGGTCCTTGGGGTCGTAGCCGAAGCGCCCGCCCATGCTGCTGACCTTGACGGGCAGCGTCTTACCGAGCGCCATCCGGGCCAGGTCCATCGCGTGGATCCCGTTGTTGCCGATCTCGCCGTTGCCGAAATCCCAGAACCAATGCCACTTGTAGTGCACCAGGTTCTCGTGATAAGGCTGCTTGCGGGCCGGCCCCAGCCACAGGTCGTAGTGGACGTGCTTGGGCGGCGTGGTCGGCGGCTTCGTCCCGATCGACTCTCGCTTCCGGAAGACCAACGATCGCGACATGTAGACGTCGCCGATGATGCCGGCGCGGAGCTGCGCCGCCGCCCTTCGGACGACCGCGTTGCTGCGGTGTTGCTGGCCGACCTGGACGATGCGCTTGTACTTGCGGGCGGCCTCGACCATCCTGCGACCCTCGCGGATGCACCACGAGACCGGTTTCTCGACGTAGACGTCCTTGCCGGCCTGACAGCCCCACACCGTCGCCAGCGCATGCCAGTGGTTGGTCGTCGCGACCGAGATGGCGTCGATCGACTTGTCCGCGAGCAGATGGCGGATGTCGACGTGCCCGTCGGGCTTGGCGCCGCCGCGGAGTTTGGCCACCTCGGCCCGTCGTCGCTCGAGGACCTGCTCGTCGATGTCGCACAACGCCACCACGTCCACGCCCAGGCGCTTCAATCCCAAGAACTCCCTGGCATGGCCGAAACCGCGCCCGTTGACGCCCACGCAGGCGACGCGGATCTTCTCGTTCGCGCCGGTCACCCCGTAGGCCGGTCCCGCGACCGTGGCGACCGCGGCCGCCTGGGCGGATGTCTTCAGGAAGTCACGTCGATTCACAGGCTGCATCACGCACCTCACCTCTGTTCTCGTCCCGGCCTCGAGGAGCCGGGACTACCTTCCCTTGCGCCCTTCAGACGTCCAAAGGGCACCTGTCAACGGGTTCAAAAAGGGGACAGGCACCTCGCCGTCATGCGATCTTTTCCAGAAGAACCGCGCGTATCTGGCTCGGAGCCAGTCCCCTTTTTGAACCAGGACGGACCCTCAACCGTATTCGTCCGCGCCGCGCTTTGCAACGCCTTTTGCACCGGGTATCGTGCCAAGGGCGCGTGACAGACTCGGCGGGCTATCGGCGGGGTGCCCCATTCTTCCCTGTCCTTCGCGGAACGCGAAGGGCAGGGAAGGGTGGGGGACGGAACCGCGCTGCAGAGGGCCCTTCGCGGTCCATTCCGTCCCCCACCCTCCAATCCGCTTCGGCTCTCGCCGAATCGTATTGGAGGATGGGGCACCCCTCGCACCGGGTATCGTGCCGACCACGCTGAGCCGGACGCACAAGGGGAATCGACCATGACGCTCAGAGCCTTGGCGCGTCCGACAGGGCGCTTCGTGCTGTCCGTCGTGACCGCGGCGCTGTTGGTCGTCGCGCCGGGCGTCAGCAGACTGTGGGCTCAGGATGAAAAGAAGGTATCCGCCCCCCCCGAGCCGGCCGGTCCCCCGGCCGGTCCACCCCTCAAGATCATCACCTACAACGTCCAGTTCCTGCCCGGACTCGCCAGCGTCATCAACCGGCGCAAGCACCCCAAGTACCGCGCCACCACCATCGGCAAGCACCTGGCCAAATTCGACATCGTCGCCCTCAACGAAGTGTTCGACGACGGGCCCAGGGAACTGCTCCTCGACCAGCTCCGCCGTGCATGGGGCAAGGACTTCAACGTCGTCCTTAGCCCCAAGCCCGCGGGCCGGCTGAGCGGCGGGTGCGCGATCGCGAGTCGGTTGCCGTTCCTGGCAATGCACAGCACGCTCTACAGCGCGTGCAGCCGTCCGGAGGAGTACGGCCTGCTGGCGGACGGCTTCGCCGCCAAGGGGGCCATCCATGCCCGGATCGCCCGGACCCGGACCGGCCCCGACGCGGGATTCGTCGACGTCTTCGCCACCCACCTGGAGAGCAAGGACAGCAAGGCACGCGCCGTCCAGTACGCCGAGCTGGCCGAGTTCGTCCGCGCCCACAGCGACCCGAGGCACCCGACGCTGATCATGGGCGACCTGAACACGCACGGCCCGGTGCGGGGCAAGACCCCCGAGCCCGCGTACAGCCGGATGATGTCGCTCTTCCGACGCGCCCGGCCGGCCGGAGACGTCCTGGACCTCTGGCCCCATCTCGAGCCCGGCGTCGGCGGGACCAGCCGACAGACCACACCCACCGGCGGCAGCCGCATCGACTACATCCTCCTGAGCAACCCCAACCAGGGCCCCCATCGCCTCCACCCGTTGGCCGTCCGGGTCAATCGATACCTGGACCCCCGCGTCGTCGCGCTCTCGGATCATTCCGCCGTCGAGGCCGATCTGCGGTGGGGATGTCGCTGATCCTGCCTGCGCGAGGTCGCCCTCCCCCCCTCCAGAAGCTGGCTCACAGGAAAGGGGGAGTCGTCGGGGGCGCCGCTGCACGGACTGAAGCCCGTGCCCAACGGGAGAGCCGGCTGAAGCCCGGCAAGGGCAATGTCGCCGTGGCGGAAGCCAACGGCGGTCAGAGGAACCCACCCCCGTTCAACCGAGGTCCAACGAGACGATCTCAGCGCTAACGGTAGTGAGTTGGCAACACCACGTCGGCCACCCCCCCGGGGGAATCCGCAGACGGGGTCGAGTCAGGAAGAAATCCACCCTCGGAGGTGTGCTGCTCGTAGGGAGCGATTGCTGGGCAGGACCAGGTCAGAGGGGGGAGTCTAACTTGACGTCCTCCGGCCTGAGACCCCGCTGGGCGAACATGGGCCCCATGAGGAAGTCGACGAAGACCGTGACCAGCTGCATCGTATCGCCCTCGATCTTGCGGTCCGGCAGCGGGTCGGTCTCCAGGGCCACGTGCCCGTCGTAGAAGGAGCAATTGCCGCTCAGGATGGGGGGCGTCTTCTCTCGGATCGAAGCCGGGACGAGCGACGAATACGTCGCCGCCCCGTGGTACTGACCCACCTCGTCCCCGCTCGCGCCGAAGATGGGGTCGATCGCCATCCACACCTCGGTAATCGCGTCTTGTAGCATCCCCTCGCCAGCACGGTTGAGCCGATCCAGCGGACCCGCGCAGTGGCGGTCCCAGCGCTCATCGAACATCATCCACATCTGAGACGCGCTGTAGATGTCGCTGATCTTGAGGATCGGCCCGGCCTGTCCGCACCAGTTCTCCGACTCGGGGTCCCCCACGTAGATGGAGGAACCATAGTAGCTTTCCGGGTCGCCCTTGTGGAACCACTTCCGCGCGAATAGTGTCCGGGTGTAGTTGAAGACGTTCTGCGTCTTGCCACTGTCGCCCACGCGCTCGAACGATGGGCAGCGGTAGAGGTTCTCGAACCGCGTATAGCCGAACAGCGTCCCGTACTTGGGCTGTGCGTCCTCGGGCCAGTCCTCTTGGACGTCCATCCAGAACCGGGGGAAGTCCGGCATCAGCCAGTCCTCCAGCATCGCCCAATCCATCAGCGTCATCCCCGAGCCCACGGTGTATTCCTCGGTCTCGAGGCGACCGGGCTCATCGCAGTCCTCCCACCCTCGGGCGAGGAACGGTGGGGTCTCGTCGTAATCATCGGCGTACAGAATGATGGCCTTGGCGAGCTGGGCGATCCGCGAGGCACACACCGTGCTTCGCGCTTGTGCCCGCGCCCGGCTCAACGATGGCAGCAGGATCGAGATCAGCAGCGCGATGATGGCCACGACGACCAACAGCTCGATCAGCGTGAAACCGGTCCGGCCTCGCTTGCAGGCAGTCGGATGGTGTTTCATGACGACCCCTTCGCTCCAATGTAGTATGGAACCTGCGGACCCGAATCGATCCGGGGAGGGAAACGCCCTCGGGATTGCTCCGATCGAGCCCTGGCCCGCTTCGTGCGTCCGCCCACTGCCGCCCGATGGAACGCCCCAGCACCAGCGGGCAATCGCCCCGCGCCCCACGGCTCCCTAGTCATCCTACGCGAATGACGTGCGGCAAACAATGGGCTAGTCTGCCAGTTTTTCGTGGTGTTTTTGTTGGGATAGCGCCGCCCCATCCCGGGTCGGCGAGTACCCAAGCGGATCTCCGCCACCGAGTACGCGCTTAGCGGGGCCGCGTGCGGCCCCTTTTCCGGCCGCACGCGGCGGGGCTAACCGAGGCACGACAAAGACGCACCACCCGACGGGGGGCGCGAGCGTTAGAAGAGGTCGTTAAACTGGATCTCGTCCGGCGCCAGGCCGCGCTGGGCGAAGATGTGGCCGTAGATCAACTCGAGCAGGCCTTGGGCCGCGAAGACCGCGGATATCCCCTCGCCCGTGTCCCGGTCGGGCAGCACGTCCAGGTCGAGCGTGACGTGCCCGTCGTAGAACGCGACGCTGCCGAGCTTGATCGCCGGGATGTCCTTCCGCCACGGCTCGGGGACGTACCGCGACATCGTCTTGGTGCCGTGATACTGGCCGATCTCATTGCCCCACGGGCCGAACATCGCGTCGATGGCCATCCACTGATGCTTGATCATCCCGTCGCCGAACAGTCCGGCCCCTGCGATGTGAAATCCCTCCGGGGGCCCGGCGCAATGCTTGTCCCACCGCTCGTCGAAGAACATGTGGAGCTGAGCCGGGGCGTAGATCTGGCTGACCTTCAGGACCGGGCCGGCCATGCCGCACCACTCGACGTGGTCGCCTGATGGGATCCAGATCGACGGTTGGTTCAGCTCCGGGTCGCCCCAGTGAAACCACTTCCGCCCGAGGACGGTTCGCGAGTAATTGAAGACGTTCTGGGACTTCGCCGGGTCGGCCACCCGGGCGAAGTCGGGGCAGAGATACGTGTTCTCGAAGCGTGTGTAGCTAAACAGACGCCCCCCGCGGAGCTCGGCATCGTCGGGCCAGTCGTCCTGGACGTCCATCCAGAAGTCCGGCATGTCGCGCATGAGCCAGTCTTCGAATCGCGCCAGGTCCTCGAGGGTCGTCCCCGAACCCACGAACCACTCGTCGCCGAGACGAGGATCGTCACAGTTCTCCCACCCCCGCCCGATGAAGGGGGGGACCTCGTCGTACTCGTCGGCGTACATCAGGACGGCCTTGGCGAGCTGGCCGATCCGCGTCGCGCACACGGTCGCCCGCGCCTGCGCCCGGGCCCGGCTCAGTGACGGCAGCAGAATCGAGATCAACAGCGCGATGATGGCCACCACGACCAGGAGTTCGATCAGCGTGAACCCCGGTCTGCCGCGTCGACGGTCGATCGCACGCATCGCCTCACGCACCCCTTTGCCCGGACGCTCCCCCTGCTCTGTTGGCTCCGTGCCCGGCAGACACCGCCCATTTGGTCCCACCATCTATAATCCTACGGCGATATTGCCCCATAGACAATGACGACTGGCCGCCGGGGTGTTGTCCGCCGCTCCGACCGGACGGCATTGCGTCTGGCCGCTTACAACAGAAACGCCACGGCTCACGGGCCCGTGGCGGTTGCGAGGATGGCTCGTGTGGACGGGTCGGGGACGGGCTTGACCCGTCCTTGCGTCAACCCGCGTCGGGATTGGCGGGCGGGGAGGTCCCCGCGACGCCCTCGGCGCCGGGGGTGCGCGGCGGTCGGCCCGGGGCTGCAGGCGTATCGCCGGCTTGCCCTCCGGGGTCATGCAACTTCTGTTTCATCAGCCGACCGACCTTGAACTTGACCGTCCGCTTCGCCGGCACATGGACGCGCTCGAGGGTCTTGGGGTTCTGAGCAACGCGCTCGGCCCGCATCCGACTCTCGAAGACGCCGAAGTCGCGAAACTCCAATCGATTGCCCTTTCCCAGCTCCTCGATGATCTCGTCGAGGAAGCTCTGGATGATCCGCTTGACCACGATGCGCTTGTTGCCGGTCTTGTCGGCGATCCGGTCAATCAGCTCCTTCTTGGTGATCGTTGCCATCAGCACGCCCTTGAAAACTCAGAGGTGAAAGCGTTTCCACTCGCTACGGTACCACCCGAGGCCGCAGCTCGGACCTGCACGATCCCATCGGGACAGCGGGATAGCTCCTAACGATTGCAAGTGATACTAATGCAACAAGTTCTAACCCGCAAGGGCTTTTTACATTTCCAGAATTTTCCTTCGACCAGGACCGGGCGACCGCCCAGACGACCCCCGGAGGGCCGCCTTTGACCTCGCAGATCCCGTCCCCGCCCCTCCCGACCTCGTTTGGCGGGGCCGCGTGCCTGACACTGCAGGCCTCAGGCTTCAGGCGTCAGGCCACAGGGCTGGCGCGACGAATCGGAAGCGAAGGCCTGAAGCCTGAAGTCTGGGGCCTGACGCCTACGGCGACCCGCAACTTCACGGGGGACTGACCACACGAGACATACGCCCCGCCCACCGCCCGATTCGGCGGATTGTGTCGGCGGCCCCCAGTGCCTACAATGGTGCCTTGACCACGGGCTCCAGAATTGCGGGCGTGATGCGAATCCTGGTCACCGCTGATCTACACTACGACATCCGGCGCAGCCGCGAGCCCACCGAGGCTCTCGCCGATGAGGTGTCGCGCCGCCCGGCCGACGCCTTGCTGCTCCTCGGCGACGTGGCCGGTCGGCAACCGGAGACCTTCGCCGAGGCGCTGCGACTGTTCGACGGATTCACCGGGCACAAGATGCTCGTGGCCGGCAACCACGACCTCTGGACCGACCCGGGCCGCGACAGCCTTCACCGTTACGAAGTCGAACTCGCCGAGACCTGCCGCCAGCACGGCTGGCACTACCTGGACGCCGGACCTGCCCAGTTCGACGGCGTCGCCTTCGTCGGCAACATCGGATGGTACGACCACAGCTACCGGGCCGAGTCGCTGAACATCCCCCTCCGCTTCTACCGCGCCAAGGTCGCACCCGGCGCCGCCGCCAGGATGCCGGAGCACATGCACCTGCTGGACGGTCTGGTGGACATTCCCGAATCGACGCTGGACATCACCACGCGGTGGATGGACGGGCAGCACGTCCGCTTGCCTTACGACGACGAGGAGTTCACCCACCGCCTGGCCGCCAAGCTCCGCCGACACCTCGAGGAGGCGGCCCAGCAGGCCCGCACGATCGTCGTCGGCATGCATCACCTGCCCTTCGCCGAGATGGTCGTCCGGACGGGCCATCCCGCGTGGGACTTCGCGACGAACTACCTCGGCAGCGAAATCTTCGGCCGAACGGTCCTGGGCGAGCCGAAGGCCACGCATCTATTGTGCGCCCACAATCACCGGGCCCGTCACATCGTCCGGGGACACCTGACGTGCACCAGCGTCGGATCGACCTACACCGACAAGCGCGTGATCGAAATCGAGTTGTCTGATCACTGAATCGCGCGGGGATCGTTGAACGGACGACGGCGGGCGTTCTGCGCGCTGTTCGCAGAACGGGCTCCGGGTCCCGGGGTCCGGGATCCGGGTCTGGCGATCGATGGGTTCCTGAGGCTAGCTTGCCTCGTTGTCGAGTCGGCGGGTATAAGGACGAATAGGGGACGCCGTCGGTCAGATCAGACCCAGAGGGGCTTTGCGCGCGAGACATTGGCGTCGTTCTTCGGGGCGGACAGGCATGCGAATGACCTCCGGCATCGATCACTGTCGCAGGGGCAGTCGTTGCCCTCATGCGATGCTGCTGGTACCGATCGCGGCTGTGGCCTTGGCCGGCTGCCGCCGCGACCCCGGGTCGGGGTCTGCGCCGTCGGCGGGTCGGGCCTCTCGGCGGACCGACCGTCTGGAAGCCGAGCCGGGCGCGCTTCGCGACTGGAACGTCCTGCTGGTCAGCGTCGACACGCTTCGGGCGGACCACGTCCGCTGCTACGGTCATCAGGCCGTCGAGACGCCCGTACTCGATGGGCTGGCCCGTCGGGGCGTGCGGTTCGCGCAGGCCATCGCGCCCACGTCGATCACGCTTCCCTCGCATGTGTCGATGCTGACGGGGCTTGCGCCGCAGCGTCACGGTGCCCGCGTCAACGGGATGTTCAAGCTCGGCCCGGGCGTCGCGACGTTGGCCCAGATGCTGGCTGAGGCGGGCTACCGGACGGGGGGGATCGTGTCGGTCGGCCTGCTGCATCGACGCTATGGTCTGGGGCGCGGATTTGGCCACTACGGAGATACCTGGGCCAAGCTGGGGGCCGCCGAGACGCCGAACCTCAGCGAGCGCCGGGCCGACGCCGTCACGTCGGAGGCCCTGGGATGGTTGGACAAGCACGGTCATGAGAAGTTCTTCCTGTGGCTGCACTACTTCGATCCGCATTTCCCCTACGCGCCCCCCGCGCCATTCAAGGAGCTGTACGGCTCGGCGCCGTACGACGGCGAGATCGCCTATACCGATCAGCAATTCGGCCTGGTGATTCGATGGCTGGAAGCGCAGCAGCTCCTGTCGCGGACGCTCGTGGTGGTGACGGCCGACCACGGCGAGGCCTTCGGCGAACACGGCGAGACGCAGCACGGCATGCTGCTGTATGAGACCACGTTGCACGTTCCGCTGATCTTCAGCGGTCCGGCGCCGATGCCGCAGGGGCATGTGGTTTCGAGCCTCGCGGGCCTCGTCGACGTGGTGCCGACGATCCTGGCGCTCGTCGGCCGACCCATCCCCGACGGCCTGGACGGCCGCAGTCTGCTCGATCCGCCCGCCCAGGAACCCAGGGCGCTGTACATCGAGACGCTGGCCAGCAAGTTCTTCCACGGATGGGCCCCCCTGTTGGGGGTTCGTCGGGCGGACTACAAATTCATCCTCGCCCCGCAGCCGGAGCTGTACGATCTCCGCAACGACGCCAGGGAACTCCAGAACCTGTACAAGACCCAGCCCGAGGTGGCAGGCGAGCTGTACGACCAGCTCCGCCGGGCGGTCGGGCGCGACCCCGAGCTGGTCGCGACGGTCCAGGCCAATCTCCCGCTGACGCCCGACGCGCTGCGGCAGCTCAAGGCCTTGGGATACGTCACGGACTCGGGGCACGCGACCACCCGCCATGGCCCCCAGACCAGCAGGCCGTTCGCCGAGCTGCCCAACCCCAAGGACATGGTCCAGCGCATACGGCAGTTTGCCAGGGCCCGCGCCTTGATGCGGAAGCGCCAGTTCGAGGAGGCGATCACGCTGTTCGAGCAGTACACGACCGCGGCGCCCGAGGACGGGGTGGCGCAGGTCTTCCTGGGCTTGTGCCACCGGGCGGCAGGACATGAGACGCAGGCGGCGGCGTGCTTCGGGCGGGCCGAGAAGTCGACCAGCCGGAAGGCGGACGTCGCCTCGGCGCTGGGGGGCGTCTACGCCCAGCAGGGCGACCACGGCAAAGCGATCGCGCACTTTCGCCGCGCGCTCGCGATCGACCGGGAGCACCCCGAGGCGCTCGAGCAGCTCGGGCGGTCCTACCGGGCGCTGGGGCGCGATGCCGAAGCGATGGCCGCGTTCGACAGGCTGAGCAAAGCCTGGGACGGGATCCGGGCCGCCCGGGCGCGCTATGAGATCGGTCGGACGCATCTGGCCCGGGGGCGGCGGGTCGAGGCCCAAAAGGCGTTCGCCCTCGCGCTGAAGGCCGATCCGTCCCACGCCGCAGCGGCCAACGCACTGAAGGCGATGCGGACCGGGCAGGCCGATCCGTCCAAGTAGATCGGGTCCGACCAGATCGAGACGCCGGAGCCAACCCGCATGCGAAACCTGCCTCCCACCCATCAACGGGGCCGGGCGATGGGCGTGCTCCGTCAGGCGATGTTGGCGGGGGTCCTCTTGCCGGCGCTCATGCTGCCAGCCGGGTGCCGACGCAGCGGCGTGCCTGGATCCGCCAAGCCGGGCGCTGCAGCGGGTCGGCAGGCCGATCGCCTCGAGATCGCCCCCGGGGCGCTTGGCGGCTGGAACGTCCTGCTGGTCTCGATCGACACGCTCCGGGCCGACCACGTCGGCTGCTATGGCCATCAAGGCATCGAGACGCCCGTCATGGACGGGCTGGCCCGGCGGGGGGTTCGGTTCGCCCAAGCCATCGCGCCGGCGTCGAGCACGCTGCCCTCGCACGCCTCCCTGCTGACCGGTCTGAACCCGCAGCACCATGGCGCCCGCGTCAACGGGATGTTCAAGCTCGAGCCGAAGGTGGCGACGCTGGCGGAGATGCTCGCCTCGGCGGGCTATCGGACGGCCGGCTTCGTGTCGGTTGCGCTGTTGGATCGTCGTTGCGGGTTGGCCAGGGGATTCGGGCACTACGGGGATACGTGGGCGAAGGTCGGCACGATCGACGGGCCGAGCCCCAACGAGCGTCGCGCGGCGACGACGACGGCGGCGGCGTTGTCGTGGCTCGACGACAACGGCCGCGAGACGTTCTTCCTGTGGGTCCACTACTTCGACCCCCACCTCAGCTACGATCCGCCCGAGCCCTTCGCCAGCCGGTACCCCTCGGCGCCGTACGACGGGGAGATCGCCTACACGGATCAGCAGCTCGGCAGGTTGCTGGAATGGCTCGACCGGAACCAGGTCCGATCGCGAACGCTGGTGATCGTGACGGCCGACCACGGCGAGGGGCTGGGCGAGCACGACGAGGCCGACCACGGCGCGCTGCTCTACGACTCGACGCTGCACGTGCCGCTCATCATTAGCGGCCCGCCGCCCGTGCCGCAGGGCTGCGTCGTCAGGCGCCAGGTCTGTCTGATCGACGTGGTCCCGACGGTGCTGGCCGCGGCGGGCCGGCCCGTGCCGGCGGGCCTCGACGGCGCGAGCCTGATCGATCCGCCCGGACCGGTTCCCAGGGCGTTGTACATCGAGACGCTGGCCGGCAAGTTCTTCAACGGTTGGGCGCCGCTGTTGGGCGTGCGACGACGCGACCACAAGTTCATCTTCGCCCCCAAGCCGGAGTTGTACGATCTTGGCAAGGACCCGAAGGAACTCCAGAACGTGTACGCGGCTCGACCTCAGGTGGCTGCCGAGCTGTCTGCCCTGCTCCGCCAGATGGTCGGCAGCGACCCGGAGATGGTGACCGCCGTTCAGGCCCACCTCGCCGTCACGCCCGAGATGCTCGAGCGGCTCCGGGCGCTGGGCTACGTTGCGGCTTCGGACCGTCCGACGACGACCCGACACAAGGACGCGGGCGTCCCCTACGCGAGCCTGCCCAACCCGAGCGAGATGATCGGCGAGCTGCAGCGGTACAAGACCGCCCTGGCGCTGGTTGGCCGGGGACACCACGACAAGGTGATCGAGCTGCTCGAGCCGTACGTGGCCAAGGTCCCGCAGGCGGGCAAGGCGTTGCTGGTTCTGGGGATGTCCTACGACGCGAAGGAACGACGCGCCGAGGCGACCGCCTGCTTCGAACGGGCCGCCAAGCTCGTCGACCGGGACGCCAACATCCCCCGGATGCTCGGCGCGGTCTACATGAAGCGCGGGCAGTATCACAAGGGCATCGAATGGATCCAGCAGGCGCTGCGGATTGACCCCGAAGACCCCAAGTCTCTGCAGCTGCTGGGGCAGATGCACCGCTCCCTGGACCGGGACGACGAAGCCCTGGCCGCGTTCGGTCGATTGATGACGGCCTGCAACGGGAGCTACGCCGCCCGGGCGCACTACGAAATCGGTCGGACGCACCTGGCCCGCGGGCGGCTGGGGCCGGCGGAGCGGGCGCTGCGTCGGGCGCTGGCGCTGTCGCCATCTTATGCCGAGGCGTCGAAGTGCCTGGCGGTGGTGCGGGCGAAGCGGGCCGATCAGGACATCGACCGCCTCAACCGCGTCGTCGCGACCCGCCCGACGACGAACTCGCTCGCTTCGCTGGGCCGGCTGCTGCGCGAGCGCGGCCGGCCGGCCGAAGCCGTTCCCCATCTGCAACAAGCCTTGAAGGCGGGCGACGCGCGGGCGCAGACGCGCCTCCAGCTCGGCCTGGCGCTCGAGGCAACGGGTCACCGAAAGGAGGCGACCCAGCATCTGCAGAAGGCGGTGCGGCTGGACCCGAATAGCGCCGAGGCCCATTGCGCGCTGGGCAACGCGTTGGGCCGCACGGGCCAGATGGGTGAGGCGCTGACGCACTTCAACCGCGCGGCCGAGCTCGACTCGACATCCGCCAGCGCGAGATACAACGCGGCCCTGATCCTCTGCCAGCAGTCTCAATGGGACCAAGCCGTCGTCCGGTTGCAGGAGGCGGTCAAGCTGTCCCCCCACAGCCTGGATTCCCATCTGCAACTGGCGCGGGCATTCGAGCAACTGGGCCGCTGGACCGAGGCCCTCGCCTGCTACAAGCGCGTCCTACGGGCCGACCCCCAACACCGGCAGGCCCGCGCGCTTCTTGAACGCGCCCGCCGCCGCCTGCACACCGACGGGGGTCCGTGACGCCTCCGGCGACCCCCATCAGAGACGCGACCGTGACAGGCTGTCGAAATACCTTCGATGAATAGCTGGCCATGTACGCTGGTGATGGCTGGCGACTCGAGGTTTTTTCGCGCGGCGTCGACCGGGTCAGATCAGCCCACTGTGGGTCAGGCGACGGCTGCGCGGGCGTTGGGCAGGGCACGATCATTGCGCAGGCCCACCCCCGGCTGCCTTTTAGAGCACGGCTCGCACCTCCTGCCAGCTACGGAGCAGAATGCCCAGATTCACCGCAATGCACGCGAGCGTCCATTCCGCTTGTACACCACACAGACCGCGACGCAGGAACCGGCGTAACCCCAGGTTCCGCTTGATCTGACCAAACCGCGGCTCCACCGTCTGACGACGGAGTCGGTAGCGCGAACGACCCCGCCCACTCGACATCCGCGCACGCATGCGTTCCCGGTGATCTTCGTATTGATCTCGGTTCACCGTCCGTCCCGTCTCGGGATTCTCACAACACATCAACGCCCGGGGACAACCCGCACACGCCGGGTCCCCTCGGTATTGCCTGCGAATCGCAGTCCCCCACTTCATCTTTAGTTGCCCAGTACCCACAAACCGCAACGCCGCCCCCATCGGACAACGGTACACGTCCGACTGACGACTCGAACGGATCTTGTTCAGCATCCCATACACGTACAGCGCCGCCAGATCCCGCGGGTGGAACGGCGGCTTGCCCTCTGCCAGCACATACTCGCGTTCCCACGCCTTGAACGTCTCGCTAAAGGCGTCCGATCGCAGCAGATCGTCGAGCTGCCGAACGGGATGATCCACCGGCAACGCGTCGTCGAGCCGCTGTTCCCACAGCACCAATTGGTCCCGAGGTATCTCTGGCTGCCGAAACCCAGCCATCTCAGTCGCCTCCCTGCCGAATGCGTTCACCCCCCCAAATTCCCTAACGAGACCCCGTTTGGCGCATTCTCCCGTTGCAAGCAAGAACAATTCCAGGTATTTCGACAGCCTGGTGAGGGAGCGTTCGGCCAGACCGATTCTGCCTGGATCGGTCTGACCCGCACGGCGAACGATGCAAACCGCGTCGGATCCGCTGTCCCGTCCGGTGTATGCAATCCGGGAACGCCAGCGTGAC
>Ga0180431_10000180_pt1 | contig 86373 bp, 81 predicted proteins | sample SS_ome_11_FD_132459 | JGI IMG/M metagenome (GOLD analysis project Ga0180431, IMG submission 132459) | Hypersaline lake sediment archaeal communities from the Salton Sea, California, USA - SS_1_MS_1 metaG | ecosystem: Environmental > Aquatic > Non-marine Saline and Alkaline > Hypersaline >...
GGCCTGTTCGTTGTCGTCGACGGGCACGATTTCAGCCATCCGCTCCAGGTCAGCCATCAGCTCCGGGCACATGCCCGCGGCGAGACGTACCGTGGTCAGCAGCTGGCCCTCCCTGATGAACTCGCTCTCGACAATGCTGTACTTCACCCAGGTGCCGTCGCGCTCGTCCTGAATCAGCGAGCTGGCCCGCAACTGAGCCAGCTGACGGCTCACCGTGCTCTGCGGTATCTGCAGGATCTTGGCAATCTCGCCGACCTTGAGTTGAGAACGTTGGGTAAGGAGATTCAGTATCCGCAGCCTGGTCGGGTCCGAGAAACCCTTGTACAGGCTGACAAGCTGCCGGAGTTGCACTTTTCGCTCCCTTACATATGCGGATAACCGGTTATAGTAATGCCTATTATACCGGCAATCCACGATAAATCAAGCCGGGCCACGGCCGGGCGCTGCTTAGGGGGGGCGGAACGCAGGCAGCCGGTGCTAGACTGATGAACGATGGACGAGCCACGACGCCATCTGAGTTCGGCGAAGGTGCCACCGTATCTACCGGTGAAACGGGCGATGATGTCGGCGGGGCTGCTGAGCTGCAGCCAGCAGGGCTTCGTGATCTCGATGGGACCGCTGGTAGGACTGCGGGCGGCGCTGGCCGGCTGGCTGAGCGGGCTGGAAGAGGCTGACGAGCGCTGGGAAGTGCCTGCGCTGATCCGCGAGGATTGGGTGCCCCGCGATGTGTGGCGCGAGCCGCCGGAGGAGACGTGGTGCCGGGAGCAGCCGGGCGGCCATCTGCTGACGCCTCGTCCGCTGTTTCACCTGCTCAACCGGCTGCGGCATCACCCGGTGGAAGGTGGTACCTGGCTGCTGACCGGTACTTGCACGCGCCACGAGCAGGGGACGTTGCCGCTGCTGCGCCAGCGGACGTTCACCATGCTCGAGTTCGTCGCGCTGGCGCCGCGGAAGGCGCTCAGTGTGTGGATGGGCGGCCTGATGGAGCGGCTGTGGGAGCAGGCGGTCGCCTGGGACCTGCCGGTGGATCTGTCGGCGACTGCCGACGGCCGCCACGGGATGGACCTCAGGCTGCGGCTTGACGACGAACAGCCACTGCACCTCGCGCGGGGCTGGGAGCTGCGCCCGGAGATCGCGGCGACGTATCAGCTTGGTGACCGGGCCCTGGCGGTCGTGGGTTGCGGGATCGAGCGCTGGTGCCTGGCGGTGCTGGCGCGCCACGGCGTTAAGGAGTCCGACTGGCGTGAACTGCCTGGGCTGTACGGCCACTAGCCCATGGCGTGCTGGGTAGTTGGCAGGCTACCGGCGGACGCGACTAGCGCACCCGCAGATCGCGCAGCACTGAACTCAGGAAGAGGCTGCGCGCCAGGCCCGTCAGCGGATCGATGCTCAGGCGCTGCAGATAGTCCGCGCCGCCGCCAAACCTGATCGCAAACAGCTCGTCAAGGAGGCTCTGCTCGCGATACTGCTCGACCGGCGCATCCTCCGGCAGTCCCGCCAGTTCCCGGGCCCGGTCCTCGGCCTGGCGCAGACCGCCGAGCTCATCGACCAGCCCCAGCGTGAGCGCGCGCTCCCCGGTGAAGATCATGCCCGTCGCGATCTCGCGCACCTCGTCCTCGGTCAGGTTCTCACGTCCGGCGGCGACCGCCGCGATGAACTGGTCGTGGACCTCGGTCATCAGTTCAGCCAGCAGCGCGCGCTCGTCCGCGGTCATCTCGCGCCAGGGGGAGCCGATGTCCTTGTGCTGTCCGGCCGTCAGCGTCACGTCCTCAATGCCCAGCTTCGCCGCCGCATCTTCCCAGTTGATCAGACTGAAGATGACGCCGATGCTGCCAGTCAGGGTGGCGCCGTTGGCCACGACGTGATCCGCCGCCGCGGCGATGTAGTACCCGCCGCTGGCGGCCACGTCTCCCATGCTGACGACGACTTTCTTGGTGTTGCTCAGGTCCTCAATCGCTCGGTAGATTTCGTCGCTCGCGGCCGCTGAGCCGCCCGGGCTGTTGATGCGCACCACCACGGCCTTCACCGAGTCGTCATCCCGGGCCCGGTACAACCGGTCGCAGATGGCGACGGAGCTGGCGAGCGATTCGCCGGTGAGCAGGCTGCCGCCGCCCGCGCTGCCGACGATCGTACCCTCCACGTGGACCAGGGCAACGCGCGCCCTTCCGCCCTGACCGCTCGTGCTCAGCCAGGTCGGCGCGGCAAGCCACGCTCCGACCGTGATCACCGCGAATAGTACCAAGAAGATCAGCAGCGCCCTGATGGTGTCAGCATTCATGTCATCCTCGCGTTGTCAACCATCTGCTATTATATCGTCGCGGCCGGTGCATCCGTGGGGGACAGTGTGGAAGCCTGGTCGTAATCCCCAACCCCGGTCTGTTGATAGTTATCCACAATTCATCCTCGTAATCTGGTAAAGCACTATACGGATATGTGGTATTATTGCATCAACAGGGCTTGCCGTTCACGTTCAGTGAGGGCTATAATCGCGTCAATCCAGTGTACGTGCTGGAAAGGGAGAAGAGGCACATTGGTTTTGGGGTGAGGCGGGCTGCCAGACTGGCGGGTCCGTTGCCACACAAGGTTGGGGGGATTGCCCTGCGAGGGTCACCTGGAGAGCCTATCCCGTTTTTCCGCCTTTCTATACACGAGCCGTACCTTGCCCCGGGTACGGCTTTCTCTTTTCCGGTCAGGGCTGACGCAGACAGCGCGAACCTGACGCACTCCCAGCAGCCTGAGTGCTAGACTCACTGCATGGCAACCCCAGCCGTGATCGGCATCGGGCACGTGACCTGCGACATCATCTGTCCGCTTGAGGATTGGCCTGCGCCTGACACCAAGACCGTCATTCCGGAGATCACGCTGGCGGGCGGTGGGCCCACGGCCAACGCCATGGCAGCGCTGGCCCGCCTGGGCGTCACCGCCGGGTTGGTGGGCCGGCTGGGGGACGATCTGCTGGGGCGCTACGCGCATCGCGAACACGACGTGGCCGGCATCGATGTCAGCCACCTGGAGCTGTCGCGGGACGCGGTTAGCCCGGTCAGCATCATCCTGTCCGATTTGGGTGCGGGTACCCGCACCATCCTGCTGACGAAGGGTCGCAACACCACGTTGGCACCCGAACAACTTGACTGGGACTGGCTTCAGCAGGCCCGCATCGTACACCTCGACGGCCATCAAATGGACGCCAGCCTGGCGGTGGCCGCTCGTGCCCGCGACTGGCCCGGGACGACCTTGATGCTGGATGCCGGGTCGATGCGAGACGGGATGGTGGAGCTTGGTGGCCTCTGCGACATCGTGATCGCCAGTCAGCGATTCGCCCGTGAACTGACGGACAGCGAAGAGCCTCGAGACTGCGTCAATCAGCTGCTCAACATGGGCGCGCGCATTGCCGGTGTGACACTCGGCTCTGAAGGTAGTCTGTGCTCAGACCATACAGAGACCGTCAAGCAAGGTGCGTTCGCTGTTGAGACATGTGACACTACCGGCGCGGGTGACGCGTATCACGGCGGGTTTATCTACGGCCGCCTGCAAGGATGGCCCCTGGCGCAATGCATGCAGTATGCAAGCGCCGTCGCGGCACTCAAGTGCACGGGAATCGGCGCGCGCGAGTGCCTGCCGAGTCGGCGGCAGGTGCAGGAGTTCATACTCCGACGGGCTGAATCCGGCTAGCACCAGGCAACTCCTCACTACCGGTATGCACGGCGTGAGTTGGACACCGCTTGTCGCTCGTGGATAGGCCAATAGCGTATCGAATTGCGCGAAACACAACTGCATGATACGATAGGCGCGTCAATCCAATCTTGAGTTCATATCCGAGAAGGGAGGGCATTCTATGGACAAGAAGCAAGTGATCAGCCTTGTGGAATTGGCCGAGCGGTTTGCCAAAGCCAAGGGGATGGATGGCGTAGGCTATCAATGGTTGCGGACAGCACCGGGGCGCGGAACACGGAAGACAGAGAAAGTCGGCAATAGCCTGGCCGTGCTCAAGGCACTGCGGGCATTCAATGAGAGAAACGCCAAGCCGATTCAGGTGTTTAAGGCCCGTGGATACGATGGAACGCCCAAGCAGGTGCTGGTGATCAACAAGTCGGACGTTATTCGGCTGAAGGGCTTCCTGCTGCGTGGTGGTGGCCGCCGGAGCCTGCGCGCCAAGGCTGCCACGCCCTTCAAGATCGTCGGCCAGGTAGACGTCTGATAATTGCGCTGTGCTGGTTCAATAGCGCCCCGGTCGAACTCGGGCGGCCAGTGATGGACAAGTGCACGGCGTGTCTGCCGCGATGAGGGAAGCGCTGAGAGCAGGCGCCCGCAGCGGCTAGGCGGTTGAGTCCAGCAGGTCCCGCCGGCTGAGCAGTTGATCGAGGATGATCTCGGCCCGTTCGATGATCTCACGGTTACCGTCATACCTGACGACTTCCTTGGCTGCATCGAGCGTATACCAGTTGGCGTTGGCGATGCCTTCTTCACGAGTCATCGGCGTGATGTTCAGTTTCGTTGTGTGCGCCAGCATCAGGTAGAAATGGACCGTTTTGCGGTGCAACTCCTCACGTGGCACGGGTGGGAATGAGTAGTCGATTTTCCCGAGGTATGCCAGTATCTGCATCGACGAAACCGGAATCCCCGTTTCCTCGCTAACCTCGCGCCGCGCCGCATCCTCATAGGGCTCACCGGGGTTTACATGTCCCTTCGGCAGCAACCACTGAGGCCGGCGGCCTTTGTCAACCTGAATCAGCGCAATCCTGCAATCGCGGGATAGCGAATCCAACACCACTCCACCGCAACACATGTGGTGAATGAAGCTGAGCCCGCTTGCCTGCTTGGATCCCGCCATTGGTCAGATTATAGCATCGCCTGGTTGCGCGCCACACTGCCCGACAGCGCTCCGGCAGGCCTAACTGCCACGGGCAATCGCCTGGCGGGCAAGGGTTAGCAGCGGTTCGGGATCGACCAGCTGAAGCTCGTTGATCGCCAGCTGCGTCCGCTGCAGGGCTTGCTGGGCGTACTCGCCGGCAGCATCGATGCCCATCAGACGCGGGAAGGTCGCCTTGTCTCTGTCGGTGTCCGTAGACAAGGTTTTGCCCGTCACGCCTTCGGTGCTCTGCACGCTCAGCAGGTCGTCGCGAATCTGAAAGCCGAGGCCGATGCCGACTCCGATCTCCTGGAGTCGGTCGATCACCGGTTGCCGGCAGCCGGCCAGAATGGCCCCAATGGCGCAGCACGCCCCGATCAACGCTCCCGTCTTCTTGCTGTGCAGCGTCACGAGCTCCTCCAGCGACAGGGCGTGCTGTTCCCCCAGCATATCCAGCACCTGTCCTTCCATGATGCTGCGCGTCGCGGCAGTCAGGACCGTGAGCACCGCCAGTGACTGAGCTGGCGCGAGGTGCCGCCCGTCCGTCAGGGCGGTGGCGTATGCCAGGTTCAGCAGCGCGTCTCCGGCCAGCACGGCGGTGGCCTCGTCAAAGGCCAGGTGCACGGTCTTGACCCCCCGCCGCAGCTGCGCATCGTCGAGGCAGGGCAGGTCATCGTGTACGAGGGTCGCGGTATGCAGGATCTCCGTGGCGCAGGCCACCCCGAGGTGCGCATCGGGAGCCGCTCCGGTTGCGGCCTGACATGTCGCCAGCACCAGCCGGGGCCGGTACAGCTTGCCGCGGCCGAGCAGATGAGCGACGGACTGCCGCAGCCGAGGGACTTCGATCGCCGCAGTGCAGGCCTTGAGCCGCGCTCTGATTGGCTCATCGTAATGCTGTGCCGGAGTGCTAGCTTCCATTGGCCACCGCACTCGGAAGGGTGCGAGGCCGTATTCTAGCAGGCGCTCTGTACGGCCGCGAACTGCGCGGCACTGCCGCTTGGCAGTGCATGCCCGCCAGTGCCGGACAGGTCCTTCTGGCGGGATTGGGGCTATAATCCGAGACGACGATCCCAGCGCTCAGGGGCAACCGAAATGACCACTCAGGATCAGGACCTCCGTCACGACATCAGGCCGCTCGTACAGAGGCTGGGAAAGCCTCCCCAGGACTGGCGGCGCGCCGATCTGGTCGACTACTGCCTGGCGCACGATCTGCGGGTCCTGAACTTCCACTATCCCAGCCTGGACGGCAAGCTGAAGGAGCTGCGGTTGCCGATCAGCAGCCGCGACTACCTGGACCGAATCCTGGCCGCCGGCGAGCGCGTGGACGGTTCGAGCCTGTTCCCCGGACTGCTGGGCTCGGGAGCAGGCGACCTCTACGCCGTGCCGGTCTATCGCTGGGCGTTTCTCAATCCCTGGGCGGATGATGAAAACGAACTGGACGTCGTCTGCCGGTTTGCCGACAAGGACGGGCAGCCCTGCGAGTTCACACCGGACAACATGCTGGCTGACCTGTCGGCGCGGATGAAGCAGAGCGTGGGGCTGGAGCTCTACGCGCTGACCGAGTTGGAGTTCTATCTGATTCTGGAGCGCCTCGATGAACGGTTCACCGGGCGCTCGCAGCGCAACTACCATCAGAGTGCCCCCTACTTACACGGCCGGGACCTGGCAGATGACATCCTGCGCGTGGTCAGCGAGGTGACCGGCCTCGTGAAGTACTGCCACAGCGAAGTCGGCTACATCGACCGACTTGGATCCAGCGATCCGGAGCTGGACGGGCGGCGTGTTGAGCAATACGAAGTCGAGTTCGACCTGATGCCGATTGAGGATCTGGCGTGCTGGACGGCCGTGACGCGTTGGCTGGTGCGGGTGATCGCCGACAAGCACGGTCAGTCGGTGACGTTTGTCCCCAAGCTGGACGAGGACATGGCGGGCAGCGGGCTCCACGTACACCTGGCGCTCTATCGGGACGGATCGAACGTGATGCTGGGGGATGACGGACGGCTGAGCCCCGAGGCGCTGCAGCTGATCGGCGGACTGCTGGACCACGCCCCGGCGTTGACGGGCTTCGGCAATACAGTTGCAGCCAGCTACCTGCGCCTGGTGCCCGAACAGGAAGCACCGACGCGCGTCTGTTGGGCTGAGCGCAACCGGACCAGCCTGATCCGCGTGCCGCTGGGCTTCGACGTCGGAGTCCGGCTGGATCAGCTCTTCAATCCGGCCGAGGACGGTGAATACCCGCCGCCGGCCAGCCTGGCGCGGCCGACGATCGAGTTCCGCAGCCCGGACGGCAGCGCGTTCACCTACCTGCTGCTGGCGGCGATCACGGCCTGCGTCAACGATGGGTTGTCCAGGGATGACACGCTTGAACTGGCGCGCGGGCTCAAGATCGAAGGCAACATCTTCGAGCAGCCCGAGCTGCTGGCCAGGCTTGACAGCCTGCCGGCTCACGCCGTGGAAGCCGCCGAAGTCCTGCGTCAGCACCGTGCGTTCTTCGAAGGGCAGGGCTTCTCGCCGCAGCTGATCGACATCGTTGTCGCCAAGCTGGAGGATGAGGACGACGACGAACTCACCGAGAAACTCCGAGACCTGCCGGCGGCCGAGCGGCTCAAGCGCGCTCGCAGTCTGATGCACAAGGACGTGCATAAGCACTGAAACCTGCGCGTGGCTCCCCAGGCCGCAGACGAAGGCCCCGGTGCGCCGCCGGGCAGTGTTGAAGCGGTTTGACAAAGCGGCACGGCCTGGGCTAAGATTTTCCATCACGCGAAGCGTTGACACGTGTTCGGAATTAGAGTAGGAGGCGTTTTATGAAGAGGCTGACAGCCGTCCTGGTGGTTGGCGTGGCACTGCTTTGGGCCAGCACCGCGTTTGCCCAGTACTCCGCGCTGGAGGATGCCCCGGCGTACGGTCCGTGGATCGGTGTGGGCGGGTTGGTAATCTCCGGTGACAATGGCGTCGGTGACAGCGACAGCGCCTTTCTCGGTACGGTTACGATAGCCGGCATGGTCGACTACCTGACCTGGCAGGCGTTTTACGGCATGGATTTCGAAGAGGCTACCGCCTGGGGCGGCAGCGTTGACTACGTCCTCGCCAGCAACTTCGATGAGTGCTTCACCTGTCCAGAGGAAGGCATGTGGTGGTTCGGTGCCGGTGGCACGCTGGTCGATGTCAGTGACCTGTACTATGACGAGAACGACTCCACCGCGGCGCTGAGCGACACATACTTCGGCCCCAACATTGGTGTGGGTTACGTCTGGGAGGATTGGCTGCTGACGTTCTACGTGCACTACCTGTTTGGTGACGAGAGCGACAGCCTGGCCTTCCAGGGCAACGTGATGTACAACTTCACCAACTAGCGCCTGCCGAACTAACTTGGCGAACAAAGGCCCCCGGGTCACGGCCCGGGGGCGCTGCTTACCCAGCGGCGGAACAAAACACAGCCGCGCCGGTCAAAGTGATTGCGTGTCCGCTCCGGCAGCTTCGGCTGCCGGTTTGCTTTCTGGGCCCTGATCTACGCTTCTCAGGGCTTTGACGCCCATTGGCGCTATCAGCTATCATATTTGATTCGCACATGGAACTTGGGCTATTCACATACGGGGCGTACCTCTGGCCGGTTCACCGCAACTTCGAGGCCTTCATCGCGGCGTTGGGCTCGCCGGCCGACACCGCGGACAGCATCGCCGACTCGCAGGTCTACCCAGCTCAGATGAGCCCGGAGACAGCCGCCGACGGCCTGTCGCTGCCGCCGCGTTTGGATCAACGTCTGGCCAGGCTCCATCGCGACCTGTACGATGCCCTGCTGCGGCCGATCGAGTTGGTGGCTGGTGAGGAGCGCTCTTTCGCGGATTTCTTCTGGCCTGACCTGCGCGGGAGTGCGATCGACAGTCTGCTCGGCGCTTTCACCTACGTGTTCGTGCGGCGCGTGCCGGCGGAGATGCCAGTCGCCGCCGGTCTCAGCGTGCTGCGCGCGGTGTTCTTTAACCACGAAGTCGATGAGCCGGCGATTTGGCTGGGCACCGCGGCCCAGCGGCTTGCCACGGAGCGGGCGCAGATCTCGGAGCGACGGCTGGACTTCGTCGCCCCGGGCTGGTGCAAGGTCCAGGATCTGGCCTTCGTGGCCGTTGGCGAGCGTGACCGTCCGGCCGGTGGACCGGGTTGGATCACCGGTGGCATTCAGCGGCGGGACGATGGACACTGCCACGTGCGAGCCGAATACGGACTGGGCGCGGGCTGGGACGAGAGCACCGCAGGCGCTGACGCCCTGCCGGGATTGGATGCCGAGGCCCGGGCGACCGTTGAAGCCGTGTTCGGCTGGAACCAGGAGCCGGCGGCATGAACTACAAGCCTGCCTGTCTGGTGATTGCCGGCCCATCGGGCGTGGGGAAGACCCGCGTCATTGAAGGAGCGCTTGAGAAGCGCAGCGGCTGGGCGTTCTCGATCTCGGCGACCACACGTCCAAAACGTGATGTCGAGGAGGAAGGCCGGGATTACTACTTCCTCGGTGAGACTGAGTTTGAGCGGCGTGTGCTGGCCGGTGAGTTTCTGGAGTATGCCTCGGTGTACGGCAACTGGTACGGGACGCCGACCAGCGAACTGGAGCGCGCGGCGAGCGAGCAGCGGAATCTGCTGATCGAGGTCGACACCGTCGGCTGCCTGAGCATCCGCGCCCTCCGGCCGGAGATCCCGCTGGTGGCGATCCTGCCACCCGATTTGGAGGAACTGAAGCGGCGACTGCGTGACCGCGGTACAGAGAGCGATGAGTCGCTCCAGCGGAGGTTCGCCAATATCGTCGCCGAACTGCAGCGGATGCGCGGTTTCGACTACGCGATCATCAACGACGATCTCAGCACGGCCCAAGACCAATTGGCTGAGATCATGAGTATTAGTGAGCATGGATTAGGCCGGGTCAAGGAGCGGGTCGACCGACTGCTCGGACCGGCCGGAGGTCTGGAATGAAACGCGAAGAAGACTCCTTGATCTACCCGTCGCTCGAGAAGTTGCTCGAGAGGATGCCGCAGAAGTACGAGTTGGTGCTGGCTGCCACGCGGCGCGCCAAGCAGATCCTGCGCGAGCAGAGGCTGAACCCGGCGGCACTTGAAGTGGGTGACAAGCGACGCAAGCCGCTCTCGATCGCGCTTGAGGACATCATCGAGGGCCGGGTCGATCAGCAAGCGCTGGTTGCGCCTGATCTGGAGTTCGACGATCTGGGCGACGAGCACCTCGATATGTTTCCGGACGTCGAAGGGATCGAGCGTCCCGCGGCCGAGGGCGACGAGGAAGCTGAGTCCGAGGCAGGTGACGACGACGTGGAAGGCCTCGAGGATGTCGACATCTTCGATCTGAGTGAAGACAGCGAATCGGAATAACGGGGGCAACGGTTGCTGGCAGGGCGGCGCATTCTGGTGGGAGTCTGCGGCGGAATCGCGGCCTACAAGAGCTGCGAGTTCGTGCGGATGCTGCAGCGCGAGGGCGCGGAGGTCCGGGTGGTGCTCACGCCCGCGGCCGCGCAATTCGTGACGCCGCTGACCTTCAGCGCCTTGTCCGGCGCCCCGGCGCCGGTTGAAGAATTACCCGAGCCGGGCAGCATGCCAAGCGGTGATGTCTACGCCCACCTGAACCTGACGCGCGAGATCGACTGCTACGTGATCGTACCGGCGACGTCCAATACACTGGCCGGGCTGGCCACCGGCGGGGCCGCCAACCTGGTGACCGCCTGCTACCTCAGCTGCCAGGCGCCGGTGGTCGTCGCGCCGGCCATGAACGTGCGGATGTGGCAGCATCAGGCCGTTCAGGACAACGTCGCAGCGTTGCGACGTCGAGGATGCACCATCGTCGAGCCGGATACCGGCGAACTGGCCTGCGGAGATGAGGGTCCCGGCCGCCTCGCCGAGTTGCGCGACGTGTTCGCGGCCGTGCTGGAGGCGGTGCAGTCCGAAGCCGGGACGCTTGCGGTGTCCCGCGCGGAGTCTGTGCTGCCGGCGGGCGACCTCAGCGGGCGGCGCATCGTGGTGACGGCGGGCGGTACGCGGGAGTACCTCGATCCGGTGCGCTTCCTCACCAATGCCAGTTCCGGGCGCCTGGGCCTCAGCATGGTTGCTGAACTGGCGCGGCGCGGCGCGGCCGTGGTGCTGGTTGACACCGGGATCGAGGTTGACGTGGCGATTGAGTCCCAGCTGGCCGAGCGCGACGTGGCCCGCACCGCCTTCGACATGATCTCCGCGCTGTCCAAGCGCATGGAGTCCGCGGACGGACTGATTATGCTCGCTGCGGTCGCCGACTACAGCCCGGCCAACTACGTCAGCAGCAAGCGCAAGAAGGACGGCAGTGCGTGGGTGGTCGAACTGACGGAGACGCCGGACATCCTGGCGGGCGTCGCGGCCCAGCGCAAGCCCGGACAGGCGTTGATCGGCGTGTCACTGGAAGACACGGACTGGATCAGCCGCGCAATGAAGAAAACGCAGTCAAAGGGCGTCGATATGAGTATCGCGGTCGAACTCGGCGCCGATCTGCCGTTTGGCGACCGACGGATGCGCTGTGCGCTGGTGGATGCGGAGCAGGTGCTGCAGCAGGAGGAACTGCGCGACAAGTCCCAGATCGCGCGACTGACGGTGGACTGGCTGGCTGCACGCCTCGCAGCCGACAGCGGCGCCGCAGCGGACAAGAGGAGCAAAGCGTGAATCTACGTTCAGCACTGATTGCAGCCGCAGCTGCCCTGGTCCTGGTGGTGCCGGCGTTCGCGGCCCCGCAGACGCCGGTCGCCAGCAAGGATGGCTCGACCTACACGGTGGAGGACCTCAGCATCTACTGGCTGCGCAACCTGGGCAAGGACGGCCTGCTGGATTTCCTGCAGACGATGGTCGTCTATCAGGAGGGGATCAAGCAGAACCTGCGGCCCAGCGACGCCGAGATCGACGAGTTCATCGACACCACCATGGGCCGGGACATCTACGCCGAGTTCACGCAGCTGTTCAGCGAGCGTGCCGTGCGCCAGCTGGTGGAGTACACGCTGGTCACCAGCGAATACGAGTTGTGGCTGCGGGACAAGATCCTGCGCGATCGGAACATCACGGTCACCGAGGATGAGGCCGAGGACTACTTCCTCGAGAACATCGACCTGTTCCATCTGCCCGAGGGTGTCTACATCAGCCTGATCTCGGTGGACAACCAGACGCAGGCCGAAGCGGTGCGGACCCGGCTGCAGAACGGCGAGAACTTCAACGACATCGCCGGCGAGGTCAACATGGACTCCCAGATGCGGGCCGTGCGGGGCGAACTGGGCGTCTACCGGCGGGGTGACGGACTGCCGCAGCCGATCGAGGACGCCGCGTTCGCTCTGTCCCCCGGGCAGTACAGCGAGATAGTCAAGGGCAGCAACTACCACATCGTCTACTGCCACCAACGCAACCCGGAGGTCAGTCCTTCCTTTGAGGAGATCAAGGAAGAGCTGATGCTCGAGATGGTCGAGGGCAAGATCGATCCCTACTATCTTGATGAACTCAACGCTTTGATGGCGCGCGAGGTGCCGCGTTTCACGATCCAGGCCGACCTGTTCCGGCCGGAAGATCAGTAGGTCGGGCCGCGACGGTTTCGCCGCGCGGGTGGCCAGGCTTTACCTTTGGGCGGTGCGGGGCCGAGTAGTCTAGTGATGTCGGAGAGGGTGAGATGAAGCAGGCAATGGTGCTTCGTCGCAGACGTCGGGAGCGCTTGGCGCGGCAGCAGCGCCGCGACGGCATGCTGGCAGCCGCTTCGCTCCTGTTGCACGCGGTGCTCTTCATCCTGCTGCCCGGACTGGTGGTCGAGGTGCAAACCACACCCGAGCTGATCATCGAACTGGTTCGCCCGGCGGCGGCAGCCGCAGCGGCGGCCGGTGAGTCTCAAGCGGTGCAGGCGGCTGCCGCTGAGATAACCGCGCCGACCGAGACCGCGGCCGTGGACGAGACGCCGCAAGCCGCCCGAAGCCAGCCTGCCGCGGCACCGGTAACACCTCAAGAGAGCGCGTCCCAGCAACCAGTGCCCGAATCCGCCGCAGCCCCGGCCCCGCCACCTGAGCCGCCGCGAGGGCAGGCCAGCGAAGTCACCGCGATCACGCCTCCGCCGGTAGTCACACCCAGTCCATCGCCGGAGGTAGTGCCGGAGCCCGAGCCCCCGGCTGAAGCCACTCCGTCTCCGGAGCCCGCCCCCGAGCAGCCGCCAACCGAGCCGGAACCAGCCCCCCAGCCACCCGCCGCCGAGACCGGCGAGGAGTCTCCGGCCGCTTCCGCGCCCGACGCCGAGACGGACACGGACGAGCCGGGTGCCGACTCCGGGGATGGCGCCGGCGAGGATGGACCGGAGCCGGCCGCGGAGGAAGGCCCGCCGACACCTCCACCGGGTCCGTCAGCAGCCGAGCTGCAGCTGCTCGGGGAGTACGGGGACGCCGCGCGCAGGCGGATCCGCAGCCAGGCACGCAATCCTGAACAGGGGGGAGAGGGCACCGTCACGTTCCAGTTCGAAGTCGCCCGCGACGGCCATCTGATCGACGTCTGGATCGCCCGAAGCAGCGGCTACGCGAACATGGACAACGACACGCTGGAGGCGACGCGCGCCGCCTTCAACGAGCGCCACGAGAAGATCCCGTTCCCACCGGACGTGAAGGTCGCCAGCTGGACCTTCGTCATGAGCATCAAGTACCCGCTGTACTAGTGGTGACTCACCACCAAGGAGTGGCCGTGATTGCACTGATCGGAGGAGTGGACTGGTTCATCAAGGGCGGCTGGGCGATGTACCCGCTGGTGCTGCTGTCGGTCTATGCGGTTTTCGTGCTGCTCAACCGCGCGGCGTTCTTCGCGGTGCACGTCCGCCGCACCGACCGCGAACTGGAGAACGTGCTGCGCGGCACATCGCTGCTGCCCGAGCGCCTGGAAGGTGAGCTGGCGCCGCTGCTGGCCCGCGGCCTCAAGGAGCGGCGCGTCGACGGCAAGCGTGCCGAACTGGCCGTCGAGCACGAACTGCTGGAGGGCACGCGCTATCTGAATTCGCTGGACACGGTGGCGATGGTGGCGCCGATGCTGGGCCTGCTGGGCACCGTCAGCGGGATGGTCGTTACCTTCCAGAAGGTGGCCGAGTTGCAGGGGCAGGTGAACCCTAGCGTGCTGGCCGGCGGCATCTGGGAGGCGCTGCTGACCACCGCCTTCGGCCTGATCGTGGCGATTCCGGCGCTGATGGGCTACCGCTACTTCAAGAGCCGGTTGATTCGCTGGGAGAACCAGCTGCGGACGGTGGTGGACGACGCCGGACAGCTGGCCCGTGAGGTGGGTCAGCAGCATCGCGCGGGGGGGCAGTGATGGCGCGCAAGCCGGTGCTCGTGGAATCCGGCGGCGGCCTGCCGGTGGCGCCGCTGATCGACGTGGTGCTGCTGCTGCTGATCTTCTTCATGCTGGTCAGCCGCTACCTGCCGCCCAGCCTGAGCGTCACCCTGCCGGAAGCCAGTGCGGCGCAGATCAGCGACCGGCCCTCCGTGGTACTGAGCATCGATGCCGCCGGCCGGCTGTCGGTGGACGGTCAGCTGACGGACTGGCCCTCGCTGCCCCATCTGCTGGCCGGGCGACAGCCCGAGACCGAGGTACGCGTGGCCGCGGACAAAACCACCGACTACGATCTCGTTGTCAGAGCCCTGGACGCCGCGGCCCAGGCCGGGCTGACGCACGTGGCGCTGGAAACGCAGCCGCCCCACTGAGGTCAGGCAATGCTATACTCGGCACCGGGACAGCGCCAAAGGCCATCGGCCAGCGACCGTGGACGCGAGGGAGTGTGGGATGCAACACCAGCCGCGACCGCCCGCGCGGGCTAATCGAGCCCTGGAGCGCCACCGCAAACGCCGGCGCCGGCTCTTGGCGGCGGCAGCCGGGGTTGGCGCCGTGCTGGTGGGCTTCGTGGTGATCGTCGGCGGCATTCTGTGGATCGCGCGAGCGTGCGGCGGCGCAGCCGGCAGCCAGCCGCTGCCGCCGCGCACCAGCCGTGACCTGCGTCTCGCCGAGGAACAGGCCGCCTTCGACCTGCGCCCGGCACCGTGGTTCTGCGAGCTGAGCGCTGAACTGCTCTACACCGCGCAGGATACCCAGCGGCGCGAGGTGAGCCCGACCAGCTACCCGCTGGATTCGCTCGCGGCCTACGATCTGACGACCGGCGACCAGCTCTGGCAGCAGCCGATCGACGCCGAATTCTCCGATTTCTATCTGGGCGGGGACAATCTGGTTGGTTTTCGCCAGTATCGAGCCGATCCCCCGCGCATCGTGATCAGCTCCTACAGCGCCGCGGACGGCACGCGGGACTGGGAGGAGACGATCGACAACGCCGAGGGCGGGAGGATTACCGCGGACGGCAAGGTGGTCATGGTTGGTTACCAGCTGCCGGACGGTTATCGGCTGGCGGCCTATAACCTGGAGCAGCGGGCCAAGGCCTGGGGCATGCATGTGCCGCTGGACGGGCTGATCACGCAGGACCTGTCCACCGACATCATTGCCGAACTCGACGTGCGCAGCTGGCCGGGTATGGTGGCCTACCGGCTGTTCAACGTGGTCGGGCTGGTGGCCACGGGCGACGGCAAGCGGCTGCGCGAGTACGCGGCCCACGGCTACATTCACGATTTCGCCCTCGACCTGACCAGCGACAGGTGCTTCCTGCTGCTGGCGGGCAACCAGATCGGCACCTACTCGATCCAGTCGCTGGCGATCGAGGGCAGTGGCAGCGGGGAGCTCTATCGCTTCGCGGCGGCGGATGATCGCACGCTGCTGGTCGCTCGCGACGGCATCCTGACGGTCTGCTACAACCAGGCTCCCGCCGCGGGCGAGGCCGCCAAGGTCAGGGTGGTCTGTCTGCAGGCGGAGTCGCGCGAAGTCATCCAGGAAGCGGAGGTGCCCGGCCTGCTCGAGAGCGTGATCGCACTGCCCGACGACTCCGGCGATCTGTTGCTGGCGGTCAACCAGCGCCGGGAGGACAATGGGATCGCGACGGGCTGGGGCAGGCTATGGCGTATCCCGGCCGCAGGCGGCGAGGTGCGGGAGGCCGGTCGGTTCCGCCGGGCCGTGCTGGCGCTGGTGCCGTTCAAGGACGACTGCCTGGTGCTGCTGCGCGGCGGCGAGATCTACAGCTATGTGTCCGCCACCAATGCCCGCCGGCGCATCCGGCGCACGCGGCACGACATCCTCGATTGGCTCAGCGGCCGCGGCGGTGACCGTCTGGCGGTCATTTCCACCACCGCGGCGTATCTGGCGGGCCAGCCGGATCAGCCGATGCAGGTGATCGTCTACCGTTAGCCGCTGCCTACGCCCTCGCTGGTCGGAGTAAGTCTTCAGATGCGCCTGAAGGCCAACACCGCGTTCTGACCGCCAAAGCCGAAGGTGTTGCACAGCGCGTAATCGCCGTCCCATGCCTGCGCCTGGTTGGGTACGTAGTTGGGCAGGTCGCACTCGGGATCCGGCTCTTCGTAGTTGATCGTCGGCGGGACCTCGTTGCGGATGAAGGCGTAGATCGCCGCGATGCTCTCGATCGCCGCCGCCCCACCGAGGATGTGCCCGTGCATCGATTTGGTGCTGCTCACCAGCAGTTGGTTGACATGCTCGCCGAAGACGGCGCGGATCGCGCGCGATTCGCTGGCGTCGTTGAGCGGCGTGCTGGTGCCGTGGGCGTTGACGTAGCCGATCTGCTCGGGCTCCAGCCCGGCGTCCGCCAGGCAGCTGCGCATCGCCAGCTGAGCCCCCTCGCCGTTCGGCGGTGGTGCGGTGACGTGATGCGCGTCCGCGCTGGCGCCGTAACCGATCAGCTCGGAGTAGATGTGCGCCCCGCGGGCAGTGGCCCGTTCCCATTCCTCAAGGATGAAGATGCCAGCGCCCTCGCCCATCACGAATCCGCTGCGCCGTGCATCGAAGGGCCGGCTGCCCTTCTCCGGTTCATCGTTGAAATCAGGCGTGATGGCTTTCATCGAGCAGAAACCGCCCACGCCGATCTCGGTGATCGCCCGTTCAGTGCCGCCGGCGATCATCACGTCCGCCGTGCCGTACTGGATCGCCCGATAGGCTTCACCGATGTTGTGGCCCGCCGTCGCACAGGCGCTGACGATGGCGTAGCACGGACCGCGCGCGCCGGTCTCGACGGCGATCACGCCGGCCGGCATGTTGGCGATGGCATTGACGATGAACAGCGGCGAGACCCGGTGTGCTCCGCGCTCGTGGGCATGGTAGATGTCCTTTTGTAGTGTGATCAGCCCGCCGATGCCACTGCCCACGTAAGTCCCGATGCGCGGCGCCAGCTCCTCATCGATGTCCAGTCCGGCGTCGGCGACCGCCTCCTTGGCGGCGACCACGCCCTGGATGACGTTGGTTTCCAGTCGGCGCGCCTCACGCGGGTTCTTGAAGTGCTCCTTGCCGTCGATATCCGGACACAGCGCGCCGATCTGACTGCTGAACGGCGTGGGATCGAAGCGGTCGATGCGCCGGATGCAGGAACGTCCGGCGAACAGCCCGTCGACCAGCGCCTCCTTGCCGATCCCGAATCCCGTGACCGCACCGATACCTGTAATCGCAACTCTGCGCTTCTGCATGGGTACCTCTTACGCCAGGTAGCCGCCCCCATTGACGTGCAGGACGGCCCCGGTGATGTAGCTTGCAGCATCGCTGGCCAGGAACAGCGCGGCCGCGGCAATCTCCTGTGGTTCGCCGAATCTTTTCAGCGGGATCCGGCTGATGAACTCCTCGCGGAACGCCGGCTTCAGCTTCTCCGTCATCTCGGTCTCAATCAGCCCGGGCACGATGCAGTTGACGCGAATCTCCCGGGAGGCGTACTCAATCGCCAGGCTGCGGCTCAGACCGACGACACCGGCCTTGGCGGCGGCGTAGTTGGCCTGCCCCACGCTGCCCGTATAGGCCGCCACGCTGCTGATGTTCACGATGCTGCCCCCGCCCTTGCGCATCAGCGCCAACGCCGCGCGGCAGCAGTAGAACGTCCCGTCGAGGTTGACCGCCAGCGCGCTGCGCCACTGCTGGTCGCTCATGCGCAGCGCCAACCCGTCGAGCCTGATACCAGCGTTGTTGACCAGGATGTCCAGGCGACCGCGGCGGGCGGCCAGTTCCTCCATCGCGCCGGTCACCGCCTGGCTGTCGGTGACGTCGAACTCCAGGGGCCACGCCTTACCACCGCCCTTGGACAGCTGCTCCGCCAACTCCGCGGCGCGGTCCTGCTCCTCGAAGTAGTTGAGCACCACCTCGGCGCCGGCGCCGGCGAGCAGCGCAGCGATCTCCGCGCCGATACCGCGCTGGGCGCCGGTTACGAGTGCGGTCTTGCCACTCAGATCGAACAGCGCCGCCGGATTGTGGCTGGCGTCAGTCATCAGGCTTCCTCCCCCCGGTCGGTGTCTCCCAGCGTGCCAACCCACTCGGCAAGCTGGGCGCGGTCCTCCTCCCGATCGACGTTGCAGGTCTTCATGTCCCGGACTGTCTTGACGGTCAGCATCCGCAGCACCTTGCCCGGGCCGACCTCCAGCAGGTGCGTGACGCCGTGCGCCGCCAGGTACTCACAGGTCTCGACCCAGCGCACGGGATTGAATATCTGGGCGTGGAGCAACAGCGGATACTGTGCCGGATCGGCCGGGTAGGGCTCTACGGTCAGATTGGCTATCACCGGCGTCCGGGTTGCCGCGAAGCTGAGTGATTTGAGTCGTGGCTTCAGCCGATCAGCGGCCGGGACCATCAATGGCGAATGGAAGGGCGCGCTGACCGGCAGTTCGACAACGCGCTTGGCGCCGGCCTGCTCGTAAAGCGGTATGGCCTCGCGAACGGCGGCCGCGCTGCCGGAGACCACTGTCTGCTCCGGGCTGTTGAAGTTGGCGACCACGAGGTCCTGCCCCAGCCGCCGCGACACGTCCTGGTTGATCTCTTCGATCTGAGCCGTGGCTAGGCGCAGCACGGCCGCCATGGCGCCCTGGCCCGGCGGCACCGCCTCCTGCATTAGCCTCCCGCGCTCGTGCACGGTGGTCACCGCGTCCTCGAAGCTGAGCGCGCCGGCGGCCACCAGCGCGGTGTATTCGCCCAGGCTGTGCCCCGCGAAGTACACCGCGGGCGGCAAATCGTCGCGGATCGTCTGGAAGGCCGCGTAGCTGGCGGTCAGAATCGCGGGCTGCTGGTTGGCCGTGAGCCGGAGCTCCTCCTCCGGACCGTCGAAGCAGAGCGTGCTGATCGCATAGCCCAGCGCGCGGTCCGCGGCCTCAAAGACCTCGCCCGCGGCGGGCAGGTTCGCCCAGTCCCGTCCCATGCTGACGCGCTGGGAGCCCTGTCCCGGAAAGACGACGGCCAGGCTCACCGCTGACCTCCCCAGACCAGGTAGGTCGAGCCCCAGGTCATGCCGGTGCCGAAAGTGAACAGCACTACCTTGTCGCCGGGCTTAAGCTTGCCGTCCACCCACAGCTCGTCCAGACAGAGGGGGATGGTGGCGGCGGTCGTGTTGCCGTAGCGCTGGACGTTGAGATAGACCCTTTCCTCGGGTACTTTCAGCCGCTGCTGAGTCGACCTGATGATGCGCTGGTTGGCCTGATGGGCTACGAACCAGTCCACCTCCTGCGGGTCGACCTCGACCTGCTTGAGTACCTCGATCACCGCCTCGTACATGTGACGCACGGCCTGCTTGAAGACCGCCTGGCCTTCCATGTAGATGAAGTGCTCGTGGGCGGCGACGGTCTTGTAGCTGGCGGGCTTGTTGCTGCCGCCGGCCTGCTGCATCAGGATATCCGTCAGCGTACCGTCGGTGCGCAGATAAAAGTCCTTGATTCCGAAGCCCTCGGTGTTGTCCGCGGGATCGACTCCCTCCAGCAAGAGCGCCGCCGCCGCGTCACCGAACAGCACGCAGTGGTCTCGATTGGTCATGTCCGCCAGCGCCGTCATCTTCTCGGTACCGATCACCAGCGCGTAGCGGTGCTGCCCGCCGCGCAGCATGTTGTAGGCCACATTGAGAGCGTAGACATACCCGCTGCAGCCGGCGTTGAGATCGAAGCTCCAGCCGCTCTTATTGCCCAGCTTGCCCTGGATCCAGTTGGCGGTCGCCGGAAACACGGTGTCCGGAGTCACGGTTGGCACGATGACTACGTCCACGTCCGCCGGGTCGACTTCGGCCCGTTCCAGGCACTGCCGGGCGGCCTGGAGGCCCATGTCGGAATTGGTCTGGCCGGGCGCGGCGAGCCTGCGCTCCTTGATGCCGGTGCGCTCGGTAATCCACTGATCGGTGGTATCGAGGATCTGCTCCCAGTCCTGGTTGGTCAACACCCGCTCAGGCACGTAGTGCCCGGTGCTTCGTACGATTACGTCCTTGAACATCAGCTGCTCACCTGCCTGGGATCAACAACAACACATCGGGTTGACGAGAGTATTACCAAGTAACGTCCCATTATAGTGGGGCACCGGCTCAGGCGCCGCCCGTCGATTTTTGCGCCGCCTCCCCGTCGTACCCGTTGTCCGGAACCTGCGGGTGGCCGGCGACGTATTGCGAGACCTGCTGCGCGATATTGGATATGGCCAGCCCGTGGCTGTGGATCACTGCGTTCATGAAGGCCTTGGCCGGCGATCGGCCGTGGCAGATTACTACATTGCCGTTGAGCCCCAGCAGCGGCGCACCGCCGAAGCGCGCGTAGTCCAAACGGTCGGCGAACCTCCCGAAGGCCCGGCGCTGCAGCAGCTTGGCGGCCAGTCCGGCCAGCAGGTCATGCTTGAACTCGTCGCGCATGAAGGTCATGACTGCCTCGGCCAGCCCCTCGGCGAACTTGAGCAGGATGTTGCCCAGGAAGCCGTCGCAGACCATGATGTCCAGGTCGCCCCTCAGCAGAGTGTGGCCTTCGGTGAAGCCCGCGAAGTTGAGGTCGGGATCTGCGTCGATCAGTTCGTAGGCCTCGCGTACGACCTGGTTGCCCTTGTACTGCTCGCTGCCGTTGGAGAGCAGGGCGATCACCGGCCGCTCCACCTGCTGGATGTTCTTCACATACAGGTGCGCCAGGACGGCGAACTGGTAGAGCTGCCGCGCTTTGCAGTCCACGTTGCTGCCGCCGTCGACAAAGAAAAGTTGCTTGCCCATCGTGGGCATCGGTGTGCCGATCGGCGGGCGCTCGATCCCGCGCACGCGTCCGAGCGTGAACAGCGCGCTGGTCATCACCAGGCCGGTTGTGGCCGGGCTGATCACGGCGCTGTGCGGCGTATCCCGCGCAATGTCCATCGCGCGGCGGATGCTGCAGTTAGGGTGCTTCTTGTACACCTCGACCGGGCTGGCGAAGTCCCTGGGCAGCTGCTGCGGCGCGTGCACGATCTCGATCTCGCAGCCGTGTCCGCCAGCGTCGGCCAGCAACGAGCCGACGGCGCGCTCCGTCTCCTCGACATCAGCGGTAACCAGCACCAGCCGCAGCGGCTGGGGCCTGAGCCTGGCGCAGGCAGCCGCGGCGCCCTGGAGCACTTCGGCAATGCCCAGTTCCGCGCCCATGACGTCCAGAATCAGCGTCGCGGCGTTCGTCATCCGAATCCGTTATTATACCTAGGCCTGTATCGGTTGGGTCTGACCGGCGTTCGTCGGCGACCCGGCCAGTATGTTTCACTGGCAGACCGGATGATCGAAGCAACCGTCAGCGTATCGGGAAGGGTGCTGACCGCGGTACTCGCGGTTTGTCTGCTGGCTGTGCCCTGCCGCGCCGCGGTGGACCCGTGGATCGAGACCGTCATCGATGAGGCGGCGGTGCCGGAGCTGTACGGCACTGCTGCGGACGTGATTGAGCTGGCCGATGCCCGGGCGCTGCTGCTGATGCTGACCAATGAGTCGCGACGGCAGGCGGGCGTCGCTGAGCTGGCAGCGCAGGACACCGCGGACCGGGTTGCCCAGGACCACGCCGCGGAGATGGCGCGGTTCCGCTACAGCAACCACTACAACCTGGCCGGACTGAAGTGCGAGCTGCGTTTCAACTCGGCGGGAGGCACGGACCACGTCAAGGAGAATACGATCTACTACGAAACCGTGCCGGCCGTGCGGCTGACGTCCCAGCTGGTGCGGCGGATGCATGAACACTGGCTGCAAAGCGACAGTCATCGGGCCAACATCCTGGATTCAGCACACACCCACCTTGGGTGCGGCTTCGCCCTGGAGCACGAGGATGGTCGAACCTACGCCGCCGGCGTCGTCGAGTTCGTTAACGACTACGGCGATTACCACCAGCTGCCCAAAGCAGCAGTCCGGGGCGAGAGCGTGACGCTTGAGGGCAGGATCGATCCCGCGCGTGCGGTGCTGCGCTTCGTTGGTGTTGGTGTCGACTACCTGCCTGAGCCCCGAGACGTCGCGTACCAGCGCGCACACACCGGCGGCTACAGCTCGCCACGTGTGGTGCTGGCACTGCTGCCGCGCCGCTACCTGGGAGCCTACGTTCCGGAGGCGGAGTACCGGCGCTACACGGTCGACTACGACATCGGCAGCGGGGAGTTCAGTGCGACGCTGCGCTTCGAGCCCAACTGGCCGGCGGCCGCCTACTACGTCACCGCCTGGGTCTCACCGCGCGATCACCCGCCCGATACCGGCTGGGATCCACTGGCTGGCAGCTGTGACGAGGTCTTCTGCGCGATGACTCAGGTCGTACTGGTGGACTAGGCGGCTCGGGCGCCGAGACCAGGCATGCCGGCCTCACCCGGCAACACGATTGACCAGCCGGACCCCGCAGTTGAGTTCCACGGCCACCTCATCACCGGCCCGGACCGGTCCCACGCCCGCCGGGGTACCGGTGGCGATCAGGTCGCCGGCCTCCAGCGTCATGTAGCGGCTGATGTGGCTGATCAAGTAGGCCAGGCCGAATGCCATATCAGCGACGTCGCCGTGCTGCACCTGCTCGCCGTTCAGCCGGGTTGTAACGGTGATGGGCACGCGATCCGCTCCCCCGGCGCGCAGCGCCTCGGCGACGCTGGTATCGATGTAGGGTCCGCAGGGACCGAAAGTGTCGCAGCCCTTGGCCCGCGCCCACTGCTTCTCCTCCTGCTGCCAGTCCCGCGCGGTGACGTCATTGAACGCGGTCACGCCGAGCAGGTAGTCGAAGGCCGCCTCCTCGCTGACGTTGCGGCAGCGCTGGCCGATCACCAACGCGATCTCGCCTTCGTAGTCAACACGCTCGCTGCCCGCTGGCATCACGATCTCTTCGCCGTCCGCGATCAGACAGCTGGGAGGCTTGAGGAACAGCAGGGGTTGCTCCTCCTCAGCCACATTGCCCAGCTCCCTGGCGTGGTCAGCGTAGTTGCGCCCGACGCAGACGACTTTGCTGGCGGCCGTGGGCGGCAGCAGCTGGACCTCGCCGAGCTGGTCCTCGGGTCCGGCCCGCTTCAACTCGAAGCGGTCGGGGCTGAGCCGCACGCAGCGCAGCAGGACTCCCTCCGCCGCGAGTTCACCGTAGTAGCAGGCTTTGCCGACGCGATAGCGGTAGATGCGCATGCGGCAAGCATAGCTGATGCCGGTCGCAGTGCGGTGATACGCTAAGATGCGCCTGAACCGGGGTATCCGGTGAGGACCGATGGAATACCGAAACGCCTGGAGAGAGATATGCTGCGAACCGCAGGCCTGGCCTCGATCGTGCTGGGGGCACTGCTGATGCTGACCGGCCCGTCATACGCCGCCGACGTTCACGAATTCCGGCTGGACAACGGGATGCTGGTGCTGCTCAAGGAGAACCACAACGCACCGGTGATCAACCTCAACGTCGTCTACCGCGTGGGCAGCAAATACGAGCGGCCGGGGATCACGGGCATCAGCCATCTGATCGAGCACATGATGTTCAAGACCACCGAGAACCTGCCGCTCGGTGAATTCGACCGGCGGCTCAAGGCGGTCGGGGCCGACAACAACGCCTACACCTGGCTGGACCAGACCGTCTATCACGAGACGATCGCCGCCGACCAGGTTGACGTGGCGCTGGAACTGGAAGCGGAGCGGATGCGCAACCTGTCGTGCCTGGCCGAGGATCACGAGTTCGAGATGACGGTGGTCCGCAACGAGCTGGAGCAGCGGGATGACACTCCGTTCACGATGCTCTACGAGGAGCTGCTGAGCTTCGCCTTCAAGGCCCACCCCTACCAGATTCCGACGATCGGCTGGAAGGCGGACGTGGAGGGGATCACGACGGCGGAGATTCGGGCGTACTACGACCGCTACTACCATCCCGATAACGCCTTCATCGTCGCCGTCGGGGACTTCGAGCCCGATGAGATGTTCGACAGGATCGAGCGGCACTTCGGACATCTGCCCTCCGGCGAAGTGGAACTGCCGCGGCTGCCCGCGGAGCCACCGCAGCTGGGCGAGCGGCGCTTCGAGGTCGAGCGCTCCGGCCAGCTGGACTATTTGCTGATCGGCTGGCATGTGCCGGAGAGCGAGCATCCCGACAGCTACGCACTGGTGGTACTGGGCCAGCTCCTGGGGCAGGGGCGCACCAGCCGGCTCTACCGTGCGCTGGTGGACAGCGGGCAGTGCGCGATGGCCCAGGCCTGGGCTTCCAGCTTCAGCTACGCCGACCCGTTCCTGTTCTTCGCCACCGCGGCGATGAATCCCGGCGTGTCGCCGGACGACGTTGAACAGGTGGTCTACGACGAGGTCGAGCGCATCATCAGCGAGGGTGTGACCGAGCAGGAGCTCGGCCGCGCCAAGAAGCAGGCCCGGGTCAGCTTTGTCTATGACCGTGATAGCATCGAGGCCGAGGCCCAGGGCATCGTGTACTTCGAACTGATGAGTGGCTATCGGGACATCGACAAGTATCTGCCGGGCATCGAGGCGGTGACCAGCGAGGACGTTCAGCGGGTCGCTTCCGAGTATCTGACCAAGCGTAATCGCACGGTCGGCCGGTACCTGGCCCAGCGAGCGGAGCCCGCCGCAGGACCACTGCCGACGGACGCGGCCGATGAAATGCCGACGATCGCACCGCCGCGCTACCGCCCGACGGCACCGCTAACGCCCGGCGCAAGCCCGCAGTCCGCAGCAGCGGATGACGAGGCCGGCGACGGGCACTACGCGGCGGTTACGCAGCTGAGCAATGGTCTGAAGGTAGTGATCCGCGAGAACCACAACAACTCGACCGTGAGCGTCAGCGGGCTGGTGCCCGCGGGCAAGATCGACGATCCGGTGGGCCAGCACGGACTGTCGGGCTTCGGCGCCGCGATGCTGATGAACGGCACGGTGGACCACACCAAGCAGGAGCTTGCCGAGATCATGGAGGATGCGGGACTGGAACTGGGATTCGTGCCGTCCCGCGAGCACTTCATGATCGCCGGCCGCAGCCTGACCGAGGACTTCGAGTTGCTGCTCGATCTGCTGGCGGAGCAGCTGCTGCATCCCTCGTTTCCCGAGGACGAACTGGAGCGCACCCGGCAGCGCATTCTGGCCGGGCTGCTGGAGAGCTCCAACGACACGTTCGACACCAGCTTCGCCACCGGTCGCGATCTGATCTACGGCGTGGATCACCCGTTCTCCGGCAGGTTCGAGGGGCGCCCCGAGGATATCGCCACCATCACTCGCGACGACCTGCGAAGCTGGCACCGCGAGCACGTGGTGCCGGACGGTGCGGTGCTCACCATCGTGGGCGACGTGGACAGCGCCGCGGCTCTGGAGGCCGTTCGGCAGCGGCTTGCGGGCTGGTCCGGCCGCGACGAGGACCGCGCCGGGCTGCTGGCCCGCGGGGCGGAGTTCGATGCGTCCCAGGCCGGCCAGCGGCACGTCGTGCGCCTGGAGGAGAAGAGCAACGCGACCGTTACCTGGCTGGGCCCCGGCACAAGCAAGTTGGGGGCCGCTGACTGGGCCGCGCCGCGGATGGCCAGTTTCCTGCTCGGCGGTGACATGTACAGCCGCCTCAACGAGCGGCTGCGCATCAAGGAGGGCCTGACCTACGGTTCGTTCTGCTGGTTCAGTAACGGCTGCGCTGCCGGCCCGCTGTGCATTGCCGTACAGGTCAACCCGGAGAACATCGACGCTGCGATCGCCGCGACCAATGAGGAGTTGGAGCGGTTTGTAGACGAGGGGCCGACCGATGAGGAGCTGGCGCTGGCCAAGAGCTACCTGTCGGGTAACCATCCGGTCAGGCTGGCCACCAACGCGGCGGTGGCCGCGGCACTGACCGAGGCGGTGTATCTGGACTGGGGCGTGGACTACATCGTTGGCTTCCCGACCATCATCGAGCAACTGACCCTTGAGCAGGTTGCGGCAGCAGCCTCCGAGTACATGCAGCCGGACCAGTTGACCGTTGTGATAGCGGGGACGGTGGAGTAGCGGAATCGCCGCCACCGGGCCGCGGGCAGGGCGCCGGGCGATGCAAGGTGGCATTTGTCGGTCGCTGGGGTATCATAGGGGTAGCAGGCAAGGAGCGAACCGCTGCGCGCGATTGCTCGACAATCGGCCAGCAGATATAATTGTCTATTGGTGAGAAATTGAGACTCCGGCAAAACTGTCAAGGAGGCGGCTGCTATGACCGCTAAGTCAAGAGTTAGCGTGTTGCTGGCCGTGTTGCTGCTGTTCGGGCTGGCGGCCCTGTGGAGTTGCGGCAACAGCGGGGGCGACGACAACACGCCGGATCCCGGTGCGGTACGGCCGGCGATCACCGGATTGAGCCGCAGTTCGGCCAACATCGGTGATCAGGTTGAGGTGTACGGGCTTAACTTCGGAACAAACCAGAGCGGCGGAAACGTCCGGCTGAACGGGCTGGACTTCACCGTGAACGACTGGACCGACACGATGCTGGACATTACCGTAGTCCAGGGCATGGTTTCGGGGATCGTGGTCGTCACGGTCGGCAATCTGTCGAGCCAGAGCGGTCCGGAGGCGCAGCTGTTCATTCCCGCGGAGCCGGCGGGCCGGCCGCTGATCAACGCCCTGATCCCGGACTACGGCGAGGCCGGTGACCAGGTCCTGATCTCGGGAAGCAACTTCGGCGGGCCCGGCGCGGGTGGCCAGGTCTTCTTCGACGTACCGGAAGTCGCGGTCTCTCAGGCCGGTGAACCGGTACTGGCCGAGGTGGTGACCGTCGAGGTTGACGGCACGGCTATCCCGCAATGGGGGGCTTCCTCGATCAAGGTCCTCGTGCCATTCGACGCTCCCGTCGGCGGAGCGGTGGTCTACGTGGTAGCCAATGGCGAGCAGTCCAACAAGAAGGAATTCATGGTACTGCCCACGCCCTACGATGACGAAGCGCCCGTGATTACCATCGTGGATCCTCCCAACGGCGAGATCGGGACGGCGATCACCATCGAGGGTGACCGGTTCGGCCACATCCAGAGTGGCAGCATCGCTGAACTGGGCGACATGAACCTCAACGTCGTCACCTGGAGCAATACGACAATCCAGGCGCTGGTTCCCGATGGCGCGGTGACCGGCAAGATCCGTGTTACGGTCAACGGCAAGCCGTCCAACGAGGTTGACTTCACCGTTGCCAATACGCCGCGAATCGACAGCGTCTCACCGTATGAGATCCGCGTGGGTAACCCCTTCCAGGTGACCGGTGTCTTCTTCGGCCTCAATCAGGGCACCGGCAGGTTGACCATCGGCGGCACCGCTCAGGAGATCGGGACCTGGAACAACACCGTCATCACGGTTCCCTCCGTCTCTCCGATCAGCGCCTCCGGCGACCAGATCGAGGTGATCGTCACGGCGGACAATGGACTGTCGAGCGAACCGGCCTACGTTGAGTTGGTCAGCGATCTCGACGTGCGTGTCTCCGTGGACCCGACGGCTGGGCAGCGTAACGATCAGTCCGGCCAGGGCGGTACTGAATTCGCCTTCCAGGTCTCGGTTGCGGGCGGCTCAGGTGATTACACCTATCACCTGATTCCGGACGCCGGCAACCCCAGCGTGGAAGCGCCGTCCATCGGCAGCAGCCCGGTGACCTATACGTATCCGTTCGTGTCCGGTGCGCAGGACGAGGTGTATTACGACACCAAGATGCGTGTGGTCGACAACGACAACCAGGACTCGGTCACGGTGGCCGGCCCGACGGTGCTGGTGGTGAATCCCGGCGTGCCGGTGATTACCAGGATCGCGCTGAGCAGCCACAATCGCGGTACGACGCCGGCGCCTAACGACTGGTGCTACACGCAGGATGGCGCCGACTATCTCTTCCACGACTTCACGTTCACGGGTGGCAACCGGCTGTTCACCTCGGCGATTGGTGACATCATGTCCGGCGGCAACCCGCTGGCTTCTTACACTCGCAATGAGCTGGCGTTCACCGCCGAGGGCAGCAATCCACGCCCCTATGGCTATCGCTACAAGGACACGGCCGGCTCGGAGGTGGAGATCCAGGGCCTCAACTTCGGTGCCACCCAGGGCACGCTCACACTGGGTGTCAGCGGGTCGAGCCCGACACAGATCGATGTCTTCACCTCCTGGACCGACATGTCGGTCAAGTTCCAGCTGCCCGCGGTGAACGTTGCGCTGTCCGGTACGGTCAGCCTCACACCGCTCGGCAACCCCAAGCAGGCCACTTCGGTGACGCCGCTGATCTGTTCGCCGTATGTCAATTCGGTAGTGCCGGACGAGGTGGACATCGACATCGGTACGGTTACTCTAAGCGGTTTCGACTACCAGCCAACGGTGCTCAGCGGCGTGGCTGGCAGTGAGACCTATGGCATCTGGATGGTTCGAGCCAGCTACGATGATCCGTTCGTCGGCGGCAACGTAACCGATCTGGTGCTGCTCACCACGCCGATCGTGCCCACGACTCTGCTGGGCACCACGATGTCCTTCTCGATGGCCAGTCTCGACGTGGACGGCAACGGTACGGTGCCGGTCGAGGTCTTCAACGCCGCCAACGATGCTTCGCAGGTGGTGGAAGGCACACTGGAGATCGGGGGCTACTACCTGTTCCTGTGGACGGGCGCGCTGACGGATGGAACCAACAACGAATTGGCCACCTCTGGCGTGTTCAGCGAGGCCTATCCGGTCGAAGTTGTGACTGGAGGCGGTCCGATCGACGATCCGCCGGTGCCGAACCTGCAGGTCGCTCCGACCTCGGGCGACGCCCCGCTGACCGTCAACATCGACGCCAGCGGCAGTACCGACGACGGTACGATCACCAAGTTCGAGTTCGACTTCGGTGAGGGCGCGGGCCTTGAGGACTTCGGCCTGACGAGCAGCACGGACCACACCTACGCCGCGGACGGCAGCTATCAGGTGCGCGTCCAGGTGACCGATGACGCGACGCCAACGCCGCAGTCCGTTGCCTCGGCGCCGATCACGGTGACCGTCGGCGGCGGCGGCCCGGGCAGTACTATCACCGTCACGCTGACGGTCAACTTCAATACCTTCGACGGCGCCAACCTGGGCACGTTGACGAAGCTGTTCGAGCAACCGGGCGATGTGTTGGTTGACCAGGATTTCCGGCTGCACACTGATGGAGTGCCCGATGTTCTCACATTCTCGGACGTTGATCCGGGTACATACGCGGTGGAAGTCAACCGGATCGTGACCAACTGGGTTGGCTTCGGCGACATCCAGGCGAGGCAGACGGTCACCGTGCCGCCCGACGCCAACGTCGAGTTCGTGGGCAACCAGACGGCCGATCCGCCGCCACCGGGCTAAAGCGGACGGCCAGACAACCAGAGCAAGCGAATGGAGCGGGCGCCCCCCGGTGGGTGCCCGCTCTTGTCTGTGACTGCGGTGCGTATCCAAAGCTGCGCTGGCCGACGTGCACCGGGAAGGAGTATAATCGGGTCTCCGCGCTAGATTAAGAATGGACGAAAGCCGGCGGCCGGAGGGGCCGCAGTGGTACAATCGCAGCAGCCATGAGCTCCGGGCGCGAAGTCAACCACCATTTCAAGCGGCTGACGGCGGGCGTGCCGCCGGAGGTGCTGGCGACGCTTGGCGGGGCGATCCTGGCGGTCGACGCTCAGCGCCGCGGCAAGGAGAGCGACGCGCCGGCCCAGCTCAGGCGCGCCTGGTTGGAGTTGGCCCGCTGGCTGATCCGCAGCGCCGGCGCACAGCTCAACGAGCAGCAGTGCGCCTTCCTGCTGAGCGGCGCGCTGGGCGACAGCGTGGTGATCAAGGCGCCGGACGGCGAGCGGGTGACGGTGGAGCTGCTGCCCACCGAGCACTACGAGGGTGTGCTGAGCAGCCTGCGCGCGCCGCGGCCACCGGCGGTGCTGACGCCCCGGGCGCGGATGGCCAGGCTGGCCGACGGTCACCTTCCGCCGCTGGACCTCAAGCACCCCGGGCGCTACCGCGAGCCGACCGACGAGGAACGGCAGCAGGCCGACGCCGAGCAGATCAAGCGGCGGCTCGGCGCGCAGCTGCAGCAGCTGGCCGGCATGCAGAAGCGGCTGACGGACGCCACGCGGCGCTTCGCGGAGATGGTCAAGCCGGAGAACCTGCGCACCGTCTTGGAATCCGCCCGGGCGGTGCACGAGCTGGCCGCCGACGCGCTGGCCCACAGTGAGCAGCCCGAGCAGCTGCAGGGACTGAGCGTGCCCGCGGACGTGACGGATCATCCCGTCGTGAGGGCGGCGTCGCAGCTGGAATCCGATCTGGTGGCGGCGCTGCGCGATCTTGGTGGCGCCCAGCAGGAGACCCTGCAGGGCGTCGGGCTGGCATCGCAACTGGCGCGCGCGATCGGCAAGGTTTCATCAGCGGAGGACGACGCGCCGGCGGTGGAGGACGTCCTGACGCTGACTCCGGAGGCCGTCAAGCTGGTGGAAGGCGACTACGTGGCGACCAATACCGTGATGACCCAGCTGCTGGTCAACAGCCCGCACCGCTCGGCCTGGTCGGCGAGCCGCGTGCTGCTGGCCGAGCACACCGAACGCCACGACGATCCGCTGGCCGAGTGCTACGCCACCCCCGAGCGGCTGAGCGAGAGCATCGCCAAGGTCGACGCCCTCCACCCCAACTGCTTCCCCCACGATGCCGCCGGCCAGCCGCTGCTGCCGCCGATCGTCGTCTCGCCCGGCGTCGGCGAGGTGAAGTGGTTCGACGACCGGTTCCTGGTCGGATTCGTCTGCACGGAATCGGAGCGGCGGGGCAGCGAATTGACGCTGAGCCCGGTCGACCTGGCGGTCATGCAGATCTACGGCCAGTTCCTGGCGCGCGGTGACATGTTCAACTACCGCGGCGAGCGCGTAACCGACAACTTCATCGGTGAGTACTCCGGTGAGGTCGAGCAGAAGGCGGCGGTCAAGTTCACCGGCGAGAAGAAGAAGCTGACCTACACCACCTCGACGGAGGTCCGGGACGCCGCCAGCCGCGACGACGCCGTGCGCGACTACATCGACTTCATCTTCCACGTCTACAACGCCGTTCAGCTCCCCAAGCGCATCACGCCGCGGCGGGTGGGCGTGCTGCTTAAGTACTGCATCATCGGGGACGAGGTGCGTACCGTCGCCCTGGTGCTGAGACACGTGGTGGGCCACGATCCGCTGGTGGCACGCGCAATCGTGATGGGGCTGGCGGACCGGACCCAGCGGAATCCCGGCGAGCTGCTGAGGATGGCGGTGGACTCCGATCCGCAGCTGGCGTCCAGGTTTGGCCGTGACTTCGGCAAGACTGTGGAAACGGTAATGGGCCATGAGTATGCCCAGCTAGCCAAGGCCGGCCGGCCGGCCGCCAAGGCTGCCGACGGCGAGCAGCCCGAACCGGAAGCGGCTGCAGGCGACAAGCACGACTACTTCGACGTCTAGGCCCGGCAGCGCGTCCGCCGCCGTGCGCGCCGGCTCCACGGTGCGTTAGAATGAACGCGTGCCGCTCGTCGCCAAATTCGTGGTCTACGCAGTTCAGGCCTACATCCTGCTGATCTTCGTCTACGTGCTCGGCTCGTGGTTCCCGCAGTGGAAGGGGCAGTCCTGGTACCGGCTGGTGGAGGACATCGTCGGGCCCTACCTGAACCTCTTCCGCCGCCTGCCACTGCAGATGGGGATGATCGACCTGACTCCGATGGCCGCGATCTTCGTGCTGATCATTTTCGAGACGCTGGTGCGCGGCGCGGCCGGAGGGATGTGAAGATGGCGCTGACGCCTCTCGATGCCGAGAAGTACAGGTTTCGCAGCGTGCTGCGCGGCTATGCCCGGGATGAGGTGGAGCGGTTTCGGGCCGAGGTGATCGCGGCGCTGGAGGGGCATATCGCCCGCGCGGCGGAGTCGGCGGCCCGCGTCAGCGAGCTGGAGTCGCAGCTGGCGCGCTACCGCGAAAACGAGGAACTGCTCAAGAGCAGCGTGGTGCTGGCCCAGCGGACCTGCGACGAGCTGATCGCGGCCGCGCACAAGCAGGCTGACGCGATCAAGCAGGAGGCGCGGACGGAGGGTGAGCAGATCCGGCTCAGCCTCGCCGACTTGCGTGCCCAGCGTGAGCAGTTCGAGTATGCCTTCCACGGCCTGCTGACCGGCTTCAAGCACCGGCTGGAGCAGGGCAACCCGATGCTGGCAACCAGGGAGCAGCCGGCGGCGCTCAGTAGCCCGCCGGACCGCGAGGCTGCCGAACAGCTGGCCCCCCCCGCTGCCGAGATGGATGCTCCGGAACCCGAAGACGAGCCTGCGCTGCAGCGTCCGCGCGCGACGGAGCCGCGGCCGGGGATCCCGGACGTGCCGGCTCCGCCGTTGCCGCGAGTGCCGGGCGTGCCCGCGGTCACTCGGCCCCCTGGATCGACAGCTGGCGCCGTGCCGGCCGACGAGCCGGACGCGGACATCGCGGACTTCAGCGCCGCCGTGGCCCAGGCCGCCGAGCGACCGAACGAGCCCTGGCCAGCGCCCAGCGCGGCGCCGCCCGACGATCCACCGGAGGAATCCGGCGACCAGTCGCTGCCGTTCGACGACGAGGACTGACCCGGGGATCATCCATGCCTGGGCCGCAGTGGGCAGCGTATAATCACCGGGTGGACTTCCGGTTCAAGTACCGGCGCAAGCCGCCCGAAGAGCACGAGCTGCGCGGTGAGCAGCGCGTCGAGGCCGACCGGATCAAGCGCATGCGCGGGCTGGCGCTGGGGGTCAGCATCCCGATGACGCTGGTGGCGGGACCCCTGCTCGGCTGGCTCATCGGGGCCTGGCTCGACCGGCTGCTGGGCACCGGCTACTGGCTGGTTGTGATGATCGTGCTGGGCACCATCGGTGGGTTCGTCGCGATGATCGAGGCGCTGATAATGCTGGGGCGCGAGCGATGAGCACTGCGCTGCCGATTGTCGACCGCGTGGTGCGGGATCTGGTGTTGCTGGGTCTCGCCGGGGGCCTGGCGGCCGGGCTCTGGCGTGGCGAAGAGGTTGGCTGGTCCTTTCTTGCCGGCTGTCTGTGGATGGCGCTGAGCTTCACACTGCTCAGCTGGCTGCTGGGCGGCTTTCTGGGCTCCGGCAGGCCGTCCTGCCTATTCATTTTCATCATGGCCTGTGCTAAGATTCCGGCGGCATATCTCCTGCTGTATTGGCTGTACAGAGCCGACTACTCGGATGCGCTGGGACTCACGGCGGGCCTGCTGGTCTTCCCGCTGGTGCTGGTGTATCGCGGTCTGGCTCACGGGAGGCGGGGGGAGGCCCGGCAGGTTAAGGAGAAAGGTTAGCCACAGATGTTGGCCTGGCTATTGGCGGAGCACGCGGAAGGCGCATCCGAGGCGGCGCAGGCCGCCCATGAAGCGGCGCAGCACGGTGCGGAGGCGGCTGAGCACGGTGCCCACGCCGCCGAGCATGCCGGTTCGCTGGTACCGGAACTGCCGAATATCTTCGGCGTCGTCCACCACGTCCTTGGCGAGTACTCACCGTCGACGGCGGACTTCCTGGACAACGTCGCGCGGCGGCTCAATCTCAGCGATCCGATGGGTACGCCGTTCACGGCGCTGGAAGGCCTGCTGTTCGCGCTGATCGTGATCATCGCCCTTAGCCTGTTCTTCATCGGCGGCTACGTGCGCCTGCGCCGCTCCCCAAAGGAAGGGCGCCTCAGCCGCCGGGCGCTGTTCAGCGAGATCGTGGTGCTGTTCTTCGATGACTTCTTCGGCCAGGTGATGGGCAAGAAGGAGGGGCGCAAGCACCTGTCGTTCATCGGTACGCTGTTCATCTATATCCTGGTCTGCAACTGCCTGGGGCTGGTCTGGCTGGGCAAGGCGCCGACGGCGAACCTGAGCTTCAACCTCGGGATGTCGCTGCTGGTGTTCCTCTACGTCCACTTCACGGGCCTCAGCCGCAGCCCGCTCGGCTACCTCAAGCACTACCCCGGTGAACTCCCCGCGGTCAAGGACCTGGGCATGGGCTGCCTGGGCTATCCGCTGGTCTGGTTCATGGCGATCCTGTTCACCATCATCCACGTGCTGGAAGCGGCGATCCAGCCGCTGAGCCTGGCGCTGCGACTGTTCGGCAACGTGCTGGGTAAGGACGTGCTGCTGGGCGTCTTCGGGGCGCTGATGCTGATCCCGATCTACGGCGGCATCAGCATCGCGTTTCCCTGGCACACGCCGTTTTTGTTCCTGGGTCTGCTGCTCGGGGCGATCCAGGCACTGATCTTCAGTTTGCTTAGTGCGATTTACATCATGTTGTGGCTGCCGCACGAACACGAAGCTGGTGCGGAGCACTGACAATCATCGTTTAGAGGAGTGCAGTATGGATTTTAGTGCAACGTTGGGTCTGGCAATCCCGCTGGGCTTGGGCATTGCAGCGTTCGGCAGCGGAATCGGCATTGGCACCGCCGTCAGCGGGGCAATGCAGGCGATGGGCCGCCAGCCGGAAGCGATCGGCAAGATCCAGACCGCGATGATCATCGGCGCGGCCTTCATCGAGGCGCTGACGATCTACGCCCTGGTGATGGGCTTCGTGTTGATGGGCAAGATCGCCTAGCGGGGGAGCTTAAGCGTGGAAGCAATTGCGACCCTGATCAACCTGCCGGTGCTGCTGTCCAGCCTGATCGGCTTCGTGATCCTGTGGTGGGTGCTGAAGAAGTTCCTCTGGCGCCCGGTGCTTAACGTCATCGACGAGCGGCGCGACAGCATCGAGCAGGCCTTCCAGGAAGTGGATGATGCGCGCGCGGACGTGGAGCGGCTCAAGGGCGAGTACGAGGAGCACCTGGCCAGGATCAACGCCGAGGCGCAGGCCAAGGTCCAGGAGGCAGTGGCCAAAGGACAGCAGATCGCCGCTGAAATCCGGACCGATGCCGAAGCCCAGCGCGAGAAGCTGCTGGCCAAGACCCAGCAGGACATCGGGCGCGAGAAGGAGAAGGCACTGGCCGAGATGCGCAACGCGGCCATCGACCTGTCGTTCACCATCTCGCGCCGGGTGATGCGGGACGGGCTTGACCGTGAGGCCCACGACCGGCTGGTGCAGAGCTTCATCGATGAGATCAAGGAGCTGAACTGATGGCCGGTGCGGTGGCCAAGCGCTACGCGGCGGCGCTGTTCGCGCTGGCGCTGGAGCGCGGGCTTGTCGAGCCGATCGACGCGCAGGCGCAGCTGATCGAGGACCTCTTCGCGCACCGCGAGATTCGGGCGTTCTTCACGAGTCCACGCATCGCGGCGGAGCGCAAGAAGCAGGTGCTCGATCGTCAGTTGGCGGGCCAGGTCGACACGACGGTGCTGAGCCTGATCAAGCTGCTGATCGATAAGCGGCGGATCGACCACCTCGTCGGAATCATGGAGGAGTATGACGTCCTGACCGACAGGCATCGCGGTGTCGAGGAGGTCAGCATCGTTTCGGCGGTACCGCTGACCGAGGAGCAGCGGGCGGCGGTCGTGAACGCCGCCCGGCGCTTCAGCACTTACGGTGAGCTGCGAGTCAGCACTGAAGTCGATGGTGGCGTGCTCGGAGGCGTGAAGGTCAAGCTGGGCGAGAACACGGTGATCGACGGGACGCTGTCCAGCCGTCTGAGCCAGATGCGGGAGCGGATGTATCGCTACCGCCATCGCGGAGTAGGCGCCTAGGGTGGGCCGGGCCGCGGGTACCCGGTCGTGAGGACGGGGCTGGCAGCGGCGGAGTGTCCCGGGAAGGGGTGCGACAAGTCGCTGGTGGGTGAGAACCGGACCGGATACGGTAGACAGGAAAGAAGAACATGTCAGCAATCAGACCGGAAGAAGTGACGGCGCTCCTCAAGCGGGAGATCGAGGGCTATGAGACCGAACTCAAGCTGGAGGACCGCGGCACGGTGATCCAGGTGGGCGACGGCATCGCCCGCGTCTACGGCCTCGACAACTGCCTGGCGGCCGAGATGCTGGAATTCCCGGGTGGCGTGATGGGGATCGCGCTCAACCTGGAGGAGGACAGCGTCGGCGTCGTGCTGCTCGGCGAAACAAGCGAGGTCAAGGAGGGTGATTACGTCAAGCGGACCGGGCGCGTGTTGCAGGTGCCGGTCGGCGAGGCGGTTATCGGCCGTGTGATCAATCCGCTGGGCCAGCCGCTGGACGGCAAGGGGCCGGTCACCACCACCGAGTATCGTCCGCTGGAGCGCAAGGCCGACGGTGTGGTCTACCGCCAGCCGGTCAAGCAGCCGCTGCAGACCGGACTCAAGGCCGTCGACTCGATGATCCCGATCGGTCGTGGACAGCGTGAGCTGATCATCGGTGACCGTAGTACGGGCAAGAGCGCGATCATCATCGACACCATCATCAACCAGAAGGAAACGCATCAGACCGACACGCCGGTGTGGTGCATCTACGTGATGATCGGCCAGAAGGAATCAAACGTGGCGCGGACCGTGGCCAAACTGGAGGAGCACGGTGCGATGGAGTACACCACGGTGGTCTCGGCCAGCGCCTCCGACCCGGCGCCGCTCCAGTACATCGCGCCCTATGCCGGCTGCGCGGTGGGCGAGCACTTCATGTACAAGGGCCAGGACGTGCTGTGCTGCTACGACGACCTGACCAAGCAGGCGGCGGCCTATCGCACGCTGAGCCTGCTGCTCAGGCGTCCGCCGGGCCGCGAGGCGTTTCCCGGCGACGTGTTCTACCTCCACAGCCGGCTGCTGGAGCGCGCGGTCAAGCTGGCGGAGTACAAGGCCTGCCCGAAGTGCGGCGCCCACAATCCGTTCATGCCGGACCACCCGCATGAGGAGCAGGATGTCTTCAAGCAGTGCGGGGTCTGCGGCGAGAATCTGACCGGCGTCGCGGTGACGCGCGGCGGTTCGCTGACTGCGCTGCCGGTGATCGAGACCCAGGCGGGGGACGTGTCGGCGTACATTCCGACCAACGTCATCTCGATCACCGACGGCCAGATCTATCTGGAGAGCGATCTGTTCTATCAGGGCGTCCGTCCCGCGATCAACGTCGGCATCAGCGTCAGCCGCGTGGGCGGCAACGCGCAGGTCAAGGCGATGCGCAAGGTTGCCGGCAGCCTCAAGCTCGATCTGGCGCAGTACCGCGAGCTGGCGGCCTTCACCCAGTTCGGCAGCGATCTGGACGCTGGCACGCTGGCGCAGCTGACCCGCGGCGAGCGGATGGTCGAACTGCTCAAGCAGGGCCAGTACGAGCCGATCCCGTTCGAGGAGCAGGTGGTGATGATCTACGCCGGTGGCAAGGGTCACTACGATGGCCTGCCTGTCGAGGAAGTGCGCCCGACGGCGGCCAGGCTGATTGAGTACATCAAGGACAAGCACTCGGACGTGCTGCACTCAATTCGCACGACGGGCAAGCTGGATGAGATCGACGAGACCCTGGCGGCGGCGGCGAAGGAGTTCTTCGCGCAGCACGTCGCGGCCGGCAAGGAGTGACCGAGGGAGCTGACCACATATGAAAGCACAGCGCCCGATCACAATGGAGGACGTCGTCGGCACCAAGGTGCTGATCAAGCTGCACCGCCAGGCTTACGAGACGCTGGACGTGCAGGGCGTGGAGTCGGAGAAGTTCGTCGCGCAGGTAGTGGGCCTGGACAGCTTCGGGCTCTGGATCGAGAACCCGGCCTATACCACGATTCCGGTCTACGATGACGAGGGGAACTACATCCCGCCTGAGGACCGCGCGGAAGTGGTACACCGGGCGGTGTTCCTGCTGCAGTGGCCCTACATCCAGACGATCATGCAGTTCCCGGATCGTCCGGCGTACCGCGGCGGCGTCGACGAGGCCGAGATCGGCTTCAAGTCCAAGGCCAGGCCGCCAGGGGGCGAGGATGAGTAAGGGCGGCAAGGAAATCCGCCGGCGCATCCGCTCGGTGAAGAGCACGCAGCAGATCACCAAGGCGATGAAGATGGTCGCCGCCGCCCGGCTGCGCAAGGCGGAAGGCCGCACCGAGGCCAGCCGCCCCTACACGGATACTCTGCGCGAGGTGATGGGCCGGCTCGGCGCGGTGGCGGCGGAAGTCGACCACCCTTACCTGCGCCACATCGCGCCTGATGAGCCTCGCGTCTACTTGCTGCTGCTGACCTCGGACAAGGGGCTCTGCGGGGCGTTCAACAGCCACCTGCTGCGCCGTGCCGAGAGCTTCATCGCGGAGCAGCGCGAGCGGGGACGCAGTGTCGGCGTCATCTGCGCCGGCAAACAGGGCGCGGACTGGGCCCGCAAGACCGGCCAGGACGTCGTGGAGCGCTACCCCAGTTTCACCGACCAGACCACCTTCGCCGATCTGAGTGCGGTGATGCAGCAGCTGTCCCAGGCTTACCTGAGCCGGGAGGTCAGCGAGGTCCACCTGATCTACGCGCGCTTTGTCAACGTGGTCAAGAACATCCCGACGGTCGTGCGGCTGCTGCCAATCGAAGATCTGCCGGCCGGTGAAGAACAGGAGCACGAATACCGTCAGGAGTACATGCTGGAGCCCAGCCCTGAGGAGTTGTTGGCCAGTCTGTTGCCCAGCTATTTCCGGACGGTGCTGTTCCAGGCAGCGATCGAGAACTTCACGAGTGAGAATGGGGCCCGGATGGTAGCGATGGATAACGCGACCAATGCCGCCGCCGACATGATCGACGAACTGACACTGCAGTACAACAAGGCGCGTCAGGCGGGTATTACGCTCGAGCTGCTCGATATCGTTGGCGGCGCTGAGGCGCTGAAGGGGTAGATGCAATGAGAACAGCCATCGCGCTCGCAATCGCAGTGCTGCTGGTCCAGCCGGCCTGGGCCCAGGATTCGGTGCCCGAGGACTCGGAGGGCTCCGGGGCGATCACGTTCGAGGATCTCTCCGAGGGTCTGGAGGTCTTCGCCACGCACCGCGAGGGAATCGTGGTCTTCTTCGTCCTGCCCGTCGGCTGGCCGGTCGCGGAGCCCGGCGCGGATCGTGAAACAGGCGAGCTGGACGAGGAACTGGGTCGCTATACCCTGCTCAGCCGTTCGCTGGTGGCGGATGATGAGGAGGCCGCGGACCTGGTCTTCGAGATGACCATTTTCAGCAGCGCGCTGCCGGAGGAATGGGCCGAGGGCACGACGGAGGAAGAGCGGGCCGAACTGGAGAAGTCCGCGTTTTGGGACTTCCTGAACGTGCAGATGTCGCAGAGCCTGCGCGCCGGTCTGCACTGCGTGACGCCGGCCGAGGAGATCCGGGCCAAGCCCTATGGCACCGGTACCCGGCCGCCGACCCTGTTCGTGCCGATCTTCTATGAGCCCCAGGGCGGCGGCGCCAGGATTTACACGTTCTCCAGCGTCTACGACGGCAAGGTCTGGATGCTCAAGTTCCTGGTCAAGGAAGACCAGATCGACAACTACGGGGCGCTGATCGCCCTGATCGTCAACAACAGCTTCGCGATGACGGAGGCGGAGTTCGAGGCGGGGCACTACGACATCCCGCCGCCGCAGATCGAGAATCAGTGAGTTCAAGGAGCGCATGATGGCGGACGTCGCCACTGGAACGGTAACAACGGGCACGCGGGTGACCGGCAGAATCGTCGAGATCATCGGTCCGACGATCAGCGTCGAGTTCCCGGAGGGCCACCTGCCGGCGATCTTCAACGCGGTTGAGGTCAAGCATCCCGAAACGGGCGAGACGATCGTCAGTGAGGTCGCCCAGCACCTTGGCAACAACATCGTCAAGTGCATCTGCATGGACAACACCGACGGGTTGATGCGCGGGATGGATGCCGTCGATACCGGGGCCGGCATCAGCATTCCGGTGGGCCCACCCTGTCTGGGGCGGCTGTTCAATGTGCTGGGCCAGCCGATCGACGAGAAGGGGCCGGTTGAGAGCGACACCCACTACCCGATCCACCGCGAGCCCCCGACGCTGACTGATCAGAGCGTGCAGATGGAGGTGCTGGAGACCGGCATCAAGGTCATCGACCTGCTGGCGCCCTACCTCAAAGGCGGCAAGATCGGCTTGTTCGGCGGCGCCGGCGTGGGCAAGACCGTGCTGATTCAGGAGATGATCCGCAACATCGCCACCGAGCACGCCGGCAAGTCGGTATTCGGCGGCGTCGGCGAGCGCACGCGCGAGGGCAACGACCTCTATCTCGAGATGACCGAGTCCGGAGTGCTGGCGCAGACAGTGATGGTTTTCGGCCAGATGAATGAGCCGCCCGGCGCGCGCCTGCGGGTGGCGCTCAGCGCGCTGACGATGGCCGAGTATTTCCGCGACGAGGAAGGCCAGGACGTGCTGCTGTTCATCGTCAACATCTTCCGCTTCACCCAGGCGGGCAGCGAGGTCAGCGCGCTGCTGGGCCGTCTGCCCAGCGCGGTCGGCTACCAGCCGACCCTGCAGGTGGAGATGGGCGAGATGCAGGAGCGCATCACGTCGACCACCGCCGGTTCGATCACCTCGATCCAGGCGATCTACGTGCCGGCCGACGACTACACCGATCCGGCCCCGGCCAACACCTTCGCCCACCTCGACGCGACGACCAACCTCGAGCGCCGCCTGACCGAGCTGGGCATCTACCCCGCGGTCGATCCGCTGGCCTCGACCAGCCGGATCCTCGATCCCAGCATCGTGGGCGAGGAGCACTACCGGGTGGCCCGCGGCGTGCAGCAGGTGCTGCAGCGCTACAACGACCTGCAGGACATCATCGCGATCCTCGGCATGGAGGAGCTGAGCGACACGGACAAGGTGATCGTCAACCGCGCGCGCCGCATCCAGCGCTTCCTGAGCCAGCCGATGTTCGTTGCCGAGGCGTTCACCAACCTGCCGGGCAAGTTCGTGTCGATCAAGGAGACGGTGCGCAGCTTCGCCGAAGTGCTGGACGGCAAGCACGACGACCTGCCCGAGCAGGCGTTCTATATGGTAGGCGGCATCGACGAGGCAGTGGAGAAGGCCGAGCGCCTGAAACAGCCGAGCTAACAGGGACCAGGATATGCCAGAGCGTGAGTTTGCACTGAAAGTGGTGACGCCGGACCGCGAGGTCTGGAACGGCCGCGCGACCAGCGTGGTGGTCCCGGGCCTCGACGGCTACTTCGGCGTCTGGGCGGGCCACGCCCCGCTGATTGCCGGCATGGGTCTCGGCGCGGTGCTGATCAGGACCCCCGAAGAGCACGTGATCAAGTTCTGCGCCGTAGCCGGCGGCTTTATCGAGATCAGCGCCGCGGGTGTCACCGTGCTGGCCGAGGCCGCGGAGCTTGGCGAGGACATCGACGTCATCCGCGCCGATCAGGCACTCACGCGCGCCCGCGAGCGCCTCAGCAAGCACTTCGCCGACATCGACATCGACCGTGCCCAGGTCGCGCTCAGAAAGGCGCTCAACCGCAAGCGCGTCGCCGACCGCGCCAAAGAGAAGCCGACGGTGATGGTGTAGCGGCGCAAACGGTCAGCCTGCGCCAACTAGGATTCCGGCAGGCGCTTAACGTCCATCTCGCCTTCGCGGACTTCGACGCGCAGCTGATCGCCGGGCTTGACCTGCTCTGCGTCGCGAACCAGCTGGCCTTCCTTATCCCAGACCAGGGCGAAGCCCAGCTTCTTGGGAGCGCGGGGATCGCGGGCGGTCAGTTCGCGCTCGCGGGCGCCAAGTTCAGCGACGACGCTCTCATAGCCGGCACGCGCGCCATGCAGCAGATCGCCCTCCAGCCGTGGGAGCAGGTGCTCCGCATCGTCCAGTTGCCGCGCGAGCGGATCGGCCAGGCGGGCGACGAGATCGCCGAGGCCTTCTTCCTCATCAAGCTGGACGCCGGTGGCGGCGAGTTCCGCCAGCCGCTGGGCGGCGTCATCCACTTCCTGCCCGCCCTGCTCGACACTGCCCAGCACGTCGCGCACCACCCGGCGGTCGAACAGCCGCTCCAGTTCGTCGCCAGCCCCATCAAGCGCGTGCTGCAGCGTGGCCAGCAGGCGGCCCGAGGCAGCGTCCACTCCCGTCCGCAGCTCGGCGGCGTCGGGCGCAACCAGTTCGGCGGCGGCGGACGGTGTCGGCGCGCGCCGGTCGGCGATGAAGTCCACGATGGTGAAGTCGATCTCGTGACCGACGCCGGTGATTACCGGGCGCTGGACCTCGGCCAGTGTGCGCGCCAGCGTTTCATCGTTGAAGCACCACAGGTCCTCCAGGCTGCCCCCACCGCGCACCAGCAGGACTGCCTCGATGCCGGGGCACTGATCGGCGGCCCGCAGCGCGGCGATCAGCTCCGGCGGGGCGCCCTCACCCTGCACGCTGGCCGGAAAGAGCACGATGTCCAGATAGGGTGCGCGGCGCCGGAGTACGTTGAGCACGTCCTGCAGGGCGGCGGTGGCGATGCCGGTCACTACACCGATCCGCCGCGGCACCTCGGGCAGCGGCACCTTGCGCTCGGCGGCAAACAGCCCCTCGGCGTCGAGCTTGCGCTTGAGCGCTTCGAACTGGGCGGCCAGGTCGCCGGCACCGGCCCTGATCAGGTCATCGGCGATCAACTGATACTCGCCGCGTACCTCGTAGACCCGCACGTCGCCGTGGACCAGCAGGGCCTCGCCGTCGGCTGGCGGCTTGCGGCGCTTGCCGAAGCGGAAGTAGGCTACCGCCAGCTGGGACTGGCTGTCCTTGAGCGTGAAGTACAGGTGGCCGCTGCCCGCCAGCCGCACGTTGCTGGCCTCGCCGCGAACCCAGACGGCGGCCAGCTCGGCCGCGCCCTCGATCAGCCGCCGCACCCGGCGGGTCACCTCGCTGACCGTCAGTTCCTGCCGCTGGCCTTCCCGATCCATCGGCAGTATTGTAATCGCCCGGCCCTCAGTCGCTGCTACAATCGTGCCTCTATGGCTGACAGACCCAAACTGGCGGAGGCGCTCGAGAGCGTGCTCAGCCTGACCTATCCGCCGACAACTCTGAGCATCGACACGCCCAAGGCGGCCGGCCACCGGCTGGCCAAGGCCGTGGTGGCCAAGGGCAACCTGCCGACGCGGCCCGTCTCGCTGGTCGACGGCCTGGCGGTGGTGAGGCGCGACGTGCTGGCCCCTGCGGCGCCAGCGGCTGATGCCGAGGATGTCGCTGCACCAGCGTCGGCACAGGAACCCCCCGCGAGTGACGCATCAGAGAATGGCGGGGAGGTCATCAGCGGACCGCTGGAACCCGTGGCCGACGAGGACGCACCCGCGGAGGGCGAGCAACACCAGCCGGCGGCTGACGCCGCGCCGACCGCCACCGCCGAGCCACGGGACCCTGGCACCGTCCGGCTGACACTCAGGCCGTTCCCGCCGACCAACCGGCTGGAGGACGCACTGGCCAGCGGCCAGGCGATCGCCGTGCCGGCCGGTGGGGAAGTCCCGCGGGGTGGCGAACTGGTCTACCCCTTCAGTGCGTTCACGGCCGAGGTGGAGAGTGTCGCTGCCGATCCCGCGGCCGCCTCTGGAGAGCAGCCGCCGTCGGCGGAGCAGGAGGCCAACGCGTCGGAGAACGACGAGAATGGTGATCTGCCCGTTGCCGAACCGGCCCGCGACTGGGATCTGGTGGCGCGCTTTCAGCAGGGCGAGATCGAGTTGCCGCGGCTCAGCGGAGCCCCGCCCTCGAACATGGTCGGGATCGGTGCCTGGGCGCGCAGTCGCGAAGCACTACTGCCCGAACGGACCATCCTGCGGGCCTCGGACGTGGCGTTGCTCGCCTCTCTGGGTATCGACGAGGTGAAGATCTACCGCCGGCCGGTGGTCGGGGTGGCGAGTCTGGGGCCGGTCTTTCCGGTTGCCGGACGGCAAAACGACGACGAGGCGGCAAACGCCATCTGCCCGCTGTCGTCGCTGGTGGTCTATCTGGCGCGCGCCGCGCGGGTGGCGGCGCTGCCGCTGGGCCTCGCTCCGATGCGGTTCCGCAAGCTGGCGGGCATGGTCGAGAAGTGGACGAAGCAGGTGGATATCCTGCTGCTGGTGGGCGGCTCGCACCACGGCCCGCAGTGCCTGGGCCTCGATGTGCTGAGCGCTCTCGGCAAGGTGCAGCTCAGCGGCCTGGACCTGCGCCCCGGCGGCGGTCTGTCGGCGGGGAAGGTGGACGGGCAGCCGGTGATCGTGCTGCCCGGCTCCCTGCCGGACGTTCTGGCGGGATTCGTGCTGCTGGCGCGGCCGCTGGCCCACAAGTACCTGACGCCGCATCTCTACGAGGATACGCTACCGCTGGAACTGGCCTGCGGGTCACAGCTGCGCGTCGAGCGCGATACGGCGGTGCCGGTCCGCTATAGCTTCGACCTGCAGCGGGGCATCGACTACACCCGGTTCAGCGGAGAGGTTCAGGAGCCGTGGCTGGAATACTCCCGGGGTCAGGCGCTGGTGGTTCTGGAGGGTGGCCGCCGCTACGCTGACGATGAAGTGGTCACTGCGCATCGCTACTAGTCTGCGCGTGAACGACGACAACTAGTGCTTGTGCCGGGGGTGCCTGAGCGGGCGGTGTATGAACTCCGGGGGATCCGGCTCCCACTCGTCGGTGAGTTCCAGAACCTGCTCCAGCACCTGCTCCCACTCCAGCAGTTCTCCGCCCAGTTCGTCCTGATAGCCTTCGGCGTCGTCTTCGCTGGCGAACGCGTAGATGAAGGGCAGCTGGGTCTTCTCGACATCTCCGGACTCCGCATCGTACAGATAGACGGCGTGCTTGGCGCGCAGGACCAGCTGTTCGTCGGTGCCGAAGCTCGGATAGTCCAGCACCTGAATCCAGATCGGCTCGTTCTCGTAGTCCTCCAGCTGTTCCAGCAGGCAGAACAGGCTGCAGCCGTCCAGCGTCTTGGTGTGCCGGTCGATCTTGACCGCCGCCTGGGCACGGCCGGGACTGGTGTCGGTGAAGCGGCGGCATACCTGGCAGATCGGGCGTGGGTTGAGCGCCGCTGCCGGCTCGGCGTTCAATGGCAGCAGTGCCGCCAGCAACAGCAGCGCCGTCACCAGCCGCGTCCACACTCTCTCCAGCTTCTCGATGCTCCTCATGACTCCGGGTAATGATACCGAACGGAGCGGTAGCTACGCTCAGCTTTGCTATAATCCAGCAGCTTTGACCAGGCGGAAGGCCTGGGGGTTCCGCCCGCGGTCTGTTCAGCGGAGCGCACGGGTGAATGCAAGTACTGATCGGGAGGAAAGGCGATGGAAGAAGTAGAGGTTGAGATCATCCTGCCTTCGATGCCGGAGGTGGCGGATGTGGTGGAAGGGCTGGCCAAGCACCTTGGCCTCGGGTTGCAGACGCTGGGTATGACCTCGACCTATGACCGGCTGGTGGACACCGAGGACTTCGCGTTGCTCAGCCAGGACCACTCACTCCGGGTCCGGCAGAAGCTGGACAACGTCTATCAGGGGGAGGAGTTCCGGCTGACCTACAAGGTCCCGCTGCGCAGCCACGACCGGCTGCTGATCCGTGAAGAGAGCAAGCTCAAGCTGGTGGAGCCCGAGTTCGAGCCGGTACTGGGCGTGCTGAGCAACGTGGCGCACGGTGTCTCCGGCCAGCATCTGGGCACCGTGCTGGAGATCCGGGAACTGGCCCGCGAGGCCAACCTGGGACCGGCGGGAGCTCAGGTCAACATCAGCGTCGACCAATGCGATTACTACGCGCCCGGCCACGACGACCCCGGCGCGCGGGAGGTGGTCTTTGAAATCGAGAGCCATGGCGTTGACGACGACGTGATCCTCGAGGCCGCCGACTGGGTGATCAAGGAACTCAAGGGCCGCGAGGCCGCCGAGGCCAAGTACGCCCGCGGCCTGCGAATGCTGGGCAAGCTCTGAGCGATTAAGCGGACCAGTCCGCCGTATCCGTGCCATCCCCGCGAGCATTGAGGCCCGGGCGGCTGCTGAGAAGCCGCCCGAGCCGGGAGGTTGCTGCGCAGAGCCGCAGCACGAGGAACCCAGTGCTGCACTACAGCAGCAGGTAGGTGTCCTCGCGGTACAGCGCCCGCAATAGGCGATGCTCCATCGAGATTGGCAGCTTAGCCAGATTCGATTCGGCGAAGCGCTCTGAGATCATGAACTGGAAAGCGCTCTTGTGGCCGTCATTCCAGCGCGCGGTCCAGACCACCTTGAGCAGCGGCTCGGGTCCGTCGAGCATCTCGCCGACCTCGGAAACCCGCAGCGATTCAAGCCGGTCGTGGGAGATCGCGTCGTAGACGTTAATCGCGACTTCCTCGGCAATCCAGATGAACCGGGGCATCGCGGTCAGGTGGTCCAGGGAGATCGTCCTGGCGGTCTGGCCGTTGTCCGTCTGCACGGAGTCGGTGATTACTGCTGCCATCATCGTTTGTGCCTCGCTTGTTAAGCTGGTGACATTGTGCCAGCGCCGGAGCGCCGTGCCTATCAGAAAGACTCCTAGGAATCCGTCGCGGTCGGCGAGCGCCCCCCCGGCGGTGAGCGGGCTACTGCTCCAGGCTGGACAGCCCCTCGCGGATCGCGAATTTGATCAGCTCGGACTGGCTGGCGATGCCCAGCTTCTGCATGATGGCGGCGCGGAAGGTGTAGATCGTCTTCGGATTGAGGCCCAGTTCCAGCGCGATCTCCTTGGCCGACTGGCCCTGGGCCAGCAGCCGCAGCACCTCCTGCTCGCGCCGCGTGAGCACCGCCAGTGACGCCCCGGCCTTGCCGGACTGGCTGAGGAACTCATCGACGATGATGTCCGCGATCGCCGGACTCAGGAAGGTCAGATTGCCGTCGACGGCCTGGATCGCACGCGTCAGATCGTCTCCGGCGCAGTCCTTGAGGAGATAGCCCGCAGCGCCCGCCCGCAGCATTTCGCCCACGTACTGCTTGTCGGCGAACATCGACAGCGCGATCACATGTACCGCTGGCAGCTCGGCAGTCAGCAGCTGCGTGGCCTCGATGCCGTTCATTTCGGGCATGTCGATGTCCATGACCACCACGTCCGGCTCCAGCTCGCGGGCCAGCCGCACGGCCTCCTGGCCGGTGCTCGCCTCGCCCACGATGCTGAACTGCTTGTCCTGGTCCAGGATGGTGTGGATACCCTGCCGCATCAGCTGCTGGTCGTCGGCGATCAGCAGGCGGATCGTACCGGCGCGGCGCCGCGCAGCTTCGCGAGGCTGCAAACCCTGCGGCGGCGGGGGAATCGAAGGCGGGTCCACCGCCAGCTCGGCCGCCACCGGGGCTGACAGCGTGACGCGCGTGCCGTCCGGCCCGGAATCGATCTTCAGCGCGCCGCCCAGGTACTGCATCCGCTCGGCGATGTTGAACAGGCCGTAGCCGGCGCCGCGACGGCTGCGATTGGCGGCCTCCTCGACGTTGAAGCCGGTGCCGTCGTCGGCGATGCTCAGTTCAACGTGGTCGCCGGCGCGCGTCAGTTCGACGGCGACGTGACTGGCTCCGGCGTGCTTGACCACGTTGAACAGGATCTCGCGCGTGGCCTGGAACAGCAGGACGCGCAGGTCCTCACTCAGGCGTCGGTGCCAGTCGCTGTGCACGACCGAGATCTGCAGGCCGTGCTGCGCGCTGGTCTGGTCGCACAGCCACTGGATCGCCGCCGCCAGCCCCAGCTCGTGCAGTACCGGCGGGCTGATCTCGAAAGTGAGCGAACGCGTGTCCTCGATGGTGGTATCCAGCACGTCGAGCACTTCCGACAGCCCGCCGGCGCTGGTCCCGGCGTCGTCCAGCAGGCGCTCCAGCTTGATCTTGGCCAGCACCAGCGCGTGGCCGATGCGGTCGTGGAGCTGCGTGGCCAGTCGTCGCCGCTCGCGCTCGCCTGCCAACACCAGCTCCGACGACAGCGCGCGCAGCTGCTCGCGCTGCTGCCGCTGGATCTCCTCGGCTTCCTTGCGGCCGGTGATGTCGGTGATGACCGCGATGGTGCAGTCGACCTTGCCGCTGGCGTCGATCAGCGGCGCCGCCGAGATCAGACCGGCCTGACGCCGGCCGTCGTGGGTGGTGAAATCGAGTTCGTAGTAGCCGCGCTCGCCCCTGTGCCGGCGCTGGATCTGCTCAAGCAGCAGCTCCTGGGCGGCGGGATCGAACAGCTCGACGAAGGGCCGGCCGATGATGCTGTCCGCCGGGTGCCCAAGCAGCCGTCCCAGCGCCTGGTTGGCGTAGAGAATCCGCGCCTGGTCGTCCAGGACGGCGAGCCCCTGGACCATCGTCTCGACGGTCAGGCGGTACAGCTCAGGTCGGGTGCTGAGTGGATCATCCGGCATTGCCTGTATTATCCATGCTGCGCTCACGCAGGCTTAGCGGGCGCCCCTCCGCTTGACTGGAGGTCCGGGCCAAGCGCATCCGCCAGCCGTACGTAGTCGGCCATGCTCAGCTCCTGCGGCCGCACGGTGGCGCCGATGCCTGCTGCCGCGAGCGCCTTGCCGGCCGCCTGATCCCCCAGATGAGGCATCGCCAGCAGCAGCGCGTTCTGCAGCTGCTTGCGCTGGTGGCGGAAGACGCCCTCCACCAGCCGGAGATACAGCTCGCGGTCGCGCGGTCGCGGTTGCTGATCGGCTTTCAGCGGCGTCAGGCTGACTACTGCGCTGGCGACCTTCGGCGCGGGATGAAAGGCCTCGGATGGCACGTCGCAGACCCAGCGCGTGGCGAGGTAGGTTTGCAGGTAAAGGCTGAAACTGTTGTAGCCGGGATCGCCAACGCGGGCTACAACGCGCTGGGCGACTTCGCGCTGCAGCATCACGACCACCAACTCCAATGCGTCAGCGTAGCCCACCACGGTGTGCAGGAAGGCGCTTGAGATTTGGTAGGGTAGGTTGGTGACGATTTTGAGCGCGCGGCCGGCCTCACGAGCCTCGGCGATCACGGGCTCGAACACGTACTTGTTGAACGAGATGTCCTTGAGCACCACGTTGCGCGTGTGGGGCAGCACCCAGGACTGAAGGTAGCGCACCAGATCATCGTCCAGCTCGTAGGCCACCAGCCGGTGGCAGCGGCCCGCCAGCGCCTGGGTCAGCGTGCCCAGCCCCGGACCGATCTCGACCACGTATTCCTCGCCGCTGAGTCGCGCGGCCTGGACGGTGGCGGCCATTACGCCGTCGTCGATCAGGAAGTGCTGCCCGCGTGCGCGGCTGGGCCGGATGTGGGCCCGCCTGAGTGCCCGACGCACGTCGTCGGCCAGCATGGGGGGATTATAGGTGCGCGCATGCCCTATCATGTAACCGCGCCGAGGAGGGCAAGCAATGAAGCGAGGCAAGCTGGGAACCAAGGCGATTCACGCCGGCTATGAGACGGACGCCAGCGGGGCCGTCAATCCGCCGATCGTGCAGAGCAGCACGTTCGCGTTCAGGACCGCGGCCAGCGGGGCGCGCATCTTCATGGGCGAAGAGCCGGGCTGGATCTACACACGCATCGGCAACCCCACGATTCGCGCGCTGGAGGACAACATCGCGGCGCTGGAAGGCGGCGTCCGGGGGATGGCCTGCGGGTCGGGCATGGCGGCCTCCAACACGCTGTTCTTCTCCCAGCTGGGGGCGGGCGACCACGTGATCGTGACCGACGCCGTGTACGGCCCGACGCGCCTGGTGCTCGAATCGTGCTGGAGCCGCTTCGGTGTCGAGCACAGCGCGGTGGATACGGCGAATCTCGACGAGGTGAAGGCCGCCGTGCGGCCGAACACGAAGCTGGTCTTCATCGAGACGCCGGCGAATCCGACGCTGAAGGTCACCGACATCGCCGGCTGTGCCGAGATCGCCCACGCCGCCGGGGCCAGGCTGGTGGTGGACAACACCTTCATGTCACCGATTCTGCAGCAGCCCTTCCGGCACGGCGCGGACATCGTCGTCCACAGCGTCACCAAGTTCATCAGCGGCCACAGCGACGTCGTCGGGGGCGTCATCGTCTACAAGAGCGAGGCGGACTACGAGGAGGTCGTCAAGCCGTGGTACATGCTCGGGGCCGTGATGGACCCGCATCAGGCCTATCTGGTCTTCCGCGGGGTCAAGACGCTGAAGATGCGAGCGCTGACCGCCCAGGCCAACGCGCAGCCGCTCGCCGAGTACCTTGAGAAGCATGCCAAGGTTGACTGGGTGGCCTATCCGGGCCTGCCTGATCATCCGCAGTATGAGCTGCAACAGCGCCAGGCGGAGGGCCCCGGCTCGCTGATCAGCTTCGGATTGCAGGGCGGCACGAAGGCCGGCGCCAAGCTGATGGACAGCGTCGAGTTGATGACACTGGCGGTCAGCCTCGGCGGGGTGGAGACGCTGATCCAGCACCCGGCCAGCATGACCCACGCCGGGATGACGCCCGAGCAGCGCGCGGCCGCCGGCATCACCGACGGGCTGGTTCGTGTGAGCGTCGGCTGCGAGGACATCGAGGACTTGCTGGCGGATCTGGAGCAGGCATTGGCGCAGGTCTAGTCGTCGTTCGCCGGGCTGGGTGGAGCCGAGACTTTCAGCACCTTGATCCGGTTGCGGAGCACCTTCAGTGCCTCGATCCTGACACGGCCGAGTTCGATTGCGTCACCGACGACCGCGGGTCGGCCCAGCCGCTCCATCATCAGGCCGCCGATTGTAGTGCTTTCAGTCTCGCCGATATCCGTGTCTTCCAGTTCGGGTAGCTGATCCAGCCGCGCCCGCCCGGTGATGACTACCGCGTCGGGCGTGCGCCGCAGCACCTCGGCGCTGGCGATGCGGTCGCTTTCATCGCGAATCTCGCCGACAAGCTCCTCCAGTATGTCCTCCATCGTGACGACACCGGCGGTCCCGCCATGCTCGTCGACAACTACGACCATCTGGACGTGCTCATGTTGCATCAGGCTCAGCGTGTCTACGGCGCTCTTGGTCTCTGGCAGCTGCACGACGTCACGGCGGTAGGGCTTGGCGGGCAGATCGACCCAGTGATCATCCGGGTCGCGACCACCATGGGCGGCACGCAAACTGATCCGCACAAGGTCCTTGAGGAGCAGGACGCCGTGAATCTCATCAAGTCCTTCACCGTAGATCGGCAGGCGCGTGAAACCGGTGTCTGTCATCAGATCAAGGGCAGTGCCGACCGTGCAGTGCTGATCGACGGCGATCACGTCCACTCGCGGCGTCATCACATCGCGCAGGTCCCTGGTCGAAAAATGCAGCGCCTCGCGGGCAACCCGCATGTCGGACTTGTGCAGCTCGCCGCCGGCGTGGGCCAGGCTGATCGCGGTCACTACGTCCGCCCGGCGGACCTGCTGCTCAGTGTCCCCGCGCCCGCCCGCCAGCAGATACACCATCGGCATCACGACCTTCTCGATCGCCCAGTTCAGCGGGGTTAGCAGCATGTCCATCACGTACATCGGGAAGGTGACCACCGAGGCAATCTTGACCGTTCGAATCGCGGCCACCGTCTTGGGCGTCAGTTCGGCGAAGATCGTGATGGCGACGGTCACGCAGACGGTGGAGACCAGGGTGGCGCGCTGCTCGGTCCACCCCTCGAGCGCCGCCAAGTAGTGGATCGCCAGCCACGTGACGTAGGCGGTCAGTGCGATGTTGGCCACGTTGTAGCCGATCAGGATGGTCGATAGGAAGCGTTGGGGACGGCTGCGCAGCGTCTGCTGCAGTCTGGCTACAAATGACCCCTGGCGCGCTCGCGTCTCAAGCGTGATCGGGTCCAGAGCCATCAGGGCCAGCTCGGCCCCGCTGAAGAACGCGGAGATGAACAGCAATCCCAGAATGATGAGGATGGGGACAATCAGTTCCACGACCTGGCGCTAGCGCGCACTCACCTCCCGGACGGGACTTCGAGGTCGGTCGTCGTCACTTGCCATGAGCGCATTGTAGCAGAGCACGGATACGCCATCAAAGCACGCGTTGAACCCAAGGCTATACTGCCCGCCATGCGCGTTGAAGCGGTGGTCTTCGATTTGTTTGGCACGCTGATCGACAACTTCCAGGTGGACGAGTACCAGGCCGTGCTCGACGAGATGACAACAGCGCTGGAGGCCCCGCGCGAGGAATTCTCAGCGGCCTGGATCGGCAGCTTCGGTGAGCGTATCATCGGCAGGCCGCCGACGCTGGTCCAGGGCATCCGTGAGATCTGCCGGCGCGTGGGCGTGAAGCCGGACGATCGGCAGGTTGAGGCAGCGTGCCGGGTCCGCATGGAATACTCCCGCCGCATCCTGCGGACCAGGCCGCACTCGATCGACACCCTGGGCGAGCTTAGGTCTCGCGACGTCCGGCTGGCGCTGGTCAGCGACTGCACCTGGGAGATCCCCGCGCTGTGGCCGGACACGCCGCTCTGCGCCTGTTTCGCCGCGACGGTGTTCTCGTGCGAGGTTGGCACGTGCAAACCGGATCCGCGAATGTACGGAGCGGCCTGCGAGCAACTGGCGGTCAGACCCCAGCAATGCCTGTACGTCGGTGATGGTGCGGGCCGGGAGCTGACCGGTGCGGGGGCCGTGGGTATGCGGGCGGTGCAGATTCGTGCGCCCGAGGAGACACCGGAGCATTACGGGCGCAATCAGGCCGAGCCGTGGAGCGGCGAGCGCATCAGCCACATCTCTCAGGTGCTGGAATACCTTGATGGCGCGGAGGCTAGTGCTTGAAGAATAAGTAGACTGCGCTGGCCGCCATGATCAGCGCGAAGCTCTTGCGGACGATCATCGGGTCCAGCGCGTTGGCCCACTTGCCGCCGAAGTGCGCCCCCAGCATCAGCATCAACGCGATGATGCCCGCCGCCCAGAGGTCGATGTGCACAGCCGGGTTCTTCCAGTACTGCAGGAAACCGAGCACCCCGATCGGTGGGAGCAGCACCGCCAGGCTGGTCCCCTGGGCGCGCAGCTGGTCGTAGCTGAAGATCAGCACCAGGGCCGGCACGATGATCAGGCCGCCGCCGACGCCGACAAAACCACTGAGGACTCCGGCCACCATGCCAACTAGCGCGTATCCGACGTATTCCATGCTCCCATTGTAGGGGGCGCATGGCCCGCCGGAGCTAGCGCCGGAGTTCCCCGGTGAAGATCCCGCCGCCGTAGGAAGCCAGCCTGACCGGCAGGCACCGGCCGATGAGCTCCGCCGCATCGGGTTCCCCCGGCAGGTGCACGATTTGGTAGGCCTCGCCGTGACCCCTGAGCAGCCCGTCGGCCTGCTCTTCCACGATCACTGTGCACTCGCCGCCCACGAAGCGCTGCCAGCGTCGGTCTTCGATCTGCGCGCAGTGGTCAATCAGCTGGCGGTTGCGGTGGCGGACCTCCGTCCGTGGCAGAGGTGGCAGCTGCGCAGCCGGCGTACCGGGCCGCGGGCTATAGGGGAAGCCGTGAATACGTTCGAAGCCGGCGGCGGTGCACAGCTTAAGCGTGGCGTCGAAGTCGCCCTGGGATTCCGTTGGATACCCCACCAGGATGTCTGTCGTCACGGCCCCCTCCGGGCAGGCTCGGCGGAACCGTGCAACGATGTCCAGGTACTGAGCAGCAGTGTAGCGCCGGCGCATCGCTTTGAGCACGGCGTCGCTGCCCGACTGCAGCGGCATGTGCAGATGAGGACACATCCGTGGGTGGGCCAGCTGCGCAAGCAGTCGATCGCTCACATCCTCCGGTTCAATGCTGCTGAGCCGCAAACGGTAGCCTTCCGGCAGAACGGCCAGCACGTCATCGAGCAACTCGCAGAGCTGATAGCCCGCCAGGTCCGGTCCTGGCTCGGATTCCGTCTGGGCGGTGCCCTCGCTGCGGAATGGGGCGCGCCCGTAGTGACCGGAGTTCACGCCGGTCAGGACTACCTCGTAAAAGCCCGCGGCAATGCAGCGATTCACCTCGCCGAGGATCTCGGCGGGCGGCCGCGAGGCGTAAGGACGGACGTCGGGAATGATGCAGAAGCTGCAGCGGCAGGTGCAGCCGTCCTGGATCTTGATGAAAGCTCGCGAGCGCTTTGTTGCCGGATGCAGGTCCGGCTGGGCGAGGTTGCCGCCGGCCCGCGCCTTCAGCCAGTCGACTGCCGCCGGGTAGTAGTCAAACACCTGGGCTCCGGCGTCGGCGTAGCGCTGCCGGATGTCCGGATGCCGCGCGCTGCAGCCGGTGAACAGCACCTCCACGTCCGGATGCTCGCGGCGCAGGCGGCGCACGAACTGCAGCGCTTTACGCTCGGCCTCGGTGGTGACGCAGCAGGAGTTGACCAGCACCGCGGGTGGTCCTGCATCCTGTGATCGACCAGGCAGGCGTGCTCCGGTCAGTTCACAGGCGTCAAGCCCCTCGGCGCGCAGCAGTTCGGCGGCCGCCATGCTCTCGGCGTAGTTCACCTTGCAGCCGAAGGTCTTGATGTAGATGCGGTGCACAGCCAGTCATTATCGCTGAAGCCCTGGTGGTGGTTGCCAGCGACGCACGAAGGGAGTAACACCGGTGTTAGCCTTCCCAGTGGACCAACGCAGGAAGGAGGATTTGCCAGGCCACCAGACTGGCGAGACCGCTTACTGCCGTGAGGACCAACGTCCGCTGCTTGTCGCGGCAGCCAAGCCACGCTCTGAGGGCGAAGAGGGGCAGGTAGATGCAGGCCGCGTGAAGCAACGCGTACGGCCCGGAGTAGCACAGCAGGACGGTTCCCAACAGGTAGGAGTACAGCGCCAGTCCCACAGCGCGTTGAAACGATCCCCGCCCCTTGGACGCCAGACGGACAGCCGCATAGACGAGCACCAGATGAGGCATCAGGACCAGAAGCGCGAGCCAGATCAAATGTCTGAGCGCCGGAATGGCCTCGGTGGTCAGGCCATGTTGCTCTAGCAGCCATACTTCCATAGCCCTGTAATGGCTGACGAGGGCTCGCTGCAGGGGTTACGCCTGCAGCACCTTGATTCCCGGCAGTTCCTTGCCGGCAACGTACTCCAGCGAGGCCCCGCCACCTGTGCTGACGTGATGGATACGGCCGATTACGCCGGCCTTGTTCACGGCCGCGACACTCTCACCGCCGCCGACGACCGTGTAGGCCGTGTTGTGCGCGTTGGCCAGCGCGTGGGCGATTGACATGGTGCCGTGGCTGAACTGCTCGACTTCGAAGATGCCGACCGGACCGTTCCAGAACACCGTTCGCGCCCGCCGCATCTCGTCGCGGTAGCGCTCTCGGGTGCGCTCGCCGATATCCACGACAATGTCATGCGCGCCAATCGACTTGGCCGACACCGTGCTGGCCCCACCCGGGGGATCCAGGCTGTCAGTGACAACCAGGTCGAACGGCAGCAGCAGCTCGGTTCCGTGCTGCATCGCCAGCGCCAGCATCTGCTGGGCGGTACCCAGCATCTCGTCCTCCACCAGGCTGGCGCCGACGCCGATGCCCTGAGCCTTGAGGAACGTATTGGCCATCGCCCCGCCGATCATTACGGTGTCCGCTCGTGGCAGCAATCCCGTGAGCACGTCGATCTTGCCGCTGATCTTGGCACCGCCGAGGATGATGACAAACGGTCGCGCGGGTTCGTGGGCCACCTTCTCCAGCGCCTCCACTTCTTCCGCCACCAGGTAGCCCGCGTGGGCCGGCAGCAGGTGAGCGACACCCTCGGTGCTGGCGTGCGCCCGGTGGACCGTGCCGAATGCGTCGCTGACGTACGCATCGGCCAGCGCGGCGAGCTGCGCCGCGAACTGCGGATCGTTGGCGGTCTCGCCCGCATGAAAGCGCAGGTTCTCCAGCAGCAGCACGTCCCGCGCGTTGGCCTCGTCTACAGCCTTCTGGATCCCCTCGCCGATGCAGTCGTCCAGGGCGACGACACGGCGGGGTTCGATGTTGTTGCGCGCCAGATACGTATTGAGCAGCTGCTCCAGGACGGGTGCCACCGGTGCCAGTCGCAGCTCCTCGTGGATTTCGCCCTTGGGTCGGCCCAGATGACTACAGAGGATAATCCGCGACTCCAGCTTGACCAGCCGCTCGATCGTCGGCAGCGCCGCCCGGATCCGCGTGTCATCCGCGACCCGGCCGTCCTGGATCGGAACATTGAAGTCCACGCGGGTCAGTACCCGCTTGCCTGCCAGATCGGCATCGCGGAACGATTTCAGCTTCATACAGCACCCCTTTGCAGACCCATCCGCCGCTGGGCTTCCGTGTCCCGCCAACGCTCGAACCTAACGGGATCGCGATGCTTAAGCATAGCAAATCCCGCGCTGCGGCACCGCCGCCCCGCTGGCACCAAGCCAGCGTCAGTCTGAGCCGAACTCGCGCGCAGGTTTGGCCGGCTGGACTTTCAGTGGCCGTCCGCCCAGTTCGGCGTCGGCCAGTCCAGTGACAGCGGCCTGCCCGGCCTCGTCGCTGTCCATTTCGACGAAACCGAAACCCCGGCTGCGGCCGCTGTGCTTGTCGGTGAGCACGGATGCGGACACCACCGTCCCGAACTGTGCGAACAATTCACGCAGCTGCTCATCAGTGGTTGAAAACGGCAGATTGCCGACGTAAAGTCTCATGTCCCGGTGTCGCCTCAGTCTGGTCTAATCGCTGGCGCAATCACGCTGGAGCCCGTGCCAGCGGGTTAGTCTAGCACAGCAGCGAATAGTATAATTCCACATTTCGCGGCGACCGGAGGCACCGATGTTCGAAGCACGGATCGACAAGCTGCTGGCCAGGATGGAGTCCGACGGACTGGATGCACTGCTCATCACCTCACTGCCCAACGTTTACTACCTGAGTGGTTACACCGGCTCGACCGCGACGCTGGTCCTGACGCGGCGCAACAAGTGGTTCCTCACGGACTTCCGATACCACGAGCAGTTCGCCACCGAGGTCTGGCCGGGCTGGACGCTGGTGGATAACACCGGCAGGAAGCTGGTCGGGGAAGCACTGCCAGGTCTGGAGGATGCCAGTCGGCTCAACCGGATGGGATTCGAGTCCAACGTTGTGACTCATGCGATGTACGCCAAGCTGCTGGCGGATGAAGCGCGTGAGTACGTTCCGACGGAGGGCTGGGTTGAGGAACTGCGGCTGATCAAGGACGACTCGGAGATCGAGAAGCTGCGAGCCGCGGTGCAGCTCAACGAACGGATCTTCACAGAGTTGCTGGAGCTGATCAAGCCGGAAACCACGGAAGCGCAGCTGGCGGCGGAAATCCACTTTCGGGCCCTCATGTATGGCGCGAAGGGCTACAGCTTCGAGCCCATCGTTGCCAGCGGCGTGCACGCCAGCAAGCCCCACGCCGGGTTCACGACCGAGCCGCTGGTGCGGGGTGCACCGCTGACCATCGACATGGGTGTGCAGCTGGACGGATACTGCAGCGACATGACACGCACGGTCTTCGTCGCGGATTGTCCCCCCGAGTGGGAGAAGGTTTACAACCTGGTTCGCGAGGCCAAGGACCTGGCGTTTGCGGCGATTCGCCCAGGGAAGCTGGGCCGCGACATCGATGCCGTGGCGCGTGACCTGATCTACGGCGCTGGCTTCGAGGGCAAGTTCGAGCACGGACTTGGACATGGTGTCGGTGTCGAGGTGCACGAGGGACCAACGCTCTCGAAGATGGGCGACAAGGAGCTCAGGCCAGGTATGGTGGTGACCGACGAGCCGGGCATCTACCTGCCCGGTCAGGGCGGCGTTCGCATCGAGGACATGCTGGTGGTGCGTGAGGACGGTGCCGAGATTCTGAACACATTGGACACTGAACTGCGGGTTGTGGGTTAACACTGCGCGGCAGGCCCGCGAGCATGAGATAAGAGGAGAGACTGATGTCAATCACGCCAAACGACTTCCGCAACGGGATGGTCTTCGAGCGCGGCAGCGACCTGCTGCAGGTCGTGGAATTCCAGCACGTCAAGCCCGGTAAGGGACCGGCGTTCGTACGCACCAAGCTCAAGAATGTACGTAGCGGCGCGATCTTCGAGGAGAAACTGCGTCCCAGTGAGAAGTTCGAGGAAGTCCGGGTCGAGAGCCGCAAGTACGACTACTTGTACGCCGAGGGTGACATGCTGGTGCTGATGGACAAGGAGACCTACGATCAGATCCAGGTGCCGGCGGAGATGCTGGGCAAGGCGCTGGAGCTGCTGGCGGAGAACGAGGAGCTTTCGGTGGCGATGAACGGGCCGGAGCCGCTCAGCGTGGAACTGCCGCTGACGGTGGTGCGCAGCGTCACCTTCTGTGAGCCGGGGGTCAAGGGCGACACCGCCACCGGGGCGACCAAAGCCGCTACCGTCGAAGGCGGTGCGGTGGTCAACGTGCCGTTGTTCATCAACCAGGGCGACCGGATCAAGATCGACACGCGGTCTTTCAGCTACCTCGAGCGCGTCAGGGAATGACACTCGTCAGGTTGCGAAGATAGCCCGAATAGTAGATAATGTATCGATGGCGCTCTCCTGCGCGCCCTGACGGCTAGAGAGCGACACGTTTAAGCTGGGTATAATAGGTCAACCTGTAGAGGATTGCTTTGGGGCAAGACGACAAAGTGTGTACCAGGAGGCTGGCTATGTTTAGCAGGTCCAATTGGGTGTGGACCCCGCTTCTGCTCGCCGTGGTTCTGTTTCTGGGAGCCTGCGGTGGTGGGGATGCCACGACGGCGCCTGTCCTTGGCCCGGCGTTCAACCTCTTCATCTCGACGGATCGAGAGGTAGGAGCCGCGCCGCTGACGGTGACTTTCAACGCGGTGCCGTCCGGAGGGCACCTGCCGTACACCTACGCCTGGGACTTCAACGGCGATGACGTCGTTGACTCGAACGCGGCTCAAGGCCAATACACCTATGAGGCCAGCACAGTCGCGACGGTGACCGTGACGGACGCCGAGAACCAGGTGGTGACGGCATCGCGAACGATCACGATTACCGGAGACGCTGTCGTGAATCCCGGCGATCCTCTCGACGTGCGCTTCAACGCCATGCCGCAGGTGGGCAATGTGCCCTTCAACGTGCAGTTCACGGCGTACGTCACGGGTGGCAAGCAGCCATACAGCTACTCATGGGACTTCGAAGGCGACGGTGTCTACGATAGTTTCATCGAGAATCCGCTGTACACCTACGAGGAAGTGGGGCAGGAGGTTGAGGGGAATCGCAACGTCTTCTATCCCGTGCTGCGGGTGCAGGACAACCGCGGGGTTGTCGGCACCAACTTCGATGACAAGGACAGCAACGGCAGTCCGGACTTCAAGATCCAGATTAACGCTGCGCCGCCGCTGACGGGCGGGATGCAAGTCGCCGTCAACGCCAATCCGTTGTCGGGGCAGGCACCACTGACCGTTGAGTTCAGCGGAGCGGTAACCGGGGGATCCGGAAACTACGAGTTCGTGTGGAGTTTCGGCGACGGATCGTCCAGCGAGCCGCTGGCGAGTTCGATGGCCACTCACACCTACCTGCAGTCCGGCGTGTATCAAGCACGAGTGACAGTGCACGATACGACAACCGACGAGGAGGAGACCTCCTATCCGCTGACGATCGAGGCCAGTCCTCAGCAGGAATTCACCATCAGCATCGACAGCGACGTCGTCGCTGGACAAGTGCCGTTTGTGGTCAACTTCGAAGCGTTGCCCGCCAACGGCAAAGAGCCAATCCTCTACGAATGGGACGTATTCACAGACATGACGCCTGGGGAGGACGAGCCGACGATCGGCAATCCTCCGGCACTGAACGGAGCCGCCGTCGTAACACCGGATTACACGAACCGGGTTAATCCGACGATCCACTTCGGCAACACCGCGGGCACGGGAGCTGCGTACAGCTACGTGGCTCGCTGCGTGGCCCATGATGCCAACGGCAACGACGCCGTGAGCAACCTGATCCGGGTCGTGGCGTCGCCCAACACCGCGATGCCGTTCTACGAGTGTGAGCGGCCGCTGGTGATGGGCAGCACCATCTTCCCGGTCTTCGCCGGCACCGGCGAATCGGCCGACGCGATCTACCAGCCGTATCTGATACCCGTTCCGTGGCCGGCTCGTGCCAACGCGGCTACGACGGCGCATCCCACAGGTATCACCTACATCCTGGGCGGTGAGCACCTGGATGAGAACGGCAACTTCGAGAGCCTGGTTGACCGCGGGGACTCGGCCTACATGTTCGTGCCCGCCACCGGCGGCACCGGCACCGGCGAGGGAACGATCGGCAAGTTCAACACCTTGGCCGACGGTTACATCATCAAATTGAACGATGACACCGCCCCGGCATTCCCCAGTTCCCCGCAGACGCCATTCTCGCCTGAGTGGCGCAGCGACTTCGACGCAGGCGATACGGCTGTCCCGATTCCGGTGGAGGATCCGCCGACAGCCTCGCCGCCGCCGGTTGGATCGCAGCGCAGTGCGCCGTTCACGATCGTGGGTAGTGCCGCAGCAACGTACATCAACGAGCGTCCAGAGACCAACCCGGCGGGCGCGTATCCCGGCCCCGGTTACTGGGCCAGTGCCCTGCCGCCGATCGTCCTCGATCGGGATGTCCAGTTCCTGGATGTGGACAAGCTCTGGCCGTGGCCCGATCAGGCCTGTCACGGCTGGGGCTGCGATGCCGGCAGTTGAGGCACGATAGATGGCACGGGCGTGCCTGTAATCTACGTGTTTGGTGGGCGTACCGCCGCGACTACTCCGACCGACCTGGTCCAGAAGTACCTCGTCTATGGCTATGGCTCAGAGTATCTGGTGCCGTGGAGCCAGGACTTTGGCTTCCAGGTGACGTCGAATCAGACCGATATCTGGAGCCCGTATTTCCTGAGGCCTGACACGGATCAGTTCCCGGGTTCGGGGGGCAACTTCGATCCACAGATCGATGATCGCCGTGAAGGTGGTTCCGGTGGTTCAGACAACGCGGTACTGCCCAGCCTGCCACAGCCGCTATACGGTCTGATGGCGGTGCGCGTGCAGAGCGGCGTCGACTCGCCGTCACCTGACTTCCCCTACGGTGGTTTCACTTACATCTACTTGTTCGGCGGCATCACGGCGTCCGGCGTTGCCTCCGACGAGATGTTGCGCTGGAGTCCGAGCGAAGGTGCGGAAACGACGGGCGGTGGCCAGGCGGAGAACCCGATCCAGATCGTCAGCCAGATGCCGCGGGCCCGGGCTTACGGCAAGGCCGTGTTTGTGCCGGCTCGTGACTACTTGATCGCGCTGGTGGGCGGCTTTGACGACAACGGCGTGCCGATTGATGAGATTGACATCTTCACCTTCGACAGCATCTACAACCCGTCGGGTGGCGGCTGGTCCACCTTTGAGGGATCCCTGCCAGAGGCACTGGTGGCCTGCGGCGCGGGCTACAACGAGGGCTACCCCGGCGAGGACTGGGTGCTGACGATGGGTGGTTGGAACGGCGAGTTGTATTCGCACCGGATGTATTCCGCCCGTATCGAGAGCGCCGGCAACCAGGTGATCCGCGAGCTGGTGGTTACGGTGCCGCGCGCGTACGCGGGCAGCACGCAGTCGGGCTCGAACCCGCTGAGTACGCTTCGCGTGGAGAACATGCTCTCGCCCATTACGTTCAACCGCTACTTCGTACTGGCGGGCGTGGATGAGAATGGTGCCGAGTCGATTGTGGAGACGCTGAGTCTCCCATAGGAGAAACATCAGGCCGGGTCCGGTGTCGGAACAGACACCGGACCCGGTGATTAGACTAGAGGGATGTTGGTGAAGTTACAGGAGGGTGCTGGAGTGAAACGGACAGCATTGGTTCTGGGGTTGATCGGCGTGATCCTGCTGCTGGCTGCCTGCGGCGGCGGTAACGATGGCACACCTGATGCGGAGGTTGGCCCACTGGCGATTGAACTGCTCTGGGCGGAGCCCGCAACGGGTTCGAGCCCGTTGAGGGTTACGTTCACAGCGAATGTCACGGGAGGTCTAGCCCCGTACTATTACGCTTGGGACTATACCAATGACGGCTCGGTTGACAGATACCTCAACGGTGAATTTCGGCGGACGCTTAGCGTGGCCGAAGACTACTACTTCCGGGCGTCGGATCCTGGCGGCGTGTCCAGCTACGAGGCAGTCTTGACGGTGACCGACAGTGAGGGCACCATCGTCACCAGTGACCCGGTTGCGATCAACGTGCTTGGCAGCAGCGGCGTGACCCTCGATCCCGCTGGCACGGGGGCCATTTCGGACGAGGTGGTTGAGGAAGAGATAGACGGCGAGACTGTCTTGGTTTACGTCTACCGGACCGGAATGCCGGTCTACTTCAGGGCGCAGCCGGTGGGTGGCACCCCTCCCTACGAGTATCAGTGGGACTTCGATGACGACGGAGCGATTGACTCGACAGTCGCCAACCCGCAGTACATCTTCACCCACACGGGTGTCGGCGTGATGATAGCCGTCGTGAATCTGGAAGTAGTGGACGGGGCCGGCGAGCGGGTGATGTGGCGGACTTTCCTTGAGATCGAGGGGCCGGATTCCGGCGAAGAGCCCGAACCGCAGTTCGACATCGTCGTCAACTCAACGCCGCCCGCCGATTCCGAGGGCGTGATCACAGTCAAATTCGACCCAACCGAGGCTACGGATACGGTGCCCGCGGAGCCCGAGATTGACCTGGCGGTCATCGTGGATCCGTCCGGCGGAGGGATTCCGCCGTTCGAGTATTACTGGGACTTCGAGAACGATGGCGCATTGGACAGCCAGGCGCTGTCGCCGACGATCCCGTATTACGACAGCAGCCGCAAGATCCTGATTAACCCCTACTTCCACCAGGAAAGCTCCAAGACGTTCACCCTGCGCTGCATGGTGCTGGATAGCAGCGGCCAGCTGCAGGAAGAGACGCGTACGATCCTGGCCATCAACGTGGCCAATCGCCCACCCAACGAGATGTCGGTTGAGACCACATATGGCATCGTCAACGAGGGCGGTGCGTTCCTCGATACTCCGCCGCTGCCCTACGCGGAGGTCGGGGATCGTGAAACGACCACTTACGCCAAGTTCTCGTGTGAGATTAGCGGCAGCACGGGCAATACGTTCGAGTTCCAGTTCGATGCCAATGGCGACAACGTTCCGGAGATACCGACGGAGGGCACTGGCTGGTTTGCGATCGAGGGTAGTTCATTCGATGTATTGCAGCCATTCCAGGGCGCAGGCTATTTCCCGGCCAACGTGCAGATTCGGGCCCTGAACAGCGACCTCAACGTCGTCGATACGACCAGGATCGAACTGCCGATCAGCCTGGTGATCAGGAAGGACATCCAGCTCACCGAAGGCACACTCGATCCGCGCACGGATCACTGCATGGTCGCGACGTGGACAACCGAGCCCCACGCGTCTAACGGCGAGACCCTGACTTCGCGAGAGCTGATCATCGTCGGCGGTGCGCGCGGGACCACCCCGCTGAACACAGTTCAGCGCGTGCTGCAGACATATACGCCGCCCAACGAGGAGGGGCTGATCGAACGGCAGGTCTCGGCAGTGGTGACCGAGCGGCCGTCCATCAACCAGGAGCGACGCGGCAGCGTGATGTGGGCCAACAACGCCGGTTCGGGCGCGGGAGCCGAGATCCGCATCCACGGTGGCAAGAACGAGGTCAGCGGGATCATGGCGAGCAACGAGCTCTCGAACGGTGGCGGCGGCAACGTGCTCTGGCTGGTCCTGGCCGAGACGTTGATTCCTGAATACTACCCGCTGCGCGACGCCGCAGGCACGGTGGTGCCCGGACTGGGCTACGTACTAGCGGGTGGCGTCAACCAGCCGGCCGAGGAGGCCAATACCGTCGTATCGGGCAAAGTGCTGCTCTATGACTCGGTGTTCGACTCCTACGGCGAGATTGCCAACATGATCAAGCCACGGTACGATGCCAGCGTGGCCTACGTCAATGACCGCCTCTACATCATCGGCGGTCGTTCACCGAGTGGGCAGAGCGTGGCGACGGTTGAATCCTACGATCCGAATTCAGGTCAGTGGGACACCTTTGCGCCTCCGATGATTGAGCGGCGCTCCGGCGCGGCGTGTCACGTCGTCGGTGGTCAGATCTACGTGATCGGCGGCGCGTTCTGGCCTGACAACGAATCAGATCGCATTCTCAAGACGACGGCCGAGGTGTTCAACCCGCAGACCGGAGTCTGGAGCTATACGCTGCCGCTCGCCAGCGGTGACGAGGCCGACGATCTGGCCTCGACGGCGGCTCCTGCCCCGGGCGGGGTGGCGACCGGTGGCGCGGTAGTCAATTCCATCGTGTGCTTCGGTGGTGAGCGGCCGGTGGCCGGTGGCGGTAGTGGCGGTGAGGTCAACAACCTCGTCGAGTTCATCTACTTCCACATCGTGGAGCTGCCGCCGGAAGTCTAGGAAGCGAATCAGACATGAACCGCAGACAGGCGGTCCCGTGCTCAGCAGGGAGCGGGGCCGCCTGTGGTGTATCTTGGGGAGATCCTTGGGACAGGCTACGCGGCTGAGCAGCGGTTAGCCCCGGTCAGATGCTGGAAGCACCGACCGGCGGCAGCATTTCCTCCAGGCGGTGGAATTCGGGTGGGCGGGCGCCCAAGCGGTCCAGTTCCGTCAGCGTGCGGTAGCAGCGATCGTACAGGGCGGCCTTCAGCTCTACCTTGAGCTTGAGCGTCCAGATGCCGGGGTCGTTGGTTTCGTAGCAGACGGCGCGGGCGAGGTGCTGGGCTGCCGGCATGTAGGCGCCCTCACGTGCCGCCGTCAGGGCGTGATTGTAGAGCTCCTGGGCGCGCCGGCGGTCGCGGTGCCGTGCCTCGAGCTCCGCGCGGACTTCCGCCGCCACCACCGGGCTTAAGTCTGCCAGCAGAGCCTCGGCGCCCGGGGTGTTGCCTTCCAGCATCAGCAGGCGAGCCGTCAACGCGTTGAGTTCGGCGCTGTCTATCTCGCCCAGCTGTGGCAGCCGCTCAACGATCTGGCGCGCCGCCGGAAGTTCACCGCGGCTGAGGAGTTCGCTGGCGAGATTCAGGTAGTTTGCGGACAGCATCGCAAGGTCGCGGTAAGGTGACAGGTCCGCCCCGCAGCCGGGACACTGCACCGAGTCCTTGCTCAGCACCGTCCGGCACAGCGGGCAGGCGTCCAGTTCCTGCACGATCTAGAGTCCCCAGTCTGACAGGTAGTTTCCAACCTTGTCGATAAGCTTCTCGAGCCCTTCCTCGTCTTCTTCCTTGATCGAGGCTTCCAGCTCTTCCATCATCGAGCGCAGCATCCCCAGCTGCAATTCGTCCATCTTCTTGGCGCCGTCGGCCGCCTGCTTCTCCAGCGTCTTGGCGCGTTCATAGACGCCCTGAGCTTCGAACAGCGCCTTGCCCTTCTCACGCTGCGCGATCAGCATGCCGCTCATCTGGGAGACGTCGCGCTCCGCCAGTGAGATGTCGTCCTCGGTCAGACGCGCCTTGGAGGCCTTGATGGTGATCCCCTGTCCAACTCCGGTCTGACGGTCGCGGGCCGTGACCTTCACGATACCGTTGACGTCGTAGTCGAAGCTGACCTCGACGAGTGATTCGCCGGCGCCGCCGTAGGTGATGCCGCTGAGCACGAACTCGCCGAGGCTGGCGTTCTCCGTGGCCGCCATGCTCTCGCCCTGAAGCACGTGAATCAGCGCCTCTGTCTGCCCGTCGATCGTGGTCTTGTACAGCTGCTTGCGTGAGCACGGGACGCTGGTGTTGCGCGGGATGATCGGGCTGAACTTGCCGCCCTCGGTTTCGATGCCCAGCGTAAACGGCGCAACGTCGACTACGACGAGCTCGTCCAGCTTGCCGCGCTTGATTCCGGCCTGAATGCTGGCCCCCAGCGCCACGCACTCCTCCGGGTTGATGTCGTGGTACGGTTCCTTGTTGGTGATGTTCTTCACCAACCGCTGCACGGCCGGCGTGCGGGTCATACCGCCGACCAGGATGACGGCGTCGAGATTGTCCGGATCCATATTGGCGTCGGACAGCGCCAGCTCCATCGGCTGCAGCGTCTGGTCAATCAGGTCCTGGACCAGGTCCTCGTACTTGGCGCGCGTGAGCGTCTCGTTGAGGTGCAGCGGTTCGTCGCCGCCGGTGTAGATGAACGGCAGATTGATGTTGGTCTCCAGCAGCGATGACAGGTCGATCTTGGCGTTCTCGGCAGCCTCCTTGAGCCGCTGCATGATCGCGCGCTGCTGGCTGATGTCGGAGATCGTGCGCAGATCGACCTTCTCCTTCTCCTTGAAGCGCTCGATCAGCCACTCCACCACGCGGTAGTCGAAGTCGTCGCCGCCGAGGTTGTTGTTGCCGGTGGTGGCGAGCACTTTGAACGCGCCCTCGACCAGCCGGATCACACTGACATCGAAGGTCCCGCCGCCCAGGTCGTAAACCATGATCGTGCGGCTCTCGCCCTTGTCGAAGCCGTAGACCAGCGCCGCGGCGGTGGGCTCGTTGATGATCCGCTCCACCTTGAAACCGGCGACTTCACCGGCGTCCTTGGTTGCCTGCCGCTGGGAGTCCGTGAAGTAGGCCGGGACCGTGATGATCGCCTCGTCGACGATGTCGTTAAGGTAGGTTTCGGCGTCGAGCTTGAGCTTCTTGAGAATGACGGCGCTGATCTCCTGGGGACTGAATTCCTTGTCCCCAACGGTAATGCGCCGGTCGGTACCCATCAGCCGCTTGACGCTGGTGATGGTACGCTCGGGATTGGCCACCGCCTGGTTCTTGGCGACCTCGCCGACCAGCAGCTCACCGGTCTCCGTAAAGCCGACCACCGACGGAGTGACGAACTTGCCCCGCTCATTGGGGATTAGCGTCGGCTGGCCGTCGATGATGGCGGCAACCAGTGAATTGGTCGTGCCCAGGTCAATTCCAACAATCTGGCCCATTGATTTACTCCTTGTCTACCTCGCGTCCACCTACCAATGTACCTTCATCAATCAGCGATCAGGGCCGCCGACAGGCCGGCCGTTCACGCCTGTTCGTTCTTCACCACCACTACCTGTGCCGTCCGCAGGATCTGCTCGCCGAGGCGGTAGCCCCTGAGCATCACCCGGCTCACCGTTCCGTCAGACATGTCGGTACGCACCTCGGTTCCCATCGCCAACTGCTCGTGGGGATCGAAGGCGTCGCCGGGCTTGACCTCCAACTGTGTCAGGCCGTGGCGCGCCAGCGTCTCACGTGCCAGGTGATACAGGGAATCCAGCCCGGTCCGCACCCCTTCGCTGATTGCCCCGGGTTGCGACTGGGCCAACTCGAATACGCGATCCAGCGTGTCGAGCACCAGCAACAGGTCTTTCAACAAGCGCCTGACGCGGCCTTCCTCCTCCGCTTGCGACGGCAAGTCGGCCAGAGGCTTAAGCCGCGCTTCAACACTGCGCAATCCATCCGCCACGCGATCCAGTCCGACCGCCTCGATGGCCGGCAGACGCAGTTCCTCAACACCACGCCGGAGCCGCGACAACTCGTTACGCAGCTTGCCGATGTCGGCCGTCAGAGCGCTCAGATTCGCCCACGCTTCCGTGGACAGGTCAGCTGGCGGGGCCTCGCCCGCCGCTTCGAAGTAGAGATTATAGTAATGCTCAGATGCGAAGTCAATTTGCGTGACCAGCTGCGCGAGCGCTTCATCTGTTGATGCCAGTCTCACAGAATCGTCCAGTCCGGAATCTTGAAGTTGATCCTGAGCAGGTCGGCCAATGGCTCAACCAGCTCTTGTTCATCTGCCTTGGCCGGCTCCAGCTGCTGGAAATCCGGTGGTGGCACGCTGTCGGGCAGCTGCAGCTGCTCGAAACTGATGCCGCCGTCGCGTGACAGCCGCGTCAGACGTTGACGCACCGCCGGCACTTCGGTGGGGTTGAACACGAACAGATCGATCAGTTCGCGCCGCGCAGGATCGGCAAACAGGTTACTGTAGGACTCCTCGACCAGCATGAAGTCGTCCGCGTGCCGCTCGGGGTTGAAGATCTTGATCAACCTGAAGTACTCGTTCTCGATCTGCTGTTGGGTTGCACGCTTGTCCAGGCTCAGAATCCAGTAGAACTGGTTGGCCTTCTGGTAGTAGTCGATAATGTCCTCGGCGCGCACCTTGGTCAGATCGAAGTCACCACGCCCCTTGGTCAGCGCCAGGGTGTTCATTGCGCGTTCCAGATGGCTGATCGATGACTGCAGTTCGTTGTAGCGCTCGCGGTCGGTACGGCTGGCTTCCTGCCACAGCAGCGCCAGTCGGGTGAACTGCCTCGACGCCTCGTCATAGTCATCGAGCAACAGGTTCACGATCCCGTAGTTCTGGAGGATGCGCGGGTTATCCGGGTCGAAGCCCAGTGCCTTCTTCCATTCCTCACGCGCCAGTTTGTTCTGATCCTTGCGCGCCAGCTGGTAGGCATTGAGGTCCAGGGTGGAGGCGTACAGCACGGGCAGGTCCGCGTTGCCCTCGTCGAGTTGACGCAGGTGATCCCAGGTCTGCATCGCCTCCGGGGCGTAGCCGGCGCTGAGGAAGGCCAGTCCGATCTCAGTGAACTGCCGGATCTTCATCTCGGGTGATCCGGGTCCATCGCCGACGAGGCGGGAGAGTTCCAGCCAGTTGTGAACGGCGAGATCGCGTTTGTCCATCCGGGCGTAGGCTTGGCCAAGGTACCAGTGAACCTGGGGTGTAGCGCCCTCCCCACGGATCATCTCCTCGAGCTGCTGAGCCGAGCGCTTAAACTGGCCGTCGTGGATCAGCAGCGCTGCCAGCAGCAACTTGTCAACGCCCTCGGGGAACTGCACTGGTTCCCACAACTGCCCGTCCACGGCGTCCTGATCGGCCAGGAAGCAGGAAACCAGCCGCGGGAAGTTCTCGGCCAGCAGGTTGCCGCGGCGCGCGAGGTCCAGAAACACCCGCCAGGCCTTCTCCGGCTGCTGGTTGGCCAGGTAGGCGTAGGCATGGGAACGCTCCAGCTGCGGATCCTCGTCGGTCCAGGTGATGTCCCGGTAGTAGATAATCGCCTTGGCGTATTCCTTGAGCCGGTGGTATGCATAGGCCAGGTAGATCTTGGTGCGGGTGCGCTTGGGAAGAATGCGGTGCGCGACCTCCAGAATCCGCGCCGCACGCTCCAGTTGACCGCCGAAGAACGCCTGTTCGCCATAGAAACTGAGCAACTCGACGATGACCTGCCTCAGCAGGCGGTGATTGCGGTTGACTTCGACCGCTCGGGTGAACAGCGGCAGTGCTTCGGCAAGCTCATCATTTTGCAGCTGCTCGCGAGCCAGCAGGAAGAGCGACAGGCTGAAGAACAGCTGCTCTGCACGACCGTTCGGGTTGTGGCGATGAATCTCTTCCAGGTGCTGGCGCGCCTCTTCCAGCCGTCCCAGCTTCATCAGCACGATCCCGCGTTCCAGCTGCAGCCATCGCTGGAAGCGCGCAACGTCCTCGCCGTCGGTGATTCCGCTGTAGACCTCGAGGCTGTCGTCCAGCTTGTCCTGGAGTTCCAGGTTGATGGCGCTGCGCAGGTCAAGCAGGAAGGATGGAATCTCGCCGTCACGCGGCAGCTCCGCCAGAATCTTGCCGGCGCGTCCGGGATCGCCCAGCTGCTGGTGGGCCGCGGCCTCCCAGTACCGGCGCCGGATTGCCATTTCTGGGGCGTCCAGCGCGGCCAGCTGCTCCAGGCTGCGATCGGCGCGATCTTCGAGCAGGTGGATCTTGGCCAGCCGGTAGCGGATCTCGTCGGTAGGCGACAGCTCATAGCTGGTCTCGAACGCGCGCGCGGCCTGTGGAAAGTTGTAGTGCTCAATGTAGAAGTCGCCGATCTCCTGGAGCAGCGACTCGCGGTCGTGCCGCTGAGTCAGCGCCACGAGTTGCGCGGCGTCCGCCTCGAAGCAGCGGACCGCCAGATTCAGTACGTTGACCGCCGGCTCTGGCTGCGAGAAGCAGTCCGCCATGAGCACGAACGCGATCTCGGCATCGGTGGAGAATTTCTGCAGCTCGAACAGCTTGCGGTAGACCCGCATTTCGATGCTGCCCGGTTCCGGCGGTGCTCCCCGCTCCTTGATGATGTCCGCCAGCAGCGTGACCAGCCGTGGATTGAGGTGCTCGGTCTCCTCGGTGCGCTTGAACAGCGCGAAGTAGGCCGCCTGAGCCTGTTCGCCGCGGCGTCCGGCCGCCAGGAAGCAGTTGGTCAGCGCTTCATCGTAGACCTCGGCCAGCGGCCCGCGTTCCGGCCGGCCCATTACGCTCAGGTACTGCAGTGTCTCCTCGTTGTAATCGTTGACCGCAACACGCATCTCGGCCAGCACGGTGGCCAACTCGCGCTTGACCTGCTCGTCGGCGATCGGGAAGGCGTGCCGGTAGATCTCCTCTGCGGCCTCATCGCGCCGGTCGGCGGCATGGTACGCCCGCGCCAGGATGGTGATCGCCAGCGGATCAGTCGGGGTGTCGATCAGCGCCTCTTCGTAGATCTTCTGCGCCTGATCGTCAACCCGCGTCAGGTTGGCGTAGTGGTGGGCCAGCACACCGTAGATCCGGCGTTGCGGCCGGTCGGGCCAGGTGCTGAGGTAGCTCTCGTAGACCCGAACAGCGAAGTCATCCTCGCGGTCGTTGGCCAGGCAGTGCTCGGTCAGAATCAGGATTGCGCGCTTGGAGACCATCCTGAGCTCGAACGCCTTGGTCATCACCTCGATGGCCTCGTCGTCGAACTTATTAGCCTGGGCGAGGAACTCGCCGAGGAAGGCCAACAGGTCGCGGTCGCTGTAGCCTTGACGGTAGACCGCCAGCAGCAGCTCGCCGCGGTCGAGCAGTTCATTGGTGCTGCCGAGCACAATGCCGGACAGCTGTTTAAGTGCCTCCTGCGACAGCTTCGCCTTTTCCAGCGCGCGCGTGATGTAGGGCACCGTGGCGGACGAGAAATCCTCCTGCTGGATGTAGTACTCAGCCAGCAGTCGCAGCGCCGCCGGATTCTCGGAGGTCTCTACCGTGTCGCGATAGACTTCGGCGGCGAACTCGTCGGTTTCCTCATTCTCGATCAGGCTTTCCAGCAGGACCGCGCGCAGGCGCCGATCGGCCTTGCGGTTGTGGTAGGCGTTCCGGTAGATCGCCAGAGCCTCGGCGTCGCTGCGGCTCTCACGCAGATAGCGGTCGGCCAGCATGCCCTGGCCTTCCTGCCAGAGCGGGAACGCCGTGGCAGTTTCGGTCAGGAACTTGAGCTCCTCGTCCGCCACATCCTCGCCGCGAGCCGCGATGATGTTCTTGGCGGCCGTGATCATCAGGCGCCGGTCCTTGGGACTGATCTCGACGGCCTGCTTGGCGAGGGCCAGCACTCGCGGCTCGATGGCTCCGCTGTCGATGAGCGCGGCGACGATTTGGGGTAGTTCCTTGGGGACCGCCTCTGCCAGCGACTCGGCCAGATCCAGTGCGGAGTCCTGGAGCCCGGCTGCGAACAGCCCATGGAACAGCCGTACACGCAACGAGTTGAGTTCTGACAGGTCCTCGGCGGAAACGTCCTCAGGCCGTTCCGTCCAGAGCTTACCCAGCAATTCGGCGGCGTCATCCAGCTTGTCGCCGTCCAGCAGTCGTGCGGCCTGCTTCAGCTTCGGCCCAAGCTTGCTTTTCGAGCCACCTAATATCTTGCCGAGAATCCCCATTGGTCTTCCCAAACCAATATTATACAGTCGAGTCGGGCTGCTGGCGCTCGAGGTCCGTGCGCAGAGTCAGTTACTGCTGTCGGCCGTTGAGCAGCTGATACAGGAAGTGACCGGACTTCTGGCTGGCTGCGACGTCTTCCTCACGCAGCTCCTTGAGCAATTCGCGCTGGCGCTTGCTCAGGCGTTGCGGCACTGCGACCACGACGCGCACGTGCAGTTCGCCGCGCCCGCCGCGTCTGAGCCGCGGCAGTCCGTGTCCGCGCAGCTGGAACACGTGATGACTGCGCGTGCCGGCCGGAATCCTGAGCTGCTCCTCGCCCGTCAGGGTCGGCACGCTGACTGTGGCACCGAGGACCAGATCGGCGTAATGCACCGGCAGTTCCACGTACAGCGAGTCGCCCTCGCGGTGGAACTGCTTGTGAGTCTCCACCGAGACCTGGACCAGCAGACTGCCTGCCGGCGCTCCTCCGCGTCCGCTGTGGCCCTGGCCGCTGACCCGGATGATGTTGCCGTCGTCGATGCCGGCCGGAATCGTGATCTCGATGGTGCGCTGACGCTCGGTGAATCCCGTGCCACGGCAGGCCTTGCAGGGGTCAGTGATCGTGTAGCCCGCGCCGCGGCAGGCCGGGCACGTGGTGGTGGTCTGCATCCGTCCCAGCAGGGTGTCTCGCACCTGGATGACCACGCCGCGGCCGCCACAGGTCTCGCAGTCCACGGGCTGTGTGCCGGGCTCCGCCCGCGATCCCCCGCAGCTCTCGCAGGTCTCCCGGCGCTGAACCTGCAGTTCAACGTCCTTGTCTTCCAGGACTTCCTCCAGGCGCAGGTGCACCGCCCGGTGGATATCGGCGCCCGGTTCGTATTTGCGGGGTCGTCCCGGTGCTGCGGCCCCGGAGAAACCGCCGCCGAAGAAGAAGTCGAAGATATCGTTGATGCTGCCGAAGCCCATGCCACCAAACGGATCACCGCCGGTGGGACCCCCGGTGGTGCCGAACTGGTCGTATTGCTGGCGCTTCCGGGGATCGGACAGCACCTCGTGCGCCAGGTTGATCTCCTTGAAGCGCTCGTCGGCCTGCGGATCGTCGCTGACGTCCGGGTGGTGCTGGCGGGCCAGCTTGCGGTAGGCGCGCTTGATGTCGTCCGGGCTGGCGTTGCGCGGTACGCCCAGGATCTCGTACAGGTCCACCTTGCTGGCCGGCATCAGCTGGTACCCTCGTCCTCGGCAATCTCGCGCAGCGTCTGCGCGACGACCTCGCCGATCGCCTTGACCCAGGGCAGGGTGCGAGCGTAGAACAGGCGAGTGGGACCGAGCACGCCCACGGTGCCCTCGCCGCTGCTGGGCAGGCTGTAGCGCGACAGCACCAGGCTGCACTCGTGGAGGTCCGGATCGAGGTTCTCACTGCCGATGATCGTCTGTACTTCGCGTTGGCTGAGCTGCTGATGCACCGTCCGCACGAAACGGTCGCGGTCCTGCAGGACGTTGATGACGTTGCTGAGCCGGTCGACGCTGGAGAATTCCGGTTCCAGCGCCAGCTTCAGCGCATTGCCGAACAGCACCCGTTCTCCGCTGCCCGCCAGGCTGAGGAAGAACTCCTGGATCGCGTCCAGCACTTTCTCGGGAACCGCGACGGTGTCCTCGATCAGGCGTCGCAGCTCGTCGTAGTCAACCTCGATTACGCTGCGCTCGCGCAGGTAGTTGTTGAGCCGCTCCGTCAGCTGGCCCAACTCGAGTTCGCGGATCGGCACATCGAACGTCAGCCGCCGGCTCTGCATCGCGCCGGCGCCGGTGACCAGCACCACCAGCAACTCGTGTGTGTCGACTTCAACGAAGTTGATGCTCTTGATGTCCAGCGCCGAGGGAACGGGCAGGCTGACCCAGGCGACGTAGCCGGTCATCTCGGTCAGCAGGTCCAGGGTGCCTTCCAGCAGCGCCTCGATCTCGCGTCCCAGCTCACGGTAGACCTGGGAGACGCGCGCCCGCCGGCCGATAGTATCGGCCAGGCTGTGCACCAGTTCCTCGACCAGGAACCGGTAGGCCTGATCGGTCGGGATGCGCCCGCCGGAGGTGTGCGGCTGCCGCAGGTACCCCTGTTCCTCCAGCGCGACAAGCTCGTGACGTACGGTGGCCGGACTGACGTGCACTTCGTCGGCGACCACGTTGCTGGACACGGGATGCACCTGGCGCACGTAGTGGTTGATCACCTGACGCAGAATCTCCCGCTTGCGCGGGCTCAGGCCATCCTCCAGTTCCTCAGGCAGCTTGCTCACAGCTTAATTCTACCGGGCGTGTGCCGGTCAGCGTCTACAACGTGGCCGTCGGTCTTCAACGGCCCGGTGGCTTGCGGCCCTGTCCGGGCCCGGCCACAACTCGGTGCCAGCAGTCTAGTGCCCGCCTGGGCTCTTGACAATCCGCGCCTCGGTGATCAGCGCCATCCGGAACGGATCCCAGTACTGGCCGACGTATTGCTGCCAGGCCAGGTCATTGAGCAGGTACTGCTCAATCGCCTCTTCTGGGGCCCCGTCGGCCTCCAGCTGGGCGCGCAGGTCGGCTTTGGCGGACTCCATCGCTGGGTTGAACGATTCCACCAGCCGCTCCACGTTGTCCCGGCCCTCCGTCACGTAGGCGAACGGTGTGAAGTAGGTCTCCTGCGACATGTCGCTGAGGCGGGAGTTGTTGGCAAGATTGATGAACGGCTGGGTGGACGCGGTATCCGGACCTCGTTTGGCGAAGCAGACCGTCCACTGCCGGGCCGGGAAGCGCACCGGTTCATCCTTCAACTCGACGACCAGACCTTTGCGATCCTCATAGCGCGGATAGACCGGGGGCTCCTCGCCCGGTCGCAGGCTGGCGGCGTCACTGAGGTCGTAGAGGTCGCCCCACTGCACCACCCAGCCCGGCGCGATGCGGTGGACATGCATGTTGTCATAGAAGCCGGCCTCCACGAGTTCAAGGAAGCGCACCGCGTGGATTGGCGCCAGCTCTGGATAGACCTCCAAGCTGAACTCGCCGAAGGTGGTGCTGAATTCCACCGTCCAGACCTCGTCCAGCTCATCGCGCAGGTCATCGATCGGCCGCTCCGGCCCCGTGTAGGGGTCGCCCAGCAGCGCAATGACCATGCCGGCGGGCTCGGTGTCCTCCTCCGGTGCGTCGCCACCGGCCAGGGCCTGCCACTCGCCGGCGATCTCGCTGTCGACGCTGGCCAGCACCTCAAGCTCACTGAGCACGGCGTCGCGGTCCTTCTCGGCCAGTTCCTTCAATTCGTCGTCCAGAGCGGCCAGTTCGTCCTGCAGCTCGGCCACGCGCTCCGGAGCCAGTCCCGGCGTGGCAGCCAGTGTCTCCAGCTCTCGCTCGATTGCCGCACGCTGATCGAACAGGTTGCGGACCACGAGTTCCGTCGAGCCCCCGCCGGTGGTTTCTCGGCCGCTGGTCGCCTGGTCGCGTTTTGTGCCGGCGTCATCCGTCGCACCATCGTCCGCTGACGCCACGGCCGCGGGCTCGACGGTGTCTGATTCATCCCCGCCGCTTGGGCAGCTGCTGATCAGTGGCAGCAGCAGGAGGACAGCCAGCATCGCTGGCAGTATGCGTTGCATCGTCAACTCCTTCGGCTTCCCGCGCCGCCTGGCCAGACGCTGGCCGCCTGCGGGCAGGTTCCCGCCTGTACCACGCAATTCCTGAGGTTACCGGCTACACATTAGCATACCCCTCCTGCAGGGCGCAGGCTCAGTGGTCGCCGCGCGTGATCCGCTGCATCTCGTGCACGCCGCCGTCGGCCGTGCGGTGGCAGGGGGCTGGACTGACCACCTGGTCAGGCGCGATCAGAGCCGGGTTTGTTGCCACTGGATGGTCAATTCATCGGCTATAATGTGTTCAGAAGGGCCGCTTCGCGATTCTTCCGGGGCCAGCAAGCACCATCGCCGGCGGCACTGCCAACACTTATCTTAGTTCGGGAGGAAGGCATATGTCGATGCTGAAGGACAAGCTCGCCGCTCAGATTCCGGGCATTCGCGCGGACCTAAAGGAGCTCGGTAAGAACTACGGCGATGTCAAGATCTCGGATGTGTCGGTGGCCCAGGCCTATGGCGGCATGCGCGGCGTCAAGGGCATGATCTGCGACACCTCCGTGGTGGAGCCGGACAAGGGCCTGATCATCCGGGGGATTCCGATCCTGGAGATCAAGGACAAGCTGCCCGAGGAGATCTTCTGGCTGCTGATCACCGGGGAACTGCCCAGCGAGGCTGAGCTCAAGTCGCTGCAGGACGAGTTCCGGGCCGCCGGCAAGGTGCCGGACTACGTCTGGAAAGTACTGGAGGCGATGCCGAAGGACAGCCACCCGATGACGATGCTGGACACCGCGATCCTGGTGATGCAGGCTGAGTCGAAGTTCGCGGCGCGCTATCACGAGATGGCCAAGACCGACTACTGGGAGGCGGCGCTGGAAGACGCAATCGCGATCCTGGGCACGATTCCGGTAGTGGCGGCCGGCATGTATCGGATGCGCTACGACAAGGGCGCGCGGATCGAACCCAATCCGGACCTGGACTGGGCAGCCAACTACGTGCACATGCTGGGTCTCGAGGAGACGCCGGACTGCTACGACATGATGCGGCTCTACCTCACCCTGCATACCGACCACGAGGGCGGCAACGTCAGCGCCAACACCTGCCACACCGTCGGCAGCGCACTCAGCGATCCATACTACTCGGTCAGCGCGGGTCTGAACGGTCTGGCCGGCCCACTGCACGGCCTGGCCAACCAGGAGTGCCTGGGCTTCGTGATCAAGCTGCGCGACCAGTTCGGCGGCGTGATGAGCGAGGAAGAGCTGACCAAGGCCTGCTGGGATCTGCTCAACGCTGGCCAGGTGGTGCCGGGCTACGGCCACGCCGTGCTGCGCGTGCCCGATCCCCGCTTTGTCGCCTTCCACGGCTTCGGCAAGGAACACTGCGCCGACGACGATATCTACAAGATCGTCGACCTGCTGTATCAGGTGGCGCCCAAGGTGCTCAAGGAGCACGGCAAGGCCAAGAACCCGTGGCCGAACGTCGATGCCGGCAGCGGCGCGCTGCTCTATCACTACGGTCTGACCGAGTTCCCGTACTACACGGTGCTCTTCAGCGTCAGCCGCGCGATGGGTATGCTCAGCCAGCTGGTGATCAACCGCGCGATCGGCACCTCGATCACGCGGCCCAAGAGCGTCAGCACGGAGTGGATCAAGAAGACCGTCGGCGCCACGGCGGCGGCCGGCTAGCCAGCGCCGACGACCGACTGCGGCAACTTAGGAAAAATCGCGGGGGAGGAGAGACTCCCTCCCCCGCGTACCTCTGCGGTAGCGCGCCGCCAGTGCGCTATGCTACTGCGCGTATGGCAATGCGGCTGGATGCTTCCCTGATGCCCGAGGCGCGCTGGAACACGCACATCGCGTGCCTGACGCGGCTGTGTGACGCGGCCGGGCGCGGCCTGGACCTGATCGACGTGGCCGGGACGACCGGATTGGCCTTCCGCACATCGCTGGCGCGCCGGGTCTCGCCCGCCGGCCAGTACCTTGCCTGGGCCTGGGAGCCGTCCTTCCGGCTGTGGCTGGACGTCCTGGGGCTGGACGCCGACGTTGCCGCCCACCGCGCCGGCCGTCCGACCTACGACAGCTGGCTTCAGCGCCAGCACGAGCGGATCGCGGACACGCTGGCGCGGGGTTTTCCGGTGCTCTGGTGGGACAACGTCGGCTTCGCGCTGATCTTGGGGGAGGAGGACGGCGGCTATCTGGTCTCCGGTCTGCCGTCCCAGGTCGTTCATCCGTTTTGGCTCACCGTGCCGGAGACCGCCGGGCTGGCGGCCCGCCTGCGCGATCCGCGCTCGCGTCAGCCCCAGTCGGTCTTCCGCGTGGAGCGCGACGACCTGACCTCGGCGGTCGAGCCCGAGGCGCTGCTTGTCTACGTGCACGGCGTGGGTCGGTTCGACCCGGAGCGGGCGCGTGCGCGCAGCATCGCCCTGGCCTGCGCCGAGCTGGGCGGCCGCGTTGCCTACCCGCGGCTGCGAGGGGACCTCGGGCGCGAATACGAGCCGCAGTTCGGCACGGAGGCCCTGACCCGCTGGCGCGAGGAGCTGAAGGACGGCCGCGTCCACCCCTTCGGCATGATCCAGGCGCTGCAGTCACTGGGCGAAGCGCGGCGGCTGGGTGCCGAGTATCTTGGCCGGCTGGCCGACCGCGCGGAGCCGGACCGGGAGCCGGCCCTCAGGCAGGCGGCGCACTTTTTCAAGCAGATCGGCGACTACCTGCGGCCGCTGCTGCGGGTCTTCGACATGCCGCTCGATCCTGACTCGCAGATGACTCGCGCGCGCTGGGAGTCCGGCCGCGAGGCGCTCTACCAGATGCAGCAGACCGAGGGCACCGCCGCCCGCCTGCTGGCCAGCCTGGCTTCCGGCTCGCCGGACGAGGAGCAGGTGGTGGGGGGCTGAGCCGCCGGGCTCAGGCTACAATGAACCGCAGCTGCCGCCGCCACGTCCAACTGGCGCGCGTGCAATCCTGCTAGGCAGCCAAAGGAGCTGGTTATGGTGACATTCTTCAGGCGCATTCGATTCCAGCTGCTGATCGCGGTGGCTTTCGTGCTGGGCTTCGGTTTCGCCGGCGCGCTCAGGCCCCTGCCGGCGACCGCCGGTATTGATCTCGGCGACATCCTGGAAGGCGCCGTCAAGATCGGCGGCGTCAAACTGGCGATCGACGAGTTCGGCGATGAACTCAACGACCTGATCAACAAGCTGCTGGACAACAATGATGCCAGCGTCGATGCCGCCACCAAGGTGGTGCCGATCATCTCGCTGATCGGCAACAAGCACATCGGCGCCGCGCAGGTGGTCGGGCCCGAGGACGCCGTGGAGAAGGTCGGCGCGGTCGTGCAGCTGGAAACCAGCTTCATGGACAAGCTGTTCCGCGTGCGCGCGATGGTGCCGATCGAGGGCGAAGATCCCGCCAAGCTGCACCGCGTCAAGGGCGTGGCAGTCAGCGCGATGATCGACATCAAGCTCTAGTCTGCGCGCGTCGCCAGGGCTTGACCGCTGATCTGGTGGGAACTGGGCCGGTCGCGAAGCCGCATCCGAATGCAAGGGGCGGAGGCTACCCCATGTGGGAACTCACCTCCGCCGATGCTTTGGGGAATCGCACCTTATAGTACCCAGGCGGTCCGCGCACTTAATCTGCCCTTGCCGAGATTGAACTGAGTCTCGCTTATCAACTCCGGCGCAAGCGTCGGGCCTGGGATTATCACGGCGCACTCGATGAGCCGGGCCCGCGATCACCCGACCTGCAGCTGGCCGGCCAGGCGCGCGAGCGTCGCGATGGCGGACAGCGCCGCCAGGTAGCTGGTCCGCGGGTTCTCGGGGAATGGCAGGTTGCGCGAGGTGAACTCCACCTCGCCGGCCGGGCCTCGCGCGTAGACGTGGTGCGTGTTGCGCTCGACGGCCGGGTCCGCGATCAGCCTTACCTGCGTGCGCTCTGGCCCCAGGCCGGCGAAGCTGAGCGCGATCGCGACGTTGACATTCTTGGGGTAGTCACGGATCACGTCGGCGGCGCTGCCCTCGAACACGATCGTCTCTGTGGCGACCTCGAGGCCCAGGCTGGCGGGCGGCTTGCGCGTGGTTAGGCGCACCTCGTCGAGGCCGGCCACTGCCATTGCCTGGACCGCGTCCAGGCCGCCCAGCGCGCCGGAGGGTACGTGAATCACGGGCCCGGCTGCCGCGCGGTCTTTGACGTCCAGCAGGCCGCCAACCGACATCACCAGTACGTGACGGGGGCGGCCCAAAGCGGCCCCGGTCTGGCGCGCGGCGTCGATGACGGGCGGGACGGCACTGCCCGCGGCGCATTCGACCAGCACATCGGCGGCCGCAGCGGTGTCGGCCAGACCCAGGACGCGGGCCTCCGTCGCGTAGTCCTTGACCAGCCGTTGCGCGGCTTCCTGATCGACGTCGCACACGCCGGCGAGTTCGTAGGGGAGGGTGCCCTCGGCGACGGCCTGGGCGATGCGGCGACCGATGCACCCGGCGCCGACGATAGCGAGCGTTCGAAGATCACTCATGCTGAATTCACCACCTTGGGGCTGACCACTGACCTCGTGCCGCCGGGCAGCGTGCCCCGGCTCTTGCCAGCCACCTGACGGGAGAGTGCGTCTACTTCAGCCAGCCGGAGTCGTCTGCTGCTTCCTGGTCGGTGGCCGCATCCGCCGATTCGGCGGGTGCGCCATCCGCGACGCCGATGCGTGTGACCTCCTTGGCCATGACGAAGATCATCATCGTCCTGCCCTGCAGCGCCGGCTCGTTGGCCATCTCCTCGGCAATCTGCTTGCCGACGAACGGCAGTTTCTCCAGCTCCATCAGGTCCCAGACCATGCACTGCCCGTAGGCGCGCACTCGATCGCCGACGCCACCGACGGGAGCCTGCTTGGTGATGTCCAGGACCATCACGCTGTTCTCCAGAATGTAAGGAGTCGCGTCCTCCGCATTGAAGGCGCCCTGCATGTCAGCCATGGGGCCGCTCTGGGAGGTGATGACGCCCTCGATCGCCAGCCACTTGCCCTTGTAGACGGTCGGGTTGGCGGCCAGGGCCTCGGCGTCCGTTTCCATCGCCTCCGCCTTGATGGTCGCGATGTCGGTGGCCTCTACGGTCTCGGCCACCTGCACCATCTGCATACCGATGTTGAGGAACGGCTGGGCAAACCGATAGCCGCAGTAGCCCACGACGCCGCCAATGATCAGCAGCACGAGGCACGTGATTCCGCAACAGGCCAGCCAGTTGAAGCCCCTGCCCTGCGGCGGCGGCGGCACATACCCCCCGGCGGGCTGGGTGGGTGGCTGGTAGGGCTGCTGGGCGGGGGGCGCTCCCGTATCGGCCGGCATCTGGGGCGGTTGCTGCTGGTCGCTGTCCATGAGTGTCCTCCAATCCAGTTGTCGAAACGCTCGGTCAAGCGGCTGCCGAACGTGAACCGCCTGCGCGCGTCACCGGCGCACAGGCGGCTGTTGGCTCTTCACAGGCAACCTGCGGTGGTCGGCCGCACCGCTAGGCGCTACCCTCTTCGGGTTCCTCGGTTTCGTTCTCCGCAGCCTCGTCCTCGGCCGGTTCCTCATCAGGCATCGTCTCATCGGCAGCCGGCTCCTCGGCCATCTCGTCGGTTGCTTCCTCGGTAGTCAGCTCGCCCGGCATCGGCTCCGCGCCCTCTTCCGTCGGCAGCGCCGTGACCTCGACGTCCTTGGCGATCAGGAACACGACGGTCTCGGACATACCTTCCACGTCGCCGAATTCCGTCCTGAGATTCTCGCCGACTACCGGCAGCTCCCAGATGTCGCTGATTCTCAGGACGAACAGCTTGCCGTAGGCCATGATCGTGGTGCCTTCGGCGACGTCCGGACCCTCACCACTGATGTCCACGACAACCACGGAGTCGTCGATCACGTAGCCCTTGTAGCTCTCGTCGTCACGGTAGATATTGAGCGCCATGTTCTGCTCAACACCGATCGACTCCTCCTTGCTGACCATGCCGTCCGTCATAACGTAGCGGTCGTCAAACCCGGTCGGATCCTTGCCCAGCTGCTCCGCTGGTACGTAGGCCGCTTCGTTCTCAATCTGGGACCGCGTCATGTCCATCATCTCGGCGATGGCGGGCTCCAGGCGCATTGCCGACTGCACGATTGGGTTTTCCTTGGCCTTGTTCCAGATAGTAATCGCGTAGATCACGATAAACACCAGGATGACCAAGGCTACAATGCCGAAGATACTAAGCCAGTTAATGCCCTTGGGACTATCTTCGATCTGCGGGGTGGTGTCCATACGTCTTCCTCCTGCCAGATTGCCACAATTATAGACGATTCCACTGTCAAGGCCACGCGTTCGGCGCTTTCGCGCCTGTCCGCTACACTAATGAGGATCACACCGGGCGGGAGGAGTGGTATGGGAGTCCAACCTGCGAGCGGGCCCCAGGCGGCATTGGGCATGGCTGTTCGCTGGGGGCTGCTGGTGTTGGCAGTCGGCGCGGCGCTGGCTTATCTGCTGCTCAGCAGCGCTGTGGCCGGCGCGGCGCGCAGCGGGCTGTATGACAGCCAACTCGGCGGCCAGCAGGCGCTGGTGGTGGCGATGTGCTCACACCTGGACGCCGATGTCCGCAGCGGAGAGGATGCGCTGACCGCATTCGATCGCTTGGCATCGTTTATGACGCTGCAGCTCGGTTCGGCCGGCGGGGGCCTCAGCTTGGTTGATCCTGAGGGCTCCGTCGTCGCGCAGCAGGGCGCCGGAGAGATCGCCGCCGCCGGCGAGTTGACCGGGCTGGTCGTCAGAGATCCGCGTTCCGGCGCTGCATTCAGCTTCGATGAGTACCTCTCGCTGCATCGCAAGCTGCAGCAGCCTCCGGCCGGTTTGCTCTACTCCGCGGCCGGCACGCCCCAGCGGCAGAGCATCGCAACCGCCCGCGTCCCGGCCAACGGGTGGTCGCTGGTGGTGCACCAGGGCACGCGTCCGATCGAGGAGGTGCTGAGCACGGTGCGTCTTTACCTGCTGGTCTCTTTCCTCTGCCTGGCGATCCTGGTACTGCTGTTCGTACTGCGCATCTATCACTCGCTGGCTGTCGTGTTCAATACCGCCGTGCGGTCGTCGGAGGCGCTGACGGTGGCATCGACTACCTTCCAGGAAAGCCTGGGTGTGATGCGGGCGCCACTGCACAACATCCAGGGACTGGCGGACCTGCTCTGTCTGGCGGCCGACAGCGTGGAGCGCGAACGCTACGCCGAAGAGATCAAGACCGAGGTCCGCAAGCTCATCGAGATGTTCAAGAAAGCGGAGATCTAGTCGCCCGCCGGCGGCGGTGGGGCCTGGCTGACAATCCGGTTCTTCTTCATCCGCACCTCGTTGCCGGCCTCGTTGAAGGCCACGCCGTCCATCAGCGACTGAATCAGCAGCAGGCCGCGACCGCTGCTGCGGAACAGCTCCTCCGGGTCAGTGCTCTGCGTCCGAGCTTGGTGGTCGAAGCCGGGTCCCTCGTCGCGGATCGCCACGGACATCTCCTCCTCGGAGATCACCAGGTTGACGCGGATCTTCTTGTCGCGGTTCTGCGGATCCTCCATGCACCCCAGCAGGAAGTCACGCCACTCCTGCTGGCCGTGCTCCAGGTACTTGGTCTTGGTGTCGCCGCTGATGCCGAGATTGCCATGCTCGAACGCGTTGGTCAGCGCCTCGTAGAGGCAGACCTTGACGTCGTGCAGATCCTCATCGCTGACCAGCCAGCGCGCCCTGAGGTGGGAGAAGATGTAGTTGATCACGGTGTTGAGCAGGTCGAACTCGTTGGGGACCTCGAGATTGATATCCTCGTGGGCGATGTACTTGATAATCTCGCGTTGGTCGGCCTCTTCCGCCATCTTGCGGAAGGTCTTGTCGATGGTCTCCAGCACCTCATTGATGTCGAAGGGCTTCTTGATGAAGTCCTCTGCGCCAAGGTGGATCGCCTCGATCGCGTCGTCCAGCGTTCCGTAGCCGGTGATGATGATCACCGGAATGCCGGGCTCGATCGCCTTGAGATTGCGCAATAGCTCGATCCCGTTCATCTCCTTCATCAGCAGGTCGGAGATGACCAGGTCCACCGGCTGCTCCTTGAACATGTCCAGCGCCACAACGCCGTCATCCGCGGTGAAAACCCGATAGGCCGTGGTCTGCTCCAGCTTGCGGCGCAGCACGTTGCGGATGATCTCTTCGTCGTCAACAATGAGGATTGACTTGGCCATAGCGCTGCTGCTCGTTGGACTCGTATTATACCTTTGCGTTGAGTCTGCCGCTGCTCCCACGAGACGTGCCGAGCCGTTATACTCAAGTATGGTGCCCGGCGGCGATGAACTCTGGCTGACGGTTTTCGGTGGGCTGATCGTGTTGGCGATCATTGCCTTCCTGCGCATTCAGTCCTACATGGAGGATCCCCGCCGCGCGGAGTTCAACGAGTGGTGGTTTGCCCGCTTCGAGGAGCGGCAGCGCCGACGCTACCACGACCGGCGGCTCCGGTGGCGCATCCACGTGCTCGACGGGGCGTTTCGGGTGCGGGACGGGCGGCGGATGGCGCGCTGAACCTCCGGGCGTGCCGCGGAGTCTGATATGTGCGGCCAACCGCTATACTGGGGGTGCCATGTACACGCTGGAGTTTCTGATCGATCCGCAGGCACAGGCCAGTCTGGAACTGGTGTGGTGGGCGCTGGCGCTGGGCGCCGCCCTGCTCGTGTTCATCAATATCCAGGTCTACTACGCTAATCCGCGGCGTCGAGATTTGGAGCGCAGCTGGGCCCAGGCGTTCGAGGCGGCTCAGCTGCAGCGCTACGCCGACAGCGACATCGAGTGGCGGGCCAAAGACCTGAACCTGCATTTCGGCCACCAGCTGACGGGCCGGAATACTCTCGACGAGTGGTTCGATTCCAAGATGTCGGTGTTCTGAGCTAGCCGCCCAGTCCGGCGAAGCCCTGAAAGGCCATCGCGACGATGCCCGCGATGACCAGGGCGATCGGCACACCCTCCATTGCCTTGGGCACCTCCATCAGTTCCATCCTCTCGCGGATGCCGGCGAAGATCACAATCGCCAGGATGAAGCCGATCGCCGAGCCGAAGGCGAACAGCAGCGCGACCGGGTAGTTGTATTCGTTCTGGATCGCCAGCAGCGCCACGCCCAGGATTGCGCAGTTGGTGGTGATCAGCGGCAGGTAGATTCCCAGCGCGTCGAACAGGCCCTTGGCCACCTTGCGCAGCACGATCTCGACCAGCTGGACCAGTGAGGCGATCACCAGAATGAAGGCCAGCGTACGCAGATAGCCCAGGTCGAGCGGGACGAGCACCAGATGGTAGATCGGCCAGGTCACGGCGACGGCCAGCGTCATCACGAAGGTGACTGCGAAGCCCATGCCCAGGGCGGTGTCCAGCTTCTTGGAGACACCCAGGTAGGGGCAGATCCCCAGGAACTGCTGGAAGATGACGTTGTTGACCAGGATCGCTCCCAGTACCAGCATCAGGATCTCTGCTACGCCCATTACGCCGCACCTCCCTTGGCCAGCCGCGCCTCACGCTCGCGCGACTTTCTCAGCTCCTCTTGTCGCTGGGTGATTGCGTTCATGCCGGCGATCAGCAGCCCCAGCGTGATGAACGCTCCCGGTGGCAGGATCATGATGATCCAGGGGTGGGCGGTGAAGGGCGGGACCGGAAACCCCAGCCAGGTGCCGTTGCCCAGAATCTCACGGACGGTGCCGACGGCCACGAGCGCGAAGGTGAAGCCGATTCCCATCCCCAGCGCGTCGATCATCGACATGAAGATGCCGTTCTTCGAGGCGAAGGCCTCGGCGCGTCCCAGGATGATGCAGTTGACCACGATCAGCGGCACGAAGACCCCCAGGCTCTTGCTAAGCTCGAAGAAGAAGCCTTGCAGCACCAGGTCGACGATGGTGACGAAGGCCGCGATCACCACGATGAAGCACGGGATGCGCATCCGCGGCGGGATGATCTTGCGCAGCAGGCTGACCACGATGTTGCTGCACAGCAGCACGAAGGTCGCCGCCGCCCCCATCCCCAGTCCGTTCTCGACGCTGGTGGTGACCGCCAGCACCGGGCAGAGCCCCAGCAGCAGCCTGAGGACCGGGTTGTCCTTCCATATTCCCTTCATGAACTCAGCGGAGACGCTGCTAGTTGCCACTTCCCACCTCCTCGGCGGCAGGTGCCTCTGCCGCGTCCGGCTCCATGGTTTCCTCCGCGACCGCCAACTCCTCTTCGGCCGCCATGGTTGGGGCTGCCTCGGTCGCACCCGGCTGCTCAGCGGTGTCCGTGGGCCGTGACGCGAACTCCTTGATGCCGCCGGCGGACTCGAACGCCCCGATACCCTGGCTCAGCGCGCTGCAGACGGCGCGGCTGGTGATCGTCGCGCCGGTAACCGCGTCGATCTCGCCGCCGTCCTTGGCGACCATGAAGCTGTAGTCAAGCGGCTTGCCGTCGAACTGGTCGATATAGGGCGACTCGGCCGCCTTGCTGCCGAGGCCCGGCGTTTCGGCGCTTTCCAGCACGCGCACGCGCTCAATCGTGCCGTCGGGCGCGATGCCGAAGACGATCGAGAAGTAGCCGGAGTAGCCAGTCTTGACCGCGCTGGTCATCCCGAAGCCCGAGGCCGCGCCCTCGTGCTCGCCGACGTACAGCCTGACGTCCTCGCTCAGTTCCTGCTCAGTCGCCAGGATGTCGTTGCCGAAGGCCGGCATCACCTGGGTCAGCTTGTCCTGCTTGTCCTTGCGCTTGGCCTCGGCGATCGGCTCCTCCGTGACGGCGTAGACCATCGCCAGCAGCAGCCCCATCACGGCGGCGATCAGGACGGGCGGCAGCATGATCAGCGGGCTGATTGTGGCGGCTCCGCTGCTCTGCGCCAGCGCCTCGCCGATCTGCTCGCGCGCCTCGCTGATCTCCTCGTGCTCCGGTGGCTGCACGCTTCTCTGCTGCTCTTGCTCAGGCACTGGCCTCACCTCGCAGTACTGTCTCCGCGCCGAACTTGCGCGGCTTGGTATAGCGGTCGATCAGCGGCGTCAGGCCGTTCATGATCAGGATCGCGAAGCTGACGCCCTCGGGGAACGATCCGAACAGGCGGATCAGCGCCGTGATCAGCCCGCAGCCGATGCCGAAGATGATCATGCCCTTGGCGCTGACCGGACTGGTCACCATGTCTGTCGCCATGAAGAACGCGCCGAGGATCAGGCCGGCGCTGAGCACGTGCAGGATGGGATTGGCGTAGTAGTTGGGATTGACCAGCCACATGATGCCGGTCAGCACGAACACGGTGACAACATACGTGACCGGCACGTGCCAGCTGATGTAGCCGCGCCAGAACAGCAGTCCCGCGCCGATCAGCAGCAGCAGCGCGCTGGTTTCGCCCAGACTGCCGCCGGTGTTGCCGATCAGCATCGACCACAGCGAGGTCCCGCTCTGGGCCATCCAGTCCAGGAACGCCTGCAGGCCATCGCTCTTGATCATGCCCAGCGGGGTGGCGCCGGTCACCGCGTCGAGATTGTCCGCGGCGAGGCTGGGCAGGTCCATGAACTGCGCACCGCTTCTCGGGTAAAGCCA
>Ga0180431_10000184_pt1 | contig 85796 bp, 65 predicted proteins | sample SS_ome_11_FD_132459 | JGI IMG/M metagenome (GOLD analysis project Ga0180431, IMG submission 132459) | Hypersaline lake sediment archaeal communities from the Salton Sea, California, USA - SS_1_MS_1 metaG | ecosystem: Environmental > Aquatic > Non-marine Saline and Alkaline > Hypersaline >...
CGTTGATCTCATGACCCCCGACAGGTGGGCCATCTTCACCTTGAACACACACACCATGAGGTCACATTCAGATGACAGAAAAAACTCTTGACATTCTGCCTTCCTTCTCTGGCTACAAAGAAGGCACCTTGTGCTTCAAGACTGGCGCGGGGAGCCTCGAAGACGGAGGTACACTAGGTCCCTCCGCGATCTCTCAATTCTACGAACGTGTGATCTTAGGAGACTCTTTCCCTCCCAAGATGATCATCAACCACACCTCGACGATGGACTTTGCCCTGGCGTTCCTCCTCTTTAGCCGACCCGAACTCGTCTTGGAGACGAGAACCGCAGGGTTGGTACGTGCGGTTGACCTCTACACGAGGCTCGGGGTCGTGGGCTTGTCTGTTCTCCCGGCATATGACCGCAGGCTCTTGGAGAAGGCTCAGGGGATGATGCAACAACAGGGTTCCTCGGTCGAAGCTCAGTTTCAAGGGATTCGTAAGGCAGCGGCCATCTTCGAGGAAGAGATCCGCCTCTCTTCCGTACTGCCGGATGAGCCTCCCTTCGAGGTCTTGGACGAACACGACGGCTTCGTCCGGTACAAGGCCAACATGCCCTGTCTACCCGAGGTGTACGCCGCAGGGTATATGGGAGGTCAGTGGGAGGCAGGGTCTTTGTCTATGGTCTTCAAGAGATCTCCCCTGGTTACGGATTTACCTCTTGACAGGCTTCGATCAACCCTGGATAATGACACTCTTAAAGACGTGTGGCTTGCCGTCGACGACGCCACGCTCATGTCTAAACGAGGTCTCACGGAGACCGAACACGAGAGGACCTGGGTGACCCTCAAGTCCTTTCTAGGAGAAGCAGGATGAACGTTCATCAGGTACTCGAAGCCGCTTTCGTTACGATCTCTCTGTACTTCAACCCTACCCCGGAACCCGTAGCGGCCCCGGAGCCTCAGTACGTCGTGCAGCTTCCTCCTGTTCAGCAGGAGGGGCTAGCTTCGTTCTACGGCGCGGGTGAGAAGGGGATGCATGGGAAGAAGACCGCCACGGGTGAGAAGTTCAACCCCGAGGATCACACCTGTGCGTCACGGTCTCTTCCTTTGAACTCCACGGTCATCGTGGAAGATGTCCTCACTGGCAACTGGACGTACTGTAGGGTCAACGATCGTGGTCCGTATGGCGCCAAGCTTTACGACCGAGCCGGAGGGGGTTGGGCGGCCATGTTCAGGCGTAAGGGGGGCTACCTCATCAAGCGCCGGATCGATGGCAAGTGGCAACCCGGCGAGTTCTTCAAGCGGAGGCCGGGTAAGTACCGAGGAGTCATGGATATGTCCTACGGAACCGCCAAGGCCCTTGGGGTAGACCTTGACGCGGGTTTGAACCGTGTCAGGGTTCGGTACTGGGATGGGAACCCTCGCTATGGGTTCTCTCCTCTGGTTCGCCGCGTCCCTTCTCCTACGGCTCAGTGTTCATCGAAGGCGCCTATCTGCGGGGGCTGAACCGCAAGCATCTTCTTATACACCTCGGTCATTGAGTGTTGTGCGCTAGTTTTTTTGTACGAACTGGTCACAGAACTTCTACTCAATGCATAGAGCATCTCCGCTCGCGAACCGAGGTACCCCATGAAAGACATGCAAGAGATTGAACGCGCGCTTCGTATCGTAGAAGCGAAGTTGGCGCGCGTAAAGACCGCCGCCAAGGAGCGTCAAGCTCGAATCCGTGCCAAGATCGCGGGCCTGCAAGGCTTCGCCGCCTCGGAGGAAGCGACGGACGCACAGCGTCTAGAGATCCGCAAGGCTCTGGCTTCCCTTGAAGCCGGGATGCAGAACATCATGCCTCCCCTTGAGGACGTTGAGAAGGAAGTGGACCGTATCTACGGCGATCAGTCCCTCAACTCCACCTATTACTTCTCTCGCCGCAACCTCAAGAGCGCTTCTTCAAGCGCTTTGGACAAGTTTCACGACGAGTTGGAGGCGTTTCTTTACCCCCCAGGACAAGGGTCAAGAGAGCCTCGTGGCGATGTTGATTCCATGCTTAGTGTTTATTATCAAGATCTTGGGAGTGCAGATGAACGAAGGTTGATGGACGATTTGCCTGCAATGAAGAAGCTTTTGGAACGGGAAAAGCGTCGGCTGAACAATCGTAGAGCCTCGACCAAGCGTGACCCGAAGGTCGCAGCTTTCTTGCGTCAAAGCGAGGCGAGGGAGATCCCCTGGACTGAACTCACTTACGAGCAGGTTCAAGAGGTTATCGACGACATCTACGGCAACCAGAGCGACAACCAGACCTACTACTTCAACCGCGCTGCCCACACTCTTCGCGCGATCGAAGCATCTATGGGAGGTCGCACTGAGATGTCTCTCGTAGACGTCATGAAGCAGATGGATTCTCTCTACGGAGACCTCTCCAAGAATGAGACGTACTACCCCTCTCGTCGTCACGAAGACACGATGGACATGGTATCCATCGCAGGTGAAGACGAAGAGATGGAAGACGACGAGTCAAAAAAAAAGGACTCTAATTGGCAAGTAGACGAGCAGCACTACCTGCTCTCGGATGACTTCTCCGACTCGGGGCATCAGCGCATGTCAGGGTATGAGATCCCCGGCTACTTCGCTAACGACAACTTCGACTCTCATAATACGGTGGCTCCGACGTACCGCGTAGACAACACGGTGGATACCTTTGGTTACTGGGGCGACGAGGTGGACGAGATGCCTCACGTGGTCCAGAACCGTGCTCCGGTGCAAGCTCAGACGCGTGAGGCGGGTTCCATGAACCCCATCGCTAAGACCATCTATCAGCAGATGGGTGGCCGTCGCATGGGCGCCATGATTGGTGTGCAGCAGTACATCAACCTCCCGAACGGCCTCGGCATCAAGTGGCCAAACAAGCAGCGCTCCAGAGGCAACTACGTTGAGGTGCTCCTCAACGGTAAAGACCTCTACGATATGACGTTCTACAATGTCTCCCGTAGTGGTAAGAAGCTCGTGAAGAAGTACGCTGACCTCTACGCGGAGAGCCTCGTACCTGTCTTCGAGGACCAAACGGGCTGGTACCTGCGGATGTCTTCGGTCAAGACCGCAGCGCTTTCGGGCGCTGACAAGAACGTGCTCATGGCTTTCCTTGACCACCGTCCAATGGAAGGCAAGATGCTCGTCACCGATGGGGTCAAGCTGGAGAAGATGGGCATGGGAGGACGCGTCATGGCAGAGTGGGTTCGTGGTAAGGTAGAGGCCACAGATGACCCTCACACCCGCTCGGATGAGGTCATTCTTCGAGCCCTCAAAAAGCACACTCCGAGCAAACTACTCATCACCTCTCCTACGCTTTGAAGATCCTCTTATGAGGTAGGTTGATACCGACTGCAACCTACCTCATACCTCCTTTTAGGGCTCCTGTCCTACCTTCATGTCGGTACCGTTTTGAAGAAGTTGATGCGAAAGATCTGACCTTAACCCTTCGCAGGAGACTTCTGTGAGAGACAACGACTCATACATTTACCGTCGCGGCACGACTCCCAACACACGAGTCGTCGTGAGCCAGAAGAACAAGATCTTCTCTGTCGCTCATGATAACGCCGCCTTCTCCCAGGTGGGCGTCATGTCCTCCTTCTCCGTTTCGGAGGCCCGTAGTGTCGAGCCCGTCCGTGGTATCGGTTACGGCGATCAGATTGCCGAGCTTGTCCCCGGTGTCACGGACCCCATCGGGCTCTCAATCGAGCGTCAGTTGCTCTACCTCGCGAACGCGCACCAAGTGTTCGGTTACGCAGGTGGTGTTGACGGTCTCGTGCGATCTCTGAAGCATCACCAGTGGCCGTTTGATATCAAGCACGAGCTTGTGTTCTCGCGTATCGCGACGAACGCTTCTGTTCCCAAGCAGGTCTCCCCTGCGACGGATGGCGCCAACGAGGCTCTCTTGACCTTCTTCGAGGCGTGCTGGCTCAACGACTACTCCTACGACTTCGCGGCAGACGGCGCGATGGTCGCGGAGTCGGTTTCAGCTACGGTCTCCGACATCGTAGACGGTACGAGCACCTACGGGCAGCTCGCTTCCGACGCCGAGTCCACGGGTAACAACCCATTCTCGGATGTCACGGGTGGTTCGTTCCGCTACGGTTCTGGTACCGGAGTCCCAACCTTCTGATCTCAATTGAGATTCCTTCTTTACCTCAAGGGGGATAGGAATGTCCTATCCCCCCTTCTTTTTGGAGCCTTACATGAACAAGCTAGCCAAACAACTGATCAAGCTCGGACATACGAATCCTGAACTTCGAGACCATCTTCGCCCTGTGTTGGATAAGATCGCCGCGCGGGTAGACTTTGGTGCTGTAGATTGGTATGAAACTTGGGCGGAGGGTTTTGAACGCTCTACAAGTGGTTTAGAATCTTTGGTCCGTCAAGTCAAAGGTGTCGAAGACCTTTCGTTCGACATCAACTGGAATAAGCATTACATGCTAATCGAGGTAGATACCTCTCTAGTTTCACCTTCCAAGGGAGGTAGACCTCATAGCTTTGATCTGTATGTAGCTTGGTATGATAAGAAGCCAGAGGTACTTACCGTAGAACTAGAGGGTGCAAAGGACATTTCCCTGCCGCTAGATTTGAAACGCTACGTCAAACCGGGTTCAGACCCGGATTGGGATGGAGTTGCTGATCATGTGGATGACGTTCTCTACAAGAACTTCAAAAAGGTTTTGACGAAGGCTTTAAGCTCTGAAGCCAAGAAACACAAGCTGGTCACACAAGCTGAGTACGATAAGATGGTAGCCGAGAAGGAGAAAGCCGAATCGCCTGCCCAAGAGAAAAAAGAGCGTGCTAAATCAGCCCCAAGTATTGAGAAGCTTGTTCCTGCTCTTAAGGAAGCTCTCCGCAAGGATCGTAACATCTATGTAAACGGAATCGACCTCCCCGGTAAAGGTCGTGCTGAAAGAAATGAGATCCTCGTGGATTTCTATGACGAGAGAGTACCAGACCTCTTTGACGATCCCAATTTTTATTCAGCGGTTGACCGTGCCAACGAGGCCGTTGAGAAGCTTCTGAAAGCCGAGCTGCGACCCTTCAAGTCTATGATCACTAAGATGAACATCGAAGGGGACATGGATGACGCCAACAGGTTTCTTCTCGCAATCAAGTTGAAGTGACCCACTTACCCTCATTTTGGAGCCTACCATGAACAAGCTCGCAACACAACTCATTCGTCTGGGACATGAGCATCCTGACCTTCGAGACCACCTTCGTCCTGTGTTGGATGAGGTCCTCAAGGTGTCGAGTCAGGGTCTCAAGCTCAATGACCTCAAGCTCAACTCTTCGACGCGCACGAAGGTAAACACTTGGATGGCTCGCTTCGATCATGATGCCCCTGCGGCAGAGATGGCCGGAGGGAGGGGGTACTTCCCGGCGAACACTGGAGGTATCTTCCAGAACGCCTCTCGCCCCATGAACCTGGGTGACTTCCGAGACACCGTGGCTATGGGCAATAACACCATCCTCTTCGGCGTCGCGAGTCATGACCGTCGTGGGCAGAGGTTCGGGCGCGGCTTTCTGACGACCATGCCTAGCTTCGACGCGGCGAACCTCGCTCGCCAAGGCATCGAGTGTGTTCGGGTTGACGACGTTCACCACCTCTGGTACTGTTACATTCCGTTCACTTACGGCTCTTGAGGGAATACCTCATGGACAAACTGTCAAATAAACTCATCAAACTCGGGTACACGAACCCTGAGCTTCGCCCGCACCTCCGAACCCTCTTGAAAAATCTCGATCGTCAAGATACCCATATCCGAGATAGATCGGACAAGATCGCTGGAGGTAAGATTGAGCCTCTAGGTTTTGACCCTTCAGGGCGCCCTATGTACCTGCACGAGCAGGTGTTCGGCAAGAATAGCTACGTGCGTGACCTCCAGAAGCGCTCAATCGATCGTAAATACAATTTAGCTATTCGGCACGCAACAAATGGCAGTCTGGCCGAAACCTTGGGCAAGACTCTTAGGCGCAAACTGGAAGGGATATTCGAAGCAGAGCCAGAGAGCACGCGTGGCGCGGTAATTGACGAGGGTGATGAGGACGGTCAGGCGTGGGCTCGTCTCGTACTGAGGCTTCCCAACACAAACCTAAAGCTATCTCGGTCCAAGGCCCACACCTTTGCTGTGATTATCGCACAAACCTATTCGGTGGATAAGGTTTGTGTGGCTCAACTCGACGACCTTTCGGAGTACAATGGCGATCTCTATCTGGAGATTTCATGGTGGGGAGCGATCTGGGACGAAGACCTCGTGAGCTACTACCGTGAGGAAATGGAGCGCAAGCGCAGGGAAGAAGAGGAGAAAGAGCGTCTCCGTCTTGAGAAAGAGAAGGCTCGTGAAGAGGAAGAGCGCCGTAAGAAGGACCCTGCCTACATTCGGGGCCAGATCATGTCTGAACTCGAATACGCCTTGAAAAGTCTGGACTCGGGGAGAGGACGTTACGTTAGTAGTCCCACTCTCGAAGGGAGCTTCATCTATGGAAGCTACCGCTCCAACCTCGACGAAGACGGTAGTGAGTATGACGACTACTACGAAGACGAGGATGGTGACGATCCGGGCGAGTCCAACTCCTATGAGGAGGCCGTTTCTTTCGAGGAGGAACGTGCGGAAGAGCGCATAATGAACTACCTTAAAGAGTACGAAAAGCACATCAAAGGCGTTTTTGTTGAGCAAGGCGACAAGAACTACATGGAAGTAACCGTGACTCTTAAGTGAGGCTCACGTACAGTTAGAGCAGAGGCCCCCGGAACACACTCCGGGGGCTTTTCTTTTTGTGTAGACCTCAAAGTGAATGACTAGCTGATTCCATCCAAGAGGCTCTACCATGTTCATTACAGCAAACGTGCCCAAGAAGTACGAGCACATTGACTTCAAACCACCCCAAGGCGTAGCCGACGCTGCCGAGCGTGGTCTTGAACTCCGCAAAGAGCAATCTGGCGACAAGGCGGGTCTTACGGCTGAAGAGGCCAGTGAGCAGGGCATTGGGTCTGGAGTCCAGCGCGCCACGAACCTGAAGAACCGCACCAACGTGTCCCCCGAAGTCATCGGGCAGATGGTAGGGTTCTTCGCGCGTCACGGCAAGAACATTGCCAAGGCTCGTAAGCTCACGACCCAGGAGGAGCAGCTCAAGTCCAACATGTACGTGAGTGACTTGCTCTGGGGAGGTGAGCCCGGCGAGCGGTGGGCCAATAAGGTCAAGGAGCAGATGGAAGCCGCAGACGAGAAGGAGAAGAACGCTTCTCTTGCCTCCAGAGTCGCAAGCAGGTACCTCATGGCAGGGAAGCTTGAGCCGCCTCCCGTCATGTATGCCAAGGCCCTGAAGTGGTTCCAGGGACGTATCGCGCGCCGTATGGAAGATATCATAGACCTTGAGCGCGATAAAGTGCAGGCTCCAGACCCCTCGTCTCAGTACGAAGACGCGCCCATGTCTTCTATGGAGATCAAGATCGCGGTGAACGAACTCCTCAAGCTCAAAGCCATGTTCAGGGACATGGGTAATGAGGATATGATCTATCAAAGAGAGGAGACGATCGATACGTCCCAGGGTCCGCTCAAGGTGAAGCTCTTACCCTCCAATGAAGCTCTGCTGTCTTACGGGCCGGACACCTTGACGACTCCCCTGGACGACTTCAGGTTCCAGCAAACAGTGGGTCCTTGGATTCGCAAGACGGGCATCACTTCTCGCCGCGTTTCCAGGGACTACCAAGACAAGATGCGTCGCTACGAAGGAGAGAACCTGACCTACGAGCAACGTGAAGCGAGGCTCAGGGAGCTTTCTGAAGTCGAGGCAATGTTCCGCCCCTGGAAGGGTAACGATCGTGGCATTGACAACCCTCTGGACGTGGAACTCGACGGGTGGTATCGAGAACTCGACGAGTTCACCTTCAAAGACCTCCCTCCCCTTTCAATGAAACTGACCCTCTCCAGGGGTGAGATGAACGGAGGTTTCATCTCGGTGTCGGATGACCCTCTAGTCATGATTGACATGCCCAATGACGTAAGCACTCGTCCGGGCGCTCGTGAGTTGGTCTCCAAGCTCGAAGATCTCCTGCGTCACGAGATGCGTCACTACGCTCAATACCTGTTCCGTTTGTATCGTGACATCGAAGAGAGAGGTTCCATGTACGGGAATGAGGTCGGACTACCGCACTCTCTCCGTACCCTGGAGTACGATACCATCGTAGCCGATGAGATCACTGAACTCCGAAGGTATCTCAAGCATGTCCCCGGAGACCTGCACCCCGTGGTGTTCAAAGCCTGGACCCACGCCTTGACCTCCAGGGACAGGGACGACCTCAAGAGGTATATGGTATGGATCAAGCAGAACCCTCGACACGCCATGCCTTCCCGCTTTACGGGCGCTCCTATTGACCCCACACAGGGACGCGAGTTTTTCCGTCTCATGAAAGATCACGATCACACCAAGTGGAAACGAGCGGTCAAGACCCTGGCTCGTAACGTGAAGATGGGTAAGACCGCGCAAAGGGCAGCTAACGTCGTGCGTCGTCTCCTCGCGGAGAAGCTGCCTCACATCGCTCGCGTTGACCCCAAGTTCGCGTATGACCTCTACCGTCAGGAAGACCTCAACAGGGGCAACAACAGCTCCAGGCGAGACTATCCGACCACGGATCTCATGTCTCGTAAGGTCCTCAAGAGCCTCGACGAGAGGATTGAAGCGTTGTCGGACAAGATCGAACGCTACCAAGACCAGGGCGTGGACCACTCGGGCCTCTGGGATGATCGTGAAGACCTCATGCGTGAGCGCGAGGACATCACCCGCTTCCTCAAAGATACGCTGGGCTTCAAGGGGAAGTAAACATGCCCAAGACGCACTACAAGCTGGACCGATCAGACGCCTCCAGACGCGCGTATCGGGACGCAGAGCGCGAGTTGGAGGAAGCCAAGGCGTATGGGTTCATTACGTGGAAAGAACTCCACATCGTACCTCTCAGGGAGATTGAACCCCAAAAGGTGTGGAACCCTCCCCGTATCGAGCGCATCCGTGAGGGGATAGAGCGTGGGGTAGCCCTCCCTGCGGTGTCTCTAGCTCGAAACGAGGGTGGTCGTTACAAATACAGCATCTCGGACGGCATTCATCGCTACAATGCTTCAGTGGAAGCGGGGTTCACTCATATCCCCGCCATGATCACCTTCTCCAAGGAGACGCCCGAACTCTTGGAGGAGCCCAAGGTCTTCCAAGAGGGTACTTACGTTCGCTTCAAGAGGCCCATAGACGGCTTCGAGGTTGGATACCTCGTGGAGAACATCTTCGGGGATGTCTTCGTGACAGTCGCAGGCAATGCGACGGACGCCGAGTGGATAGGCGACATCCCTGCTAGCAGCTTCGAGGAGGAGATTGACCCTCCCCGTCAAATCAAAGAGAAAATTCAAGGACACTGGTTCATGCAAAAAACCTCTTCCCGTATCGCCTCGACCTACCTCTCCCACATGCTTCGTGATCGCACGGCAAAAAACCTACCCAAGAAGGTCGAGGAGTACGTCAAGAAATTCGAGGACGAGGGCAAAGACCCAGGGTACTCTTACGCGCTGGCTTGGAGCATCTACTGCAAGCATAAGAACCCCGACTCGCCTCACTGCATGGCAGACAGTTACCTAGACAATCAGGGTAAGAAGTCGACTCAAGACCTCTCCCAAGCGGTACTCAGGCGCTATCTGGAGAACCTGAATGACTGACATCGCATACCACGTCACCTACGCTCGGAACCTCGAAGGTATAGGCTCGTCTGGGCTCGTACCCGGCAGAGGTTCTAACTTCGGTGGAGCCTACCGAGGGCACTCTTCAGGGCGCATCTTCCTGTGCGACTTCAAGTCTGTCAAGTTTTGGATTGGCAAACTGTGGGACATGGCAGAGGCCAACTCGGATACGCCGCTTGAAGACGGCTTGATTCCCATCGCGCTCAAGGTCAAGGTGCCCCGAGGGATGGAGCTTCAGGTAGACGAGGCCGGGTCCAGAGACTCACGAGGCGAAGCCTACTTCGTCGAGGACACGATCCCGGCGAGTAACATCCTCCATTGGGACGGTTCCTCTTATAGTCCAGTGTCAGGGGCAGATGTAGAGTACCTCATTGATGTAGCCAAAGACAACTCAGAACTCGAAGACTACGGTGACGGTGAGGTCTTCTACGACTTCGGATACGGAGATCATTTCATGCCCAGACAAGCCACAATGGCCCAAAGAGTCGCTACCCGTGTTATGACGGATCAGATGGCCTCACGTGTCGCATCTCGCGTTCTCGTAGCCGAAAACAAGCCCACCAATCCTGACCTTTGGGAGAAGGTTCAAGAGCTTGTACGGGGCGACCGTAAGAGCCTCTCAGTAGGTGACAAGACCTACGAGTCTCCTAATGACGGCAAGGGCTTCAAGAAACACCCCAGCGCTTACTCGAATGGTTTTGCAGTTAAGGTTTACAATGATCTCGGCGGCGGCTGGAAAGCAAAGGACTGAACCATGACTCGATACATCCACTTCACTGATATGTCCGGTGCGAAGGCAATCCGCCACTCGGGTACCCTCATGGCGTCGTCTTTCATCAGCGGCGTGTACGCGGTCAAGGAAGGTTCTCCCTTCGTTCCCGGCGTACAGCAGACCACTCTAGGTCGCGCCAAGAACCGCAAGGTCGCAGTAGTCTTCACGACCCCCATCAAGCCCGACTACTGCGACCCGGAAGAGTGCGTCTGGAGGTTGGATGAGATCCCGGTCAAGGTCGAGCGCGTCATGCTGGCCTCTCAAGCGGTCAAAGACTACCTTCAGGTGGTCAAGGAAGCTCGCACGCCCTATGCCCTGGGTCTCCCAGGTGGCCCCTGCCACATCATCAGGGATGTGGAAGCAGAGAAGCTCCCCGAGCGCGTCAAGCAGGAACTCATCGAAGACATCGAAAAGGGTAAGGACCTCTCGAACTCGGCAGCGGACTTGATCTATCCTCCGCAGAGGTTCAACGCCAAGGCAGACCTTTTCTCGAAGGTCCTCCTCACCTCCCACGCTCAGTACCGTATGAACCTCCGTGGGATTACGCTCCCCGAGATTCAGGACGTGTTCGTCGAGTTCGACAAGTGGTACAAGGCTCGCGCCAAGAAGCCCAAGAGCCTCACCGGCGAACAGCGCAAGCTCATGACAGACCTCGCGTATGGAGAAGCTGCGAGGTTTGAGGGCAGCAGGTCAGGGATCACCATCGTGTTTGCGGTAGACTCTCGTAAGAACGAAGCTCGCCTCGTCTCGTGTTGGTGGACGAACTCTCCCAAGACCCCCAAGCCCACTCCAGGGCAGTGTGACTTCGTTCCGTATCTGGACAAGGATCGCAGCTTCGAGAGGCCCTCCATCCTGGGGCACACGCTCATGAAAGACATCGCCCACAAGGTCGCCCGCCGCGTATGGTTCACGAGCCGTCAAGCTGCCAAGCCCGGTCCCGACCCGGACAAGGGAGATGGCTTGAACACTTGGTTCTCCGACAAAGCCAAAGGGGGCGATTGGGTTGCCATTTCTCCGGTCAAGAAGACCATTGAGAAGGAGGACGGCACCAAGAAGACCTTCGAGCCCGGTGACATCGTAGGCCCATGCGGTGACCCTGATGGAGAGTGGAAAGACCTCACCAACGACGGAGATGATCCCCTCAAGTGCCTGAACAAGAGCAGGGCTCAAGGTATGAGCAAGAAAGAGCGCGCCGAGGCTGCGAAGGCTAAAAAGCGTGAGGAGAAGAAGGCTCCCGAGGGCCAGAAGCCCACGCATGTCGACACGAAGCAAGATAAGAAGTCTCATGAGATCGCTAAAGCCGTGGCACGCCGTCTGTTTTCTCAAATGCAGCGCACCTCAAAAAAGACCTATCGAGACCTTCTAAATGAAAACGAAGTCTCGGAAATCCAAAGACTTCTGGGCATTGCTCGTAATAACTTGGATGTTTACCAAGCGACAGATACTTTGGATAGGAATGACCTCCAGTCAAGGGAAGTCCTGAGCGTTCTCGAAGAGGTTACAGGCTCAGCCGCCTTGTTTGAGGTTGACCGGGGTCGTATGCATCACGACCTCGTAGACCACATGAATACCTGGGAGAAGATCTGTAAGGCTGCTCGTTTCGACTGGAAAGCTAGCTACCAAAAAACGTTGGACATCTTTTCCTGATGAGGAGGGAGTAACATGGCCTATTCAAAAGAGATTCAGAAGCATTTGGACAAGAGGAACCTATTATCGAAGGGTACGTGGACTGCCCCGAACAAGCTCCGTCTCAGGAGCATCTGGCAGGAGATGTGGTTCATGCTTCCCTTCCTGGCATTCGTGACCTTGGTGACCGTGGGGTTCTTCTCGGCGGCAGCGGCTCAAGGTGCGCTTGGGGTTCTCCTGGGGTTCTTCGGGGGATGTTGGGCTCTCGGCGTATGGGGGGCAATCTGGCATGGTCACCTACACTGGAAGCCCTTCTATGAGGTCCTGGGGGTATACGTTCGTTTTGACGGTCCCGAGTGGTATGTCCCGCCCGAGATCATGCAGGCGTTCCTCCAAGAGATCGCAGACAAGTGGGACGAAGCAGGTGTCGTGGACTTCCCTGCCGTGCAGTTGCTTGAAGGCTCACATCTGTACCTCGTTGAAGAGCGTCCGGTAGACCCCCTGGGTAGGATTGAGCATGAGCGCATGGTCGGGTTGACCTACCCTTCCAAGCAACAGTCTTACGTCTACGCTCCGTATGCTCTCTCGCATGGAGGCGCTGGGTACGAACTCCGCCTGCAAATGGTACACATTTTGTTCCCTTACCGCTCAGAGCAAGATGACATTGAGTGGTTCGAAGAGAACGATGTGCTCTGACCTTATCTCATAGAGACCTTTGGACCCTCGGCATTCGTGTCGGGGGTCTTTTGTTTATCCTGAGATTCCATTTATCCCGAAGGATCAGTGCTTCATCCTCTCACGGCTTCGACTCGTGCTGGAAACCCTTCCAGCACAGGAAGGTCGAGTTACATCCAAAAAGGTACAGCTATGTCTACACTCAAGCTCTCCTCGATTCGTAAGGGCATGTCCAAGCTTAGGAGGCTTGGGCACGAAACCGACACGTTCACGGTCCTGGGTATCGAGTTCCAGATCCGAACCATCACCCGCCACGAGCTTACCATCGCGAACGAGCGCGCACAACCTCTCTTCGAGCAGGCTCAGGAAAGCGATGACTCGTATACTCTCGCTAACTGGCTAAAGACCGTCCAGCTTGGAGTCCTGTCCTTTGCGATCATGCGTATCGACGATATGGACTTCAACGGGCAGGAGTATATCCTTGACGATACCAACCCCGCCGACCCGGAGACGGTAGAGAAGGCCCTCTTCGTACACACACTCTTGGATGAGTGGGAGGACAGTCTCATCAGCGTGCTCTACCGTAAGTTCCAAGAGCTTACCCAGCAAGCCGAAGAGAAGGCAACCAAGGGCGTCAAGTTCCTCTCAGAGTCCCCCGAGGAAGAGTTGGCGGAATTGGAGGAGCAGGTGGCGGGTCTCCGTAGCAAGCTCGGGCTCCCCCCTCTGGTTCCCGCGACTCAAGCGACGACCTCCGAGCCCGTAAGAGCCGAATCCGTGCCACAGGGGTCTCCTTCGGCAGACGTTGACGTGAGGGAACTCAAGACTCAAATGCTCCAGCCGGTACCCCAGGATGCGCTTCAGCAACCGCCCGTCGTCGAGAGAGACGGGTACCACTACGAACTACCCCAGGAACAAGCATCTCAGACGGCCTCAGAGCCCTCACAAGACGACGAAGTGCAGCGGGAGCATGAGAGGCTATACCAAGAGCGTCAAGAGCGTCAGCGTGGACGTGAGCCCTTGAACCAAGCTCCTATCCAAGTGTACTCGGAGCCCTCGCCTCAAGATAGCCCTGTGAGGACGGCTAATGCCCCTCAGCAGATGACGGATGCTCAGTACATCCCGAACCCGAACGGGGCTACTCTCTTGAGTCCTGCGACGCAGCAGCAAGAGACTCAGCAAGGTCCCGCGTTCAAGGCCAATCAGAAGCCAAGCGGCAAGGGCAACCCCAACTTCTATAACCCAAACCGCAGGCAGTGACCGGGGGAGGTAGCAATGGCTCTCCCAGACTACACCGACGTTGAGCGCATGATCTTCAGGGGCTTCCTTGTCGAAGCCGTCGAAGTAGAAGGTGTACCCATCATCTTCAAGACGGTCAACGAGACCGAATACGACCTCGCTCTACTCTATTCGGTCAGCTCCGATTCCGCCAAGGAGAATCTCCTTCAAGAGTGCTACTTCATAGCCTCTTCGGTATATTTGTTCAACCGGGTTTCGGTTCTTGACGACAGGGAGACCTTCTTTCATGAGTTCGTCGACGTGCTCATGGAATACTCTCCCGAGGTCCGTCTTGAACTCCTACGCAAGATTCAGGGACTCAATGCGCGCGCGCTCAAAGCCATCAAGCGCGTTGAAGGGTTCTCTTATGGACAAGATTCGAGGCAAATGTGGTCTATTGTCCACCGTATGTCTCCAAACGACCCCAGGGTCACAGGTATCCAGGGGACGCAGTGCTTGGGTCTCAACGCCCACCAACGCCTCTGGTACCACTACAATCTACTCGAAGACAAGCGAGAGGAAGTCGAGACGGACTGGGCTCACACCAAGTTCGCCGCTTCGGTTCACTCGAAAGAGATCAGCAAGATCGATTCTCAAGACAAGACGCGCCGCAGAGACGAGCAGCGCAGACGTGAGGCCATCTTCTACGGAGAGATCCCTGAAGAAGGGACACGTGGTGTCAATGGGGAGGTCAAGGTGTCACACGAGAGCGTGGACGACCTTCTGGGTCAGTTGAAGCGTGACATCGAGGGTCAGAAAGACTTCCACGATCAGGTGGTCGAAGCTCATGAGCGTAAGGTCCGCGAGCAGTGGGAGAAGGCTCAAGCCGCGAAAGCAGAGCGCGCTTTGAGGGCTCGTCAAGCCAAGCGGGAGCAGTTCAGCCCTGATGTCGAAGATCCAATCATATTCTATGATGAGGAAGCTGTCAAGAGGTTGACTCAGGAGCGTAAGCAAGCCAAGCGCACGGCGCTCTTACGTGGCGACTTCGAGGCAGAAGGGAAGTATCAGGAGCAAACTGAGAGGATGAGGAAGTGGGGCATTATAGGAACGGAAGACCCTGAACCTACCCAGGATCAAGGGACGCATCCTCTCTCGGGCACCATCATGGACGACTACTACGATGTCCAGATGCCGGATATGACCAACAGATCCCCTTTTGACGATGAGTGAGCTTCATGGCCGACGAAGAATTTGATTTTCTGCTGCATGTGGACGACAACATTGGCGATACGCTCCTGCGGCTCGGCAACTTGTCCAAGGGTCTAGACCAAGCCAAGAAAGAGCTTGAAGGTCTGGCCACGGTCAGCAAGAAAAACAAGAAGGCGTTCACCGACCTTGAGTTGGGCGTCGCGAACCTTGTGGACGTGTCGACGGAAGCCGTCAAGGCCGCACACTATGGTCACACCTTCAAAGACGCCGCAAAGGACGTGGAGGGTCTGGTAGGGAAAGTCAAGGATCTCCGAGCCGTTCATGCGGAAGCACTTGACGCTCAAACCAAAGGGCAGGAAGAACTCGCCAAGCAGAAGACTGCCGAGTACAAAGAACGCTTCAAGATGATCAGTCAAGAGAAGAAGGCGGTTCTTGACTCTATGTCCGCTCAGTCGAAGAAGCTCAAGAAGATCTTCGTCGACGACAAGAAGAAGCTCGACGAGTTCGCGGATAAGAAGCTCCCCGACACTTTGGGGAAGGGTATCGGCAACGCCATCAAGTCGGCTCTGGGAGGAGACCTCCAGGGTGTCATAGGAGGTCTGGGTCAAAGCGCGGGCGGTCTTGGTCAGTTAGGTGCGGGGCGAATCCGTAACAAAAGTCAACAGCGAGCGTTGCGCCGTCAAATGGCGGGCAAGGGTAAAGGAGGAATCCCAGGAGGCGGCAAAGCGATGGCGGCTCTGGGCAAGTTCGCCAAGGTCTTGGGGCCTCTTGCAATCGCGGTCGGAGGTCTGGGTGCCATCGTCAAGCTCCTCATGGATGCGGAAGCTCAAACCAAGGAACTCAACTCTGAGTTACTAAACCAAGTTCCCTATTACACCCTCGCACAAGACGGGTTTGAAGGCGCGAACGATCGCCTCTCTCAGATGCGAGAGGTGGCTACGGATTTCTCTCGTAACATGCGCCTGGGTATGGACCCCAAGATGCACTATGAGGTCATCGGGGCTCTCCAAGAGCACAACGCGAACCTCATGACACTCGAAGAGGGGTACGCGGACTTCGGCGCTATGGCCGCTGATGTCATTGAGACCGTGCGTCAGACCTCTCTGAACATGGGAACCTCTTTGTCTGAGACCGCAGGCTTTGTGGCCGAACTCAGGGACATTCACGGGCAGTCTATGGATGTGATCAAGTCCGACTTGCAGTTGATGGTCACGCTCTCCCGAGAGGCAGGCATCTCCACCAAGAAGTTCTTCGGTACGATCGCTCAGTTGTCGGGGCAGATGGGCCTCTACAACTTCAAGCTCGAAGAGGCCGCAGGCTTGCTCACTCAAATGAACAAGATCATGGACTCCAAGTCCGCTGAGGCGTTCACCACTCAGATGGTCACGGGGCTCAAGGAGCAGAACGCACAGGAGCGTTTGAAGACTATCATTTTGGCAGGGCAGGGGAAGGTCACCAAGATGCTTAGAGAGACCTCTCAAGACATGCTCACCGACATCGTGAAGGTGGACAAGGGGTTTGGGGGAATCAATGCTCAGCTTGCCGCTATGGGTTATGAGGGGGTGACCAATGCCAAGGAACTTGGAAAACGACTCAAAGAACTCAGGAAGGATGGAGAGTACCAAGAACTGATGTTCCGGGTCAACAGGAATGTGAGCGAAGAGGCGGGTCGTCAGTTGTCTATGGCGGGTAAGATGGCTCAAGACGTGGAAAAGGGGGGTCTTCGTCTTGTAGACGCTTTGGGTAACCTTGGCGCGATGGACAATGTAGAAGTTCAGATTGAGATGCTGGAGAACATCTTCGGCCCTATCGAAGATATCCCTGTCATCATGGCAGAGCAGCTCGGGTTTAGTGAAGCGCAACTCAAGCAAATGCAGAGGTTTTCGGAGATTTCGCAAGGTCAAGCCGACCTACTGTTCGATCAGCTCAAGAGAGTCGACGCTTCGGATGAGGACCAACGTAAAGACTTCAACGCCTTCGCAAAGCAAATGGGGATCAACGCCAAGCTTCAGGAGGACGGAACACTCATTAACGCCGAGACCAAGCAAATCATCAAAGATGAGTACGACGTCACGCGCGCCATGACCTCAGAGGCTAAAGATAGAGCCAAGAAGAGCGCCAAGTCGCAGAAGAGCGCTGCGGAAAAGCAGATAGACGCGACCCGTAAAGTCTCCGACATCCTCCAGCTCCTCGTGTATCAAGCTCTGAATTCTATCTCGTTTGCAGTGGAAGGTATTTACGGATTCATGCGCAAGGTCTTCGGTAAGTCCGAGAGCAAAAGTGAACAAATGGCGCGCGGAGTACGCAATCGTCAAGCCGAGATCAGAAACTTGAGATCCCGACGTATGCAATCTACCGACCCTCTTGAAAAGGCAAGGCTCTCCGAGGAGATCAGTCGGAAAGAGGCGGATCTCAAGCCCCTGGAAGGAAAGCTTGCTATGCAGCGTCGCATGGACGCCGAGATGGCACTTGCTAAAAGTGAAGGGCGCTCTCAACAGGGTTATCAAGAGTACCGGAAGTTCCTAGAAGGCGGCGGCGACATGACGTTCAAAGACTTTCAGGGCCTCAAGTCAAAGTCTGTATCTCAGGCTCAAGAGTCTCTCGACTTCCGTAAGAGAAAGTATAACTCCCTTCTAGACCCCAACGTCTACGTCGACCCAGAAGGTAAGAACCTTACGGGGACACAGGTCGCCAAAAAGACAAATGAAAAAGCTTCGGAGATCTTTGAGGAAGAGCTTAGCGCTCATAAAACCATTTCAGAAGAAGGTAATGCCATTCAATCCGAGATTAGAGATAAGATCTCAGAGGGGATGTATACCCAAGCCCAGAAGGCCGTTATCACCAATGATATCCTGAAGAACCGTGGTATCAACATTAACACTGAAGCTGCAAAGAAGTTCCGAGACGCTCAGGTGGAGGCCCTTCAGATCGCGGAGATGACCAAGCGTCTAGGCGGAGCGTTCGGAGGCTCCGCAGGCAGGGTGGCTCGTATGATGGTTGAATCTGGTATGACTGCCGGGGATAAGGATGTGTCATCTTTGCTCGGGGCGGACCTTAGTTCTGCACAGAAAGAAGCTCTCAAGTCGGAGAGGGCCTACGACTCCAAGCTGTTAAAACAGCAATTTGAGGGAGTTAAGAAGAGGCTCCTCCCCGCTCAGGACGCCAAGATCCTCTCGGGAGGATTTGCACCCCTGGCGTTCTCGCCCGGCGATCTGGTGATCAAGGAGAGCGCCATCGCCCGTACCCAGAGAGGAGGTCCCGGTTCCATGCTCAAGGCTCTCGGTGGAGCTGCCGGAGGTGGTGGCGGTGGAGGTACGGTCAACTTCAACGTGACCGTGAACAACCCGCAGCAAGGCGACGTGCAGGAAGAGATTCTTCGCGCCTACGAGATGATCAAACGTAAAGAGATGGGAGGCTGATCCATGCCACAACCAACGACCAACTATGCTCAAATCCCGAGCGCCTTTTCGGGGGCAGACGATCCCCGGTACGTCCCCATGCTCTTCCAAGTGGTGTCCCCAGACCTCACCACGCTCTTGCTTCCCGAGTTCCTATATCTCCACGTCAACCCGTCGAGCCTGGACCTCGGGTACTCCAAGGTCATCACGAGGATACAGACGCTTGGGGGCTTTGTCGAGCAACACTTTGGAGATCAACTCACGACCGTGAGCGCCTCTATGGTGACGGGAGGGTTCATTTCGGTGGAGAGAGGTCTCACTACCTTCGACCGTCGAAACACGATCGCGTACCGCAAGTTCCAGCAGCTCTTGAGCGTGTTCAAGTCCAACGGCTCGGTCTACGACGATAGGGGAGTTGTCCAGTTCAACGGACGCATCCGAATCGTCTTTGGAGGGGGAACCTATGACGGCTACTTCACCAACTTCGAGGTGAGTGAGAGCGCTGAAAAGCCGTTCATGTTCGACCTCTCGTTCAGCTTCAAGGCCACCAAGGAAGCGCGCTCACTACTATTCTGAGGAGCCCTCATGACCATCGTGCAAGTCGATCCGCGCATCAGGGCCTTCCTGAACGAAGACGAGTCAATCAACAACTTTCAGCGGGATCAGATCCGTAAGACATTCCAGACCACGATCACAGAGCTGTTCGAGTACGGCGCCTTGGAGTTCGGTCAGGGCTACGACCTCAAGCTGACACCCACCACGTTCCAGGCGGTTCGTCCTACCAAGAGACCCCTGATCCCTATGGTGATCTCCCTCATTCCCCCGGATGAGTTCCCCTCGGGAGAGTTCCGTACCACACGGGTACCTTCTCCCCAAGACGTCCCTCTTCGTCTGGTCCGCACGACCCGGAACGGGGGCGCGCAAACCGGAAGGCAGGTCAACGTCGAGACCGTGCGTGAGATAGCAAGCATCGTGCCTGACCAAAACGGCTTCCTCGTGACCGCCGTACCGTTCACCACGACGCTGAGCTTCAGCTTTCGAACAGACGTCAACACGCTCGCTCAAGCTCGAATCCCGGTTCAGTTCACCTCATCGAACCCTGAAGTCTTGGAGGTAGACGAAGCCGGTGTCGTGACCGTCAACGAGATTCCCCTCCAGGGGGAGTCGGTTACGATCTCCGGGTTCACGCAAGAGGGTCAGCCTCTCAACGCGACCGTACTGTTCACCGCCAGTCCTATCTTCACGCCTGAGCAAGCTCCACCCCCTACTCCCATCGAGGAAGTGAGCGACAACGCCATAGAGACTCGTGTGGCGGTCAACGCAGACACGTTGGGAACGGAGTTTCTGGAGTCTCAGGAGCAACGGTACCGGACTCTCTTGACTCAGGGTCAGCGTAGTGACGTGGAACTCGAAGACAACTTGGAAGTCATCACCGAACGTAGGCAGCGGATCGTAGACATCTTCGCAGAAGAGTCACAGAGCATCCAACAGCAACGCACGATCGGAGCCAACGAGGACTTCATTCGTCGTCAAGTGCAAGTGTTCAAGGCTCTCCCTCCTCTGGTGATGTATATCAACCCTGAGAGCTTCTCAGTATCGTACTCTCATATGGTCTCGGACGGAAACCGTGGCCGTGATGGTTATATCATAGAACACTGGGGTCTAGAGCAACCTACCATCAGCGCGTCCGGTAAGATCGGTGCCGCGTACATCTCTACGGTAGGCACGAACGGTCAAGCCGCAGGTGGTCTTACGAGAAAGCTCCGCCGAGGGTCGGCTGCGTACCAGAAGTTCATGTCGCTCTACCAGAGCTACCGGAACAACTCCTACATCTACAACAACGATGGTCGTATCGCCCTGATGGGATCTGTCAAGATCTTTTACGGGGAGAAGGTCTATACAGGAACCTTCGACTCATTCTCTATCAACGAGACTGAGGATAGCCCCTTCTCTCTTCAGTACAGCTTCGACTTCACCGTTCGTTTTGAAGACCACATCTTTGAGGATACATGATGCCCTATCGAGGTACATACGAGGACAACAAACGTCCCGTCATCGCGACGGCACCCGACTGTCTGGTCTTCCTCAACGGTCAGTTGGCGCTCCCCTCGGGAGGCAACCCAACCAAGAAGGTGAACATCCAACCTTATGTGACGGGCGTGAGCTGCACCCTGGGTATCGAGAACTCTCCCGGCAACGCCTCGGTATCCTTGCATATCCCGCGCCATGCCACGGATGACTTCTTTCGTGGAGGTCAGTTGATCCTCACGACCATGATGGAAGTGCGTATCTACATCAAGGGACACTTCCTCGTGGGAGGTGCCCCACGCTACTACCCCGCTTTCTGGGGAGTCGTCACCTCAGTCAACCATCAGTGGTCCGGGGGAGAGCGTACCGTGGACCTCGCGTGTCAGGACATCCTGTATTGGTGGACGATTCAACGTATCAACATCAACCCGTCTTATCAAGGTGCAAAGACGACGACTCAGAGCAAGTTCAACGTCAAGGGCTCAGGTGTCTTCACGGGCAACAACCCTTACGACGTCATTTACTCGCTCTCTCGCTATGCCTACGGTGATGCGGTCAACGCAAACATCTTCCTCCGAGGACGTCAGCAGCGAACCGAGCCCAATCAGCAAGAGAATCTTCAGCTCATGGCCTACTGGACTCGTCAGTGGGGCAGAATCGCTTATGCGTTGAGGATGTATGGCCCCAACGGAGAGATTATCCAGGGCAACACGCTCGCGGCCCTCTTGAGCAAGGAGAACCGTCAGGCAGCTTTCCTTGGGCGCTCAGGAACCACCGCAAGGAACCGCTCCCAGAAAGCAGGTGGGTTCAAGCAGTTAGACGTTGATCTCACCAAGATTTCTGCGTTCTCAGAGGTCGCATCACGTATCGGTTCGTTCGATTTGTTCACCTCCGAGTTCCAGACCAAGAAGGAGATCGCGGACACCGCCAAGACCGCCATCGGCTACGAACTCTTCATGGATGTCACCGGCGAGATCGTCTTCAAGCCTCCCTTCTACAACTTGGATGTGATCCCCAACAAGCCGGTTTCTTGGATTCGCCCTATCGACATCATCTCCGAGTCTTACGCAGAGAACCCTCCTGATGTGACGTTCCTCGAAGGCACAGGTAACGCGGTTCGTAACCTTCAGATTGGTGAAGCCGAGGTGGTCAAGCCTCGCGCTACCTACGTGGACTACAGGCTCGTAGCCAAGTATGGGTGGAAGCCGGGATCGTACAACTCGGAGTTCTTTGGTGCAGGTCTGGGTGTCAATGCCTCAAGGAACCTCTTCTTTCACCTCGTCGACGAACTGGACCGCCAGAACGCTCGTGTCCACACCAGTCAGATCACGATCCCCATCCGCCCCGAGCTTCGGCTTGGCTACCCCGTGTATGTCGAGTCTCAGGACGCGTACTACTACGTGGAGGGTATCTCTCACAACTTCTCCTTTGCGGGCAACTGCACGACGTCCCTCACGCTCATGGCGCGCCGTACCAAGTTCTATGCTGCGTTCCCGTTTTGGAACCGGACCCTCAACACGGAAGGGCAGGAGCGTGATCAGTCTCAGTTGAATAGCGTGCCAGGAGACAACCCGGAGGCTCAGGCTTCCCCTGGAGAGACCACGAACCCCAACCTGTACCCCACGAACCTGTACGCGCGCCCTATCGACCCTCTCTCGGGTAACCCCGTTGGGGATCGCAACGTCATCCTCACACCGGAACCTCCCACGAACTCCGATGATGAGCAGAGCACGACGGGACCTGCCATTGATAGCTTCGATGAAATTGAGTCAGAATCCGAGGCGGCGTTGCGAGACCTCGTGAGCTTCAGGACACAGTTCCGAATCTTCGGGAACTTCGACTACGTGTACCAGATCGATCCCAACCGGGACAACGTGATTGACGCGGAGAACGCACCTTTGCAGAGCCTCTCTCTCACGAAGGTCAACGGGCGAAACCTCGCCCGCTTCCCGGTCTCGGATGAGCGTGGCTACGAGGTCGTGGGAGGATACCTCTACGGCAGGAACGTCAAGCTCACTCGCTCGGGCTTCGACTTCTCTAGACAAGGAGATCGTCGCAGCAAGGCTCTCCTTGGGCTAGCACCTGACCAACCCGGCAAGGCGTCTAGCCAGACGAGCATGGACCCTCTCTTCATGACACCTCAAGCCGCCAACGAGGAGTTCTCGACTCGAAAGGACAACGTGGTTCAGATCGATCCGAACAATTATGGCCGCCGTCTATTCGAGATCGCCCCTCAGACGTCGGGGATTGGGTCTGTGGCGTTCGCCCGTGGTATCCTTCCCTCTCTGGCAAAGGGCGTTAACTCACCTTCGTCCCCGTCTGGAAAGTACGCAGGAGTGCCTCAGTTCACAGGAACCACCGAGAGGTCATTCAGGAAGTCCTCTGCTGTGTCGAGGTGGCTACCCGCAATCAACCGCGCGCGTCAAGCCGTTGGTGTATCCGCTGAACAGTATCCTGATGATGTGATCCTCGCTTTCATCGCCGTCGAGTCCAATGGACGATCGAACGCGCGCCGTACTACAGAGAGCGGTCAGCCCTCTCAGTTCAACGGACTCTTGCAGATTGGTGTGGACAACGCTGCTTTCCTGGGTAGAACCAACACGGAGTTCCTTGGTACTGAGAGCTTTGATGAGGCAGCGGGGCAGGATGCCATCGAGCACTTTCTTCGCGTTCAAGAGCGGTCCAAAGATATCCATGATTATGACCCGGACCGCCTCGCGATTGCATGGAAGGGAGGGCAGGGGACTACCAAGACGTTCAACCGGCTGCAATCTGAAGGCGCTACTGAGGAAGAACTCATCGCGTTTTTGGACAAGAGATGGGGCACCGATGGGTATGTAGAGGAGTTCCGTAGGGCTCGCTCCGTATGGCTTGACCCCGACTCTCAGGTCGTCGAGGTGCCTGAAGAGGAACTGGAAGAGTTGCCTGTCAACACGTTTGGTAACCCTCCAGAGGATGGTGATGTCGAGGCAACCCGAGCCTCGAACGTGCTCTTCGCTCGTGAGTTGCAGGCCAACCAAGAACAGGGTATCGACGCGTTGCCTTCTCTCTTCAGGCCAGTACGTGACCCCGAGATTCTGGACCAGATCAACACCTTCTTGCAGGATATATACCAGCAAGCCTTCGAGAGCGAGAAAGAGGTCGAGGCACGCCTCAGAGGACTCACACGTCGTCGCCCTCGCGTGAACACGCTCTCTCAAGTCCCTGTGCAGAATCCTCAGCCCGTGGATTCAAGGATCGTGGACACGCCGATCAGTCGTAGCGAGGTCCAAGAGGGCCTGGAGGCTGGAGAATCTCTGGGTGAGATCTTCTCTCAAGAGGGTAGATGGGGGCAGGTGGAGAGCCAGTGGACACGGGCGAAGGCTGAGTTCAACCGCGCGGGTGAGGCGATCAACCCCGGTGATGATGATGGAGACGACACATGACCTACAGTAAGAAGTTCGGCCCCATCATTGGGACACCAAGCGAGAGCATCGCGAGCGCCAAGATGTACGGGCGCACGAACGAGATGAGGTACGCGCTTCGTTTGGCAGAGGTCATCCGTGTAGACTATGAGCGCATGACGTGCGACCTCGCTTACATCCAGGGCGATTCTCCCAACGCCGAGGAGGTGCCCATCTCCGCCGCGTACTGGAGCCGTAGAGGCTTTCTGGGAGCGATGCCGGAGGTTGGAGCAGTAGCCGTGCTCGGGTTCTCTGCGTCGCATCAGAACCGCCACACGCGCCCTTTCATCGTAGGGTTCATCCCCAACGGCGTCAAGACCGCGTTGAACTTCGACCCCCTGGGTCCAATCCCCCGTGACGCCGAAGGGCTCAACCTCCCTCAAGACAAGGTAGTCCAAGAGCTTGCAGGCTTCTATGGTCCCACGCGCTACAAGATGCGCAAGATCTATCCGGGCGACATCCTCGCTATGAGCCGTCAAGGTGCCGAGATGCTCTTGAACTCGTCTGTGAGCCTCTTCGATCGTTCGGGCATGGAACTCTTGCTCAGGAGCGACGATGGGGCTCTCGTGAGGACCTCTCTTGAAGAGATCGCAGCTACTTCGGCGGGGAGGAGCATGTTCGGGCGCGTCGTGCGAAACGCCTTGAACGTTCCAACGGACTTTCTGGTCGAAGGATCGTTCCCCGAGGACAACCCGTTGTTTGAAGACCTCGTGCAAGCGGGTCTCATCTTCGAAGACGGGACACTCGTACCCGACATCAACGGGCTCCCCAGCGTCGTGCTACCCGACGGAAGGCGTCATTCTGTAGTTACCCGCGACGGGGTGGACTTCAATCAAGCTCGCGCCGAGGCATTCACAGAGCGTCGCCTTGAACTCTATGAGACCTCGGACGGGCTCATGCCTTCCAACCCTGCACATGGGTTTGACCCGGACTACATAGGACCAGATCCTCTCCCCGCTCCCTTCATTACGTCGGTTGACGGTACGATCGTAGGGAACGACCCCTACTCGGCAGAAGGGAGATCCTTGTACGGGAGGCTGTTACGTCCAGCTCTGTTCTCCACGCCCAATGACTCAGTAGGCGTGCCACGTCTCGAAGCCGTAGAGAACACTGAAGAGGGCACCGAACAATCTCTGGCCGCTGCCAAGCTCTACCGTATGCGCCGCCCTGACGACCTCGGGGAACTCTTCTACGCGCACGACAAAGAGGGTCACGTCTTCTTCTCGGTCCCTGCGTCCACGTCGAAGGGCTCGAACCTTGGAGCCGGTCGATCCGTAGAAGGCGAACTCAAGGGCAGCGCCAAGTTGGTCATGGGAGCCAACCGCCGCGACAACGAGTCACTTGACCTCCGAACTCAGGGTGGTCTCAAGTGGAACCTGGGGACGCTCAACCGAACCAAGAGATCCCTGGATGTGAGAGCCGAAGGAGGCTTGAGCTTCGAGGTTCGTAGGAGTGATGCCAACGGGGACGGGGCACGGTTCATCATCTCGGGGAACTACCAACTGGCGGTGGATGGAGGCATTGGCATCATCGCTTCCAATGGAGATCACCTCGAAGAAACCTCGGGCAAGCGTGAGATCAAAGCCGAGAGCATGGCGGTTCAAGTCGGCTCGGGAGACCTGAACCAGAACGTGCTCTCCAACGTGAATGTCTCTGTTCAAGGTGAGCAAACGTCAAGCTTCGGTCAGGGGACGAGCACCACGATCGTCTCAGGTGGAGAGAGCACCGACATCTTGCTCGGGAATTCGGACCTCACGTTCTCGGCACCGGCTCAGAGGAACATCACGTTCCAGTCGGCGGGTACGCATCGTATCTCCGCGACCGGGGCCTTGACCGTAGAGAGGAGTGCGATGGGCACGGGTACCTATTCGTTCAATGCTCCTATGGGCTCGTACACGGTGGGTTTGGGTTCGGGAAGTATTTCACTCAACGCGGGTGCAGGTAACGTGAACATCACGCCTGGAGCGGTTCGTCTTGCTGCACCTGCCATCTCCCTCACGGGATCGGTGGCTTTGGGCAATGCACAAGCCGTAAACGCGGTCGTAGGAGGCGTTCCGGGTCCAAGTCCTCATATTGATTTTGTAACTGGTCTACCATTGACGGGTAACCCCATCGTTCGGACTCTTTGATCTGACCCTCTACAGGTGCTTCACATGCCTTCCTCCCTTTCTACTCGAGTAGCGCTCCAAGAGTTCTTCCGCTCGTATCCGTGCTCGGAGTCGTTCCGTAAGTTCGCGCTCAAGCATCCCGACAAGATCGCCCGCCTGTACTGCGTGGAGCATCCTGAACTCATGGGGAGGGACTGGACGAGGAAGGTCAAGGCCGCTGACCCCCAGTACACGTACTCTTCTACGGTCCGCCGCGCCTTGCGTAAGGCTTACCGCAAGAACATGGGCCTCTTCGACCTCTACGAAGACCTCAAGAACAAGCTTTCAGACCCTACTACCCCTTACATCCCCGAAGATGAGGAGGGGAAGCTTCCCTCGGAGATCTTCGAGTCTGAGATGCGTCGCCTTGTCGTCCGTAAGGAGAAGGCAGAGAAGAAAGCCCTGCGCGTTCACTACCAGCGCTTGAAGGTTTTCTTGGAGCGTATGGAGAAAGAGTCGTACCCTTCCAAGGTCCTCGTCAAGAAGGTGAACACGGTCTACATCGATCTCATCTCTGTACTGTGCAGGCAAGCCGATGTGTATGTCAAGGCACAAACCAAGGGTAACCCTGGGTGGGCATCGTTCCGTAAGATGAGCGAACAGGAAGAAGAGACTGCACGCCTCAAGCATGAGAACCCTGACCTCTACGAGAAGATCATGGAGGAAAGGAAGCTTCGTAAAGAGATTGAAGAGGCGATTGAGAAGCAGATCGTCCGTGACGGGCTCGTCCCAACCCGCACGATGCTCTACGGTTCCGTTGTTCAGGTTGGTAAGGACGTGCGCACGAGCATGACAGGGGTAGCCGCTTCGGATGTAGGCGCGCCCGAGGTTCTCATTGCTCTCGACGAGGATCGTGAGGTTTTTGAAGACGCCCTCTCTCGTGGCTTGCGGGTTGACCTCAAGATCGGTTCCAAGACTCACCGTGTAGCAGAGGTGCTCCCTGAAGGCAAGTTCCTTCTCGACCCTCCCTTAGCCGAAGAGTCTTCGGCGTTCGAGTACACGGCTTCGATCTATGAAGAGCTGGTGTACGATAAAGATGGGGATGTGATCGGAGTGGACGATTTCATCAAGGAGCGCAAGCGTCACCTCTCCGCGATGCGCAAGCTTCAGCGCGTCTTCCCTGAAGACCTCGAAGACCTCAGAAAGTACCCCGAGGCAGACCTCGACGCTCTCTTGGAAGGTCGTGAGGTCACTTACGCAGCTCTTACCGACGACATCGCGAAGCAAAAGCCCGTGACCCGTATTCTCCCCTGCGTGGAGATCTTCGGTGAGCGTGTGATCTCCGAGGGTCGCTTCAAGGGCTTCGTCTTGGATGACATGATCAACGCCAACGGTCGTCAAATCGAAGGCACAGCGTATGACTATGACCCCAAGCTCAGGCGTCCCGTGTCCCTGGAAACTCATATGGAAGACGGGTCCCTCAAGGTAGAGCTTCCGGCCAACCGTGAACCTTATATGACCGTGGACCCGGACGGAAGACTGTACCTCAAGATCCCCTCGACCCGTGAGTTTACGCACTTGCGTAAAGCGGTCCGTGGTATCTCCAAGGAGACCGTCGATGTCGAGTATGTCGAAGGAACCCGTAACTCGGTGTTCAAGTTCGATCCCAGTCAGTTCATGATGGTGCGGGATGCTCTGGCGTCTATGGCCATGAGCAAGAGCGCGATGGAACTCGTACAGGAGCACTTCGAGAAGCAAAGGGAAGAGTCTCAAGAGGCCGCCTACGCGAACATCCACGAGTTCGACGCCGACCTCATGGGAGGGTTCAAGGAAGGCTTCGACTTCTTCAACAAACAGAAGCACGCGATGGCTTGGCTTGAGCAGAGAGGTAACACAGGGCTCCTTGCTCTTGATACCGGATGTGGGAAGAGCCTCACGAGCGTGGGATACCTCAAGAACATCGTCAACCAAGCCGACGAGGAGCTTGAGCCCAACTCGATTCTCTTTGTCTGCCCCGCCAACCTCCGAGGCAACCTTGAGCATGAGGTACGTCAGCGTCTCAAGGACCCTGAGCCCTTCCTCATGTTGATTGAAACGATGTCTTACGCTCAGTTCAGCCGCGAAGACGAAGATGTCATGGACCGTTACTATGCCGTCGTCTTCGATGAGGCTCATAACCTCGCCTCTTTGAACTCGAAGCGTGCCCGTAACGCCATGCGTGCTCACCCTCGGAAGATGCTCATGACAGCTTCTCCTATGGAGAACGATGTCATGGATGTACGCATCCTCGCGGGTATCGCGAACAATGAGGACTTGCTCTCCAAGGAAGGCAAGCAGAGGGTCCGCGAGTTCCGCGACCGCTTCACCGAGCGCATCGGAGGACGCACGGTAGGGATCAAGCAGGACGCCTCCTTGAAGGAGGCCATGCAAGATTGGGTCCAGGGTAACGTGTTCTTCGCTCACAAGCTCGACATAGAAGAGTATGACCTCAAGAAGCTCGAAACAGAGACTCGTACTGTGATGATGGACGCCGACACAGAAGAGGAGTACCGTCGCGCTGCGGATGAGGTCAAGACGGTTCTGGAGGGGATGGTACGTCGCTACCGTGACCGTGACCAAACCGCCTCGGACTCGGAGATTGACGCTGCGATCATCAAGCTCGCAGGTCACTTCAAGACTCTGGGTCAGATCGTCAACCTCCCCAGGGGAGGACAGCCCTCTCCCAAAGTCATCGAAGCCTCCAACATCATCCGGGAGCGCGTCGAGAGCCGTGGACGCACCATGCTCTGGACGGACGACCCCGAGGTGGCAGAGGCTACCGCACGTGACCTCTCACGTGAGCTTCCAGGCACCGACCATGTGGCCGGTCTCTCAGGTGAGATTCAGGTCTGGCGTAACGGGGAGAAGGTCAAGAGCTACACCCCTCGAAACTACACGTTCGGGGAACAGTCTTACGACCGCACCAACTGGCGTATGGGAGTCGTGAACCACGTCCTCAAGCCCTCTCTCTCCATTGTCTCTGCGACCCTGACCTCCGCGTACACCACGGGCATGAACCTACAGGAGTTCGATACGATCGTTCACCTCGACAGGGACTCATGGTCGTCTGAGGATATGAAGCAGAGAACCGCGCGCGCCTACCGTCAAGGTCAGGACAAGCAATGCAGGGAGATCACCCTTGACACGGTGTTTGAGAGCCGTCAGGACGACCTAGACCTCACTCTCGATGAGATTCGCGGCATCATGCAGAACATGGAAGCGGACCTCTTTGACAAGGTGATCGTCGAGAGCCAGAGCAAGGCTACGGGTAAGGAGTTCTTTGCGATGGATCAGATAGCGGCTCGTAGCATCCATCTGGACCGTAAGATCTTCGAGCATGTCCTCTCGCCGTACATCAAAAACGCTCCTGAAAGCACAACCTGAGTAGGAGACCTCCAATGAAACCTGATACCCTTGAACAGTGGACCACCTACCTCTCGGGACTCACAGATGAGCGCCTCGGTGTCGAATCTATCACGGCGAACTCATTGCAATTCGTCCAGATTCTCAAAGAAGAGGGCAAGGAGCCCGGTGAGATCGGTGCGATCCTGAAAGCCTTCGCGGTAGAGCTTGACAAGAGGGGGATGCCTTTGAGTGATCGTGGCCCTCGTCAGATGGTGTCCTACTACCGACTGATCAACGATTACCCTGATGGAAAGTGATACCATGCTCACACTTGCTTCACAGCTACTACACGTCGCGAAAGACTTCCCCGAGTTCTCCGAAGACTTGGACCCTCTCATCGCGAACGTAATCTATACCCAAAGCAAGAGGGAGGCCCAAGTCAAGACGGCGGGCACCAAGCTCAAGGACATCATGGGAGGCAAGTCTATCCTGGGACTGAAGAAGAGCGTGGCCCACCGTATCGAGCGTCAGCTCAGGATGTATGGGCTCGACGCAGACTCGGCAGCGATCCTTCTGGGGTCAAGAGAGATCAAGATCGTCATTACGGCGAGCATCACGGACCCTGATGAAGATCCTTATACCGACTTTGCGGCGAACTACATCGCTCAGGAGATTGTTATGGATCTCCAGCGGTCCCTTGCGTACAAGGTCACCGGGAAAGGTCGGTACTCCACGTTCACCGACTCGGTAGTAATCACCCTCTTTCAGAAAGTCTAAGATGCCCATCTCCCCGGTCACATTGACGCCCAACCTCGTAGGGCCGTTCAAGGCTTTCGGTCTTAACGGCCCTTCTTCTTTGCAGCTCGCACAAGGGCTCGCTCAGGCGTTCACACAGTTCTTGGTGACCATACCCGTCACCACGGCTCACGTAGGTATCGTAGGAGCCGGTACGGGCACAGGGAAGGTCACGATTGACCCCGTTAGTGGGGTAGGTCTCGTGACCTCTTCCCTCGCCTCTGCGGGCATTGTAGGCCCTTCTGCGGCAGGATTGGCGTCAGGGGTCGTGCAAGCTTTGGCGGTGGAGGTCAACACGAATGCGTTGGTGCAAGTAGTGATCGCCGGAAGTTCTACAGGAGCCGGGACAGGAACACTCGCCGCAGCAAGTGCGACGGCGTTCGTGCCCCTCCTAGTAGCGAACTTCACGTCCGTGGCTTTGTCGGGAGTCAGTGCCGCTCAGTTGGCTCAGGGGTTAGGAATCGGAATCGCCACTTGGCTCAAGACCGCTCTCATCACCACCGTCGACGTCGGGACCCCCGTCTTCCCCTTCGCCACTACCCCAGGGGTAGGAACGGGCAAGGTCCTCTAGCCGACGCGTGACTTCTGCCGTAAGTACGCACTCAGGGAGCCCAACCGTAAGGCTCATGATAGCGTAGACTGCCCCCGAGAAGCCTCCCCCTTCACGGCTCTGGTCGTAGTAGTCATCGTTGTTGAGGTAGTCCAGGCCGTCAGACATCATCTCGTCTACGGAAGCATACTCCCCCTCTTGCAGCTTGGAGGCCACCTCGTCGAGAATGTAGTCGGCCTCTGCCTCGAAGCAATGATCGATCTGGTCTTGTGTGCTCTTGCTCAGGTACTTCATTTCAGCCCTCTCCTGTCAGACGCTTGCCCACCACATCGGGCAGGTAAGGCGTCGGATCGATCTTCCTGTAGACCCTGCGATATTTGAACGTGTCGCCCACTTGGGCCGCACGGAAGAGGTCACGGAACTTCTCGTACACCATCCCCACGTCTACCCTCTGCTCGGGCTCACCCATGTTCCGCAGGATAGCCCAGTGCAGGACATCCATGCTTCCCAGAAGGTCATCCAGCTCCGACTGAGAAGGGATATCGAAGAAGCCCCCGAAGTTGGGCCGCTTCAGGGTTTGGAGTTCGCAGATGAGCCTGACAGACTCGCCCTCTTGACGGCTCCGGGGATTGACGACTTCGACCGCCCCGACGATCTCGTATGTGTTGTAGAGCAAGGGACCCGGACGGACTCCCGCGCGGCGGTTCGGGGGCATCTTGTAGCGGTGGTCAGCGGCCCATTCAAACTTATTCATGATCTCTTCTCCTTCCTTTTGTGTTACGTTACTCTAACTTAGGTTCGCACTCGTTGTCAACCGAAGATTTTACGCATGAGCTTGGCGTTGGTCGTGTAAACGACCTTCTCATCGAAGAAAGCCTGCCATTCGTCCTCGCGGCAGTTGTCAAACGCTTCCGTGTCTGTGGTACCGATGTATTCGAGGTTCGGGTGGTCCCTAAGAACCTTAAACGTGGGGCCGTGTAGCCCACGGACATAGTAGTCAAGGAAGACCGCTTTGAGATGGGGGTAGCCAGGGAGGTACCCCATTCTATCAAAGCTAAGAGTGAGCTTCACGTACTCGAAGTTGCCTGGAAGCTTGCCTTCTCCAAACGCCTCACACCCTTTCAAGGTCTTGAGGTCCCAGACCTTGACGTACCGGCCTACCAGATTGTTATCAAACTTGCCGTAAGAGTCCATTGTGAGATGCTTCGGCTCCCACTGACGCAAGATACCGTCCACATAGGGCAGGAAGACCTCATGGTACTCACGATTCTTCTCGCAGTTCTGGAGCATGGCCAGCACCGTCTTGAACCCACTCTTGCTCGGCTTGATGGTTTGCATGGCCGATCGCAAGTCACCGAAGTTATCGACGCCCAGACCCATGAAGTATGAGTTGACCTTGCTCGCGATGCGCTTGATCCGCTTCTTTTCGTGGCTAGCACCCTTAAAGCTGAGTTCAAGCCTTGACCATTCGTGAGAGTTCAGCTTGACCGACAGTTGCCAGTCGTGACGCCAATGACTGTTGTACTCTTTATTCTTCCGGCGCATGAGGTCAGACCACACTGACCCCACGTGCTCTAGGACCCCCTTAAAGATCTGTTTCAGGTTGAACTTGGGGATGACACCCTGACCCCTCACGACACACTCTTGAATGTACGCCTTGAAGACACTGGGTCTCCCGACCCCTTCGGCAAGAGGCTTCCATGAGAGGGACATGTCTTCCGGCCACTCTTCAGGGTATACCTCGTCATGCCACACCGAACGGGCGTCGAAGCTATCCTGAACCAAAGTGAGAAGCTCGGGGGAGAGGTCTTCAAGACGGATAGAAGGTGTAGTTAGATCGCTGAATCCCGCGTCGACCTCTTCGCGAGTCTCCCGCCACCCCTTGAAGAAGACTACGTGGTAGGACTCCCCGAAGATCGGGAGGAAGAACTTCCAGTCGAACACTTCCAGGGACTTGATTTCCGCATCGAGCTTGTGCATAAGCTCGATGGCGTCATAGGTCTTTGAGAGATCGTCGGCGGTAATCATGTCGTTCCTCTTCACGAGTAGTAGCTTGTCTCACCTTGCTTATAGCAGCTACGAGCCCGTTTTTTGAAACTTTCTTCAGTCTTCTTCTATGACCTCGGCTTGCAGCCTCTTCACGCCCCATACGCCATCGAACTCGTAAGGGTACTCCACTTCCAGCAGTTCGTTCAAGGGCTCTTCGAAATGTCTTCGCACATAGTGAGGCCCTCGGGCGTACATGTAGAGCAGGATGAAGGGGATCGCGAAGGCGAGTCCGATGATCTTGAGGATATCGGTGACCTGGAACCAGCTAGGAGCGCTGAAGAAGGCGCTTAGGCTGTTCCTAAGCGCTCTGAGGATGCCACCGTACATTTCGATGCCGTCGCTCTGGTTCCTCCACATGTAGAGACGTGGATGCTTCATGACCTCTCGAAGCTCTTTCTCCCTCTTACGGATCATGTAGTTACGGCGCATGTGCCAGAGGTCTTCGTCAATGTCGCAACGGTAACGCATGGGTGTCTCCTCACTTTTTTGAAAAGAAATCGTTGATGGCGCTTGTGGGACTCTTGCCGTCCAGATATTCAGCTTGAGGATACATCTCCTCCACCTCCTTCACGAAGTTCACCCGGCACGTGGTGTAGACCTTCTCCACGTTGGGGAACCTCTCCGAGACGGGAACGAGCCAGCCCGGAGTGTAGTCGAAGATGAGCACCTTCACGTTTGGATAAGACACCCTCTCCGCCAAGGGAGAGAGTTGGGGAATTCCGTTCTGGAACTTGAAGAAGATCACCTCGGGGTCCCCTGGGAGGGCGTTGTGACTGTGAAAGAGCTTGTACCCCTTCATCGTCTCGACCTTCCACACCTTCGTGAGACCCGCGATCTCCTTGTCATACTTGTCGGTCGTGAGTTCACGGTCCGACACACGCCAGGATCGGTCCATCACGGAGTGAACGTAAGGGAGAGTGACGTTGTAGAACTCCCCGTTCTTCTCCATGTTCTGAAGCGTCTTGAGGACCTTACGGAAGTGCTTCTTCGACCCCGGCTGCTGCATGAGAGAGCGGATAGCCCCGAACCCGTCAGGCTCCAATATCGAGAAGACCTCTTCGATCACCTCCAGCCCGCCCTTGATTACCTCTTTCGGGTTGCGAAGATAACCTGTCAGGGACTTGGACCTCTCGTGGAAGTGAATCTTATTCAGGTTGTGCGACGTTGCCGTGGTGATGTGAGCGAGCGCATGAGAACTCGAGTTAGGGTGCGCACTGTACGCGACTCGGATCTTCTCGACTTCCTCATCCCAGCTCTGGTAGAGAAGGGTCTTCAGCTCATTCAAGACCCGCTCAAGAACCCGGACCGGGATGTAACCATACCCCGACTCCATCTTCTCGTACATGTCTTCGACGGCACGGTCTCGCAGGCTCTCGTAGCGATCTCCCCATACCTCATCGATCCCAAAAATCCTCTCATCGAACCCCAGAGGGACGACGGAAATTAGGGGACCACCCATAGGGCGGTGTTGGAGGACCTTCTGAAGCCAAGGTGTCTCCCATTCACGGTCCAGGGTGAGGTTCTCCTTCTCGTCGAGAATCCAACCTCTAAGGTCTTCATTCAGGGATGAGGCCGCGATGAAGGTAGCCGAAAGGTTGGAGGACCTGCGGTAAAGGTCCCGAGAGTTATGATCCCAGTGTTGTTTCTTGGTCTCACACTCAAAGCCGAGACCCCTCACGTACTCTTCCGCGCTCAGGTACTCAGAGACCACCTGGGTCTTGAGCATCGTGTAGAAGGTCTGGAGCACTTCTCCAGAGGCTTGAAGGGCGGCGGTATCTGCTTTCATCATCTTACTCCACAAGGGGTTCTACGAGGAGTATAGCAGCGATGGGAGAGATTTTGAAGAGTTTTTCAGTACGTTTCAAAAAACTCGCGATATCTCTTGGCGAGAGTTGATGATCGCTCTTCAGGGTCTAGACTGAGCGTTTTGGGATCAATGCCATTGAGCTTGAGCAACTCCGGGTGATGCCACCAGTTGTTTTTTGCCGACTTTGGGATGCGGATTAAGTTCGAGATCGTCTCGCCCGCAGAGTGCAGAACTACCTCTTCTGAAGACTCAGGGTCTATCCAAATGATATCTTCGTTAGGGTACTCAGCCTTGATTTGTCGTGTGAGCCACTCTTCAGCCGCTCGAACGGTCTCGACGTATTTTTTACCGAAGAACACCCTGTCCGTCTTTGACAGATCAACTAGATACCCTTTGTATTGAAAAGGTTTACCCTTCTCTAGCCGGACTAAGCCGTCATAAAGAGCACTTCGACAACCGTCTTCCGACTTCATGACAGTCCCATAGCATGACCATTTGAAGAGAAGGTCTTCACCTGAATTCTTCAAGCTAGTGTTGAACACATCGGGGTTATGATGCCACCTTGCTAGAAGTGCTACCGTCATACTTTCGGTTATCTTTCCGCCCTTAAACATGGGCATTACAGTATAGAAAGCTTCCATGCAATCGCGGTACTCTTGGCAGAGCAAGTCCCAATTCTCTCTGATGTAAGTATAGTGCTTACGCTCGCTGACCACAAAAGAACTCAGTTCTGTCGTGGTATACTCAGGAGTTCGGAGCATGTAAGCTCTTAGCATGTTCGCGTAAGCTTTTTTTGTCATGGTTTCGTTGGTGTAGTCTGTACGGCTCAGCTGAGCTGTAAACTTATCGACGGCTTTATGCGCATCGAAGTCAGGACCGCTAATGCAGCTTTTTGAGTAGGTTTCATCGCTCATAACCTTCCCGTTTTTATTAACGCTTCGGAAGACCGCTTGTAAATCCGGGTCCGTAAAATCAGCGCTAAGAGTCTCATGTAAAAGATTCTTTTCACTGTAAGCCGAAAGCATATGCGAGAACTGGACCCAATCTGAAGGGGTTTTGAATTTGCCCTGAAGGAGGGGGAACCAGTAGGAGTGGGGAGTGTCAAACACAAGACAAAGAGGGAAGTACCCTTCAAAAGTGCTTGGGTCCTTTATGTCAATGTGGTCGATAACGGTGAAGAACCTGTCATACAGGAACGAGTCTGGGATCTCAGAGATTGGTCTATTCACGTACTCCGATACAGCGTCTAGACAGATCGCGAAGGTTCCTTCCTGGGGCCGGGTTCGGGAGCGTTTTTTGTCCTCGTAAGGATTCTCGTACCCTTCAAAGGTATTACATCGGAGTAGCGTGGTGGTCCTTTGTAGACCGTCACATACTTCGAACGCACATTGGGTTAAGTCGTACTGAGGGCCTCCCCTGTACGTGATTCGACGCGATACTGCGTCTGGGGTATTAACGTGGTTGATCAAGAACAGGCCAGAACTAGCGTTCCGAAGCATCGAGTGGATGAACTTGCACTCGCGCTCGAAGTCCCATTCAGGTGTCCTCTGGTAGTAGGCCACTCGGTAACGGCCTTGTTGGAGTTCTTTGAGGTAAGTGCGAAGGGGTGTGTTTGACATGCTCAAAACCTTTGGGTGGGGTGGGGTGGTCTCAGATTCTCCCCGGTAGATTACGAACACAACTTAGAGCCCGCTCTCGTCTTTGTCAAGCTTTTTTGTGGGCATTCGCGTCTCTCCCGTATGTTTTTGTGCCGATGGTGATGTACTACCACAGTCCAAGAGCATACGGGAGCCCTCATGTTCGACTCCGGCTACGTTTTGCGCCAGCCTAGAGTGTCTAGCGCTAACAATCCTACACAAGATGACCCTAGCGTTCATGTCCTTGACCGTGATTCCGATGGTAACCTGACTTCGGACCGTGACGAGTACCTCGCGACGTTCATCAATGACCCCACCGCCCAACGCAGAGAATACCTCGTGGTTCCCAAGGCTACGGCGAATCTGGTTGCGGGAGAGGACTTCATTCAGGAGACTCCGGTCAACGTGGACGATGCAGGTTTGGTGTATCAGTTCAATCAAGCGGGTCTTGCGATCCGAGATTTCTCCCTCGTGTCTGGCGATGCTCCCGATAAGGTAGACCTCCAGGCGGGTCTCTTGATGTACGACACCGCGCCGGGTACAACTCCCGTGGTGCAGTACCGTCGTGAAGCTCTGTCTCTCTTCTACACGAGAAATGACTCCAACGTCACGCGCTTTGGCTTCGACGATCGTGTCCAGAGGTGGCGCACGCTTCCCGGCGCACCCCCGGAGCTTATAGGAAACGTACCCGAGGACGCCCTCACGCCTCTCACACTGGCCGCTACGGAGCCAGACGCGGGAACACCCAGGATTGTCCTCGGGAGCCTTGAGAACGCCCCTGTGCCCGTCTCCTACATCCCTACCCAAGCCCGGTGGCAAGACTACCTCGACGGCGTGCTCACCCCCAATGCAGGGGAAGCCGCAGCGTTTGCGGACACGGGCGAGATCCTCTTCGCGGCAGACATTATCGCGTCTTCGGTGAACCTACCCGTCTTCCAGTACCGCTACTCTTTCTTCGCCCTCGACACTTCCTCGGGTCTCCTGGGTTCCGTGGGAGAAGACATCTTTCTCAATCCTGTACCCCAAGGTACAGAGTTCCCACTACTCAGAACGCGCTACGGCAGCTACTTGACCGTCGCACGGAGCACTGATCCCGTGGGTACCGAGGAAGTTAGATACGATGTGAACTCGGGGAAGCTAACCTTCCAGAACGCCGATCGTGACGGAGAGAGTCTCTACTACGACGGCGTGTACTCTATCACCGAGCCTGTTCAGGCGTTTCCTCCTACGGACTTGGGCACGATCACTCCCAACTTCGCTTCGACCCCTGGCATCGCGAACATAGACGCGTCCGTGTACGATCGCACGGCGCTCTTGCTGTATGTTCGAGAGTCTGGAGAGGTAATCCAAGACCTTGAGTTCGTCGAAGAGGCGAGTGATCTCCCCCAGCCTTCGCGCATCCCGGCCACGAAAGCTTTCCTCTTCTACGACGAGGGCGCGGATGAGGTCCAAGTTCAGTTGAGCTTCTCTTTCATGCAGGCGAACTCGGGGCTAACCCTGAGCGTCGGGACGGGTGACTTCTACCTCGAAGATGGCATCACCTTCCGTGTGGCACGTTCTTTGCGTCCAGGCGTTGATCCCGATGCGCGCTCTCGCGTGCGCATCCAAGACGAGGTGCTCATTGATGGGATCTCTCAAGGTGCCTTCGCGATCCTACCTCAGATTCCCTTACAGGATGTAGCTGGATACTCCGAGGACACGTTCTTTCGTGTACGAAGCAACGGCAGCACGCGCACACTTGTACCTGACGAAGATGTGGTGTACGACTTCGACGCGAGTTCTATCCGTTGGGCAGAGCGAGAATCACAGACTCAGAGCATCACTCAGGTAGCCTCTTCCGTGAAGCTCCCACATGAGGTCTTGCTTGACCGTAACTTCAGCTTCGAGCTTGACGAGGGTAATGGGTTCCAAGCCTTGACCCCAGGTGAGACCGTCGTGGTGGACTTCGACCTCGGGAACATCGCCTTTGCCGAGCCCTTCGGTAAACCGCTCTATGAGGGCTTCGGTTCTCTCTCGGGGAGCACGTTCACCGACACAGGTGCAGCGTTCAACTTCGCCCTTGACCTCGGAAGCACACCTTCAGCACTCGACGCGTTCGAGCGTCCCTTGCTCATCCTCACGAACACCAACGAAGTGTTCCGCGTGGACGACTCCACCGCGACCTCGCTCACGATCTCTACTTCAAGCGGCCCTCAGACGAACGTACCTTACGTCGTCGTGGAGGGACCCGATGTGGTTTATGAGTACGCCTTCGAGGATGTCGACCTCACGCGCCGGACGGTATTCCCTTCGATCATCTCTCCTTTGGGATCTTTCGTACCCGATGGAGAGAGCTTTGCGTTCGAGCTGGACGGGGCTGAGGTACCTCACGTGACCCTGGAGAGAGAAACGCTCGGGTTCATTCAAGACGCCCTGGTGGTTCCTGCCTACTACCTCGCTCCTGAAGCGAACTTCGAGCTTTACCGGGACTCAACGCTCCTGAGCTTCGTGCCCGGTGCTCCCGCATCCTCGGGAGAGTACACCTTCGACTCTGGAACGGGAGCGATCACGTTCTTCGCGGGGGATGTCACGACCTTCGAGGGGTCCTCCATCGTCTTGCGTCCTCTCCTCTCGACGGGACGCGCCACGGGACCCGTGGAAGTTCTCGCAGAGAATCGCAGCGTAGGTTTGCCTCTCGACCTTGTAAGTGAAAATGTAAAATCAGTCGTGCTTTTAAGCGAAAGCCAGTACAGCGTGCAACCTTCCAACGGACAGTTGTTCTTCAACTCCGCATTCCGTGCGGGTGATCGGCTACAAGTAAGGTACTATGTTGATAGCTTGAATAGCTTAGTTAATTTAATTACCTTTAATGCAAGAGAGAATTTAACTTACGCGCCTGCTACGAGTGTTTTCAATTTCGCCTCTGGAATCGAGGTGGATACCACCAAGCCCGGCACGCTGTTCATCAACGGATCGCCAAGCTCTCAGGGGACAGTGGACCTCCTCAACAAGACCGTGACGCTCAATGCACCGGCGAATCCCAACCGCACGTATCAGGTCGGCTACTTCCGTCTTGACGCTGCCGGAGGGGAGAAGACCGCCGTCTTGCCCTCTCTACCTTTTGACCCTCCCGTGCAGTTCGTCGGGGGGACCCAACAGACGTTTCTTGGAGACCACACGTCAGTTCTCCAACCTGACGTGGTGTTGGAGGTAGACGACGTGTCCGTTCGTGTCGTGAGTTCGTCTTACGATGCGGGTACGGATCTCACGACCGCCGAGGTGTCCCCAGCGATCTCGACCCCAGTGACGAGCCCCTCCCTCTTGAGGGTCACATCCTCTCCATTGGACCGCACATCTGTGGTCCCGGCTCAAGCAGAGGTCAACGCGGTAGACAACCAAGAACTGCGCCTCTTCGGGGACTTCACGGGCGCGGTCTTCGCGAACCGCGTGCTCTTCCTCGACGGCGAGCCTTATGGTGTTCAGGGGGTGGCTTATGATGAAGGGGCACGGGTAACGCGTGTGACGCTTAGGTCTCGTTTGCAGCGGGAGTACGTCAACCCTACGATCACCATCTCGGATGAGGTAGTCTACGATCCTGCACCTGGGGTACTCGCAACGAACCGGCCTCTCTTTGCGGCTCAAGACGTGCGCCTCGTGCAGTTGGACGAGGATGGTTCGGGTACGCTTCTGGAGAGAGGCGTACAGTACGAAGTGACTGACGCAGGGGACATCGCGCTTGACCCCACGAACGTGACTCTACCTCAACCGGGGCAGAGGTGGGTGCTGTCTTATCTCGCAAGAGAGGATGTTGGACCGTTTACCTCCAACGCAGGGACTTTGGTGATCCCACGCTTGCGTTCAACGTACACGAGGTTCGTCGCGGCAACCAACCAGACCTTCGCGGGCGGCCAACTTCTGGCCACCTACAGCATATACTCCCCGGACACGTTCTACTTCCGCGCTCTACCTCTCTCCGAGTACGCTGCCGAGGTTCAAGCGACGCTGGGTTCTTCCTCGGGGTCATCGGGTCCTTCGACCTCCTTCCGAAGCACGCAAGCTCTCTCTGACAAGGGCAACCTCACCCTGGTAGGGGAGGAACTCGACGTTCGAGATCGCGACCGTGTAGGACGTGCTTTCATTTCCCTCTACAACGATGTCGCTCAGGACTTCGAGACCTACCTCCAGGCAGTCGACGGGAGGGTCATTGGAGACCGGGACGGGCAGTTCAAGTTCTTCCTCGCTCCCGACGGTCAACCGGGAGGGGAAGACCCCGTATCGGGAGAGCTTCTGCCCTATTACGTCAACCCTGACGGCAGCGGATCAAAGCCTACCCCCGCTCAAGTGGAGGACATTGACATCCTAGCACAAGAAGGGTTCGTCCGCAACTCGATTGACGATCTCATCTTGAGGTCCAAGAAGCCCTTCCAGTTCACCTTCCCTGCCACCTTCGAGTACCTTGGTACGTTCGCGAGGGCCTGGGAACCTTCCCGCCTGTCGAGGTTCTACCCCCAACGCTCCAAGGTAGTCACGCTAACCCCTCCTGATGTAAGTGGTTCGGGCTCCTACGATTTCTTCGAGGACTTCGGCTTGACCCTGGGTGACTTGAAGCAAGACGACGTGATCTCGATTGAGACCCTCGAAGAGAGGCCGCCTCAAGCATGGCTCATCAACGGGGTCGTGTCAACGGGGTCGGGCACAGCTACGGTCAACGCGGGTATGGTCTTCCCTCTGGGAGCCTCACAAGCCTCTAACCCTGGTGCGGGTCAGAACCTCACCGATGGTGACGCGAGCAAACAGATCCCAGGCTTCGCAGTAGACGATGTGGTCAACCTCGGACGCATCTCTTACACGACGAACCCCTCCACGGGACTCGTAGAGAGGCAAGAGACAATCTATGCACAGAACATGGTGGTCACGGCAATCTCGGGAGACCAAGTGACCCTGGGGCAGTTGGATCAGACCTTCTTTGACAACCTCTTCCCCGACGCAGGGATCGTGTTCGGCAGCTTGACGATCACCGTCACCGACCCTGAGACGCTTGATGGGGTGACCTCTCCAGCCGCAGGGTACTCGGCTGCGACCTCAACGCCAAGACAAAACGACACGGTGTTCGGGACATCACTCAACCCGTTCAGGCAAGGCTTCGACTTCGGCCTCGATGCGAGCGAAGGGGAACTCATCAACCGCGCCTTGCCAGACTTCCTCGCGAGCATCACGGGTCAGGTAGCTCCTCCTCCCTTGACCTACCTCAACGCGACCATCAGCTACAAGAACCAGCGCACAGAGCCTTTCAGGTTCCCCGCCCTTGATGGGGAGGCCGTCGACGATGATGGCTTGCAGAACGCTCCCTACGGCTACCCTCTCCTCTCTTCGGAGAGCGTGTCCTTTGGTAACGAAGAGAGCGCACTTACAAACGTCCTCAACGGCACTACTCCGGGTCTCGTGATTGATGCGACTCAAAGCTCACCCTCGGTCCTGACGACGACTCAAGACCTCACTGACCCAAGCTCATATCCCACACCGCCACGCCCGTATGACCTGCTCCTACTCGAAGGAGAGACCTTGGGAGGAACCCCTGCTACGGGAGGGTCGACGGCGTTCGTCTTCTCCGAGGTCACGAGCCCTACCGACTTCAGGCTTGCCGCGTTCGAGGCGTTTGACTCAGGCGTCTCCTATGCCATTGACGATGCCTTCTCGGGCACAGGTACGGGAGTCGGTGCCGTGTGGACTGACGATCTGGGAAGAGACTTCACGGTCTTGAATGGACTCACGGGGACCCTGGACATTGGAGGGAGCCTGTTCTCCATCCTGTCTTTTGGGGTTGGTACGATCACGGTAGTAGCAGGACCTCTCCCCGCTTCGGGAGCGTTCAACCTTGACCTCTCGGGCAACGGGGACATCAACTCCCTGCACGCCCTCACGGACTCAGTGGATTTCTCTACATGGGCTGACGGTCTCACACTCCGTGTGCTCTCGGGAGTGAACACGGGGACCTACACGATCGCCACCGGGTTCAACGGCTCAGTCGAACCCGAGACGCTTCCTGCGGGATTCGCGTCTGGAAACGCTGCGATAGCGTCTACGAGCATTGAGGTTCAAGGCTCAGGTAGCGCGGGTGCGGGTACTCCGACGTTGTTTGATGTCGTGGGGGTAGACTTCACTTCTTACGGTCCTGCCTCCGTGCTTTATGTGCTCAACACGAACGTCAACGGAGACGTGGACGACGTGGACATCCATGACGTCGTGACCTTTGGGAACGAGGTGCTGGAAGTCACTCCGGCGATTGCAAACACGGGCACGAGCCTGGAGTTCTACTTGACGAGTGACCCGCTCTTCTCAGTAGGGGATGCAGCCGTGGACCTTGGTACGAGCGCGACTACCTTGTTCGTTCTCACAGACCTCGGGAACCTTGACGTGCGCGTGGGAGACACCCTGGTCATTCCTCCCACCTCCCCAAACGGGGGTCGTTACGTCATTGAGAATGTAGACCTCACGGCAGCTCCGTATACAGAGATTCAGGTGAGCCCACCTTTGCGTCAGACTCAAGGCGACGTCTCCAACGCGAACCCGGTCTTGGACGATTTCCCGGTGAGGTTTACGACTTCTCGCCCTCGACGATTCTCACCCGAGCTTGACGCCTTACGGGACATTCAGTTGCAGCGGCGCGTCCTCTACGACACCGTGGCGAATGCGCCTACAAGCCCCGTAGACATCCAAGACTTGCTTACCCTGGGGGGATATGAGAACACGAACCCCTCGGGACCCACGCTTGCCATCTTGGAGCGTCTGATAGACAACGCGTTCGATCAGGAACTCACGCAAGCTTCAGACGGGACCCTTGTAGACCTTGGAGGAGGCGTGTTCGCGCTGGAATCTCTGTCCTCAGACTTCGTGGCAGACGAAGTTCAAGACGACTCGGACACACGTGCGAGCTTCGTGCTCATTGAAGAAGGCTTCGCCCGAGGGTTCTATCGTGTGGGTGAGGTCCTGTCTCCCACCCGTGTAGAGCTTCGGGAGGCGACTGAGTTCCCCGTGGACTTCTTGACGACCTTGGCACCGGGTTCAGGAGTCTCCTTCCGTGTTCTTCAGGGAGAGCGATTCTCCGAGCGCACGTATGAGCTTGTCCTCTATGAACTCATCAATGTCAAGGAGATTCTAGACCGTCTCGACAAGGGAATCCAGAGCACCCTCCATGACCCTGCTACCTTCGATTCTCCCGATCTTCTTATAGCCAACCCAGGTGAGCCCCTGGACGCTACTCTCCAGAATCATCTGGATGGGGCGTATTCAACTCTCCCTGTGGGAGTTCAGGATCGTCAAGCGTTCCTGACCGGGGCACCGAGTTTGGTAGACGAAGTGGAAGCGGTGCTCTCTGGCACAGAGAATCTCTACGACTTGAGGTTCTCATGGATTGACTTCCGAATCAACCTTGAAACCGGAACCCTGCCTACCCGCCGTAGGCTTTTACAAGACCGAGCGAAGCGCCGTAGGGCTCGCGTTCGGGATGCTCTGAGGACCTGACATGGACGACAAGAATGGCAAGAAATCCGCTTGCTGGCGTAAGACACGAACGCTCACCCCTTCTTTCCGTGACGTGCTCGACAAGTTAGAGGAGCTACGGGTCACTATTGAGGACGAGCAGAAGACCCTTCAAGCTCAACTGGCAGCAACCCACACTGAACCTCACTCGGAAGAGACTGAGACCGAAGCGGTGGGCGTAGGTACGGTGAACGATGGCTGATTGGCAGCAACTAGACCTTGGATTTGAGGCAGTTCTTTCGCCCCTCTCTACGGGCATCTCCGGTTCGGTTGGAGGTCTGGCAGGTATCTTGCAGACCGGCATCGCCGTGTTGGACGTACTCTCCTCTTTCCTCGTCGTCAACAGCAGCCCTCTCCTGGGTGCCGTGGAGACATTGCGTGCCGAGATCCTCAACCTTTTGCAAGACCTGGGGGAAACCGGCGTGTACGGTCTCTTTCTGGTACCCGAGACCCTTGAGGAGTATGTTCAGTACCGTGGTGGGTACGGTAAGTTCCAGCAGTTGTTTCTGGAGTCCCTCAACGACGTGGACGATCTGGAGCGCCCTCAATTCCCTTCGACGGCGGCTCTTGGCGGCGTCATTCTGTACCTGAGTTCCGAGGACCCCCTCAACCTCCTCCTCAACGGCGCCGAACTCTTCGAGTTCTTCTCCCGCCCCTTCCCTCTGGGCCTCCCCGCCCCGGTCAACCTCACGGCATCTCCTGTCTTCAATGACGGGTCGGGTAACGTGAGCCGGATCAAGGTCATAGACACCTTCACCGGCAACACGAGTCAGCCTAACGCGCTCCTCTTCGAGTGGCAAGAGCCCCGTGTATCCAGGGATGTATTCTTCGACTTCTTTCGTAGCACGAAGTTCATTCTGGAGCGATCCAAGAGCCGTGAGGGTACCCTCATCCTCAAGCCCTCGGAAGACGAATCTCCTACCCGAGTGACTCCGCTGGACAAGCGCGTCAGCCGAGAGGGACGAGCCAAGTCGGCTTCTGAACCTCTCTTGGACGCCAAGGGAAGGCCGATATACTACTGGGAGCCCGTGGACCCCAACGACCCCTTCATTGAGGCGGCTGACCTCCTAGACGATACGTCGGATGTGACGAACTTCAACTTCATCGCAGGCTCCTACGCGTTCGTTCTGAACGTCCCCCCTGGGATTGACAACGGGTTCTACTACCGAGTACGAGCCGTTCCTCAAGACGCGACCTTGGATACGGTTCAAGGCCGGGTGTTCACGCCCGAAGGGGAGGAAGATCGCTTGTACTTCGTGCTTAAGAGGAACGGTGAGGTTCTTTCGTCGGACACGGCACCTGCTTCGGCTCCTGTCAAGGGGTTTATCCCCGAGGTCGACACGACCTTCGACTTGCCGTCAGCCTTGCTCAATGTGTACCGCGCTGCGTACAAGCTCCGCTTCGACACGGACGTGTTCAACACCTCGGGTGACTTGGCGATCGGGTCTTCATCTATCACCCCAACGCTCCCTGAATCTCTCTTCAGGAGTCTCCGTCAAACCCTTGTGTATGAGCAAGGCGACAACCCGGACGTGCTCTACTTCCCCGAGCCTCTCTTCGAGACCAGTGACATCACGACGTACACGACGTCGGCGGGGAGTCTGGAGAACAACCTCGTAGCCGACGCGGCGGAATTCGATCCCTTCGGAGGTATCGACGAGTTCATTCAACCCAGGCTCTCTTTGACCGACTCCGAGCGTGTTCTCCTGGCGATTGACCGGGTGGCGATTCCTCAAGTCCAGAGCATCACTTCCATCGTCGCCAACAATGAAGGTCTCTTCGAGGTCTTCCGTCAACTTTACACGGCGAACCAAGTGTCCATTGAAGGTGTCTTGGAGTCCGAGGTACCTCTCTTCCTGTTCAACGGGGACGATGCTCAGGTACGTGGGGAGGTCTTCAGCCTCCTCCAGCTCGTCAATGGGTTCTCACGCACGGGCGCTCCTCCCAACTGGCAGTCGGTCAAGGTCCTAGACGACCTCTTCCCTGACGCGAGCGAGGCCGTGGACCGCCTGTTCAACCTCATCACCAGCTTCGAGGCTCTCTTGCAAGATGCGACCACGGAGCTGCAAGGGACGATCGAAGGCATCCAAGACCGGCTCGCCACGCTCACGGCGCTCTTGGATCGAATCGACACGCTCATCGCCTCTCTCAACGCGATCCTGACCCTGGACTTCGACATCAACCTCCTCTACATCCCGCCCGCAGCAGGGGGCAACTCGCGTGTGATCTCCGAGGTCTTGACGGCAACGAACCCTCCCGACTCGGACCCCAACGATTACTTCCTGGCTATCGCTCTCCTGGGAGGCACGGCAGACATTTTCTCACTCATCTTCGGGGTCTGATATGGCGTTCAACTTCCTCGGCACGTTCTCGGCAGATGAAATACAAGCGCTCTTGCTCTTTGCGCAAGACCAACTTCCCGACATTGACGCCAAGGTAGCGTACCTTCAAGGTCAGATCAACCGGATCGGGTGGATTCAGTACACGCTGGATGAACAGAGGGTACCTTCCTCTTACGTCATTGAACCCGAGAATTCCCTCCTCGCCAAGTATGTCCGCTCCTATCAGTTCTATGGGGGCGACTTGCTCGACCTCTCTGTACGTTCAAGAGGTCAGTGGATTTCGTTCACTCAGGCAGAACCCTCCCTTGACTCAAACCAAGTGAGCGATGCTGGATCTCTTGTCGGAACGGCTCAGGTGCAAGACGAAGAGAACCTGCACGCAGACGACATCGTGCCTGCCATCGCGGTGAGCAAGGTCAAGGATTTCATCACCCCGGCCCTCCAGGGTAAGCGGGAGCACTACGAGTTCAAGATCAAGAAAGCCATTGACCTCGCGGACCAATACCTCGAAGAGATTATTCTATTGGTTCGTAGGGCAACTGATGGTGACGAATCCCTAGAGTTTCTGCAACAGCAGATTCAGTTCTACCTCAATGACGCAGCGTTCCCCTCAGCCGGGAGGAAGCCACGTCTTTGAGCCTTCTGGACGTGAAGCATGGCGAAAGACCTCCTACTCAAACATGTATGCCCGCACTTCGTGGTACGAGAGTGGTTGGCGATCGAATCCGACCGGACGATCATCAACACGGTGCGTCTCCCCTCCTCAGTCCGGGTGGAAGTCAGGGCGAACGGGATCATCATCCCCAACGGGGGCCTCACCTCCCCGGTGAGTGTAGCTTCCCGCAACGCAGAGCCCTTCGAGATCACCCGCAACGTCAATGACGAGCTTCGCTTTACCGTAAACGAAGGCTCGCTTCAGACGGTGTTCCTCCCCACGGGTCAGAACGTCACGACGGCGCTCATCGTCGAGGCGATCAACGAGCAAGCTCAAGGTCTCGTGGCAGAAGAGAGCAACCGTCGCATACGCCTGACTACCGACACGACAGGAGAGAGCACAACTCTCTATCTCCAGGGCGGCTCGGCACACACGACGCTGGGGTTCACTTCCTCCCGCTTCTACCGAGGGAAGACGATCTTTCCTGCCTGGAACCTCACGCGCCGTCCTAACACGGTTGACCCTCTGGAGCGTCGGATTGAGTTTGCCAATCCAGTCCGCACCGCTGATGACATCTTCGAGGTGTCCTACTTCACGCGCCGTCAAGAATGCCGAAGGTGCTCGGGTCTGGGCATAGAAAACGACATCCGATTCGACGACCGGGGTGACCCCATCTTCGTGACCGGCATCGATCTCCTCGCCCAAGAGGTGGAGAAGATCACGTTCACGATCCGAGGGAGCAACGTCTTCTACAATTGGTACGGCACCTCGATCACGGATCTCATCGGGACCAAGATCATCCGGGGAGGCTCTCTAATCGAGACGCAGTTGCTCACTGAGATCAGCAACACGCTGGAGAGGTTCCGGTCGGTCAAGACTCAGCAGGCAGGCTTGCAGCCGGTGGGAGACCAAGAGTTCTTCCAACGGGTCCGAAACATCAGCGTCGTGCAAGACCCTGACGACCCTACCGTGTTCCGCATCCGAATCGACATCCAAAACGCCGCCGATGAGGTAGCTCAGTTGCAGCAGAACCTCGTATTGCAAGGCGGAGTTCAAGGCCCCCAACTCGTAGGATAAACCATGCCCGCTACACCCCCACAGTTCAATCGAGTCCAGGGAGGCACGTCCACCACGTTGAATCTGGTCACGACGATCCGCGATCAGGTCTTCACCGGGGTCATTGATACCAACACCGTCGACCTCCAAGTGAGCGTGGACGGTGCTCCTTTTCGCGCGGACCCAACGCTCGTGGAGTTCGATCAGTCCACGTTCACGATCCCCAACAGGAACGTGTTCCCTGACGGCTTGAGCTTGAACTTCGGGAGGAACGTCATCCAAGTGCGCGCCGTGGACACCACTGGAGCGGTCTCGTCTCCCTCTACTGTCACGGTCGACCTCCTCCGTGAAACCGAGGTGGACCTCGTGAGCGCTCCTCCTACGGGCATCCGTCTACGCAGGAAGCGTGCCAGCGTGGAGGTCGTTTTCGCTCAAAGCGATCTCCAGAACGTGAGAGGTTACAATGTTTACGCGTCTACCGAGCCCGGAGGGGGGACCTCGGGTTACTTCAAGCTCAACCGAGACCTCATCACCGACGTGGCGTTTCAAGAAGAAACTCTCACCGCTGTATCTGAGAATGACACCTCCACTTCGGGCATCAGGACCGTGTTCTTGGACTCGGAGTTCGGTGAGGTCGGGGTCACTATTGATCAAAGAGACTTCAACGATACCGTCCTCTCCTCGAATGAGACCCAGTTGGTAGACGCGTCCCTGGGGGGAGCGAGACTGAAGGTCACCACGACCGTCGAGAGCGTGACGACCACGAACTTCCTCCTCTTCGAACATAACCGAAGTGCGACCGAAGCTCAAGGCACGATCAACAATGAGTTCTTCGTGGACATCCCCGATGATGAGCCCTTGTACTACGTGATCACCACGGTGGTCTACGACCCCATCACCAATCGAGAGATAGAGTCTGCGTTCTCCTCGGAACTCACGGGACTCCCCCTGGCGATTGATTCCCAGATTCGAGAGATTCCCCGTAGGACTCGCTTTGACGTCTCAGAGGATTACATTGACTCGATTTTGAGCATAGACAATGAGATATCGGTCATCCCAGGGTCGGTAGTACGGGACATCTTCATTGACCCGTTCGCCACGGAAGCCGAGCGCCTGTACTTCGTAGCGGACTTTATCTCACGTTCGCAGAGCTTCGCGACGTTGCTCGTAGTCGACGGGTCCGATTCCTACAAGGCAGCTCTTGCTTCGGCTCTTGGAATCAACGCCACGACTGACGTGCAGCCGATCATCGACGACAGTTTCGACAAGCTCGCGGGGAACAATCAGGTCACACGTCAGGGTGCAGAGATCGCCTTGGGTGAAGTGGTGTTCTTCACTCCCAACGAACCTACTCAGGACATCGTGATCGAAGCCGGTACGTCTGTAGGCACCGACAGTAACGTCACCTTCACGGTGACCGCCACAACAACACTGCCCTTCGCAGATCGCGCCTCTTACTTCAACCTTCAGCGTCAACGCTATGAGATCACGGTCCCCGTGCAAGCCGACGATGCAGGATCAGCAGGGAACGTCCCTGCGAACACGATCCGCAACACGCTCGGAGGCGTGGGCACGCTTCAGGTGACGAACCTCGAAGCGACTCAGTTTGGACGCGACGAAGAGTCCAACGAAGACCTCGCCACCCGAGCCATCCTCGCGTTCTCATCAGTGGACGCAGGAACCGAAGCGGGCTATCTTGCCACCGCGCTCAGACAGCAAGGGGTGTTCAGGGCACTCGTGGTAGAAGCGGGCGATCAGTACATGGCACGCGACTACGACGAAGTTCGTATGAAGAACATCGGAGGCAAGGTTGACGTCTGGGTTCAAGGCGAGAAGCTCGTCACCGTCTCTGACACCTTCGCGTTGCAGTTCGATGTGGAGAGGGATGTACGCTTCTTCCTCGACTCCAACCCTTCGGACCTCATCTTCGTGGCAGACGACGACCGTTTGTCTCCCGAGGCTCCCATCACTCAAGTGTTGGGTGAGACCCCCAGTGAGATCGCGCAAGGGTTTGGGTTCAGGAACCTCACGTCGGGAGAGACGTTTGACCTCTCCGGCGTGGCGATTCTCGACTTCAACCGTATCCAGCTCAACACGGCGATCCCACAACCTGCGGTCAACCCAAACGACCTCATTTCAGGAGACTACAGGTTCCGTGAGAGTGATCAGTTCGTGTTCACCCGACAGCCGGTAAGGAGCGTCAACTCCGTGCAGAGCATCACCTCGGGGGACACTCTCGCCCGAGGGACCAACTACGACCTCTTCAAGCTCGAAGATCCTCTCTTCGAGGGGGAGTCGACGCAGGCTCAAGACTTCTTGCAAATCACGCAGGCCAACGGCATTCCCACAGGTGATGTGGTCATCGTGAACAACGAGAGCCACGTGCTCATCGGTCAAATCCCCGAGGCGTTGAACAACCTGGGTGTAAGTCCTCTTACGGTACGCGTGTTCAACCTGGGTCGCACCATCGAGTATGCGGGACCCACGGCAGCTACCCCGGACTTCTTTATCAACCCCGGTGACGAGACGACTCCTCTGGAGCTTGTCCGCAACCCAGATGGTACGATCACCAACGGTCAAGAAGTCGTCGTCGACTACGAACACGATGAGAACTTCTCCGTCGAGTACGTCATCAACGAGGTGGTACAAGACGTCCAGAACGCCGTGGAAGCTCAAAGGCACGTAACGGCTGATGTTCTGGTCAAGCAGGCGATTGAGAACCCGGTGGACCTCGAAATCACGATCGTGCTGGCTCCTGGCGCGGTTCAAGCAGTCGTGGACGCTGCGGTAAGGACCAACGTGTCTCAGTTGCTCAACTCTCTGGGCATCGGTGAGCCCGTCCACCAGAGCGACATCCTTCGGGTGATTGAGAACACTCCGGGCGTGGACTACGTGGTGGTGCCTCTCGCGCGACTGACACACGCAGACGACAACCTCATCGTGAGGGAAGTCCTGAACAACGCGTTCACCTTCTTGGAGCAGACCGCCGTGTCCAAGCTCTATGTTCTACAAGACGCGCTCAACTTCTCGACGAGTGATGGGGGTGGTGCCGACAATCTACACAAGGGCGTCTTCCAAGATCGCCTCCCCTTGACCCTCGTGTCTTCTTATGCAGGGCTAGGAAGCAGGACGAACGCGGCTCTGATCGTGGGCAACGGAGGACTCATCATTGACGGGTACTCCGACGACACGACGCTTGAAGCCGCAGGGTTCGACACAGAGGCGGAGAAGACAGCTCAGAGGTTGGCCCTCACGGCAAATCGAATCTTCCTCTCCCTGGAGAACGCGGACTCTCCCGAGAACCACGAGTACGAGGTCACTTACGCCTCCTCGGGGGATACACAGACTCGGAGCACCATCACGCTCACGGATGTGACCTACGCGGAGCTTGGAGACCTGACGATCACGTTCCGTGCTGCCGGTACCTGATAGGAGACCCATATGGCCGATAACGGATTCAACGGGGAGAAGCAGTTCCCCTACCCCCTCACGCACACAGGGAAGGGTTACGACCTCGCAGTCCAGACGCGAGCGACTGCGATCCAAAGCTCCCTCCAGGGGTTCCTGGCGTCCAACTACCGCGCGACCATCCCTTCCCCCGAGTACGCCAAGTTCCTGCGGTCTATCTCGTTTGAACTCGCCAAGCTCACCGTAGGTCTGGAAGAGCTTAGCGCGGACATTGACTTCGGAGAGGTGCGTCCCGAGTTCCTCTTCCAGACCGTCGCCTACTACATCTTTCGGGATGGGGACCTCCCTGACCTTGAGCTATCGGACGAGGGGTTCAGGGAGTTCCTGTTGACCATCTTGGAGATCTTCTTTCAGGGGTCCACCCCAGAGAGCATCCGTGACGCAGTGAGACTCTTCACCGAGGAGAACTTCACGCTCAAGGAGAACTTCGTCGAAGCGCGTTCCCCTACATCACCCCTGGACATCTCGGATCAGTTCGGCTTTACGGTGGAGTTTGACCTCCAGAACGGTCAGTTCCCTCCCGACCTCTTCACGCTCCAAGACAACATCAACCTCCTGATCAAGATCGTCAAGCCCGCACACACGCTGTTCACGGTCTCATACCTCTTCCAAGACGACTATTCTGGCCCCGTAGACGACGATGGGAACGTCGCCCTGGACGATGTGTCTCTGGCCCTCGTAGACAGGCGCTATGACGACGTGAGGCGCTACTGTAAGGGGATGGCAGGCTGGTCAGCGTCAACGGGTTTCGGGACGCTGGGGTCTCTGTTCACCTTCCGAGACGAAGCTGTAAGTTCACCCTTGTCATCGGTTCGTGTTGGTGCTACACTGACGATCACATCAGGCCCAAACACGGGAGTGTACCGTGTCACAGGGAACGTAGACGATGACGCCGTGACGATCACTCCTCGCTTGAAGGAACCCGAGACCGACATTGAGTACAAGATCGAAGTGGACCGCTTGGGTAAGAATCAAGAGAGGTTCATTCAAGGCGAGGACGCTTCAGCTCAGTTCAAGAGCCCGTTGATCTTCGACATCGAACTGGACGGTCCTTATACCGTGGCAGGTGGAGGGAACTTCACGGCGACGGCAGTAGGGAACTTCTCGGGCGATGTCACCTACGAGTGGAATTTCGGTGACGGCGACTTCCTTTATGATGATGCAACGGGAACTATGGCGACGTTCACAGCGCCCGTAGGACCCGCCGAGAGGCTCATCCGAGTCAAAGGAACAACCGCTGATGGTCGTGTAAGAGTGGCAGAGACCACCGTGACCATCACCTGAAAGGAGTTGCTATGCCCGTAAATTATGGAAAGTTCGCTAAAAAAGACCTCGAACCCGAGGTCGTAGCGGAACTGGAGAAGCTTTCAGAGTACCTTGAGATTCATGGCGCACCCCAATCCTCGGTAGAAATGCTTACACGCCCTAGTCTTGCTGCTCCTGAGAGGCGCTTTAACTCCAAGGTGGGACCCCTGAGTGTCCTCACCTTCGGCGCACCGAACCCTGAGATTGGAGCCCGAGCTGTCCGAAGGATTCGCAAGAAGCTAGCCAAGGCTTACCCTGACATGAAGCAGCCCGAGGAAACGAAAGTATGAAATGTAAGCTTAACGCCCTGGTTCTTGTAGACGAGGCTCTCGTGAAGAGCGCCGGTAAGCTTCGTGATAGACTCAAAGACCGCTATCCCGAACTCCACCAGAAGTACCAATCGTGGGAGCCGAAATGAACTTTTCCAGACCGTACATGAGCCCTGATCGGATGCGAGGCATGTTCTCGTGTGAGCCCGGTTGGCATTCTCTGATCGAAGAGTTCGTCACCTCTGTCGACGAAATGATGAGTCAGGATGACAACCCTCTGGGTCTGTCTCCCTGGAAAGACTTCAGGGTGCTTCAGGTGAAGCAGAAGTGGGGCACGCTCACTATCTATTACACGGGAGAGCCTGAGCACCGGAAGCAAGACCTCATCTCCCTCGTGTACGGTCTGGCAGAAAGGTCGGAATCCATGTGCGAGGAGTGCGGCAAGGTCTTCGACAAGCCCCATATGAACGCCCGGTGCTCCGACGAATGCGAAGAGACTCGATTGGAGCGCAGGCAGAGGCTCGTCATGGCTCGGAAAGAGTCGAAGAAGAAGTGATAGCTTCTTCTTGAAGATCTGGGGATAAGCCGCTATAAGAGGGTGAAAGCTTCTACGGAAGCAACACCCTCTTTCTTTTTGGAGTCCGAGTCATGCATGTAGATAGCAACGAAACGAAGCTGGACGTGGTGGGAGATGTTCACGGGTGCTACGACGAGTTGATCGAACTCGTCGAGAAGCTCGGATACGTCAAGGGGGAACGTGATTCCCTGTACCGTCACCCCGAGGGACGCCATCTGGTCTTCGTGGGTGACCTCACCGACCGTGGCCCGAAGAACCGTCTCGCCCTTCTGTTTGCTCTGAGGCATTCGGAGGCGGGTCTTGCCACATACGTGCAGGGGAACCACGACAACAAGCTTGGGCGCGTGCTCAAGGGCAATGACGTTTACATCGGACATGGCCTTCAGGACACGTTGGATGAGCTACAGGACATGAGCGCTGATCAGAAGCTCAAGCTCTCTGAGCGCATCCTGAGCCTCCCCATCTACGCGACGTTCGACGGCGGAAAGCTCCTCGTGGCACACGCCGCTCCTCCGCCCAAGGGTGCTTCCCGTAAGAAAGCCTTCTCCACTTGCCTGTATGGTCACACGACGGGGAGGAAGACCGAAAAGGGGTTCCCCGAGCGTCTGAACTGGGTCCCGACCTACAACGCGGAGGCGGGTGATGATACGCCCTTTGTGGTGTACGGTCACGTGACGCACAAGGAGGCGTACCTCACGGACCACGCGTGCTGTATCGACACGGCGTGCTTCGCGGGGAACAAGCTCTCTGCGTTCCGCTACCCGGAGCACAAGATCGTCTCGGTGAAGTCGCAGCAGTCGTGGGATGGGGAGACGGATCTCGTCTTGCATGACAAGAAGAACGCTCCTACTCCCACGCGAGGCATCAAGGCGTCTCCTATGACGACGCTTCACCTCCCCACGCTCTTGAAGAGGCTTCGTGAGAATGAGGAGGAGGTCCTCTACCTCATTGACACGGACCCGAAGCTCAAGAAGAGAGAGCACGAGAACGGGCTCATCATCGCGAACTCGTCACCCGCGCTTTTCGAGCCGGAGGAAGAGCACCAGATGTACGCCAAGGGGATCGTCTACACGCGTGACCCCTACCGTCTGGTGTCTCTTCCTCTCATCAAGATGTTCAACCACACGATGCGAGAGATCTCGGACAACACGACGAAAGAGATGCTCGCGGACAAGGAGGTGAGCGTCATCTTCCCTGACAAGGCAGACGGCACCATGATTCAGGTGTTCGAGCACGACGGGGAGGTGTACCTGACGACGCGCTCTGTACTGGAAGGTACTGAGACTGACATGGATGAGGGGAACTTCGACTATGTGGGAGAAGCGAGGAAGATCCTCGCGGAGAAGTACCCTCTGGCGTTGAAGCATGACATCGTGAAGACGTACAGTCTCGTCTTCGAGATGATTCACCCTGACACGCGTATCGTCACCGACTACGGGGACCGTCGTGACATGGTTCTCCTCGCAGTGTACGATCACGTTGAGAACTGCTACAAGTCGAGCGACTTCCTCAACCGGATGCCCTACCTCTACGGCTTCACGGTAGGGAAGAATCACTCTCCTGACACGGGCAGCTTCGACGGGGACGTCAAGGCGATCCTCGATCACCTCGACACCGAGTATGACAACATGCCGGAAGGCGTGATCGCGGTCTTCGAGAAGGAAGGGGAGATTCAGCACCGGGTCAAGATCAAGACGCAGGACTACCTTCGTTACCACCGTCTGAAGTTCCACTGCACCTACAAGAGCGTGGTGCAGATGGCGTGGTTCAATGAGGACCTACACGAGTGGGATGCCTTCCTGGCGTACCTTCGAGAGAACGGTCTGACCGAGGAAGAGGTCGAGAGCTTCTACAAGGAGCACTTCGAGGAGTTCAAGGTCTGGCTCGACAGCGTGAAGGCGCGGCAGGAGGAGGTCCTGTCCTGGCTCGAAGGGTACAACTCTGGGGTTGACACCTCGGACAAGCGCCTGTACTATAAGAACCTAGCGATGACTGCCAAGGAGCAGAAGCCCGACGTCTTCGGGCTCATCATGCTCGCAGCTCGAAAAGGAATCGACCTCATTGAAGTCATGAGGGCCTTCCCTGCCTATGACGGCTTCAAGGGGGAGGTGGATAAGTGGAGGAAAGAGAATGAAGCTTGAGGTCCTATGAGGTGGCTAGACAAACCTATTCGGTGGACCTTCTGGCATACCCTCATCCTTACGGTGAGTGTGCTCGGAGCCCTCTACCTAATGGACGCACCCCTACGAATCATGGTATACGCTGCCTGCGTTTACCCTACCATTCACATAGCCATGCGTATTCTGAGAGGATAACATGCGTATGTCTTGACGGTTTGTGAGAGGGTCAGATCTTGAGAGCCTTGCTCACCTGAGTGTAGCCCTGATTGTAAAGGTCAAGGGCTTCCTCACGGTTCATGAGCAAGTTCGCGCCGCTCTTGGTGGTCTTGACCCGTATCGTCCTGGCGAACACGGCATCTTCCATGTGCTCTTTGTCGATAGCTCCCATCATCGTGCCCAGAACTGCGAACCCGTAGTCGAGTAGAGACTCCACGGGCTTCCTCTCTGGGTCAGAGACGACCTTGATTCCGATCACGTCTTCACCTGACCCGAAGATGTCCAGTGGGAACCCCACCGCGACGCCTCCGTCTACATAACGCGCGCCTTCTATCTCGACGGGAGTGAACGCGAAGGGTACCGACATGGAAGCTCTCACCGCCAAGGGCAAATCGGCATCGGGGGTATCATGTGAGGAGAACACCACGCTCTCTTGCGTGTCAATGTTCACGGTCCCTACGTGCAGAGGTATGACCGTATGCCCGAAGGTACGTGACATCTCCTGACGGAAGACGTCAAGGAAGGCGTGACCTTTGATCAAGCCCCAGGATAAGGGAGGGAACCACGACGGATCGATGAGACCGAGGTTGTCCCCCGGAGCCGTATCCAAGATCACCTGCTTGATGTCCTCTGAGGACTTCCCAGAAGCCACGAGAGCGGCGATGATACTCCCACCCGATACCCCGGCTATCTCCTCTATCTCAAAGCTCTCTGTGAGCCTGGAAATGGCTCCAGCGTGAAGGGGATACAGAAGCCCAGAACCGGAAAGCACGACTTTGATTTTGGGTTTGCTCATCAGGCTCTCCCTCTCATGATGTCATAGAGCAGATCGTTGATTTTGCGCACTATCTTGAAGACATGGCGGTTCCCCGTAAGGTACCCGTCCTCGTCGTCGGTTCGAGGCCAGTCGAAGACTTCTACGCTCTCGTGCTCGTAGCCGTTGCCTTCCACTATAATCTCAAAACGGATGTTCGTATCATCTTCTCTCACGGGCATCATAGTTACGAGGTAGTGGCCTTGTCGTCCCTCGTGGGCATCGCGACCGAAGCTACCCCGGACTTCAGGAGCACCTCCGGCCATACTGGACACGCTAGCAGGTCCGTCAAACATGCCTCCCATCCCGCGCGCGAACTCGGCGTACATCTCTTCGACGGGTAGGGGCTCTCCTTCAAGCTTATCGTAACTCACTACAACGTGAGGATGCTTGGCGAGGAACGCTTCTACCTCAGCCTTTTGAATCTGAGGGTTCCCTTCCACGTAAAGATAGCTTGGAATGACCTTGAGCTTCAAGAGCGTGCCCTTGGGCATGTTCCGGTCCTCAAAGCTCAACGAACCCAGGTTGGGGGCGAAGTTGTTAGCTACCCAAAGCGCCTCCTCGTTGGTCAGAGCTACCTTTCCCAAGACCAAATTGATGATACCCTGGTTCGCTTTGGTCCCGAGTAAGACTTTACGTGCGAGGGCTTTGTTTTTAGACAGGGACGAGAATGGTAGGCTTCGGTCATTGTATACCTTGGCGAATTCAATCTTGTACCTTGATGCAGGCTTATCGTAGGTTCTCAAGGTGAGAGGCCCCATTGTGCGTACCTCATCGGGGAACTTATCCAACGCTCGATGCACGTAAGGGACGACCTGATTCTCGGTACGAGCACGATCAATCGCATCCATCTCCACCACGACCCTGAGTACCTGCTTGTACGTGCGGAGGTCTTTCTTGCCGTTGAGCACAGAGCGGAGTTCGCCAAAGAGCCGGTTGAAGTCGTCGTTGGCGATCAACACTCGTAGGTGCGGTCTAAGTTGAGGGTGAATCTTTCCGAGCTTTATAAGATTATATCTAAACTTATCTTCAGTCATTGGGTTTACCCTCATTCGTCCGCATCAAGAGTGATGCCGCCGTGATTGAACAGTGGCCTTCTGAATGCCGCAGTTCAGGTTTTTGGTCAGTACGGATAACATGGCATCGTAGTGTGAACGTTTGATTCGATAAGATCGGCATAACGTTTGATGGTCTCTCCCTCCAGATAACGAAAGATAACCAGAGAGGTCGAATGTCCTCTTCAAGTCTCTCTTCGAGAGCTTTCCTCGTCCTCAGAGGTTAGGGTCTTCTTGTGAGAAGCAATAGAACGTCGCTGTTCCAAACTCGCCGTAGTACGGCTGGTCATTCAGAAGCTTGATGCGTACTTGCATCCCCGCAGAGGAGTAGAGTGAGATCACCGCCTGATAGTCCCAGGGATACGTGATAACACCATATTGCATATCACGCTCCCCACGCAATTCTGAGGGCGCTTTGGAAGGAGGGATCGACGGATAGCTACCGTTGGCCTCGTTGATAAAGTCTTTCATGCTCTTATAACGAATCGCCGCGCCGAACGGCACACTATCCCCCGGATTCGGAGTGAACCCCAGAGACGCGGCCAACGCGGCTTGGTCGGAAGCGGGAAGCGCGCCGAATAGACCGAAAGTTTGGAATTCCATCGTATCTCGAATTGAGATGTCTTCCGAGAATTGAATCTCCACGCTACGAAGCTCCAGTAACTTGCCCATTGTAGGGGTTAAGTAGAACTCCGAGGTCTGAGCATAGTAGTAGGTGGCCGTCACCACTGCGCCGGGGTCAGGAGCTTCATCAAAGGTGACACAGCCGTTGGTGTAGTCTATAATGTAGTCGCCGCCAGGGTTTTCAACAGTGATCTCATTTTTTAGGTTCCCATCTACCTTAACTATTGGCGCATAGGATTCCCCGGTCATGGTAGTCAGAAAGTCTTCCATCCAAATGCGCCCGTGCGTGACATCAATGATATACGGCATGTCCCCGTAAGGTACTGTGATGCCGTCGAAGTTCATTCTGAACGTTCGGTTGTTCTCCTGAGAGGGTATGAGCACCTGATCCTCAATTTTAGCTGCGCTGGTGTACCACGTGCGGGGATCAGTAAAGTCATGAGTGATGATGTTGACGCGAGACGCGGCGGGGGGGAACGAGGCCACGTCCAGGCGACCTTCGTTAATTCGCGCACCTTCGATAGCTACTTGTATCGCGCTGCTCCCCGTGGGGGCACCGTCATGACCCGCCACTACCTGAGTCAAGACCGCCTCATCGGTGGGGTTGAGCGATTGAGCCATGATGATGTCTACCTCATCTCCGCTCTGGTCTATTCGACGCAACGCCACGGTAATCTCTGAAGTACGAATCTCGGTTTCGAGTTTACTCAGGTTGACACTGCCCCCGAAGTCGGAAGCTACGCTAAATAAATAGGAAGTATCTGCCATGATTATCTCCTCTCCAGTACAGTTAAGGATCTGCCAATGGTGATCACGGTAGCTGAAGACACAGCTCGTCTTACCGTGACGACATCTCCCGAGTTCAGGCTGAGCAGGCTCGAAAAGCTGACCGTGAATTGTCTATTGGCACCTACAAAGGCGACCGTCTCATAGGATCGTAGGGTGTTGGGAACTTGCGTACCATTGACGTAGAGCGCGAATGAGGTCGACACAGGCGCATTTGTGGTGATGCTGGTGAGGCTAACGTGTGCGATGTACGAAGATGTGTTGTTCACCGTGATGGACAGATCAGGAACGTCTACGAAGGTCGTAGACGTCGTGCTCACCGCGTTGGAGGCACTGACCTGTTGGTCATCAAGAGCGGGCAGCGACACGTTAACCTCAGTTTGGTTCCCGCCCGCGTTGGCTACGGACACGAGTGGTCCGGTGAAGTTGAGCGTGTCGTAGGTGCCGGGAAGAGACGCGCCCTCATCTTGGATGGTGATCGCACTGCCGGGAGGCCCTTGCGGCCCTTCAGGACCTTGTACGCCTCGGATAGCATAGATCACCAGACCACATTGATCTGCCACGGTGCGTATATCGTCGTTACCTGAGAGACGGCGAGCTTCGAGGCGGAGCTGATCTCCCACGTCGAGGTCCAAAATCGTGGTCACACTGGCGTTACCTCGACCTTGTGAGCTGTTACGGTTGTAAACCGCGCCGGTCATGCCAGGGATGCTCGCAAAGCCTCCTCCCGTGTTTCGGGTGACACGTACCTCCGAGGTGGTACGTCCACCCGAGTCAAAGTTTTCCAAGGTACCATAGCCTATGATCACGTAGCGGCCTGCTACATTGACCGTGACGTTGGATGTCCCTGGAATATGTGTAAAAGCTGAGGTTATGAGGTTCTGCGCGCCCAAAGGGACTGCTGCAAAGGACGTGGGTAGCGTGGGACCATTAACAGTGGTGACACCCGCGAATGCGTTAAGATCTTGAGAGAGGGTACGACTCTCCAGAGTCCAACCCCCGGACCCGTTCGACACCAAGATGCGATCGGCTACAGCGCCACCGCTCGAAAGGTTTTGAACCACAAGTGAATCAGATCCGCCAGCGCTGTGTGTTGAGGCGTGAGCGTTGGGATCTCTGGGTTGGGAGGCATCATCCAAAGTAGCGTCAGTGATTTTCCCGTTCAACTCGGCAAGAGTACCTGAACCAAGGTTCCCTATGTCCGTGTTGTGAGGGTTGTCCGTCCGAGCGATGTGTGTGTTCGTGGTGCTCGCCTGAGCTGACACGTCGATACCGTCAACTGTGGAGACGTTGACTACAGCGTTTCCGCCAATATCTACGTTACCTGTGAAGGCTCTACCTCCATCGGTTCGAGCATACTGAGGGTGATCATCATCCCCCAGACCGCTCAAGGAGCCGTGGTCTGTCGTATCAGTAGGTGTAGGAATGAGCACCCAACCGCCCGTGCCGTTAGACTCCAAGATGCGTCCTGAAGGCGCGGCCCCGCTGGATAGGTCTTGAGCGGTTACCGGGTCGCTGCCCCCGGCGCTGTGCGTTGAGGCGTGAGCGTTGGGATCTCTGGGTTGGGAGGCATCATCCAAAGTAGCGTCAGTGATTTTCCCGTTCAACTCTGCCAGAGTACCTGAACCAAGGTTCCCTATGTCCGTGTTGTGAGGGTTATCTGTGCGAGCGATGTGTGTGTTGGTTGTGGTCGCTTGAGCTGACACATCCACGCCGTCAACCAAACCCACGTTGGTCACATCATTGGTGCCCAGATCAACATCTCCCGTAAACGCGCGTGTTCCCGATGCCAGCACATACTGAGGGTGATCATCATCTGCCAGCCCCCCTAACGCGCCGTGATCTGTGATCACCGTAGGTGTGGCGATCAAAGAGAAGCCCCCTGTTCCATCGGTCTCCAGCAGTTGTCCCGAAGGTGCAGCCCCACTCCCCAGGTTTTGCACCGTAAGCTCATCACTCCCGCCTTGTTCGTGTGTTGAGGCATGTGCGTTAGGATCACGTGGGTCACTGGCATCGTCCAACGTGGCGTCAGTGATCTTACTATTCAACTCGGCAAGAGTACCAGAGCCAAGGTTTCCAATGTCCGTGTTGTGAGGGTTGTTCTGCTGCGCGATGTGTGTCGTGGCGTTGGTGTTGAGCGCGGACACATTCACGCCATCGACATCCCCTGTAACTTGAATATCTCCTGCGACCGAAAGATTGCCGCTGTCACTGATGGTCACCGTGGAGTCTTGAATGACCTGACCCGTAACTCCATCAAAGCGCGCCACGGCGTTATCCGTAGAGCCCCCTGCATTAGAGACTTGACCGGGCGTCACTGGGCGTTCAAACCATACGCTGCCGTCAAAGATATAAAACAGACCGTTGGATTGGACAAACGCCTCATCCCCCTCTTGAACTACCAGGGCATCACGAGCCGAAATGTCTGCGACCACATCAAACGAGGGAAGCGCCGATGCCGGAATTTGACTTGTCGGTACCTTGCCCGTAGCGTCTAGCTCTGCTACCCCGTTATTCGCACCCTTCTGTGAGGTAGGGATTGCTCCAACGTCAGAAGCCGTGGTACCGTGGGGGTTGCCCGAAACGATGTTACGGTGTACGGTGTTGGCCGCCACGTCGGAGTTCGCGCTGACGCGAGCTTCCGTGTAGTAAAGGTTTGTGCCCCCTTCACTCAACTCATCGGTGTCCTTGTTAGAAAACGCTGTATCAAAGCGACCCGAGTTCAGGTATTGCGTGTGAGGGTCGCCCACAGTAAGATCGGGCAAGCTGTTGTGGGAGAGGGGATCACTGCCTCCGTCCTGATGTGTGGCCGCATGAGATACAGGAGGGCGTGCCGTACCCGCTGCGTCTACAGTCTCGGGAAACAGCTTGTCGTTAAACTCTGAGAGGTCAAAAGTTCCGCTAAGACTCTGGAAGCTCGTGCCGTGCGGGTTTGTCTGTCCTACATGCGTGTCGAAGTCGCTCTTGAGGGTAGACACGTCAACTCCGTCGACGTCCCCCACGTTGACTACATCATTCCCACCAAGATCCGCGTCTCCGTTAAAGGCTCTTGTACCGTCTGATCGGATATACTGAGGGTGGTCGTCATCAGCTAACCCGCTGAGGCTACCATGATCTGTAATCACAGACGGAGTAGGTATTAACGAGAAGCCTCCCGTCCCATCAGTCTCTAGAAGTTGACCAGACGGGGCGCCGCCGCTTCCCAAGTCCTGTACGGTAAGCTCATCGCTTCCTCCTTGAGCATGAGAAGCCGCGTGCGCATTCGGGTCTCTAGGGTCACCTGCGTCATCCAACGTCGCATCGGTAACCAACGCGTTGAGATCCGACAAGGTACCTGACTCCAAATTATCAAGTCCCGTCAGGTGTGGGTTGTCAGTTCGTCCACGGTGCGTGGTGTTTGCGCTCACGTTCGAGTTGGCGTTCACCCGAGCTTCCGTATAGTACCGATTCGTACTACCTTCGCTAAGCTCATCTGTAGTGCGTGCAGACAGCCAAGACGTGATACGGCTCAAATTGAAATACTGAGTGTGCGGATCACCTACGGTCAAGCCTGCCAGCGTGTTGTGAGCTAGAGGGTCGCTACCTGAGACCCCGTGAGTAACAGCGTGAGCATTTGGGTCTCTTGGGTCTCCTGCATCATCTACATTCGCGTCTGTAAGGGCAGCGTTTAGTTCTGAAAGTGTGCCAGAGCCTAGATTGCCAAGGTTTGTATCATGCGGGTTGTCTACACGAGAGATGTGCGTGGTGGTGTTCGAGCTGAACGCGTCGAAGTCCACCCCATTGAGAGTTCCAACATTTTCAATGGAATTCCCGGCGAAGTCCTGATTGCTCTCCTGAAGCTCCACATCAGCGGGCTCTTCACCGTCATGAGCCGAGATGACGGCATCAAGCAAAAGCTTGTTGACGGGTAAGAGCGCCGAAGAATACCGCACTTCGATCTCAGTAGGCGTGGTGCCTCCAAATGCAGGAACGGAGCTAAAGGACACGCTCTCATAGCCCAAGAGACGGCCTACCAGAGAATCTTCCAATTCCTGATTGAGCTTGGAAAGGCTCACCGTACCTTCTGCTGTATCAGAGAGAATATTATACGCGTAGACTACAGACATAAGTTACTCTCTCAAGAGACGCGATAGAACATCAAGTAAGATGTAAATAGGGTGGATTCGTCGTTACTATCTGAAGTGCCGAACGCGAACGTAATCGTGTAAGTAGCAGGATTGAGCGTGAACAAGACAAAACCGGAAGCAGGGTGTACCTGATCCGTACCTGAGCCTCCCAGCGATGTTCCGGCAGAGTCTTTGGGTTCTTGCCTGTGCAGATAAAACTGCGTGTTATCGAGATAGATAACAGCTACGAAGTCATCCGACTGACTATCATGATTCCACGTATAAGCGTAATCTAGTCTGTAAACCCCAGCCTCCGCGATGGTAAAGTTGAGTGTCGCTCGCGTCAGCAAGCCGTCTGTGGGAGGATTGCCAGGGTTATACTCTGCGGTCGTGGTGACGATATTTGTGTTGATATCCGTGATCAGACTCTCAAAGAGTGGTGAGTCTAGCTCAGCATCGATCCCTGCGAGATGCGCCGAGAGATGGTCCACATCCGAGACCTCGGGAGGCGTTGTGATCGGGGTGTAGTTCGCAGGTGTGAAGTCAATGTCAAGCTGATCTGCATCGATCTCATCTGCGCCGCCTTGGATATGACTCGGAGCGTGGGCGTTCGGCGCACTCTCTATAGCGACCCATGTTGTATTGGCGTCGTTTCGACGGTAGATGGTATTCTCATCCGTCTTGTAGAACAGTTCTCCCGGTGTCACGGAGCTACTGGGGAACACTGCGCCAGCGGGGACCACCAACACACCGTCGTTGTCCCTGTCATATGCGATGATACCCGTAATCGTGCGATCCGAATCATCGTTGATGAGCACTTGTGTAATTCCAATACTCATGGCGTCCTCACTGTTGTCCCAGTCAAGAGACGTAAGCCGCTATACGTGTACGTCGTCTCGATGCGAGACGTCTCAACGCCCGCTGCGTCATACTGTATAGCCGTATAGGTTGATATACGTCGAGATAGGCCCACATAGGTCACGTTCTTCTCACGAATCTTGACGGTCTTGCCTGCATCTGTCCACGTGATGATGTCTGTGATCCGGGCGAAGGCGTCGTAGGTGACCTCAGTAAACGAGTCCTCTGCGATCTGGTGAACCAAAGTATCAAGAGCTTCATGGGCGGCTTCGTCGATACCACCAAGCCCTCCCGAGACCACCTCATCAATCGCGTCTTGCACGTTCGTCGAGGTGAGTCCCGACGTGAGATTGTCATAGCTCACCTCAGCCGCCGTGGGGTCCGTAACGCTTATCTCCAACTGCTCGTTGGCGCCCACGCTTAGTTGCGCCAAGCCGATGCGCCCGGTGGCGATCAGCTTATCCAGAAGGAAGCCTGACGTGGTATCGGTCGCGCTGATGCGCACCTGTTCATCGGGTCCGAGTACGCCCACCGCGCTTAGCTCCGACGTGAACTCCAAAATAGCCCCGACACGGGCGTCCGAGCGCCCCGTATCACTTACAGTAGAAAATCCTATACGGTCTCCTTGAACAAAGGCTACTGGGGAAGGGAAGATCGTTACCACATCTTCATCGGGAGGGTTAATGGTGACCGTACCTACCTGAGTAGAGTTGAGGGTCACTGCGACGGTGGCACTACCGGCTGCATTTTCGGTGTTGAGCACCATGCCTACAATATCACCGTCTTCCCATGCGGGGATGCCTATGTCTCCTGTCGCTCCATTACCAAACGACCACTGCGTGCCGCTACCCAATGCTCCGTTTTCTTCTGCCCATATGAGCACGCGGTACTGAGTTTCAACAGAAGTGTCCAGTAGACCCGCCTCATCGCGCAGAACGGCTGAAAACGGTCCTGAACGCGTAAGGAAAGCGGTAGATAAAAACTCGTCTACCAAGCTCTGATCGATGTCTGAAGTGCCATCATTCAAGATCAAGGTAGACGATCCTATCCCAAAGGCGTTGTCTTGACACAGTTCAACCAGATCCGTACTCTCAGCAAGCTCAAGAAGCGCGTCAAGAGCGTCAATAGTCACTGAACCCCCAAACGGCTCCACTTCAAGGGCGGCATCGCCAATGACTACCAAAGAAGGTTGAGCCGCGTTTGTCCTAATGATGACCTGTGCCATAACTTATTACAGTGCCTCGTTATACTCAATGACCGCTACGGCGTTACGGAAATCAGAACTCCCTGAACCCGCAGTTCGTACAAGCGCCGCCGAAATGCGATCTCCGGCCACAAGGGACTGACTCAACGCTACAGTCTGCGCTCCCGTGTTACCCGACGCCAATGCCAAGGTGGCCACCTGCGTACCGTTCACGCGGATAGACAGGTTGTAGTCGTTCGTCGCGTCAGCGGATTCGACCTGAACTGAAGCGCCGGTAAGGGTGCCTGCCCTCAGTACGCGCTGACCCACAGCCGAAGAGGGTACATCGCCCGCCAAAGAAAGGAAGCGAGTACCATTCCCTGGTACTCTCTTGGAGACCCCCAAGACGATCTGCTTGCCCACATACTGAGAGTTGGCGAAGTTGTCTTCGATGTTGCTGAACACGGCCTCAGCGGTATCGGGACCCCCAATATTAGTGTATGTACCCTCTACATCGATCTGATCCGCGTCGTGTTGGGATACAGCACCATCCCCGCCACGATCCCCGTGCGCGTGAACGTGATCTGCGCGCGCAGCTTCATCCAGCGTTCCCGGCGCGTTCGTCGCGCCCAAGGGCTGAATATCCGCAAGTTCGCCGTAGTCCACCTCGACATCATTGGCGTTGACGATGATGCCGGGTCCTGCCCCTACGTCCAGGGTGTTACCCGTCTTGGTCAGACCGTCACCCGCGACGATTACTCCGGCAGAGGAAAACTGCGTGAAGGTCAGAGGGTCCGTATCGACAACATCAGCGCCCTGATCCGAAGTACACAACCATCCTGTGTCGCCATACGTGGTACCTTCTTCGACGAAGGTGAAGGCGCCCGCGACCGTATCTCCGGTCTCGAAGTCTGAGGGGCGCGTCCACGCACCGGCTTGAACCAACCAGATGCCATTCTCAGATGGCGTGGTCTGGTTCGTGAGCAACACGCGCTCCCCAGCGGCCAAAGAGACCCCATCAATTGTCTGCGTACCTGTCAACACCACGTTGCTGTCCGCAAGCGCACGGACAGACTCTTTAGGGTCTAGACCCTGAACGTTCGCATCGACATACTCTTTGGACGCAGCATCGCTTGGGTTGACAGGTAGAGGCAGACCTGTTACAGTAGCCGTACCGTCTAGGGTGATGTTGTCATCAACCTCACCATCGGCGTTGTTCTTGACTACACCGAAGTCTTCGGCATTGTCAGGGAGAACCAACGTGTCCAGAAAGTTTAGCGCATCTGACTGATCGATGTCAGACGTACCATCGTTGAGGATCAGCGTGGAGCTGCCCGCACCAAAGGCATTGTCTGTGAGTAGAGTTCGAAGGTCTTGACTCTCCTGAAACTCGAAAAGCTCGTCAATCTCAATAAATGTATCCTGACCTCCGCCTGAAGGAATCAGGACGCCCACATCAGGAATGAGGACATCTGCGACTGTACCTGCATTACTCTTGATAATCAATGTAGCCATGCTACAACCTCCCAGTTAGTGTGGAGTTCAGGAAGAAATCAACTGTATATTCACTAAGGTGTTGCGAAAAACGCTACGCCCACTCCCACTGGTTCTTACGAGTCTCAAAGACAACTCGTCGTTTGCACTCAAGGCTACTGCTGTAGCAGATACGACTTTGGTGTTCCCAGCCGCCAAGACTGCCCCTGCTGCAACTGAGCCATTTACAAGAACTTCAACGGTATAATCGTTCGTCTCGACTCTATCGACTGCGACAGAGATCGCCGCGAGAGTTGCATCTGTAGCCAGTATCCAAGGGACCGCTGACGTAACTACTTCCCCTGCCTTTAGAAAGAGAGTACCGTTTGAGGGGACACGCTTGTCTTGGTTGAACGTGATAGCCGAGAGAGATGATCCCCCGGTAATTGTATCCGAAATAGAGGGTCCAATGTAGCGGTAGACCGTGGCATATACCTCGGTGACCCCCGCCGTGAACCAGTTGTCCGTTGCCGTCGTACCTCCCCATACAAGCAATCCGGCGAACGCATGGAAGAACCAGTTCGTGGGTCCAAACGCAGTGGTGATCTCATCCGTACCGGCAGCATCTCGAAAGAAGCGGGGGAAGTAACCCAGACCGCTCCCATCAAACGGCGAGACCCAGTTCCCCAAAAGCTCCGAGTTGGGGTCTCCGAAAGTGTCGTAGAGTCCGAACGCGTTGTTGTTGGTACCGGGCACCACCGTCATGCGTTTGAGTTCAATCTTCTCCACGATGGTAGGGTTCGCGAGCGCGTAAGCGTCCGCCTGTGCCTGATCGCTCGCAAAGTCCGGTTGAATCGCTCGGATGTCGCGCCCATAGAGGATGGGCTTGGCAATGAACGGCTCTTGGAACCAATTCCTGACCGGAGAGGTATGCGAGGTCTGCGTGACGAACGCTTTAAACGCCGCTTGCGCCTGAATGTCGAATACAAGCGGCATGAGCTTTACACCTCTTTTTGACCTTCTCCGGCCTTCAAGGCCATCACAATGTCGTCTCGGAGAGCCTTCACCTCACTCTCGGAGAGCCGCTTCTTGATCGTCAGTCCCCTTTGAAGTTCTATTTCGACTTCGTACCAGTCGATGTTTCTCTCTTTGACCTTGGTTACCTTCATCTTACCATCCTACGAGTGTGAGTCCGCTCACTTCAAACGGGAAGTCGGGACGGATGCCAATGCGCACTCGAACTCCAAAGTTCGACCCGAGTGACGTAAAAAACGGAAAAGCATTCGACGACAACGTGAACCCAAAGTTCGGAGGGGACGTCGCGTTGTTAAGCTCATCCGTGTTGGTCAAGCATCCTCTCTGAGCACGAGTCGCCCCGTTGGGATCGAAGATGGCGTTGTTGAACTCACGGTTCAGTGACAGAAAACCGGAGCGGCCACCCAATGAAGGGTCCGCGCTCGGGTTTGCCAGCATCACTTCTACGATGATCCGGTCGTTCAAGAGGTCTTCCACGGAGAGCGTTCCTGAACACAAGTCCAGTCGCACTACGCCGCCCGAGTGTTCGATCGTACCTGAAGAGTTACTAAAGAACCTGTAGTACCAACGGATATTGGCGATCCCTTCGTAGGTCTCTCCCGTCGCACCTGAATAGTCTGGACCCGAAGGCGCGAACCCTGTATAGTCAATCGTGGGGTAGGCCACGAACCCGTCGCATCCCCCCGAACAAGGGCGCACCTGCAACCCGAACGTGTCGTCATAGGTCAGGATGTTCTGAGAAGAATCCCAGTCTCCCACGTCGCGGTCATTCGGCGTGGTGTTGTCATCGTCGCGCTGAAGTCGTCTCTCTTCCCGCCTGAAGTCCTCGAAGTTCCTCGACGCCGTAGCGTTGCGGTTGTAGAACAGAGTGTTGGAGAGAGCCGCTGTGGCGAACCCTGACTGCCCGAACGGGTCTCTCACACGGGTCCGAACATTCCCTCCCGTGGAGCACGTGCCTGAACCCGATAGAGTGAGCAAGAGGTTGATGTCTGCCCGGTCATCGTCTTCAGGCAGCGCATTGGGGATCGTGACCTCTGCGTCACCAAGGTCGAGTGTGCCGTTGCCAAATCCTGCTGCGAGGTCACTCGCTTGGTACACGAACGGATCACTTCGATACGTCTGGTCAAACGTCTCCAAGAACCCTTGCTCGATACGAAGCTGCGTGCCGTTCGTATAGTAAGGCACGCCCGACAAGTCGGTGGTCGTGAGGTTCTCCAGCGCGATCGTGGGGTTGCCTTCGTTCTGTGGGGGAGTAGGACCGGGGTCAATAAACACTCCATCGGTGTTTTCAAAGAAAAACGTCTGAGAGCCTACGACATGTTCGGTGCGGAACGACTCAATGCGACCGCCAGAGGCGAACCCAGGCAAGTCCAGAGGCGTGATGCGCGTCTCAAGAAAGCCCGCGCGTGAGGTCAAGTCGAGGATGAGCCCCGAGATTTCGACTTCGAGTCCAGGGACACTCTCTACCCGCTCTGTGGCGTCTGTAGTGAACGTGAGCGTCTGACTCACGAGAGTGTTCGTGTCGTCGAAGTAGTTGACCGTAGCAGTAATCGTGCCCGTGTTCAACTGCGTTGCTTCTTCTGCGTTCACGTAGGAGATCAGCGTCGCGTTGCTCACAGGATGCAAGGCTCCGTCATCCCAACCACCCGTGCCATACGCGTTGGCTACTGGGGTCGAGACGAAAGCGTTGTTGAACACCGGGCCTGCGACCGTAGCGTCATTGTTGCCGTCTTGAGTGTTGTAGTGTGAGAGAAGGAAGAAGTCGAGGTCCACATCCTCGTTGCAGCCACATCCCAGGACCCACCAATTACCTTGGTCATCGCTCTGGAGAATTACGAGGTCCAGATAGTCCTCGATGATATATGAAGCGGGACTACCTTCGATGTTCTCTCCAGCAGCAGGAGTGATGATTACACGTCCTGGGTCATCCGTGATTTTCTTGATCACGAAACGAGTACCTTCGGGAAGACGCTCTTCAGGAAAGGGGAAACCCAGGATCTCAGGGAGGTTGATGAGGACATCTCCAGCCGAAGTATCAACCGTGACGAGTTCCTCATCGATCTCCACGTCATAGACCGGGACGGGATTACCTTTACCTTCCTCGACTTCGAGGTTCTGGACGATGAACCCTTCGAGGAACTCCGAATCAATGAAGCCTCGAATCGACCCTTGCTGATAAGACGTAAGCGTGCGGTCAGTGAGGAGGATGTCAATCGTCTCACCAAACGGCACGTACACCGGGATCTTGTTGTTGCCGAGTTTGTTCTCTTCCGTGTCGAGGTCCGACAAGAAGAGCGAGCCCTTGTTGTTCTCAAGGTGCCTGAGACGAATGAACTTTGCGTTCTTCCTGATCAGGGCTCTATGCGAATTGATGATTCCAGGCATGGGGCGATCCTCTCTAGGTTCAAGAGAGGATCACTTGAACACGAAGTTGTATTCTTTCTTGCCCTCTACCTCACTCTCCTCCCCCTGGGAAGGGGGCTCCTCTGAGCCTCCCCCCTGGAGCTTGAGCTTGGGACGAATCCAATCCTGAAACACCTGCTGAATCTCTTGGTAGAAACGGCGCGTACTCATGGAGATAGGTTTGAACACGATGAGCGCGTTCTCTAGCTCATGGTTCTTCGCCTTACCCAGACCTTCCATCTCCTCCATCATCGCGTGCAGGTCTTGAAACGACGCATTGTCGAGCTTCGCCTGAATCTGAGGCAGGATGACCGTATTGAACGCTCGAAAGGAAGCCGGAGATTTGTCGAAGAACGTCTTTTCACTATCTGGAGTTGGAAGGGGGCGGGCATCAAAGATGCCCTTACCCCCCTCCGGGGCCTCTTCTACCTTGACAGAAGCGTCTTCTTCGGCAGGTTGCGCACAAATGTGGTCAAGGATCGCTCGGAGGTGATCTTGCAAATCAGGGTGTGTCTCCCCAAGCTGAATGAGTTGATCCTTGAGGTTCATGCTTGCTCCTATACGACTCAAACGCGGTAGCGCTTGAGCTTCTCCAAGATGAGTTCCCTTTGACGGGGAGACAGTTCGTAACCTCCGGCCTTGAGCTTCTCTCCGATGTCTCGGGCGAAGTTCATGGTCCAGTCGTCACCCTCGTCCCGAGCGGCACGGTAGAGGTCCCTGAGACGCCCTAGAAACGCTTCCTGCTTGGGAGTGAGTCCCTGGGGTTCTGGAGAGGGTTCCGGGCCTCTGGGGGCCACTTTGCGCTCTGATGCGGACGCTCGGTCAATCGCGGCCTTCTGCTTCTTGGAGAGGATTCCTCCTCCCTGGACCTTCGAATGAAAGTCTGCTAGCATCCTGTCGGAGTTCCACCCGTCAATGGATTCAATAGCCGCGAGGGTTTCTTTCTGGTACTTCTCACGATCTTCGACCTCCGCGATCGCTTCGTAGAACGAAGACGCCTTCTTGTAGGCGGTCTTCATACGCTCGACCCCTTTGGCGAGGTTGTCACGCCAGTTCTGCGTGCGGGTGAAGTATTTCTGACCTTGAGCCTTCTTGTTCAAGGTCTGACCCGTCACGGTGGATACGAGCTTCATGCTCATGGAGGCGTTCGCACGTCCCATGTTCGACCCGGCTCTTCCCAAAGTGGAGCTGATCTCCACGGCAACGGAGTTCGATAGGTGAAGCTGGTAGATACCCGAGGTTCCAGACTTCAGGCTCCACCTACGACCCTGAGTCGCAAGCCACTCCTCAAACTCGGGGCGTGAGATGTCAACGTAGGTAGCTGCTGCTTCGACGTGGTTCATTCTTCTTCTCCGAGGTCAAGGACCATATCCACAATGAAGTTACCGAAAGGGTTCTCTTCGACGAATTCTGCGAAGCGGATAGAGGACTGGCGAGTCAGGAAGTCTTCATCCTCCGACCTGATGCACGCCTCCCCAATGAAGGGCGACTTCTTCGCAGGCTGATTCCTGTAGTTGATCTGAGGAGCCAGAACCTTCACGCTCTGCTTGCCTCGCGTGATGCCCACGTAAGCCAAGCGACGCTCTTCGTCTAGGTCTTCCGATCGGGAGTGTGGCCAGACTCCCCCCGCCATAAGAACGAAGAGTTCCTGAGCCTCAAGACCTTTCCACTGGTGACACGTGTTGACATTTACACGTCCGGTCTTGCGAACCTCATCCTCTTTGGACTTGGCGGTGGCCTCTTTGCCCGTGAGTATGTCTACAGTGTTAAGGAATGCTTCAACCCCAGGTCTAGCCTCTGCGATGCTCAGAAGAGGGTTGAGAGGGGCTTTGGCAATCTCTTCGAGTTCTTCACGGGTGATGTTCGAGGAAGAAATCTCGCCCTTTTCCTGTAGCTCGTCGAGGTTCATTTTAGACACTAGTTGGTCAAGGAAAGACATTGGACCGCCACCCATGTCGTCAGTGCCTTTAAGGGTGAGGATACGCTCAAGAAGGGCGGGGAAGCTATTTGTACCCATTGCTCGGAGTTCTCGAATCGCAACGCCGAGAGCTTCCACACTCAACTGAGAGTCTACTCCAGCCTTGTAGACCAGAGGGTCCTCCGTCGCAAGATACTCACAAATGTCAGTGTAGCCCGCCTTCTTAGCCATAGCCTTGGCTTTCCAAACAAACTTATCCCCTAGAAGTTTGAAGTTGGGGGTCTTTAGAACGTGCTTAAGCGCGAGGTTTGCCTTATCTCCCCGTTCGACTGCGATACGAGTCCAGGCAATCACTCCTTTCACGATATCTTTTCCAAAAAAGTTGAAACCTCCCTTGGTCTCGAAAGGAATACCCGCCGCGATAAGAGCGACAATGAAGGCGTCCTTCTCTGCGTTGGTACGGGTCACGATGCCGAAGTCCCTCGGCTCATACTCTCCTGTCTTGAGCTTGGAACGAATCTCCGAGACGACATCCTTGGCGGCGGTTTGATGTGTGTCAGGCTGGGTATATACGATGCGACCCTCACCACTAGACTCTACGGCACGGCAGGTCTTGGGGAGTTGACGGTCACCGTTGTAGGCAATGAGGTTCTCACCCGCGTTGACGATGTTGGAGCCGGAACGGTAGTTCAACTCCATACGAAGCTCACGGAAATCCGAGCGTGCCTTGTCGATATAAAGTTTAGGATCTGCTCCGCGGAATTTATAAATTGAGTTGTGGGAGAGGATGCCATCCCCAAAGAAGTTCGATGCGTCGTCTACCTGAAGGTCAAGGAACTCACCTTGGACCTTCTCCACCTTTTCGATCCTGTCGAGGACGATCCCGTCCTCAATGCTCGACGCGACAGCTACGGACATTCCCTTGTGGAGCCCCGATGCCGTCATCAGGTTGATCATGCCCTCTGGGGTCGAGAGACGGCGGCATAGGTTCGCGCCTGTCTTTGCTTGTAGCTCTTGAGCGTACTCCAAGCCCTCTTGGTACGAGGAGAACCAACGTCGGATACGGTTGTTCTTACCATGAGAGACCTTCTCTGAAGCCTTCAGGTGATCGAGGTCTTCTCCCGTCCACTCCAACGTCACTTGCGTGTTGGAAGAGGCGTGAGCGTTCATACGGATGGTACGTCGCTCAATGCCATGCTTCGAGTACGATCCCGACATCCAGTGGGGGAGGTCGAAGCGAAGGTTGTGGTCTTCAAGCGCCACTGCTCCGTTGTTACCGAAGGCTTCAAACACCTTGGCGATGCGCTCAGGGTTGATGCCCCTGGACTCTGCTTCAAAGACCTGGGTGGGAATGCCATAGGTGAGAGAAAGCTCGCTCTCACGGTACAAGGCGTCTTCTTTCGTCGGGCAGATGTCCAAGACCCACAAGCGTTCCGCGCGCTCATGGTGAGGCCGAGAGCCCCACGAGTTGTTAACGTCCCTGGAGTCTGTGCTCGTCACCCCTACCCGGTACCCCATGTCCTGTCGGTACATGAGATAGACCATGTGCTCTTCTTCCGAAAGCACAGGGTCCGAAGCCCAAATCTTGTGGTTGGGGCTCATGGTAAGGGTCTTGCCTGACTCCGTGGTGACCTTGTAGCCCCAATCCCACGAGGACTTTGCGAGGTGTGTGACCTTCTGAGGGACAATCTGGCCGTTACGGTAAGAAAAGACCTCTTGCCCTACCTGAAGGTCTTTCGCGGGGACGTCGCCCACGGGCGTCATCACCGGCGTGTTGACCTCGACGCATTGCCTGTCGTCACCGATGTAAGCCAGGATGTCCGACTTCTCTCCCAGAGTGTCGAAGATTTCGTGCTGAACGGCGTTAGTATCCTGAGCCTCGTCTACGAGCACCATCTTGAATTTCGCTTGATAGCGAGCGCGGAAGCGGTCGTCATCACGAAGCTTGTCACGGAAGCGGATCTGCATGTCGTTAAAATCAAACATAGGTCCGCGAACGTCGTTTTCTTTTAGCCACGTGTAAGCTGCGCTCAGGGCAGCGGCACAACGCTCTTCGGGAATCTCGGAGTCTTTGTAAAGTCTAACAATGTCGTCGTTAAGAAGGCCCTGTGCCTTCCATTTACCGAGCATGTTTAGTAGGACTTTGTTGGATACAGGCTTGCCACTACCGTCTTTTGGAAGCTCAACCTCGTGAATCCATGCCAACTCGGGAGCATCTATACCCAGGCCCCGTTTCTGGTAACGGAAAGAAGGATTAGGTTCTACCCACTGCTGCTTCTTCTCGCTGTAATAAGGCTTATCACCCTCATCGCCCGTGCTCAAAGACAACTGACGGTAAGCATAGTTTTCAAGGATCGACTTCTTACCGATGTCGAAGTTGCGAACGCGAAGCGCCTCTGCACGAGTCCCCTCTCGTAGCAGAGCATTGAACGATAGAGAGTTCATCGTTTGACCAATGCTCTGCTCTTTGATACCGAACTTGCGCTCAACACGTTCCTTGAGTTCCTCTGAAGAAAGCTTCGTGAACGACACGGCAAGAATCTGATCGGGAGTCATTCCAAGCTCACGGACTGCATAGCCAATCTTGGCTACCAACGTGTGAGTATTGTGGGTAACGATGAAGTCATCTGTTACATATAGGTGGTCAGGGTGGTCAATAGCTATACATTGAGCTTCTTTTTTACCTACTGGCTCAACGCTCTTGATGATGCGCTGAGTCAGGTACTTTTCACGAGGCTGAACTCTCTCCGCTTTTCTAGGAAGCGAAAACGGATTCATCCCATTCGGAAGCTTAACCGTGATACGATACGAAAGAGCACCGGCTCTTTTCTCCCCTTTATGTGTATATGAGGTTCTACGCTCACTTTCCTGACAAGTCCCCCCCAAAGATTGTACGAGATGTTTGAAGTCCTCTTTCAGTCGTGGAGATACCGTGGTGAATGTAACGCTTTTACCCTTTTTCGATACAGTTCCATCGGTATCCATTAGCCCTTGAAGAATAGCTAGACGACTCTCTTCAGACCCCCAAAGATAGGACTCAGGAATGAATTTTTCACCAGAACGAAGTCCGGTCAATCCTAACTCATCCAAGGCAAGACGAAGAGGGTGAACAACTTTGTGTCCTTGCATTTGAATCGAATCATCCATTTGAATGAGATGATCGCAGATCCCATGCGGGCGAAGCACACAGTTCATATCCTCAAGTAGACTTCGAACTTTTGTGACAAGGTACTCGTCTGTTGTAGAGAAGCGGAACCCTGTACCTCGTTCTGAGCCAAGATAACCGTCTCCTAGTAGGGCGCCCAAAAGGTACGGGTCAAGAGACAAGTCTTCTTGATCAAAATTCAAACTTTTTACCGTAGGAACAGCGTATTGAACACGAGAGTAACGACTCATGTGATCTTTGATCGTATCAAGGTCAAGAACTTTGGTCTTACGTTCTTTACGAGCTTTCCGAGTATTCTCCACCTGCCACAAATGTTCACCGCAACATTCAGTAGAAGACCCATCGTGGAAGGTGACCCGGTAGATATTCTTCAGACCTTGAGGGTACACGCCTAGGACTTCAGATCGACTTCCATCGTGAGCCATCACGATATCTCCTACTTGGATATCGCCCATAAGCTTCCATCCTGATGGAGTCAGAATCTTAGCGTCATGCGGCTGCGCTTTACCCGATCCGGCTCCTGCGTTGACTATGAGCTTACCGTCTGCCAACAAGACGCGCATCTGCTCATCGTTGAGGCCATACTCGCTGACCCAGGAAGGAAGGTCCGAGTTTGTGATCACGTCAACGGCGTTCGTGAGGGCCGCCTCCGAGTCCTTGGCGCTCTCGACCGTCTCATTGAGCGTGTTGATGGCGTCCTCACGCTCAAAGGCGAGATCCGCAGCTTCATCGGACACGGGGTCCGCGACAGCGATCTTACGATCGAGGTCACGAACTTCCTCTGCTACCGTCTTGGCAGACTCGGTGTCTGCAACCGCCTCGGTCACGGGGTCGACCTCTTCACCACATAGCACAGCCGCCTTCTTGAGCCAGTTGCGTGTTTGGTTGAGACCCGAGACCGTCTGGAGAGAGGCGAGCTTGTTCACCACAAGTGCTGGTTGCTCATCGTCCGCGACTTGGAGAACCTCGCGCATGATGCGACGAGATTTGCGCTTGAACACGTCATTGATGTCCTGACGGTGAGCCATGCCCCAGCGCGCGAACCGCTTGTAGAACTCCACGCGGGAGTCGAAACGCTCCTTGATGTTCCCGGCACGTGATGCCTGACGGTACGTCCTCTGGAGCAATCCTCCCGAGGGCAGCTCGGTGAACTGCTGCAAGTGGCTCTCGAACATGTCTTTAATGGGGTCACGGTAGCGAACCATGAGGAGTTCAGCCTTTAACGCGTGCCCATCCGAAGCAGGGTCTTGCCCTACGGACAAAAGCCACTCCTTGTAAGCGGCCAGTCCCATCTCAAACACGATGAGGTCTACGGTTCTTTGGAGGGTCGCTTTCGCGCTAGGATTCCTTCCTGCCTCTTTAATCATGACTTGCCTCTCAAAAGGTCTTGGTTGCCTTTGGCGATCTCAAGGTGATCTTCGACCGCGTTCCAGTTAAGGGTCTCGAAAAAAGAATCAACGCATAGTTAACTCAGGCCCCTTAACTACAAGAACTATCTCGGGCAATAAAAAAAAAAGACCCCGGCTCCTCGAAAGGAAGCAGGGGTTCTTTTTTCTCTCACGACTCTATCTTTTAGATTGAACCGTAGATGATGAGGCAGGTAGCGTACACAGCCTCGCAGCCTAGCATACACGCTTCAAGCTCTTGAAGCTCGGGACCCGGAACGATGACGTCGCGAATCGGGGGAGGGTCCTGACCCGTTTGGTTACGGAAGCGAGCCTCACACCCCTTGTCGCAACCATACTTGACACCGGCACAGATGACATACTTACTGATGATATCCTTCACGCCCAACGTGCGAACCTCACCCGCCTCTAGATGCTCACACAGATTGTCATAAGCCTGTACGTACTCGGGGAGAGGGACGTACATCGTCATGCTGCCCTCAACAGACTCTTCCATCTTGGTGAGGAAGGGGGGAATCTGCTTTTGCACGTCCCAATCGTCCGTCCACCGGAGGTTGTTAGCCGCCAGCGTTGCCCTGAAGGCGCCGTGAACCCACTGCTCCACGTTGAGGGAGACTGACCCAGGGTCAAGAGCCTGCCACCTCATCGTGTCGTTATAAGTGATCTGGAGCACCTGAATCGGGTAGGTTCCCGACTGGTTCTCCACGGGCTCGGCGTCCAGCATGATCGTGAACCCGTAAGCCTCGGTCGCGTCGTTTCTGCCGCTCGCTTGACTGTAGTCCGCGTTGAACGCGCCCTTGATCACGTACTGACCGTTAGCCCAACCCGACCACACCTCATCACCGAACATCTCGAAAGTATCACGAGTCGAACGCGTCGACTGCGGAGGGATTTGACTGAAGCCCGTCTTATCCTCCAAGAAGATCCATGAGGGGCACACCTCCACATCTTCACGGTCATCCGTGGGGTCGAAGGGGAGGTCCTCCTGCTCCACCGGGAGAGGAATATCGGTGTTGAGGTTCGCGTCAGCCTCGAACGCGAACTCGCCAAGGTCTAGTGGGGCCTCACCCGTCAGGTCGTCAAACCGGAGATTATCTCCCCGAAACGACATGGCGAGGTCACCCCCCGAGGTCCACTCCACGTCTGCTACGGGCTGAGGGCTACTCGTGTCCCGGTACGAGAGCTGAGGGCTCGGCGCGAAGAAGAAGGAGTTAACCGGAGCTTGGTAAACCGTCCCAGGCGCGGGGTACTGGTACGCGTTGAGCACGAACGAGCCCTGGATTCTTCCTGTTGTGGTGTCCGCCAGAACGACTTCCGTAGCCGAGGGGACGGAAGTCCCGTTCGATCGCGGCATGAGGATGACGCGATCTCCCGAGAGAGAACCGCCCGACCAAGAGAGGACCCAGTTAGCGTTGGTCACCGGCTGCATGAGAGCTTGTGACTCTGTTACAGGGTCAGCCGGAGGCGGAGGCGTGTGGTCAGGGCCACATGCCGAGAGGGCCGCGAGAGCGAGGGTGAGCATAGCGCAAATGCGCAGTCGTGTATTCATATCCTTCCTTTGCTTTGTCGGGAGGGACCATCCCTCCCTGTTCAAGTCGACGCGAAATATAGACCCTGGAGTGTCAGGTGTCAAGAACGTTCTCTACCAAAACCTCCAGGGGTAGCCCGACTGAAGCCTACCGTTCTAAAGCCAAACGGAAAAAGGACTTCTCTTCGTTAGGAAGAGAAGTCCTTTTTCTTTCGGAAGACCTTAAGAGTCAACCCGGAAGTGCCAAAGCCAGGACTAGACGTGCCGCGTGGGCAATACGAGCATCTTCCATGCAAGCCCAATACTCCGGTCCGTTGCCGGGGTAAGAATTTTTACACAGGGCCTTGTCGGTTTGGTAGAGGATGATCGAAGCCGCGATAGCGAGCATACGAGGAGAGGTGAAGACCGCGAGCAAACTGAATCCTTCCTCATCCTCCTCCAACTCCTCACAGTGTGCGTCATACGCCTCGTTATACTGAGGGAGAGGGGCCGAGAAAGACATGTAAAGAGGTACGTCATACTCCCAGTAAGGAATGCCGTTGCCCGAATCGTCCACGTAGTCGACCAACATTCCATTGAACTCCCCCGTGAACATACCCTGGTTCCATTCCACGATGTCTACGTCAACGTAGCTTCCCTCTGTGATGGTGTTCCAGCGACGGTTGTTATCGCGAGTAGCCTGGAAGACCTGAGCACGGTACGTCCCAAGCTGCCCTTCGACGAGAAGCTGATCGAAGATGAGCGTCGCGCCGAAGTCCTGCCCGTTCGTGTCGAGGTTGATCTCGAACTTGACGACGAAGTGCTGACCATCCCAACCTGAGCGGACTTCATCACCTCCGATGAGGTGTAGCTCTGACGTCGAGCGTTGCGTCTGATTCGGGAACTTCATTTGACCCAGCCCTTTTTCCTCGACAACCCATGCGGGGCACGTCTCCCCGTCCAAGATCTCGTCGGATGGGTCGAAAGGAAGAGGGTCTTGAGGAGGTCCGGGTTGCTCATTCAGGGTACTCATGAGAGAGCGGAACTCGAAGCTCCCGAGCTGGAGAGGCATCGACTCGCCGCCCGGAACCACCGACTCCAACATCTGTCCCCGGATACGAATCTCAACCGTAGTCGAGTTTTTCCATGACACCTGAGCGGTCACGGTAGAGCCTGGAGCGATCTGGTAGGAAACCCCGACGCCGGGGTTCACCGTGAAGTAAGAAACACCCGTCGAGTACGTTCCACCGGGCTGATAGTTCGTCAGGTTGAAGCTACCCCCAGGAGGGAAAGCCGCCGAAGAAGTCGAACTCAAAAAAACCTTCTGAGCGCTCGGCACAGAGGTCCCGCTGTTGCTGTAGGGCATGATGAACTGGTTGTCGCCAACCACATTGCCCGTACCCCAAACCAACTGCCAGTTGGCATTTGCAACCACAGGTTGAGTGGCCGTCAGGGTCTCTTCAACCCCCTCCGCACTGTTTGTGGGAGTGCTCATCTCATCGCTACACGCCACAGTGATAGCGGCGCAAAGAGTTAGGGCCAGAAGGCCCAACCTTACATTCATGCAATCCTCCTTAATTTTGGCGTAAATTGCCAAGGGTCTGAGGCACCCCGCCTCAGACGGCCTAAGTGATAGTAGAACTTTAGCCCCGTGTCAAGAGGTTTTGCATTACCCAATATGCCCAAGCACGAATATAGGGAGCCACACGTTACCAACCCCTCCTTCGAGGTAGATTTCACCTGCCAACACGGTTCCGTTTTTCTCCAGAGCACGATACTCGACCACGTAGCTTCGGTAAGCCTCGGGGATGTCTTCCATCCCAACGTACTTCGAGTGAGAATAGAAGCCTTGCACGTCCTTATACGGCCCTACACGGACGAACGCCATTGAGTCGGTCCACAACTCATCAAAGCTAAACTCGTTCAAATCAGGCTCGCTTTCAGGAGCTAGAAGGGCTTGTCCCGTCTGGGAGATGGCTTCGATAAGAGTACCGATCGTAAACCTGTACCACTCCCCTTTACCCGACGCCCTTGACCTATGAGCAGTTAAGGCGTGGTGCAGGTCTTGCTCCTCGCCGTAGGTTCCCGGCCACATGTGGACGAATTCCAGGTCTTCGTGGTTGCCCGTCTGGACACCGGGCAGGCGTCCAGTTGACGGGTCCTCCTTGGTCGTGAAGCCGACCTTATAAACATCATCCCCTACGACCTTGAAGACGTAGAGGATGCCTTGAGTGTGTCTTTGCATAGCATCCTCCTTTTGGGAGGATAACGATCAAGACTCGCGCCGTATGTCGGCTCGGGTCTGAAGGAACATGACCTTCAGGTTCCCCGTCTTCCACTCATGAATAGCCCGGTTCAAGGCTCCCTCACGAGAGGGTTCGTCCAGGGGCGTCGTGTCTACCTTGAGCCCAAGGATCTCGGTGACCACGTAAGGGCTTTTATCCGACATCACGACATGGTTCATCAGACGCTCGGGCTCAAGCTCCGTGAGGACGTAATCAAACCCGTGCGGGCAGTTGAGGATATGAATCCCCTCATCATCGTAGAGAGCTTCGTTGGTGGTCATGCCGTCACGGAGGTCCTGAAGGCACTGACGCACCTTGGGAGGGCTCGTGCGGAACCTGCTGTAGTCCTGGGTTGAACGTGGCACGTTGACCCATAGACCCTCACGCTTCCATGAGATATGGATCTGGTCTAGCGCGTACCCGGACCTCATCAAAGGACGCCTATCGATCTTGCCCTCGAAGTTGAAGAGCTTGAACCTGACCTCATCGAACCCAGGGTCCAACACCTTGAAGTGATTGATCATCTGGAGATGACTCAGGTTATAGATCAGGTACTCGAAGTCTTCCAGGGTGGACATGGGATTGGGACCCGTTTCCTCACCCTCGTTGACCCTGGTGACAAACTGTTTGACCGACTCAGTAACCTCTGCCATCACGAACGCTCCATCTTGGTAAAGCCCGAGGCCGTCGTGTAACGCCAGACCTCATCGAACTTGTCATTCTCAACAAGGGTCTGGAGACCTCCGTTGAACTGATCCATCTGCTTGTCAATGACCCACTCAGGGACCACCCTCTCGCGCGAGAGGTTACGATTCTTGCACACGTCGAGGCTCTCGTCCACGACGATCGCGATGAGCGTGTTCCAGTCATTCTTGGAGGACGTGAGCTGTTTCCGGGCCTTGGGAGTCGTCGAGGTCGCGTCGAAGATCGTCGCCTGCCTGAACCTCATCCGACCCGCCCACAAGGTATGAGCGAGGTCGAAAGCGTAGCGGGAGCACTTCTGATTCGAGGCGTCTCCCGACACGAGGCGCCGCATCTCATCCGTGGAGACGATCATGCCCTCCTCGGGGCAGATCTGGGCCGCGAGGGTAGACTTGCCCGAACCCGAGCACCCAACCATCACCACGCCCACATTTCCCTTCGCAAGCTTCTCACGCATCTCATTGATATCCATCACGTACCTCCTCCAGTCTTGGAAACCACTCCCCCCTCGTCTACATTATAGCAGGCACGTGAGGATTTTTGAAACTTAATTTACCGCGCCAATAGGCTCGAACAGGGACCCGAAGCGAGAGTTCTTCACGTCCTCACCCTCGATCCTGTGATCCTCCGACTCTTCGGCGTAACGAATCTCTCCGTCCACGATCTCGTAGGGCTTGGTGAGGATCGTCCCACTGTCAGGGCTCTGAAAGTGAAGGACGATCGCATCCATAGCCTTGGCGTCGTTTGCGAGATCGATCTTCGAGAGGTCAATATCCTCACCCTCTTCGAACTCGATCTTACGATAACGACTGTCCAGGGACAGGACCGCTCCAAACGCGTCCACGTCGCGGATCATACGCTTGACCCCAAAGACAACCACGTCTTTCTCGGTATACCCCGTCTGCTGCGTGAGCAAGTCGAGGAAGCTCTGTGCTCCGACCTCGGGACCTTCCGGGTGCGTGGAGATCAAGTGGTACACGCCTGCCTCGACGTCGGAAGGCAGCACATCATTACCCGATTGGTTGTACTGAATGCCCCTCATCAGTTCGATGACCATCGCCGTCTTATCTCTCCCCATCAGCTCGGAGAGGATGATAGTGAACTTCGCCACCTCACCTTCGGGGAGGCCCTCAAACTTGGGGTCCTCCCCGTCCGAGATAGAGAAGAGAATCGCCAGGGGAACTAGCTTCCCGGTTTCCTTGACCATTGCAGCGTTGATCCCGTCAAGGGCTTCGTGAGTCTCTGCAAAGAGAGCGTCGAGGTCGATACTGATCATAGTATGGCTCCTGTGCCAACGTAAAAAGCGTGGAGGGGGTTACATCCCCTCCACTTAGTAACCTGAGATTTCCTCTCAGTTCTTCTCGATAACGAACGGACCCTTGGGACCTTTCCCGAGGCTCCCCTCGAAGTGGTTGAGCATCGCGCTCCAGAGGTCGCGCTTGCCGGTCTTGGGGACGCTCCACGTCTTGTCCTCGCGGTTGTAGCGGCGGCCCTTAATGGCCCTCACCGCGTCCACGAAGTCTCGGTTGTAGGGGCTCTCGATGGTCACCTCGTCGTCGGAGACCGTGATGAGGATGGCGGCCTTGATGCGCTTCTCGACGCGCTCCACAAGCTCCGTGTAGCCCATGACCTTGAGGATACGAAGGGCGGGCATCGAGACCGCATCCTTCTGGTGAACCGCCACGAACTTGACGAGGTGGTTGGCGGCGGCGCGGGAGTCATCGTTGACGAGACGGCTCCAGACGTACCCCCGAATCTCGGAGGCAAGCTCCTTCTCGACGATGGATCGGGTCTCGTCGAGAATCTCCTTGGTGACGGGGAGGGCGTCCTCGTAGAGGTACTTACCCCGGCAGATGGGGCCAACCCCGAAGTCCACGGAGGTGGCGTCCTTGAGCTGACGACCGCAGCAAGCGCAGTGGGTGGCGACGAGGGTGATGTGAGCGACTTTGGGGTTCGTGGTCGAGTTCGTCAAGGTCGTGCTCCCGTTCGGGGTTTGAGTTAGTCTGGCGTCTCCGCCTTGCACTATGGTTATAGCAGGGAGTCGGGAGATTTTGAAAGAAAAAAAAGAAAAGACCCCCGACTTTTTTGCCGAGGGTCTCGAATCTTAAGCTTCTATGAGGGTTAGAGGAGTCTCTTTATCGCGGGGTTCTCTCCACCTCGCACCACTTTCCCACCGACGAAGACCTGAGCGATGACCTTGTTCTGCCTCACGAGGTACAGGGAGTTGACCGGAAAAGAGGGATACGGCTCTAGAGCGCATCTCTCCCAACCCGGAAAGAGATCCGTGTCGTCGTGATACTGCAAGGTCAGGTGAGCCGAGAAGCCGTGGGTTTGGGGTCCCACGTATCCCGCTCGCCACATCTCAGTCAAAACCTTGTACCTGAGCAAATCCAGGCCCACCGCGTTCATCGTGAGCTTACGGATGAACCGATCGTTCTCGGTATCGTAGAAGCACCCAGGACCGTTACAGGACATGATCACAGGGACAGAGAAGCTCATCATGGCCGCCTGTAGCGCCTGTATCATCGCCTCATCGTCGTCTGGGCTGGTATCCCCCACGTAGTAGAGGGTGACGTGTAGGCCCGAGGAAATGAGTTCGGGATGCGCGTGCTTATCCGCCAGGGAGAGGAACTCCTCGGGAGGATAAATGGCGATCATCGTAGAGCTTTTCTTTACACCGTCTTGACCCATCAACGCGCTCAGTCGATGTGGCGGTAGGTGATACGGCCCTTGGTCATGTCATAAGGCGACATCTCCACGACCACGGAGTCCCCTACGAGGATGCGGATGTTGTTCTTGCGCATCCTGCCCGAGATATGGGCCAGGATCTCGAGTTCGTTCTCCAGGGTCACCCGGAACATGGCGTTGGGGAGTGCCTCAGTCACGGTCCCCTCGACCTCAATCATGTCTGCTTTAGCCATTGATCTTCCTTCTCATCTTTTCAGCCCCACGGTATCCCGTGGGACCCGTTTGGTTTTGGTAGCTCGACTGGAACGTCTCGCTTCCGTAAGGGTCTATCTCGCCAGAGACTTCAATGAAGCCTACCTGACCTATTTCCATGTGAGGGTACACCCTCGTGGGGTAGGTGACTCGGATTTCCAGGGTCCATTGACCGTCGAATCCTACATCACCCCATCCCGCGCACACATGCGACTCCAATCCCAGCCTCGCCATAGATGATCGGCCTTCGTACAGGGGCACATGGTACGGTGAGTATGTCCTCTCAACCGTAGAGCCAATATACAGAGTACCGGGCTTGAGCACAAGTCCTTTTTGCGGAATCTTTACCAAGCGCTCTACGACGCCTTTTGCGGGGTCGAGTTCGGATTGGGGAACACCTACTAGGTCACACCACTTCTCGGGCAGGAGACGGCGCGCTAGTCGTGTCAGAACGCTCGACTGCTCTATGTCATACACGACAAGGGTGTCGTCTAGCCTCACGTTCACCGAGTTGGGGTTGAACAGTCCAGGCTCCAAGGGCGTGATCTCGATCCTCCCCGCCTCTATCTCACGCTCAATAGCCTCTTTGGTCAAGACCATACTTCCTCCAATCCGACACGAGAGCCTCGGCTTTCCATGTCGCATAGTAACGACCTTCATCCTTGCCATACCATGTAGGCTTGATGTACTCTTCCTCTTCCAGCCGCTTGAACAGGTGAAGGTGGTACCGATGTTCCAAGTGCCGGGACACCTCTTCCTTGGTAAACCTCTTGCGTATCACGAGGTAGGTGAGCAACGCCCTGAACTGACGGTTAGAGGCTATAGAGGTCACCTCTGCGATCCGTTTGGCTTCGTTCACCTTGTAGTTCTTGGAGTACATGTTCAGGACGAACTGCTTGAGCATGTACTGAGGCCCCTTAAGATACTCGGGTAAGCTGTCTACTTTGACCAGGGTCACTTGAGTGGTGTACTTTGGTAAAAGAGGGTCTCTAGTGGTGTGAAGGTCCCAGATCTTCTCTTGCATGGCAAGCATCACACACAGGTCGGGCTCTTCCCTGTAAAGGCGCAATATCTCGGAATCTTCTAACCTCAAAATGGCGAGAACTTCTGCTATCATAGCTCACCCGTGGTCTGGAGCTTCGCCGCCGTCACCTTGGGGAAGGCTTTCTGGAGGTGCGGGATGCGGGAAGAGGTCGTGTGTACGATTATCCCCTCGTCCAGTACCGAGACGATCATGAACCCCTCTTCATGTAAGTGGTCGAGGAGAGCTGCCGTAAGCTCGGAGGGGGGAGAGAGGAGGTAGACTTCCTGAAACGCCTCTTCCAGCTCGTCGAAGTAGGACGAAGACTCATAGATCTTTGCCTCCTCGAAGGTAGGAGACCAGTCAGGCCAGAAGTGGTCGGCCCAGGCCTTGAGCCCTTGTAGGGTCGTCTCACTGTTCAAGGTCTCACACGGCCAGTAAAACGAGCCGTCTAGTAAGAAGGGGGTAGGACTCTCTTCAAAATTTGGGCAAACCTCACCGAACACCTCGTAGTGTTGGTCAGGATCAGCGCAAAGAGAGATCACCCAGGGTTGAAGGGTATGATGCGTAGCCGCCAGCACTTCGAG